>Ga0315297_10001054_pt1 | contig 16749 bp, 14 predicted proteins | sample YL17G15_0_MG_FD_203628 | JGI IMG/M metagenome (GOLD analysis project Ga0315297, IMG submission 203628) | Sediment microbial communities from Yellowstone Lake, YNP, Wyoming, USA - YL17G15_0 | ecosystem: Environmental > Aquatic > Freshwater > Lake > Sediment | place: USA: Wyoming | collected... | reverse complement strand
TGCCGACCGGCATGGCATTGGTTGAGATGCCCGGATTGGAGGCTATCAGGTCGTCCAGGCGCACGTCGAAGCGCGCCGCGATGCCGCTCAACGTATCCCCGGCGACGACGGTGTAGGTGATCGGTGTCGGTGTGGGGAGCACGATCTCGGTCAGCGGCGGGATCAGAGTCGGCGTGTGGGCAAGGGTAGCGGTCTTGTAGGGGCGCGGGCTGCCGAACGGTGTGGCAGGCACCAGGTCCGTTCCTTCGTCTTCGCTCAGGGCAGGTTTGCCTACGCAGGCAGTCAATCCCAGCAAGAGGGCGATCAGAAAAGCGAATCTACGCATACCGGAATTATACCCGCACAACTTGCCCATCCATTAGCCTATGCTAGACTCAACGCATGGCCGAAGATACGATGCTCCAGGAAGCCATCGAGGCACTGCGTCAAAAAGAACAGGCGCGCGCCAGGGACTTGCTGACGCGCCTGCTGAAAGCCGAACAGAACAACGCGACTTACTGGGTCTGGATGAGCGCGGCAGTGGATTCGCAGAAAGAACGCCTGTACTGCCTGCAGACGGCGCTTAAACTGAACCCCGGGAATGCGGCCGCGAAACGCGGCTTAATCCTGCTCGGCGCTTTGCCTCCGGACGATTCCATCCCGCCGTTCCCGCTCAATCACCCGCGCCAGTGGGAAGAGAAACTGGCTGTTCAGGAGGAAGAGAAGCCCAAGAAAAGAGGCTGGGCAAATCCGCTCGTCCGGCTGGCGGTTACAATCGGAGGGGCAGTGATCCTGATTGGACTAGTTTTGTTAAGCGTGATGCTGCCGCGCGGCGGGACATCGCGCCTCCTCCGGACACCCACGCACCGCCCGACGGCGACTGCCACGCTCACGCCCTCTCTCACCCCCCTCTTCCGTACACCCACGCCGACCTTCTCGGCGCAGACACCGCTATGGATGCTTTTACCGGCCACGTACACGCCCACGCCGTTGTACGTCACGACGCAGCATCCCGTCACCAGCCCGGATGCATACAGCGCGGCGATCCGCTATTTCAAGCAGGGCGATTACCAGAACGCCATCAACCTGATGCAGCAGGTGCTGGTCATAGAGCCGGGCGCTGCGGATGCGTATTATTATATCGGCGAGAGCTATCGTTTCCTGGGCGACAATGCCAAGGCCTTAAATGCTTACAACGCGGCAGTACAGAGCAACGTAAGTTTTGCGCCGGGATATTACGGCCAGGCATTGGCCTTGGCGGCTTTGAATTTTGAAACCGACGTAACGAGCTATCTGGATCAAGCCATTCAACTGGCCCCGCAGTTTGCTGCCGCTTATCTCGAACGGGGAATGCAGCGCATCAACCACGGCGACCCGCAAGCTGCGCTGGACGATCTAGAGAGGGCCAACAGCCTTAGCCTCGATTCTCCCCTCGTCTACCTCTGCCTGGCCCAGGCGCAGATGGCGCTTGGCAGGTACGACGAGGCATTGGCATCAGCCAAGAAGGCCAACGCACTGGACATTACGCTACTCCCGGCTTATTTGGTTTTAGGGCAGGCTTACAGCGCCACCGGCCAGTTGGAAAAAGCCGTCGGCGCGCTGCAAACTTACACCCTTTACCAACCCAATAATCCAAGCGCACTGATCATCCTAGGCGCTGCCTACAACGCGGTCGGAGATTACCGCGACGCGCTCTCTGCTATCGACCGGGCCATAAGCATGGACAAGGAGTTCGCCGAAGCCTATTACCAGCGCGGCATGGCAAATCTGGGCCTGGAAGAGCTTGATCTGGCCGAGCAGGATTTCAAGGCCGCAGTGGCTTACGACCCGTTCGATTTCGATTCGAATTTAGGGCTGGCGCGCGTCTATTTGCTCCAGGGTCACGCCGGGGATGCCTACATGCAGATCGAGCGCAACGTGCGTCCATCAGTGAAAAACGACCTGTCATTGCAGGCGCAGGCGGATTACTGGGAAGCCATCAGCCTGGAGGAGTTAGGGGAAACCAAAGCGGCCGAGCACTACTGGCACAACCTGTTGGCATTGCCTCCTGATTTTGTATTGCCGAAAGAGGTCGTTCCGGCCAATTGGCGGGAGCAGGCCAGGCAATATCTGGAGATCACCCCTTCGCCGACGGCCACGCCCACATTCACAAGTACACCAAAGGTGACGCAAACGCCGACACCCCTCCAGCACGCCGAAGGGGACAGCGACCATCACGAAGACGCCATAAATAGTGTGGTAGAATTGTAATTACTAATTCTCAGGCGATGAGGCTCGCCAAAACTGTCTTTGGACTGATGGCCTCTACTGGATTTTCTCAGTAGAGGCCATTTTTTATTCATTATGCCATTCTCACTGGCCGAGATCGAACTGAAACAAGCACTCCAGGAATCCGGCTATCTCCTTTGCTGGATTGGACGCAACGTGGCGGAGCGATATATCCGCCACCTGCTGTGGGAGAGCGTAAACGACATAGAGACCCGCCGGCATTTCATTGCCGGTCTGGGCTACTGCCCGGAGCATACCCGCATGTTGGCTTCCCGGGAAGTCGAACGGCACGGGGATGCGCTGGGCGTAAACATACTTTACGAAAATCTTGGCAGTGTGGTGGCTGGCAGGCTTGAAACTCTGAATTTGCCGAAGGAACTGGGTTCGCGGAAAGGGAGGCGGTCTTTGGGCAAGTCGTACAAGCAGGCGGGCAACCTGGCCCCCGCCTCGACTTGCCGCGTCTGCCAGATGTCCGACTCGTCAACACAGTATGCTCTGAAAACCCAGCTCGAGGAACTCGAATCCGCTCCCGGTGACTGGCAGCCGCGCTACGCTGCATCCGGCGGTTTGTGCCTATCTCATCTGAAGCAGTGCCTGAATGCCGCCTACCATTACCCCGCGCCTGCCAGTTTTTTGCGAGAGGATACACTTACCCGATTGAAACGCTGGCAGGAAGGGCTGCAAGGATATGTCCGCAAGCACAGTTGGGACCTGCGGGATATGCCCCTGACAGAAAACGAGCGCCAGGCCTGGAGGGGAGTGCTGGCGTTTTTTACCGGCAAGCCCCCCTTTTCTTTTGAAGGTCTGGAAGACAGGCGGTTGCGATGATCCTTGCCTTCTGTCCCGGATGCCGGCGCGCTTCCTCGGCGGGAGAAGTCTGTCCGGAGTGCCATTGTCCGTGTAGTGCTCCCGCACATACTTACGTGGAAAGGCTTCTGGAGACAATTCTTTTTGAAGAGACAGGTCGCGCTGGCATGGCGGTGGATGTGCTGACCAAGTGGCTGCATGAGCCGCGCACCATCGTCCCGCTGATCATGCTCCTGGATAGGAAAGATGACCCCTACCCCCTCGTGCTGGCGGCGCGCGGGCTGGGCAGGCTGGGTGATCCGCAGGCAGTCCCGAGGCTGGTGGAGTTGCTGCTCGATGAGAACCAACCATTTGTCGCCCGCATCGCCGCGGCGGAGGCACTGGAGAAAATCGGCGGAGAAGATGCCTATCTTGCGCTGAAACAGGCTGTGGGGAGTCGGCGTCCGAGTGTGGCGGCGGCCTCTGCCCGGGCGCTGGATCGATTACGAGAGGCAGAAAAGGATTTCGAGCCATGACCTATTACAGTATCCTTTCTTACAAAAACGTTGTTCGCGAAGAAAAGGCGGAACTACCGGCTTGTTTCGCTGACTTGAATCTCAACCAGGTGATAAATGCCATCACCTCCAAGAAGGAGGAATATTATCTAAAGCCGTTCTTTTACGCGCCCCTGCGCGATATCGAAACCATCCGATACAGACATGAAGTTATGCGGGATATGGAAGGAGAGATGCTGATGGCGCACATTAGAGCCTTTGCCGAAAAAATGGTTCTTGTGCGCCGTTACCTGGCGCTGGTAGAGAAACTGGACTTCAATTACCATAAAAAAGGCTGGTTCCTGGAGGCGGCGTTAGTCTACTGCGATGCCGTGACCGACCTGGCGCGTGACTTGAGCCTGGCGGAAATCAAATCGCGTGGCTTTTTGGCCTTCCGCGAGTACGTGTTGAGCTATGTCCGCTCACGCGGCTTTGAGTCGCTGGCGGCAGAGGCGCGTAAGGTCAAGGCCGGACTTTCGAGTGTTAAATATAGTGTAGTTATCCAACTCGGAAAATTCAGCGTGAAGAAATTTGAAGGGGAGACGGATTACAGTGTGGAAGTAGAAACAACTTTCGAGAAATTCAAACAGGGCGCGGTGAAGGATTACCGGCTTGATCTTTACAAAGGATCAGGCATGAACCACATTGAAGCGCAAATTCTTGATTTTGTCGCCCGGCTGTATCCCGAACAGTTCGCCGCGCTTGATCACTTTTACGGGGGCCACAGCCAGTTTGTGGACGAGACCATCCGAATATTCGACCGGGAAATTCAGTTCTATGTTGCCTATCTGGAACACATCGCGGACTTCAAACGCCAAGGGCTGGTTTTTTGTTACCCGCAAGTTAGCGTAGCAAGCCGTGATGTTTACGATCATGACGGATTCGACCTGGCATTAGCGTACACCTTGCTTAATACCGAGAAGCCGGTCATCTGCAATGATTTTTATCTCAAAGTCCCGGAGCGTATCATCGTCGTCACCGGTCCCAACCAGGGAGGCAAAACCACTTTCGCCCGCACTTTTGGCCAGTTACATTATCTTGCTAGTTTGGGCTGCCTCGTGCCGGGCAGCGAAGCGCAGCTCTTTCTGTTCGACCAGATTTTTACGCACTTCGAGAAAGAAGAAGATATCCGTAACCTGCGCGGTAAATTACAGGATGACTTGGTGCGTATTCACGGTATTCTCGCCCGTGCCACGCCGGACAGCATTCTCATTATGAACGAAATTTTCGCGTCAACGACCCTGAAAGACGCAATTTTCCTGAGCAAGGAAATTATGGCGCGGGTGATGGAACTGAATTTGCTATGCGTGTGGGTGACGTTCATTGATGAGTTGGCAGCGTTAAGCGAGAAAACGATCAGCATGGTCAGTACGGTCCTCCCCGAAAATCCAGCGCTACGGACGTTCAAGATCGTTCGCAAGCCCGCCGATGGGCTGGCTTACGCGCTATCGCTTGCCGAAAAGCACCGCCTGACCTATGCTCAGATAAAGGAGCGCATTAAACCATGAAAGTATTTTTGATGCACCGCGAGCGAGATTCCGATCCAAAGCAGAAACTCCCGCCCAACAAAGCCGCGCTGACGCAAGACCTGGAATTGATCACCCTGTTCAACGCAATGGCGCTTGGTGATAAATTCTTATTTGAAGTAGCCAATCAAGTCGCCTTATCCAGTTTGGACGAACCAGACGCCATACGCTACCGCCAGGACATTCTCAAGGATTGCCTGAAAAACGCCGCAATTGTCAGGGAAATCTACCAAATTCCCATCCAATCCATCCAAAACAAACAAAAACACTGGCTGGGAATTTTCAGCCAGTATCCGGGCGGGATATTGAGCAGTGCAATCTCGCTGCTGCAAATGTTCGTCGGCCTTCTCAGAAAACTAAAGCAAATTGCTGACGAGCACGCAGACGAATTCGAGTCCGAAGGTTTCAAGCGATTCTTTGCGATGATTCAGCAGGAATTGAGCGATGATTATTTTTCCGTCGTAGAAAACCATCTGAAGGAACTAAGATTTCGCAAGGGTGTTTTGTTCAGCGCAGAATTGGGAAACGGAAATGAAGGTGTGAATTACATCCTTCGCAAAGCCAACCATCGCGGTCGGAATTGGGTGAAGCGAGTCTTGTCTCGAAAATCGCCCGTCTATTCCTTTACCCTCCATCCCCGCGATGACCACGGCGCACGGGCGCTGGGAGAATTAAAGGACAGGGGTATCAATCTGGTCGCCAACGCAGTTGCCCAATCTGCCGACCATATTGACAGTTTTCTCACCGCACTGCGGCTTGAACTGGCTTTTTATATCGGCTGCCTGAATTTGGCCGAGCAACTCGCCCCAATGGGAGAACCCATCGCATTCCCCGCGGCGGTGGATTCCAGCGAGCGCAGGCATGCTTTCACCGGGTTGTACGATATCTGCCTGGCGCTAACCATGAAGAAAAAAGTGGTCGGCAACGATGTCAACGCCGATGGCAGGAAGCTTGTCATCATCACCGGCGCAAACCAGGGCGGTAAATCCACGTTTTTGCGTAGCATCGGGCTGGCGCAATTAATGATGCAGTGCGGCATGTTCGTCCCGGCGGAATCCTTTTCTGCTAATGTGTGCACTGGACTTTTCACGCACTACAAACGAGAAGAGGACACATCCATGAAAAGCGGCAAACTTGATGAAGAACTCAGCAGAATGTCCGTTATCGTGGACAATATAACCCCAAATTCCTTGATGTTATTGAATGAATCTTTTGCCGCCACAAACGAAAGAGAAGGTTCGGAGATTGCAAGGCAGATTACCTGCGCATTATTGGATGGACGTATCAAGGTTTTCTTCGTGACGCATCAATATGAATTAGCGCATGGTTTTCATGACAAGAAAATGGATAACGCCATTTTCCTGCGGGCTGAAAGGAAAGCCGATGGCGGGCGGACTTTTAAAGTAATCGAGGGCAAACCATTGCAAACCAGTTATGGCAAGGATTTGTATCACAAAGTATTCGGGACAGACGAATAAATCCATTCATCGAGATGGGTTTTGCAAATCTTCCTTACCCAGACAGGTCTAAGCCACTGCTTTTCGAATGAATGGAAAAACCAGCAAGGCAGCAATTTCAATTACAACAACATAAATTATTAGTAAGATGCCAGAAAAATCGTACAATAAACCCAGCGCAGCTCCACTCACGAACCAGGCAGTTCCATAAATTGTGTTAAAAATCCCATAAGCAAACGCCCGCCGTTCCATCGGGACAAGATCAGCAACCGAAGCGCGCATAATCGTTTCGTGCACTGCCATGACCAATCCCCAGACAACAGCACTGACAATGGCTAATATGTATTGGTGCGAAAACGCTAAGAATGGTAGTGGCAGGGTTACAAAGGGAATGATGAACAGGGTTTTGAACCCGATTTTGTCATAAGCCTTCCCTACGACCAGGGCAGCGAGAGCATCGACACCCATCGCGACAGCATACAAAATCGAGATTTGCTCTACCGTAACCACCGATCGAGACACCCAATGGTAGGAGATGATTTGGAAATTGGCGAAACCGGCTACGCACAAGAAAGTGAACAATGCGTAAATCCAAAAAACGCGCGGTAGTTTCGAATTACCTTGCACACGTTGTGGATATTGCGAGACTATAGTATTTTCCAGCTTTTCAGGCGCAGGCACACGCAAGCGTGCAACAACGAGTGCGACCATTGTCAAAATGGCTGGGATCCAAAGGACATTGAATCCATCACGAAAGCTATCTCGCTTGAGGAATGCAACGGTGAAGATGAGAGGACCAATCACAGCTCCGATTTGGTCCAGCGCCTCATGTACGGCGAACCCCCAGCCACGTCCGATCTGGTAAGATGCATGGGAGAGCATAGTATCTTTCGCCGGCGAACGGATGGCTTTCCCGATACGTTCAAGGATGAGTAGCACAACGGCAATTTCCCATCGCTTGGTAAAGGCCAGGAGGGGAATACTTAAAAGCAAACCATAACCGATATATGTTGCGACCCAGTAGGCGCGGGTACGGGAAGCCAGGTAGCCTGAAACTAGGCGGAGAGCATATCCCAGGAACTCTCCAAACCCTGAGACCAATCCAATAGTGGCCGCGCTGGCACCCAGAAAAGCCAGGTAGGGGCCACTAATACCACGACCTGTTTCGTATGCTATATCTCCAAGCGCACTCACCAATCCAAAGAGAAGAATAAATTCAAGTGCCAGGTTTTTCGGGTTTCTGTTGTGGGTATCCTGTTTTGATGGCATCATTTTCGGGTATCCTTTCGATTTTCTCGAGCAAGAAAAAGCCTGCCTGCATTAATTTAGACATGTGTGGTGCATTCACTGGTAAGCTACTGGAGGGCGCGCTGCATGGCGGCGCGATGGAAGCCAAAGGCGCGCCCGCGCGCTTCGGGCGAAACAGAAACAGACAATTAATTTCCTTTCTGTAGATCGTAGAAAAGAAGATATATCCATCGCAGATGGCGCGTGGGTTCCATATAACAAAGCAGGATAAGTTGGTATAAATCTCATCCCATATCTTTTCTCTTGTGTATTAGTCATCCTTGTTATCGAAGAATATTATCGTGAGGCGAAAATCCACATATATATGCTGAGCAATGACACTGCTATGATTAGAATTCTGATAAATATTAATTGTTCAGCTCTCCTCTTTACCCGATTAGCGCCTTCTATGAGCCTCAATAAATCAGCCAGATCATTAATAAGAATTGTGGAAAGTCTTCTCGCGATGGGGGAGCTGTTTATCACATATGATATCCCGATATCCGCTACTTTAAGAGCAATTCCGTCATTTGGTCCATCTCCAACCATGGCTATCCGATGCCCTCTTTGTTGAAGAAGCCTGATAAGAACACCTTTTTGTGAGGGTTTTAATCTTGCAAATACAGAACAATAAGTGGATTGTCTGGCGACCTCCGATGATTCCATTCCGTCGATCATCCCTCCGGTCAGACAGGTCTGCGAATCTTGCGTGATTCCGCACTCTTCGCTTACCCTTATTGCAGTCTTAGCCCTATCCCCGGTTAACAAGATACTTCTGATTCCTTTTTCCTTAACTCCCTTTATGATTCCGCGAGCTCCTGGCTGCAAGGAATTTTCCAATTGGACCAGGCACAGAAATGTATATTCTGCAAGGGCTCTATCGGAAACGCTGGTTTTGTAAGCTAACGCAATTGCTGTATCCCCATTTTGGCTAATCGCATCTGTGCTTGATCTGTTGCTGCGCCAAAACTCAAAATCCACCTTTTTCAAAGCGCCAGTCGCAGTCACATAATGGCCGCACATGCCAAGTACAACTTCGGGATCTCCTTTTACAAAATAATTTACTTTCTGATCATCCCATTCAAAGCCACAGGCCATATACCGGTTTTCAGAATCAAAGGGGACATCGTATACGCGCTGATAATGCGACAATAGTTCTTTTACGTCAACGCCATTTTTTACAGCAAAAGACATCAACGCCTTGTCTACTGGATTTGCCAGGCCAATTTTTTCATAGAACAGAACATCGTTGCATAATGCGCAGGCAATTTTAACCAAGTGAAATATGCTTCCTTCTGATCCTTCACTCAATACATCATCTTTATTGAGTATCCTGTTCGCAAAATAGACATTCTTGACATCCATGTTCCGCGTAGTTAGAACCCCTGTTTTGTCAAAACACATGATGTCAATTTTATGCAACCACTCTAATGCTCTCACGTCGCGGATTTGGATATTAAAGCGCTCCAATTTTTTTAGTTCGTTGAAAACCAGAAAGTACTGAAAAAGATCATTGTTTTGCAACAACAGTAGAATTATTGACCATAAAAAATAACAAGCGACAATCCAAATGTCATTATTGGATCGCGCGAAATAAATAAGGAAAGCCGGCAGGAACAACCCGATGAGGCCAAGATAACTTATTTTGAATATCCTAAACTTATGCGGCTTGTTTTGTTCCCTTTCCTGTTTTAGGACCTTCCCGTATTCTGTTTGTTCGCCGGCTGCAACGACAATGCCCTTTCCTGTGCCTCTAATGACTCTGCTTCCCATATAAAGCATTACATCATCGTCACCAACCTTTTTGATGACCGGCAGGATCTCCCCTGTTATTTCAAATTCATCCACCTCCAAACTTCTCGCTTCAACAAGTTTGAGATCAGCGGGAACAATATCTCCTGCCTGCAAGACCACCAGATCGTCCTTGCACAAATTGTCCTCATCGGTGCTGATGAGCTTCCCATCTTTGACAATTGTGACAGGGTTCCCTTTCATAACAAAACTCTCTCGCTTCTTAGCGGGTGGTTTTCTCCGGGATAAACCACAAAGCGACAAAGGCGATAAATGCCACTATGGCGCCAAAAGCAAAGGGAGCGGCGGAGGAAACGCGCTCCCATAAAGCACCCGCTATCAGGCTGGCAGGCAAGGCCATGACGCCAATTGAGGCATTATATAATCCATATGCTGCCCCGCGATTGGCCTCTGGTACTAATTCGGCCACCATCGCTTTCCCCGACCCTTCTGTAAATGCATAATACAAACCGTAAAGTATGTACAGCCCCCAAACCATCCAGGGAGCTTTTATAAGAGCAAAGCCCAGGTAGGTAACAGCATAGATTGCCCAACCAATCGTGATCGCCTTGCGTCGCCCGATGCGATCGGAAAGTTTACCGGCGGGTATTGCCGCCAGTGCAGAGACCAGGTTAAAAGCCGCGATGATGAGCGGGATGACAACCGGTTGAATGCCTACATCGTTGGCTCGTAAAATCAAGAAGGCATCCGAAGAATTTCCCAGTGTAAAAATAAGCATCACAATCAGGAAACCGGCGAATGGTCCACGTAGAACCTTCACTGAAATGGCTTGTTTATTGACAGGTTGTTTGCGTTCTTTGACCCATAGACCAATGATCAGCAGAGGCAGCGCCGCAATAACACCAGCCACCCAGAAGACTTCACGGTATTTGTTGGCATGATCAACCCAAAGGCGCAGCAGACCATAAGCGATCAGCGGCCCAACTGAGGACCCCAGCGTATCCAGGGTGCGCTGAACTCCAAAAGCGAAGCCTAATTTTCGGTTTCCCGCAGACCCGGCGACCAGGGCATCGCGCGGGGCATCTTTTAGGCCCTTGCCGACACCATCGGTCAACCGCAGCCCCAGCGCGGCGAATCCAGTTCCGACAAAACCCAACAGAAAACGCGCAGCAGCCGAAAAGGCATAACCAATGAACACAATTGCTTTCCGAACGCCAAGCGCGTCCGAGAGATAACCCGCGCCAATTTTCATCAAGCTGACCACAGTGGTGAGCGCGCCCTCAATCAGGCCAATGAACTCTTTGCTTAACCCCAAAACAGATGTGTAAAATACGGGTAATATGGGCTGGATCATATCCTGAGCCAATCCGCCAAAGAAAGCGACCCAGCCTAAAGAGACAACGTTTCTGCCAAGACCTTTATCTTCCACAGGAGATTTGTCTATGGGAGCATTTTCAGGGGTTTTCTGATCATTCATCGGAAACATCTCCTTGATTTTATAAAAAAAGCTTCCAACGACATTTACGAATTGTCGCTAGAAGCTATTAGCCATTTGTATGGCGGTTCTATGATTCGAGCGAGCCTCATCGCTCTCAACGGATTGTAATTCCGCCTGCAGGTAAAGTCAAGCAACTTGGCCGACGTTAAGATTTATCAAATTCACACCAAGAAAATATATTACCCTTTCGTCTAAGTGCTACTCGTATATGAGGTAGTCCACCGGCTGCATATGAGAGAAAAAAGAAGATCCGGAATCAGATGGAGCGCTTTGGCCCGTCGGAGACGCGCACATAGACGATCTGCACGAAGATTCTGGTAGGATCATCTTTTTTAATTCTTGATAAAATACCGGCTCACGGCGATGAAACTCATTCGCCATCTTTCACTGCCTCGACTTTGGATTTCCAACCATCATCGCTACCGCCCGCAGCCAGGAATCCACTTCTTTCCCGAGGCCCTCTTTCATGAACCGGTAATCGTTCTTGCGGATCAGCTCGGCGAGTTCAGCGTGCAAGGCTTCCAGCTTCTCCCGATGAATGGTAATGAGTTTCTCACAGGATACAGAATCCCTGACCGCTTTTAGGCAGAGCCGCAGATGGGGCAGGCACAGCCCGTCCGAAGCCCGGAGAGCCCCCTCCAGCTCCGCTTGCCCCAGGTCCTCAGCCAGGGATGAAACTATGATTGATACCATCTCATCCCGCTGCTGACAGGCTGGGCAGCGCTTTTGCGGGGTGAGGGCGAAAACCGCCTTGTAGACCATTGCGCTCACCTGTTCGGGGATGCGCTTGAGGAGGTTCGCCCAGCGGCGGGTTGGCGGTGGCACACCCTTATCCAGCAGTTCCAGGGCCGCCCCGATCACATCCTGGTAGATGATGGCGAACCCAAGTGCATCCCCCAGGCGTTCGTTGGCCGCCAGCCAGGCATGCTCCCGGCAGAATCCCATGCTGAGGCGCAAAATATTCCGCAAATCGGGGTTGTTGACGTTCTCATAGAACTGGGTGTCCAGATAACGTTCCACGTAGCGCCGTTCCAGGCGGCACACGGGGCAGCCGGGTTCACGGCAGGCTTCAAGCAAGTTGTAGGTGGTAAAACTTGACATCGGCAACCTTATCTTACGCAGGACCGAGTCTGGAAAGATGACAGGTATCGTTGAGCGAAATCAGGGTGTAATCCTTTGCTTCAGCCTTAATAACATTGATGCCGCAGGTGTCTTGCCGGATATGCCAGAAACGCTCATTTCCCAATCCCAGCACCCCGAGCAGGATGATCCGGTTGATGATGGGATGACCGACCAACACAATAACCTGTCCGGCGTGGCAGGAAGCCATATGCTTTACTGTTTCCATTGCCCGCTTTCTCAGAGCATCCAGGGTTTCACCTCCGGGGATGCGTACCAGGTGAGGCGCATCGTACCAGGCCTCAACCATTTCGGGCCATCGCTTGAGGGCTTGATCGGCCGTCACGCCCTGCCATTCACCATAGTCAATATCGGCCAGTCCAGGGTGAACTACCACAGGTAGGTTGAAATTCTCCGCAATCGCATCGGCAGTCCTGACTGCCCGCGCGAGTGGGCTGGAATAGACAGCATTGGGTTGCCATTTGGCTGCTATACGCCGACCGGTCGCCTCAGCCTGTTGGATACCGGCATCGTTGAGCGGAGCGTCAGTCTGAGGTCGGAAACGCTCCGCTACATTCCATATTGACTGGCCATTGGAGATAAGGAGGATGGTTGTTGCCATTCGAGCCTCTTTTCTCGTGATTCACAGGCAAAGATAACCGACTATCGCACGAACGCCTTGTGCCCGGCGTACACAGCTGCATCGCCCAGCTCTTCCTCGATACGCATCAGTTGGTTGTACTTTTCCACACGCTCACCACGGCAGGGCGCGCCGGTCTTGAGATGCCCGGTGCGCATGGCAACCGTCAGGTCAGCGATGAAACTGTCCACTGTTTCGCCGGAGCGGTGTGAGACCATCACGCCCCAGTTTGCCTTGTATGCCATTTCAATGGCCGCGATCGTCTCGCTCAAGGTGCCAATCTGGTTAAGCTTGATCAGCACGGCGTTGGCCGCGTTCTCCTGAATGCCACGCGCAATGCGCTCGACGTTGGTCACGAAAAGGTCGTCACCAACCAATTCGATCTTGCTACCCAGGGTCTGGTTCAAGAGTTTCCAGCCGTCCCAGTCATCTTCGGCGAGACCGTCTTCGAGCACGACGATGGGATACTTCGCCACCCAGTCGGCGTACATCTGTACCATTTCAGCCGAGGTGACCTTGCGTTTCTCGGTGCGCAGGTTATAGAAGCCATCTTCGTAGAAGCCGCTGGAGGCCGGGTCGAGGGCGATGGCAACCTGGTCGCCGGGGTTGTACCCGGCCGTTTCGATGGCCTTCAGGATCAGTTCGACGGCATCCGAGTTCTTTTTGAGCGCAGGGGCAAAACCGCCCTCGTCACCCACGCCGGTAGTGTACCCCTCGCTTTTGAGCACACTCTTTAGCGCCTGGTAGACCTCGCTGCCCCAGCGCAGAGCTTCGCGGAAGTTCGGTGCCCCGGCCGGGGCGATCATGAACTCCTGCAGGTCTGTGCCCTGCCAGTTGGCATGCACGCCGCCATTCAGGATGTTGAACATCGGCACGGGCAGGATCTTGGCGGGCACACCACCAAGGTAGCGGTATAGCGGCAGGCCAGTCGATTCAGCCGCGGCGCGCGCCACCGCCAGGCTGACACCCAGGATGGCATTGGCGCCCAATTTGCTCTTATTGGGCGTGCCGTCCAGGGCGAGCATGGCCTGGTCCACGGCGGATTGGTCGAGCGCATCCATGCCGAACAAGGCCTCTGCGATCTCCTTGTTGACGTGCTCGACGGCCTTGAGAACGCCTTTGCCGCCAAAGCGGGCTTTGTCATCGTCGCGCAGTTCGAGGGCTTCGTGGACGCCGGTGGATGCGCCAGATGGGACGGCTGCGCGTCCGAAAGCGCCGTCATCCAGGACGACTTCGACTTCCACAGTGGGGTTGCCGCGTGAATCGAGGATTTCGCGGGCGTGTATGAATTCAATGTCAGACATGGTTTTCTCCTAGTTTGGATGAATATTTTCAAATAGGTAGCCAGGTTTCCGACGATGACAGAACTACCTTTCAAATAAAAAGCCTCTGCCATTGGTGGCAGAGGCTATCAGCCAAGATATTGGCGGTTTGTTTATTTTCTAGCGAGCCTCATCGCTCGAAGACAATTCTATACCGGTTGGTAGTAAGCGTCAAGCGAATGGTTTTAACTTCCTGCATTCCTCGCACGGACACAACACCCGCAGGTAATGCCAGTCATAGATGCCGTAATCGTGGCCGTCCTCCCAGAGGGGAGTGATGGCGTACGAGCCGACCGGCACGAGGTTCTTCAGCCGCGTGGCAGGGGAATCAGGCAGGTGCATATCGAAAACCTCGGGCGTGGGTTCGTCGCTCATCTTATCGTGGCCGCCGCGGCACTCCGCACACGGGCAGCCAGCCCGCAACAAGGAAAAGGGATAAACGCTGGTATGGCCGTCGTCCCAGACGACGGTCAATTCTTTGGTTTGGCGGTTAGCGATCAGGGAGGTGGGTTTTGTTGTCATTGCTCTCGTTTTTCCCATCCCCCTGCCCTCTCCCTATGGGAGAGGGCAGGGGGATGGGTGAGGCCCTACGGTGATGGGATGACGGACAAATAATCTTGCACCGCCCAGCCAGAACGAGCCTGGTCGTAGGGGGCAGTCAGGTACCACCAGGTGAAGCCATCCGCTTCCTGAGGGCCGCCGGTTATCTGGTATACCTCAGCGTCGTAACCCAGAAACTGGGGCGCGTTGCTTAACCCCGGCTGTGCGCGCAGGTGCAGACCCTGGCCTTCAGTACCGCTAATCTGCACGTAGACGCCGAGGGCAAAAGCCCCTGGCAAGGGAGTGGAAGAGGCGGCCAGCGTCGGCGGGAGGGGCGCGAGGGTAGGGGCCACGTAGCGCGGCGTAGAGGTCGGGGCGGGGATGACGGTCAGTGCGGCGGAAGCTGGCCTCAGGTCCGGGAGGCTGGCGGCGGGTTGTACCCAGAGAATATAGGCCAGCGTCACGCACAGCAGCACGGAGGCAATTGTCAACGCGCCAAGTATGACTTTGATGTTCAGAACGTTTTTCATTCTAAACCGGCAGGAGGAAAAAAGCCAGTCCGAGGATCAAATAGACGGCGATCAGCGCTACGCCCTCCAGCCAGGTTGATTCGCCATCCGCCGAAACCAGCGCGGCGATGAGCACCCCGGCGATCAGGGCAACCAGCTCGAAGGTATTAAAGACGAGCGTCAACGGGTGGCCGAGCGCCAGGCTGACGAAGACCAGCAAGGGCGCCACCAGCAGGGCGATTTGCAGGCTGGAGGATACCGAAATCTCGACGCTGAGGGTCATCTTGTTTCGGCCGGCGAACTGGACCGCGACCAGGTGCTCGGCCACATTGCCGATGATCGGGATGAGGATGACGCCCAGGAAGAACTCGGAGACGCCCAACCCGGCAACGACCGCCTCCACCACGCCAACCAATACCTCGGAAAGCCAGACGATACCAACTGTAGCCAGGGTCAGGATGATGATGGATGTTCTCAGCGACCAATGTGGAAGGGCGGATTTGGGAGCCGGTTCGTGCGTGATGGGTGTATCCCCCGATTTGGCGGCATCCAGCAGGCCGAGAACGTAGAGGACGATCATCACCAGCGCAACGCCCAGGCTGAGGGCTTCTACCCGGATGCTGGTCTCCGGGCCGATGGCCCTGGAGAACAGAGACGGGATGAGCATGGTCAGGACGGCCAGCACGAGCAAGATGGCATTGCGGGACGCGCTGCGGCGGTCGAAACTCTGGCGTCCGTGTTTAGTTCCGCCGACGATGAAAGAGAGGCCCATGACCAACAACAGGTTGCCGAGGATGGAGCCGGTGATGGAGGCCTTGACCAGTTCAAGCAGCCCGGCGCGCACGGCGACGATGGTGATGATCAACTCGGCCGCATTCCCCAAAGTGGCATTGAGCAACCCGCCGATGCGCGGACCGGTGTACACGGCTAAGGCTTCGGTCGCTTTGCCGATGTAGGCGGCCATTGGGATGATGCCAACGCACGCCAGGATGAACACCGTCAGTGGCGACCAGCCAAGCAGTTCAGCGGCCAGTACCAGTGGGAGGGCCAGAAGCAGAAAGATGAGGGGGTTTTCGGAAATGAAGCCTTTTACCTTTTTCACTTTATCTCCAGGATATTGGCCTGATTTTACCTGATATCTAAATTTGCCACAGAAGAACGCGGATGTACACAGATGTGTAGATGAACAAATACTGCATATCAGATTGAATCGGGGTTTATTGTGTTTATCTGTGGCTTGAATCGAGAGTTTCCGTGCGCCATCCCAGTGCTTGGCGGCCGCAGAGACGCTCCGCCGCCGCGAGGGGCATCAGCACGCGCAAAGCCTGCGGCGCGACGGTGATCGTGACTTGCTGGCCGCCCAGCATTGGCTCGCCGTCCATTTGGAGGGAGAACGGCGTCTCGGACTCGATGCGTGCGCTGCGGAAGGTCAGGCAGCGCGCCTGGTCGGAGGTCACGTGCCGCCCGGCGCGGATGGCGAAGAAGTGACGGAAAGCATCCGCCAAGTTGTCG
>Ga0315297_10001053_pt1 | contig 16756 bp, 12 predicted proteins | sample YL17G15_0_MG_FD_203628 | JGI IMG/M metagenome (GOLD analysis project Ga0315297, IMG submission 203628) | Sediment microbial communities from Yellowstone Lake, YNP, Wyoming, USA - YL17G15_0 | ecosystem: Environmental > Aquatic > Freshwater > Lake > Sediment | place: USA: Wyoming | collected... | reverse complement strand
CTTCGCCTTCGCGCTCGCTTTCGGCACCTACTACCTCTTCGACACCCTGCTGCGCGTGCCCCTGCCGCGCGGTCCCTTCAACGTCTAGATGGCGGAAACTCTTCAGAACCTCGGCTTGGGCTTCTCGATCGCTCTCCAGCCGGCCGTGCTGCTGTATGCCTTCGTCGGTTGCGTGGTGGGCACGCTGGTGGGCGTGCTGCCGGGCGTGGGGCCGCTCGCCGGCATCAGCCTGCTCCTGCCCGCCACCTTCGGGCTCACCGCGACCAATGCGATCGTGATGCTGGCGGGCATCTACTACGGCGCGATGTACGGCGGCTCGACCACTTCCATCCTGATGCGCATCCCGGGCGAGGCCGCCTCGGTCATGACCTGCATCGACGGCTACGCGATGGCGCGCAAGGGGCGCGCGGGCGCGGCGCTGGCCATCGCCGCGATCGGCTCGTTCGTCGCGGGCACCGTGAGCGTGGTCGCGCTCATGCTGCTGGCGCCGCCGCTGGCCAGCTTCGCCCTCCGCTTCGGGCCGCCCGAGTACTTCGCCCTCCTGCTGCTGGGCCTGCTCGTGCTCGCCTACATGAGCGGCGGCTCCATGGTCAAGTCGCTCGCGATGGCCGTGCTGGGGCTGCTCCTCGGCATGATAGGCATCGACCAGATGAGCGGGTATTTCCGCTTCTCCTACGGCATCGTCGAGCTGGGCGATGGGCTCGGCGTGGTGCCGATCGCCGTCGGGCTCTTCGGCATCGCGGAGGTGCTGGCGACGGCGGGCCAGGAGGTGCCGCCCCAGGTGCTGAAGCCCAAGCTGCGCGACCTGCTGCCCTCGCGCCAGGAATGGCGCGACTCCGTGATGCCGATAGGGCGCGGGACTGTCCTGGGCTTTCTCATCGGCATCATCCCGGGCTCCGCCCATATCATCTCGAGCTTCGTCTCCTATGCCGTCGAGCGGCGCCTGAGCCGCCACCCGGAGGAGTTCGGCCAGGGCGCCGTCGCCGGCGTGGCCGGACCCGAGTCCGCGAACAACTCCGCGACGTCCGGCGCCTTCGTGCCCATGCTCGCGCTGGGCGTTCCCTCGGGACCGATTCCCGCCGTGATGCTGGCGGCCCTCATGGTCCACGGCGTCTCGCCAGGGCCGCTCCTGATCAAGGAGCAGCCGGAGCTCTTCTGGGGCTTCATCGCGTCCATGTACGTGGGCAACCTGATGCTGCTCGCCCTCAACCTGCCGATGGTCGGCATCTTCGTCAACGTGCTCCGCGTCCCCTACTCGCTGCTCTACCCATCCATCATCATGTTCTGCGTGGTGGGCGTCTACGCCGTCAATGGCAGCGTGGTGGATGTCGGGATCGCGATCGTCATGGGCGCCCTCGGCTATATCCTGAGAAAGCTCGGCTTCGAGACGGCGCCCATAGTCCTGGGCGCCATACTCGCGCCCATGATCGAGCTGGCCTTGAGACAATCGCTCGCGATGTCCGACGGCCAGTACACGATTTTCGTCTCGCGCCCGATCTCCGGCACCCTTCTGGCTTTCGGCGCCGCCCTCGTGCTCCTCAACCTCGTCTCATGGATGGCCCGCGGGCTCGACTGGCGGCGACGCATCCCGCTCGACGAAAAGGGAGAAAACTCATGACCCGACTCCGGCTCGTCCTTCTTCCCCTGCTGTCAATCGTCGCCGTCGCGATAGCTCAACCCGTCGCGGCCCAGGAACCCTACCCCTCGCGGCCCATCAGCCTCGTCGTGCCCTTCCCGCCCGGAGGCGTCGCTGACCTGACCGCGCGGCCGGTCGCGGGGGCGATGGAGAAGGTGCTGAAGCAGCCGGTGGGCGTCGTCAACAAGACGGGCGCGGCCGGCGCCGTCGGCATGCAGTTCGTCGCCACGAGCAAGCCCGACGGCTATACCCTGCTGCTCGCGCTGTCGAGCATCTCCATCATCCCCGAGGCCGACAAGCTCTTCGGCCGCCCGCCGGCCTTCACCGTGGACCAGTTTGCCCCGGTGGCGCTGATCTCGGCCGACCCGACCATCCTCGTCGTGCGCGCCGAGAGCCCGTGGAAGACGGCGAAGGAGTTCATCGACGACGCGAAGAAGCGGCCGGGGCAAATCTCGTTCAGCTCGTCGGGGATCTACGGCACGCTCCATATGGCAATGGAGCTCTTGTCCAATGCCGCGGGCATCAAGCTCCGCCATGTCCCCTATGGCGGCGCCGGGCCGGCGCTGACCGCGCTGCTCGGCGGCCACGTGGATGCCCTGGCGTCGGGGCCCGCGGTGGTCCTGCCGCAGATCAAGGCGGGCAAGCTCCGCGCCCTCGCGGGCTGGGGCGACAAGCGGGTGGCCGCGCTGCCCGAGATTCCCACCTTCAAGGAGCTGGGATACCCGGAGGCCGAGTTCTACATCTGGGCGGGGCTCTTCGCTCCCAAGGGAACTCCGGAGCCCGTGCTCGCCAAACTGCGGGAGGCCGCCCGCGTGGGCGTGGCCGATCCCGAGTTCAAGTCCGCCATGGACAAGCTCGAGACCCCAATCACCTTCAAGCAGGGCGCGGAGTTCCAGAAGTTCTTCGAGACCGACGCGCACCGGCTCGCCGAGGGCGTGCGCAAGGTCGGGCGCATCGAGCAAAAGTAAGAGGGAAGCCAAATATGGATACCGGGACCGCATACGGACGCCCGAAGCCATCCTTTGACGCCACGCTGGTCGCAGTCGGGCCGGGAACACCGGCCGGCGAGATGCTGCGCCGCTACTGGCACCCAATTGCCGTTGCTGCCGACGTTACGACACGACCAAGAAAGACTCGCGTGCTGGGCGAGGACCTCGTCCTCTTCACGGACGGCGAGGGCCGGCCGGGCCTGCTCTACCCGCGCTGCTGCCACCGCGGAACCACGCTCTACTACGGCAAGGTCGAGCCCTCGGGCATACGCTGCTGCTATCACGGCTGGCTCTTCGACGTCGAGGGTCGCTGCCTTGACATGCCGTGCGAGCCGTCCGAGAAGAACCAGAGCGATCGCTACCGGGAGACCTACCGCCAGCCGTGGTATCCGGTCCAGGAATATCTAGGCCTGCTCTTCGCCTACCTGGGGCCGCCGGACAAGAAGCCCGTCCTGCCCCGCTACGACGTGTTCGAGGACATTCCCGACGACGAAGAGATCGTGGCCGACGGGAACAATATCGGGCTCGAGGGCGAGACGAGCCCGTGCAACTGGCTCCAGACCCACGAAAACGTGATGGACCCCTACCACGTCTTCGTCCTGCATTCCTCGAACAGCGGGAATCAGTTCGTCCCGCTCATGGGCCTGCTGCCCGAGGTAACGTGGGAGTACACCGCGCTCGGGGTCAAGAGCCACCAGGACCGCAGGCTCCCCGACGGCACGCTCTTCCACCGCGTCACCGAGGTCATGCTGCCGAACCTTCGTATCGTCGCCAGTCCATTCGTGAAGCGCTACGGGCGGACCGATTCCGTCGCCTGGACCCTGCCCATCGACGACACCACGACGAAGATCTTCACGCTCTACCGGACCCCCAAGGGCGAGCGGGTCTCGCGCGTGCGGTTCAATGGCAAGCGGTGGGCGGAGCTCAGCGAGGAGGAGCACCAGCGGATGCCCAATGACTACGAGGCGCAGGTGGGCCAGGGGGAGATCACGCTGCACTCCGAGGAGCACCTGGCTGCCACCGATCGGGGCGTGGTGATGTTCCGGCGCCTGCTGCGCCAGCAGATCGAGGCCGTGCAGGCCGGGCGCGACCCACTGGGCGTGATCTTCGAGCCGGGCCGCGCCACCGTCCAGGTCGAGGCCGGCAACTTCATCCTCACCGGGGTCAGGTCTTGAAATGACGCATGACGGCGCTTTCTCCGCTACCACCAGCCGGCGGCTCCCGGCACCAAATGCCGTATTTCAAGACCTGACCCCCAGAACTGACCTGCCTCTTCCATGCGGCGATGGGCTGCCGCCGTGGCGGCCATGGGAAAGACCTTGTCGACCACCGGGCGCAGGCCGCCTTGGTCGTAGAGCTGCAGCATGGCGGCGAATTCACGGGGACTGCCCATCGTGGTGCCGAACACCGTGGCCTGCTTCCAGAAGAGATTTCGCAGCACGAAGTCCTTGACCGGTCCCGTGGTCGCGCCGTAGCTGGCGATGCGCCCGCCGGGCTTCAGGATCTCGACCGCCTTGGCGAAGGTGTCGCCGCCCACGCTGTCGATGACCACATCCGGTCCGCCCTGGCACAGCGCGGCGATCTCGCGAGTCCAGTCCTGCGTCTTGTAGTTGGCGCCGCCGGCCGCTCCCAGCTCTCGGGCGCGGGCGAGCTTCGCATCGCTCCCGGAGGTCACGAGCACGCGCGCGCCCAAATGCGCGGCGATCTGAAGCGCGAAGGTCGAGACGCCGCCGCCGATGCCGGTCACGAGCACCGTCTCGCCGGCCTGGACGCGGGCGCGGCTCACCACGGCCCGGTACGCCGTCAGCCCGGCGAGCGGAATGGCGGCGGCCTCCTCGAAGGACAGCGCCCCCGGCTTCGGATGGACATTGCGCGCCGGCACGCGGATCAGCTCCGCGTAGGTGCCATCGTCCGGCAATCCGAGGATGCGGAAGTCCGGGCCTTGCGCCGCCTCGGAGTCTCCCCAGTCGAGGCTGGGATTGATCACAACGGCGCGCCCGACAAGCGCCGGATCGCCGCCGCTCCCGACAGACAGGACCTCGCCCGCGCCGTCGGAGCCGAGAATCACGCGCTGCTTGAAGCCGCCGGCATAGGCGCCGGTGCCGCTGCGAATCCAGAGGTCGCGATGATTGAGAGCGGCCGCCTTGGGCCGAACCACCACCTCGCCCGCCCCGGGTGCCGGATCCGGCACGTCTTCCAGCCGCAGATTCTCCGCCGGTCCCGGCTCCCGCAAGACCACGGCCCGCATGGGGACCTCAGACCAGCCCGGCGGCGTGGAGCGCCTCCCGGATCCTGATCCCCTGCGCGGCGGAGGTGGCCGGCATGGGCGCGCGCGGCACGCCGGCCGGGCGACCCTGGAGCTCCAGGCAATACTTCACGTTGGCCGGCAGGTTGTCGTGAAAAATGGCGTTCCAGATCGGCAGGAGCTTCTCGTGGAGTGCCAGCGCTTGCTTGTGGTCGCCCGCCTGCACCGCGTCCCAGAGCTGCACGCAGAGGGCCGGCGCCGCCGTCAGGATGGCCGCGATGGCGCCGTGAGCGCCCAAGGCGAACGACGGATAGAGCAAAGCGTCCACTGCCGTCATGATCCGGGCACCGTTGCCGACGAGGAGCAGGAGGTCCGCCAGGAGCTTCATGTCCCCCGCGCTCTGCTTCACCCCGATGACGCCCGGCACGGACGCGATGATCCGGGCGAGGAGCTGGGGCGAGAGGTAGGTCCAGGGAACGACGTTATAGATGATGATGGGCAGCCCCGTCCGGCTGGCCAGCGTGTCGAAGTGTCTCAGCATCGCGTCGTCGTCGGGGCGGAAGAGGTAATGCACGGGCGTCACCTGCAGCGCGGCCACGCCCAGGTCTTTGACGGCGAGCCCGCGCTCCACCGCCGAGGCGGTGCTGTCCGTGATGATGCCCGTGATGACCGGCACGCGCCCCTTGGCCTCCTCGGACACGATGGCGGTGATGCGCCGCACCTCGTCGGTGCTGAGCACGTGGCCTTCTCCGGTGCTGCCGGTGGCGGCCAGCCCGTGGACCCTGGCCGTTTCGATCAGGTACCGTGTCTCGGCCCGGAGCGCCGCCTCGTCGATCGTGTCGTCCGGCCGAAAGGGTGTCGTCATCGGCGGAACAATGCCAAAGATGCGCTCGCGCATATTGATTCCTCCCAAGGGAAGCAGTACCCTACCGCCCGTGTCAGAGTCAATGGGCTTCCTGCGAAGCGTGATGACGTGATCGGCGAGTCCCACTACCGCATCGGCGGCGACCGGCTCGCGGCGGGGGCGGGCCGGTTCGTCGCCGACGTGCGCGTGTCCGGCATGCTCCAGGCCGCGGTTCTCCGCTCCCGCCACGCCCATGCCCGGCTGGTCTCGATCGACGCCACGCGGGCGCTCGAGCTGCCGGGCGTGCGCGCGGTCCTCACGGCCGCCGACGTGCCCGCGAGCGCCGTCATCCCGAACCGCGTGGGAGCGCCCCCAGGGGCCGAGCGCTACCTCCAGCCCGCGATAGCCCGCACCGTCGTCCGCTACGTGGGCGAGCCCGTGGCGCTGGTCGTGGCCGATGACCGCTACGTGGCGGAAGACGCGCTCGCGCTCATCGACGTCGTCTACGATCCGCTCCCGGTCTGCGCCACCGCGACACAGTCGCTGGCGCCCGGCGCGCCCCTGCTCTTCCCGGGCACGGAGTCCAACAATGTCGCCGTCATCACGATGCGCACCGGTGACGTCACACCGGCGCTCGACGGGGCGGCCGTGGTGATTCGCGAGCGCTTCGTCTATCCGAGGCAGACCGCGGCGGCCCTCGAGACGCGGGGGCTTGTCGCCATGCCGCCCGATCCCAAGGGCGGAGAGCTCCATCTCATCGGATCGACCAAGTGCATCCACATCAATCGCGGCATCCTCGCTCCGATCTTCGGCATCCCGCTCGGGGCCCTGCGACTGACCGAAGTGGATGTAGGGGGCGGCTTCGGTGTTCGCGGCGAGCTGTACCCCGAGGACATCCTGGTGCCGCTCGCGGCCATGAAGCTCGGCCGTCCGGTCCAGTGGATCGAAGATCGCCGCGAGAGCCTGATGGCGACGAACCATGCGCGGCAGGTCGAGTACCAGGTCGAGATGGGCTTTGACCGGGAGGGGCGCATCCTCGGGCTCCGCGCGTTGATCCACGCGGACATCGGCGCCTATGTCCGGACGGCCGCGCTGGTGCCCGCGGAGTTCGGCGCCGCGCTGTTCCCGGGGCCATACCGCGTGCCCAGCTATGAGTGCGATCTCTGGTCGGTCGTCACCAATAAGACGCCTGCGGGGACGCTCCGCTCTCCCGGGCGTCCCGAGTGCAACTTCGTCCGCGAGCGGCTGATGGATCTGGGGGCCGCGCGCCTCGGTCTCGATCCGGCTGAGATCAGGCGGCGCAACCTGATCCGCGCCAGCGAGATGCCCTACGATTGCGGCACCAAGTCATTCGGCGCCAATACCGTCTACGATTCGGGCGACTACCCGGCCCTCTTCGACGAGCTGCTGCGCCGCATGGACTACCCCCGCGCGCGTGCCGAGCAGACCGCGCGCAACGCGCGTCCCGGATTGCGACGCGGGATCGGGCTCGCCGTGTACGTCGAGAAAACCGGTCTCGGCCCCTTCGAGACGGCCCATCTCGAAGCGCGGCCTGACGGCCGTTTCACGGTCGACACCGGCGCTTCGTCCATGGGGCCCGGGCTCGAAACCGTGCTGGCGCAAATCCTGGGCGGGTCCCTGGGCCTGACCGCCGATCGCTTCGACGTCCGCCACACCGACACGTCTCACGTCGAGAGCGGCGTGGGCACCTATGGCTCGCGCGGCACGGTGACGGCGGGGAATGCGGCCGCCATGGCGGCGGCGAAGCTCATCGACGAGGCACGGTCGAGGGCGGCGGCCGCCTGGGACGTGCCCGAGGCCGAGATCAGGTATGCCTCGGGTGTCCTCGAGGCGCACGGCCGCCGCGTGACGCTTGGCGAGCTCGCCGCGGAGCGGCGGCTTGCTGCGGGCGCCTCATTCACCGTGCCGAAGATCACGTATGCGGGCTGTGCCGTCGGCGTGGTCGCCGACCTCGACACCGAGACCGGCATGATGCATCTCGCGCGCGTGGTGATCGGCGCCGACGTCGGGCGCGCCGTCAATCCTGCCCTGGTCGATGCCCAGCTCGTCGGCGGCGTCGCCTTCGGCATCGGCAATACCCTGCACGAGACCCTCGAGTATGACGCCGGCGGGCAAATCCTCTCCGGCACACTCATGGACTATGCCCTGCCGTATGCGTCGGACGTGCCCCCGGTCGAGACCTTCTACCAGGAAGTGCCGGCGACGACGAACCCGCTTGGCCTGCGCGGCCTGGGCGAGTGTGGCAACCCGGGCATGGGCGGCGCCATCGCCAATGCCGTCTGCGACGCGCTCCGCGACCGGGGCGCCGGCATCACCGCGCTACCGCTGACCCCCGCGAACGTGTGGGATCAGGTCTTGCGATCCATCAACGCCGCCGCACGCTGAGCGGCAGAGCGCGCCATCATGTCGACATCTCAGCTGCAGGAGGAACTTTCATGAGCTCCAACCAGGAATATCCCGGCGCTGATAGGGCCGCGTGGTGCGGCCCGTGCCGAGCCATTGCGCCGGTGCTCGAGGACCTGGCGCAGGCCTCGAACGGTGGCGTGACACTGGCCAAGGTCAACGTGGACGAGCAGCCGGCCCTCGCGGCTCGCTACGGGATCCGCTCTATCCCGACCATTCTCTTCGTCAAGGACGGCAAGGTCGCGGATCAAGCGATCGGAGCGGTACCGAAGGCCCAGATCCAGGCGAAGTTGGGCGCCCTCATCGAAACGACTGTCAGGTCCTGACCGCCCCCCCCGGAACGGACCGTAGACCGGAGACCATGACAACCCAAGAGCCTGACCGACAGACCCAGACTCCGGGTGTTCCAGAACGGGAGAAATCGGTAAGATCCGCCCGTCGCGAGCCGCCGCCTCCCAAGCGGGTGATGAGTATCCAGGCGCACCCGGACGACCAGGAATTCACCGTGGGCGGCACGCTGGCGAAGTGGGCGCGCGCGGGCAGCCACATCGTCACCGTGTGCATCACGAGCGGTGGCGCGGGGTCGAACGATCACAGTCCGCCAGACATGACGCGGGAGGCGTTGGTGCCTATCCGCGAGGAAGAGCAGCGGCAGGCCTGCCGCGTGCTCGGCATCTCCGAAGTGGTCTTCCTCGGATACGAGGACGGGATGCTCGAGCCCTCGCTCGCCCTGCGGCGGGAGCTGACGCGGATCATCCGCCGCTACCGGCCCGATGCGGTGGTGTGCGGCGATCCGACCATGCGCTTCTACGGCAGCATCTACATGAACCATCCCGACCACCGGGCCGCGTCGGACGTCGCTCTCGACGCCGTCTTCCCCTCGGCGGAGACCCGGCTGATCTTCCCGGAGCTCCTCGCTGAGGGGCTCGAGCCCCACAAGGTCCAGTCGGTATTCATCCATGGCTCCGCGCAGCCCGATACCTTCATCGACATCTCCGAGGTCCTCAGCGTCAAAGTCGCCGCGCTCAAGGAGCATCGGACCCAGATGGGGTCATGGGACCCGACCGAGATGATCACGGCGTGGGCGCGGGAGCAGGGGGCCAAGCGAAGGCTGAAAGCGGCGGAGTCCTTCCGCCTCATGCGCCTCCACGAGCCCGGTAGCGCAGCCGGCTAGACGTTGCCGACGAGGCAGCCCCACGGCCGACAGCACACCTGCCAGCAACGGCATGGCCTCTTTCCGCCCCCTGAGCGAGCCGGTCTACAGGATGGCGGACTTCAGCGAGCGGCTGGGCTTGAAACGAGGCACGCGGGCGGCGGGGATCCTGATGACCTTGCCCGTGCGTGGATTGCGGCCGTCGCGCGCGACCCGCTTGCTGACCATAAAGGTGCCGAAGCTGCCGATGGTGACGCGGCGACCCTTCTTGAGCGCGTCGAAGACGCTCACGAAGAACGCGTCGAGCGCCCGCTCGGCCGACACCTTGCTCCCGCCCGAGGCCTTGGCCATGGCGGCGACGAGATCGGCTTTGGTCATGACGTTCCCCCCTTTACTCGATGGCCGTACGCGAAGTCAAGATGGTCAGCTGCTCGAGCGCCGCGAAGAGGCTGTCGGCGGTGAACGGCTTCTCGAGCACCGGCGCCTGAACCTCCTCGACGAATTGCCACGGGGAGGGATTGGCCGTGTCGCCTGTCATGAACACGAAGCGCTTCGCCAGGCCCGGCTGATCGAGAATCGCGGCGCGGTAGAAGTCTTCGCCGCTGCCGTCCGGCATACGAATATCCGACAGCACCACGTCGAAGCGCGTCGCGCGTACGCGCTCGAGGGCGGATCTCCCCGTGGCGGCGACCTCGACCTGCCAGCCCGTGTCCTTGAGGAGCGTCGTCACCAGCTCCACCATGCCGGGCTCGTCGTCCACCACGAGAGCGCGCCGCCCGAAGCCGTAGACCCCGGCCGGGAGCGGTGGCGCCGCCGGCCCGGCGGGCTCGGCAGCGGACGTCGTCGGCAGCTCCACGGTGAAGACTGTGCGCCCCCGGGCGCTCTCCCCCGTGAGGCGGCCGCCGTGCTGCTGGACGATGCCGTAGGAGACGGAGAGCCCGAGCCCGGTCCCCTCGCCCACCTTCTTCGTCGTGAAGAATGGCTCGAAGATGCGCGGCATCACCTCGGGCGGGATACCGGGCCCATTGTCCTCGAACTCGACCACGACCCAGCGCCGGTCTCCCTCGACGCGCCCGCGGGCCCGGATGCGGATGGTATCGCCCGTGCCTCCCGCGAGAATGGCGTGCTCGGCATTGAGCAGGAGATTCAGGAACACCTGCTGGAGCTGCTGCGCGTCGCCCTCGGCGGGCGGCACGTCGAGCGCGTGCTCGGTCACCACGCGAATACCCGACAGGCGCAGCCGGGTCGTCCGGAGAGCCACGGTCTGCTCGATGACGGCCGGCAGGTCCACCGCGGCGCGCTCGGGCTTGCGCTGGCGCGAGAAGAGCAGCAGGCCCTGGACGATCTTGGCCATGCGCTCGCCCTGCGCCACCATCAGGTCTATCGGCCCCCGGAGCTCGGGCGGCAGCTGCTTGCCCTTGAGCAATTGCCCATAGCCGATGACGACCGACAGCGGATTGTTCAGCTCGTGCGCGACACCGGAGACGAGCTGACCGACGGCGGAGAGCTTGCCCGCCTGCACCAGCTGCGCCTGCGTGTCCTGGAGCTGCCGGACGCGCGAGGCCAGCTCGTCGAAGAGGCGGCTGTGCTCGATCGCGAGCGCCGCCGGCGCCGCCAGCGTCGCCAGGCGATCCAGATCCTCGGGCACGAAGCGCCGGTCCTGCTCCCCGAGAGACGCGACCGACAATGCGCCGATGATCTCGCCGCGGATCAGGAGCGGATAGGCGATGGTCGCCCGAACAGGATCGTGCCGATCTGCGACCCATGTCCGGAATATGCGCCCCGGCCAGGAAGCATAGTCATTGACCAGCACACCCTCTCGCTTCAGGGCCGCGAGCCCCAGCGCCCCCTCGCCGAGCTCAACGGTCTGTCCGAGCTCGCCCGCGACGAGCCCGTGCCCGGCGCGGACGACGAGGTGGTTCAGGCCCTCGGGTTTCAGGCCGACGAGGGCCTGATCGGCGTCGAAGAGCTCTGCCGCATTGCGCGCGATCAGGTTCAGGCGCTCCTCGAGGCTGAACGGAACGAGGATCTGCTCGACAACCTTGCGAATGGATTCGACGTGGCGCAGGCGCTGTCGGGTCTGCGCGTACAGGCGCGTGTGATCGAGCGCAAGCGCCGCCTGATCGGCAAAGGTCTGGAGCAGCGCCGTCTCCTCTTCCGTGAAACGCCGGCCGGTCGTGTCGGCGACGGACAGGACGCCGATGACTTTGTCCTGGAGGCGTAGCGGCACGGCGAGGAAGGCGCCGATATTCGAGGTCTCGACGACCTGGCGCATCTCGGCGATGAGCCGGATGTTCGGGTCGTTCAGGACGTCGGCGGTAACCACCGAACGACCTTCCGCCGCCACCTTCCCCGAGATCCCGTATCCGGGCGGCACGACATGGCCGTGAAGCGCCGGGACTCCTGCCTCCTGTCCCTGCGCGATAATCTTGAGCGAGCCGTCGGGCTCGACCAGGCGGAAGCCCAGGGAGAGGGCGCGGAGAGCCGGCAGCACGCTCGCCACGATGCGCTGGGCGATATCGTCCACGTCCAGGCTGCCGGTGAGGGTCTGGGCGACCCGGGCGATCTCTTCCGACTCGCGCTGCCGCCGCGTCGCGTCGCCGTAGAGTCGCGCGTTCTGCATCGCGAGGGCCGCCTGATCGGCGAAGGCCTGCAGGAGACTCGCATCGTCATCGGTGAAGTCGTGGACGGCCCGTGAGGCGACGGCCAGCACGCCGAACAGCTCACCCTTGGCCCGGAGGGGGGCGGCCAGAAGTGCCCGCGTCCCCGACTCTACGAGCCGCGTCCGGAGGTCCTCGGTCAGCGTCAAGGTCTGGTCCTCGAACACGTCGCGCGTGAACACGGCGCGCCCCTCGGCCACCGCGCGGGCCACGAGCCCGTCGCCCCGCTCGAGCACGTGCCCGGGCTGAAAGAAGCCCATCGCCGAGCCGGCCCAGGCAATCGCCTCGAGCTTCCCGTCAGGGCGCATGAGGCGCAGGCCGGCGGCGTCCACGCCGAAGATGGGCAGCACGCTCCTGACGATCCGGTCGGCGACCTCGGTGACGTCGAGGCTCTCGGTCAGCATCCGCGCCACCTGCGCCAGCTCCTCGGCCTCGCGGCGGCGGTGTGTCGCCTCGGCGAAGAGACGCGCGTTGCGCACAGCGACGGCGGCCTGCGAGGCGAAGGACGTCAAAAGCTCGCGGTCGTCCTCGCTCGGCAGGTCCTCGCGGCGCAGGTTCAGCGTGAGCACACCCAGGAGGTCGTCGCCCGAGACGACCGGGACGCCGGCGAAGGACAGGAGCCCGTGCCCGATCGCCCACTGCCGGTCTCCGATGCGCTCGTCCGTCGTCACATCCTCGAGGTAGAGCGGCTGCCGGTTGCGGGCGACCCAGCCCGCGGCGCTTGAGTCGAGCCCCACCGCCGTCGGCAACTCATCGGGCGAGATAGACGGGGCGGATGTCCAGGCCCGGCGCACGAGGAGACCCCGGGGCTCATCGATCTCCCAGAAGACGACGCCACCCGCGCCCGTCAGCCGAACCAAAGCTTGCGTGATCTGCCGCAGCAGCGGCTTGAGCTCGAGCTGCTGCGAGAGGGCCACGTTGACGTCGGCCAGCGCCCGCAGCCGGCGCTGGCGCTCGTCAAGCGCCTCGCGTGCCTGCCGGCGCTCCCCGGTGGCGCGGTTGAACTGATCGGCGAGCTCCGCCAGTTCATCGCCCGTCGAGACCGCGATGGGCAACCCCTGCGGGGGCTCGAGGTCGCGGGCGCCCTGCATGAGGGCGCTCACCGAGCGGTGCATCCGGTTGCCGATCAGCCACGCCACAAGGAGGGCCAGCACCGTCGCGGCGCCGAGCCCGACCAGATCGCGCTTGAGCTGGTCGGCCGCCGGCGCATAGGCGGCGGCGGTGGGCACCGCGGCCATGACGAGCCACGGCGCACGCCCCATGCCGGCCGCGCCGGCCAGATGAGCCACGCCGTCTTGCGAGGCCCACTCCGCCGTGCCGCCGCCGCGGCGTATGAGCGCGCCCGCCTCGGCGAGGCCGCCGAGGGGACGGTCGAAGAACTCATGCGGGCTCGTCGAGTGAGCCAGCACGTCGCCGCCGGGCGTTACGACCGCGACGCTCTGCGCGCGGCCGAGAGGCAGCGCGTTGAGGTAGCTCGAGAGCGTCTCGAGATCTATCTCCGATCCGAAGGCGCCAACGAACTTGCCCTGGCGGTCCTGAACGGGGACCACCAGCGCGACGATCCGCCGCCCATCGATAGCGCTCGGCTGCGGCGCCGTCACCTCGGGCCCGCCCCGTCCCATGACCGACTCGATGACACCCTGGGCCACGAACCTCGCTTCCGGCTCCCGGAAGCCGCTCATGGCCAGCACGCGCCCATCCGGCCCGGCCGCGACGAAGCGGCGCATGAACGGGTGGCGCTCCCTGACGCGAGTGGCCAGCATCTCGAGGTCGGCATCCTGGACGCTGTCGAGGGCGCGAAGACTCGCCAGCGCGAGGAGACTTTGCACCTGGCCCGTCAGGACCTCGTCCAGCTGGCCGGCGATGAGCTGGGCCGTATCGAGCTGGCGCTGCTGGGCGAGGCGCCGCCCGTCGGACAGGTCGCCCCAGAATCTGACGGCCGCCGCCGCAAGGAGCGGCAGCAGCACGGCCAGGACGAGCAAGGTGAGTTTCGTTCGGATCGTCAGTCGCATGGGTGATCTCGCGTATGTCGGCTCTCGGTTAGTATAGCTCAGGGGCTGGCGTATAATGCCCGCATGCCGCGAGGCTTCTCGCTCGATCTCTCCGCTTTCGTCCTGATCGCGTTGGCCATCGTGTCCGCCGGTGCCGCGTACTGGAAGGATCCGTCGCTGCCGCTTCTCGGCGCCAAGAACGGCCTCAGCATGGTCTGGTTCATCCTGCCGCGCCTCATTCCCGCCCTGATCCTGGCCGGAATGCTGCAGGTGCTCATTCCGCAGGAGACCGTGGCGCGCTACTTCGGCCAGCAGTCGGGCATCGGCGCCATCGTGATGGCCTCGGTCGCCGGCGTGCTCACGCCCGGCGGGCCCATGGTCAGCGTGCCGCTCCTCGTGGTGCTCGCCAACTCCGGCATGGCGCTGGGCCCGCTCGTAGCCTACATGACCTCGTGGTCGCTTTTCGGCATCCAGCGCATCATCGCCTGGGAGGCGCCGCTCATGGGGTGGCGGTTCGTCTTCGTGCGGGTCATCCCGAGCCTGGCCTTCCCGATCATCGCGGGCTGGCTCGTCAAGCTCTGGTACCACGAGTAGCGGCGGTGGCCTTCGACGATCTCCGCGCCTTCATCGTTCACCTCGAGAAGAACGGACAGCTCAGGCGCGTCCGCGCCGGCGTGTCGCGCGACCTCGAGATCGCCGAGATCACTGACCGCGTCTCCAAGGGCCCCGCCCACGGCAATCAGGCGCTCCTCTTCGAAAACGTCGAGGGCTTCGACATGCCGGTGCTGATCAACACCTTCGGCTCGCCGGCGCGGATGGCGGCGGCCTTGGGCGTCGAGCGCCTGGACGATCTGGCCGCGCGGGTCGCGAAGCTCCTGGATCTCCGAATGCCGGGCTCCTTCCTGGACAAGCTCAAGAAGCTGGGCGATCTCTTCGACGTCGCCAAGGCCGGCCCCAAGCGGGTGCGCTCAGCGGCCTGCCAGGAAGTGCTCGAGACGGATCATCCGAGCCTCGCGACGCTGCCGGTGCTGCGCTGCTGGCCGGGCGACGCCGGGCGCTTCATCACGCTCCCCATGGTCTTCACGCGCGACCCCGCCACGGGCGCGCGCAATGTGGGGATGTACCGCCTGCAGGTATTCGACGACCGCACGCTGGGCATGCACTGGCAAATCCACAAGGGCTCAGCCGAGCACCAGCGGCTCGCGGAGGAGCGACGCAAGCCAATGGATGTCGCCATCGCGCTCGGGGGCGACCCCGCGTCCATCTACTCGGCCTCGGCGCCACTGCCGCCCGGCATCGACGAGATGGTCTTCTCCGGCTGGCTGCGAGGCGCGGGCGTGCCGATGGTCGCCTGCAAGACGGTCGACGTGGAAGTGCCCGCCGAGGCCGAGATCATCCTCGAGGGTACGGTGGATCCGGCGGAACGCAGGCTCGAGGGCCCCTTCGGCGATCACACGGGCTACTACTCGCTGGCGCGCGAGTACCCGGTCTTCCACCTCAAGGCGATCACGCGTCGCAAGCAGCCGATCTATCCCACGACCATCGTCGGGCGGCCGCCCCAGGAGGACTACTGGCTCGGCAAGGCGACCGAGCGGATCTTCTTGCCGATCATCCGGCTCATGCTGCCCGAGGTCGTGGACATGAACATGCCCGCCGAGGGCGTCTTCCACAACCTCGTCATCGTCTCCATCAAGAAGCGCTACCCCGGCCAGGCGCGCAAGGTCATGTACGCTCTCTGGGGGCTCGGGCTCATGATGCTCGCCAAGAACATCCTCGTCGTCTCCGAGCACGTCGACGTCCAGAACCTCTCCGAGGTCGCCTGGCGCGCCACGGGGAACGTCGATTCGAAGCGCGACATCGTCATCGTCGACGGCCCCACGGACGACCTCGATCACGCCGCGCTCCGCCACCGCTTCGGCGGCAAGATGGGCATCGACGCCACGGAGAAGACCGCCGACGACGGCATCGGCCAGCCGTGGCCCGAGGAGATCGCGATGAGCGAGGAGACCCGCGCGCTGGTCACGCGGCGCTGGCAAGAGTACGGTTTGTAGTGCCGCGCACGCTGAGACACTTCCTCGACGCCATCAAGTTCGAGCACACCGTCTTCGCCCTGCCCTTCGCCTACGTGGCGATGGTGCTGGCGGCGGGCGGCTGGCCCGGCTGGCGCGTGCTCGTCTGGGTCACGCTCGCCATGGCCGCCGCGCGCACGCTGGCGATGAGCGCCAACCGTGTGGCCGACCGGGTGATCGACGCCGCCAATCCCCGCACCGCCGGACGACACCTGCCGACGGGGCTGCTCCGTCCATGGCATATGCTGCTGGCCGTCGTCGTCTCCGGCGCGCTGCTGGCGCTGTCGGCGTGGATGCTCAACCCGCTCTGCTTCAGGCTCGCACCCTGGGCGGCCCTCTTCCTGATCGGCTACTCCTACACCAAGCGCTTCACCTGGGCCTCACACTGGATCTTGGGCTTCACGGACGGCATCGCCGCGGGCGGCGGCTGGATCGCCGTGCGCGGGACCTTCGAGCCGCCCGCCTTCGTGCTCTGGTTCGCGCTGACCGTCTGGATCGCCGGCTTCGACCTCATCTACGCCTGCCAGGACGTGGACTTCGACAGGCGGGCGCGTCTTCACTCCTTCCCCGCCCGCTTCGGGATCGCCGCGGCGCTCCGGTGCGCGCAGGTCTGCCACCTCCTGACGGTCGCCGCCTTCGTGGTCCTGGGCATGATGACGGGGCTCGGCTGGTTGTACTGGGCAGGCGTGGTCGCCGTCTCGGGGCTCTTCGTCTTCGAGCACTCGCTGGTCTCCCCGGATGATCT
>Ga0315297_10001052_pt1 | contig 16762 bp, 13 predicted proteins | sample YL17G15_0_MG_FD_203628 | JGI IMG/M metagenome (GOLD analysis project Ga0315297, IMG submission 203628) | Sediment microbial communities from Yellowstone Lake, YNP, Wyoming, USA - YL17G15_0 | ecosystem: Environmental > Aquatic > Freshwater > Lake > Sediment | place: USA: Wyoming | collected... | reverse complement strand
CCAGCGAAAGCGCGACCTGTTCCGCGCCGGCCTGGGCACCACACGCTTGCGGCTTCTGCCGAGCCAGGGCAGCTACTTCCAGTGCGTCGACTACTCCGCAGTCAGTGACCTGACCGAAGAAGCGTTTTGCCGCTGGCTGACGAGCGAGATCGGCGTCGCCGCAATTCCATTGGCGGCGTTCTACAGCGGCGGCTTCGAACAAAAGCTCGCGCGCTTCTGTTTCGCGAAGAAGGACGCGACGCTGCACCAGGCGCTGGAGCGCTTGGCGAAGTTATAGCGCTAGCGCCTGGCGAAGTTGTAGCGCTGGAGCGCCTGGCGAAGTCATGGCGCTGGAGAGCCTCGCGACGCCATAGCGCTGGAGCGCATGGCGAAGGCATAGCGCTGCAGAGCCTGGGAAGCTGTAGCGCTGGAGCGCTTGGCGAAGTCATGGCGCCGGAGCGCCTGGCGAAGTCATGGCGCCGGCCCTTGCGCGAGGCTGGTGGGCGCCGCAGCGTTCCATTCCGGTGCTTCACCGCCGATAGCCGGAGTCGCTGCGATCGAGGCGGCGCAGCAGCCCCGGCCAGGTCAGCGCGCCGCCGCCGGCACCCAGCGTCACCTGGCGCGCTTGTTCCATCGCGGTTTCGATGATGCGCGGGTCGACTCGAATCAACCCCGCGCCACCCGCCTGCGCTCGGACCTGGATGGTGCAGACGGTCTCGAACAAATACATGTTCAAGAATGCGTCGGCGATGCTGGGCCCGACCGTGAGCAAACCATGGTTGCGCAGCATCAGGAAGGTGTTGCGCCCCAGGTCGCGCACCAGGCGCGGCTTTTCGTCGTCGCGCAGCGCGACGCCTTCATAGTCGTGGTAACCCAGGCTCGCCAGGACGAAGATCGATTGCTGCGAGATCGGCAACACGCCGTCGCGCTGCGCCGAAACGGCGATGCCGTTCAGGGCGTGCGTGTGCAGCACGCAGACAGCGTCGTCGCGCGCCTCGTGGATCGCGCCGTGGATCGTGAAGCCGGCAGGGTTCACCGGGAACGGCGAGTCATCGAGCTTTTCACCGCGCAGGTTGATCTTCACCAGGCTCGAAGCGGTGATCTCGTCGAACATCAGGCCGTAGGGATTGATCAGGAAATGGTGCTGCGGCCCGGGCAGGCGCGCGCTGATGTGGGTGAACACCAGGTCGTCCCACTTGAACGCGGCGACCAGCCGGTAGGCGGCGGCGAGGTCGACGCGCAACTGCCATTCTTCGGCGCTGACGCGGTTTCTGAGGTCGGGGATCTGCAGACTCGATTCGCTCATGCCGGGCTCCTGCTCAGGGTTTGCAATCGCGCAACAGTATCATGCTGGCGCGCCTCACCTCCGACGCTCGCCGCCCATGGACGCCTATTCCGGAACCAAGCCCGTTGCCGACCAGCACGCCTTCGAGGTCGGGGCCCTGCAGTCCTACCTGCGCCAGCACCATGATGGATTCGACGGCGAACTGCGCGTCGAACAGTTCAAGGGCGGCCAATCCAACCCAACCTTCAAGTTGATCACCCCCGAGCGCGCCTACGTCATGCGGTCCAAGCCCGGGCCCGCGGCGAAGCTCCTGCCCTCGGCGCATGCGATCGAACGCGAATACAAGGTGATGCGCGCGCTGCAGGGCAGCGGCGTGCCGGTGCCGCGCATGCATCTGCTGTGCGAAGACGAGGCGGTGATCGGCCGCGCCTTCTTTGTCATGGAGTTCGTGCAGGGCCGCGTGCTGTGGGACCAGTCGCTCGCCGAATTCGACAAGGCCACGCGCAGCGCCATTTACGACGAGATGAACCGCGTCATCGCAGCGCTGCACAAGGTCGACTTCGCCGCCGCCGGATTGGCCGACTTCGGCAAGCCCGGCAACTATTTCGAGCGCCAGATCGCGCGCTGGAGCAAGCAGTACGCCGCTTCGATCACCGAACCGATCGAAGCCATGGACCGGCTCATGGCCTGGCTGCCGGCGAACATTCCCGACAGCGCGCGCGACCCGACGCAGGTGGGAATCGTGCACGGCGACTACCGGCTCGACAACCTGGTGTTCCACGCCCGCGAGCCGCGCATCGCCGCGGTGCTCGACTGGGAACTGTCAACGCTCGGCCATCCCCTGGCCGACTTCAGCTACCACTGCATGTCGTGGCACATTGCGCCTGGAATGTTTCGCGGCATCGGCGGCCTGGACTACGCCGCCCTGGGCATTCCGGACGAGCGCCAGTACGTGCGCCGCTATTGCGAGCGCACCGGCCGCATCGCCCCCGGCGGCGAACCCGATGCGGTGATGGCCGACTGGAATTTCTACATGGCCTACAACCTGTTCCGGATGGCGGGTATCTTGCAGGGCATCGCCCGGCGTGTCGTCGATGGCACCGCGGCCAGCGCGCAGGCGCGAACCTCGGCCGCAGGCGCGCGCCCGCTGGCCGAGATGGGCTGGAGAGTCGCTCAACAGTAACCCGCGCGGGCCTTTGCCTGGCGCGGCCGATTCACTTCAACCAAGAGGGTTCGTTCCATGGACTTCAGTTATTCCCCCCGCACCGAGGCGCTTCGCAAACAGCTGCTGCGCTTCATGGACGAACATATCTATCCGAACGAGGCGGCGATCGGCGCCGAGATCGAAGCGAATACCTTGGCGGGCAAGCGCTGGACGCCGCTCGAGACGATCGAAAAACTCAAACCCAAAGCGCGCGCGCAGGGCTTGTGGAACCTGTTTCTGCCCCCCAGTGCGGACGGCTCGAAAGGCGCCGGCAGCAGCCACGGCTCGGGCGGCACGGGCCTGAGCAACCAGGACTACGCACCTCTGGCCGAAATCATGGGCCGCGTGCCCTGGTGCAGCGAAGTCTTCAACTGCTCCGCGCCGGACACCGGCAACATGGAGACGATCGAACGCTACGGTTCGCCCGAGCAAAAGCGGCAATGGCTCGAGCCGCTGCTGGACGGCAAGATTCGCAGCGCCTTCGCCATGACGGAACCTGCCGTTGCGTCGTCCGACGCGACCAACATCGAAGCGCGCATTGTGCGCGACGGCGATCACTACGTCATCAACGGCCACAAGTGGTGGACCTCGGGCGCCGGCGACCCGCGCTGCAAGGTCTACATCTTCATGGGCAAGACCGACCCGGACGCGCCACGCCATTCGCAGCAGTCGATGATCCTGGTTCCCGCCGACGCTCCCGGCATCAAGGTGCTGCGCGCGCTGCAGGTGTTCGGCTATGACGACGCGCCGCATGGCCACATGGAGGTGCGCTTTGAAAATGTGCGAGTTCCGGCGAGCAGCATTCTGCTCGGCGAAGGGCGCGGCTTCGAGATCGCGCAGGGCCGGCTCGGGCCCGGGCGAATTCACCATTGCATGCGGCTGGTCGGCCTGGCCGAGCGTTCACTGGAGCTGATGTGCACGCGTGCAACGCGCCGCGTCGCGTTCGGACGTCCGATCAGCGACCAGGGCGTCACGCGCGAGCGCATCGCCGAAGCCCGATGCCTGATCGAGCAAGCCAGGCTGCTGACGCTGAAAGCGGCGTGGATGATGGACGTGGCCGGCAACAAGACGGCGAAGGCGGAGATCGCGATGATCAAGGTGGTCGCGCCGAACATGGCCGGCAAGGTGATCGACTGGGCGATGCAGGTGTACGGCGGCGCCGCGATGTGCCAGGACACTCCCCTGGCCTACTTCTTCACCGCGGCGCGCACGCTGCGCTTTGCCGACGGCCCGGACGAAGTGCACCGCAACGCGATTGCGAAGATCGAACTCGGCCGGCACAGCTGAGCAACCCAAGCCTGGAGTCCAGCCAGATGATCGACGTCTATTCATGGGCCACGCCGAATGGCCACAAGGTCCACATCATGCTCGAGGAATGCGGTCTGGAGTACCGCGTGCATGGCGTGAACATCGGCACCGGCGAGCAGTTCAAGCCGGAATTCCTGGCGATCAGCCCGAACAACAAGATCCCGGCCATCGTCGATTCCGACGGCCCCGACGGGGCTCCGATCTCGCTCTTCGAGTCGGGCGCAATCCTGCTCTATCTGGCTGCGAAGACGGGCAAGTTCCTGCCCGAGTCGATGCGCGCGCGCTACGCAGTTCTGGAATGGCTGATGTTTCAAATGGGCGGCGTCGGGCCCATGCTCGGCCAGGCGCACCACTTCCGGATCTACGCGCCGCAGCAGATCGAGTACGCGGTGAACCGCTACACGAACGAGGCCAAGCGCCTGTACGGCGTGATGGACAAGCGCCTGCAACACAACCGCTACATCGCAGGAGCGGAATACTCGATCGCCGACATCGCGATCTTCCCCTGGCTGCGTTCCTGGAAGAACCAGGGCATCGACTGGAGCGACTACCCTCACCTGAAAGGCTGGTTCGACGAGATCGGCGCGCGGCCGGCGGTGCAGCGTGGCGTCGCGGTGCTTGCCGATCTGCGAAAGCCGCTGATGGACGACAAGGCGCGCGACACGCTGTTCGGAGATCGGCAATACGAGCGACGTTGAATTCGACGCGGCTCAAACCTCGACGCTCGAGCCGTGCTCGGGAACGGCCACAGGCCAGCCGAGCTCGCTCTTGATGCGAAGGCGCAACGCGTCGGCCGCGGCCGGTTCGCCGTGCACGACAAAGGTCTTCTCGGGCGGCGCGTCAATTGCGCGCAGCCAGTCCATCAACTCGTTCGCGTCGGCGTGGCCGGAGAACCCCTCCAGATGGCTGACCTCGGCCTTCACGGCGATGAATTCGCCGTGAATCTTCACCTCCTTCGCACCCGCAATCAGGTTCGCGCCGCGCGTGCCGCCGACCTGGAAACCGGGGAAGACGATGGCGTTGCGCGGGTTCGGCGCCATCGCCTTCAGGTGGTACAAGACGCGCCCGCCGGTGGCCATGCCGGCGGCCGAGATCACCACTTTCGGCCAGCGCAAGCGCGTCAGGCGTTGTGATTCCTCGGGCGTCGCGACCAGGCTCACGCCCTCGGTCAGCGCCGCCGCTTCGCGCGCCGTGATGCGCAGCAGCTTGTGGTACCGCTGATAAAGAGCCGTCGCTGCCGTTGCCATCGGGCTGTCGAGGAAGATTCGCACTTCGGTCGGAATTTCGCCTGCCGCCTTCAGGCGTTGCAGCACCAGCAGCAACGCCTGCGCGCGACCGACCGCGAACGAGGGCAGCAGCACGCTGCCGCCGCGGTGGGTTGTCGTGCGAACAATGGCGCCCAGCCGCGCCTGCACGTCTTCAATCGGGTGCAGCCGGTTGCCATAGGTCGATTCGATCAGCAACAAGTCGGCGTGAGTGATGCGCCGCGGCGCCGGCATCAACAGGTCATCGGCGCGGCCCAGATCCCCCGAGAACACCAGCGTGCGCCCGCCAGCGCCCAAGCGCAGCGCATTCGCCCCGAGCAGGTGACCCACCGGCGTGAAGCCGATGCTCGCGTCGCCGATGCGCACGCTGCGACCGGCAGGCACCGCGATCATCTTCGCGATCGCGGACTTTGCCTCCGAGACGTCGTACAACGGCAGCGCCGGCTTGTGGCGCGACCAGCCGCCGCGATTCGCGCGCCGCGCGTCTTCTTCCTGCAGGTGTGCGCTGTCGAGCAGCAGCACCTCGGCCAGGTCGCGTGTAGCCGCCGATGCATACACCGGCCCCTTGAAGCCGTGTTTGACGAGCGCGGGCAGCCAGCCGCTGTGGTCGAGGTGGGCGTGGCTGAGGACCACGGCGTCGATGCTGCCCGGCAGCACTGCCGGCGCGGCCCAGTTGCGCTCGCGCAGCAGCTTGAAGCCCTGGAACAGACCGCAATCGAGCAGCACGCGAGCACCGCCCGCGTCGACCAGGTGCTTCGATCCGGTGACGGTGTCGGCTGCGCCGAGGAAAGTGATTTTCATCCGCTGGCCTGGGTCGGGAATCGCTCTGGCGCGGCGGCGCCGCCGCGCAGCCGATACGCAAGCACCGCGCCGAGCAAGGCAAACAGGACGCCGCCCAGTGCCAATGCCGGGTCCCCTGGCAAGCCGAGTTGGGGCACGACGGAGGCGGCGAACAGGATCGCAGCCCACGCGATCGCGGCACCGGCAAGCAGCCAGGCAAACGCACGATTCCCCTGCTGCGCGTCGTGCGCCGCGGCCGCGTAGCGATAGCGCTGCAGCATCAGCAGGTTGCCGACCACCAATGCGCCAAGTGTCGCCAGGCGCGTCCACTCGGCAGCGAGGCCGGCGATGCGGGTCAGCGCAACCACCATGACCAGGCCGAGCAGCGCAAGCAGGCCGATGCCCAACGCGCGCAGCACCGACGCTGCCGACACCAGGCGGACGTGCGCCTGCCGCGGCGGCCGGGTCATGCAGTCGCTCGCTTCCGGTTCGGCCTCGAACACGAGCGAACACGCCGGGTCGATGAGCAACTCGAGCAGCACCACATGCAGCGGCAACAACAGCACCGGCCCGCCGGCCAGCACCGGCAGCAGCGAGGCGCCGACGATCGGCACATGCACCGCGAGCAGGTAGCCCACCGCATGGCGCAGGTTGCCGAAGATGCGCCGGCCCATGCGCACCGCGCCGACCAGCGCGCCGAAGCTGTCGTCCAGCAGCACCAGCGACGCCGCCTCGCGCGCCACATCGGTACCGCGCTTGCCCATCGCGACGCCGATGTCGGCAGCACGCAGCGCACTCGCGTCGTTCACGCCGTCACCCGTCATCGCGACGATCTCGCCGCGGCGCTGCAAGGCGCGCACGATGCGCAACTTGTGTTCGTGGGAAACACGCGCGTAGATTGCGGTATGCGCCGCGACGCTGTCGAGTTCGGCATCGGACATCGCGCCAAGCTGCGCGCCGCTGACCACGGCGCTGCCGCCTTCGACGCCAGCTGCGCGCGCGATCGCGGCGGCGGTGGCTGGGGCATCGCCGGTGATCATGACGACGCGCATGCCCGCCTCGCGGCAGGTTGCGATCGCCGCCGGCACGTCGTCGCGCACCGGGTCAAGAAAGCCGAGCAGGCCGCACCACTCCAGGGGCAGCGCATGCGGCAGCTTGCCGCCCGAATTGGCGCCGCCCGCGGGCGCGGCTTGCGGCTCCGCGCTCGCGCCTTGCGGATGGGCCCACTCGGCCCTGGCCACGCCGAGCACGCGCAGGCCTTGAAGCGCAAACTGCTCAGCCATCGCGTTGACGCTGGCCAACATTGCGGGGTTGAGGTTGCAGCGCGCCAATACCGCTTCGGGTGCGCCCTTCACCGCGAGCACACCGCCACCCGCATCAACATCTTGCCACCACTGGCTGAACATCGGGCGCTCGGCCGCGACGCCCTCGCGTTTCAGCAGGACGCCGCTCGGCGCGGGCTTGCCGAACCAACCCTCGATCAGTTGCAGCAAAGCGCGGTCCATGGGTTCCAGCCCGTCATTCGTGCTTGCCAGCGCCGCGGTTCGCAACAAGGGTTCGAAACGCAAGTCGGCATGGCCCTCCTGCACCCACATGGAAGCATGCGGCGTCGCCAACACCAGAAGCTGCATGCGGTTGTGCGTCAATGTGCCGGTCTTGTCGACGCACAACACCGTCGTCGTGCCGAGGGCCTCGATCGCCTGCTTCTCGCGCGTCAGCACGCCGCGCTGGGCGAGCCGCCACGCGCCCAGTGCCAGCATCACGGTCCAGACGACGGCGAATTCTTCGGGAATGATGGCCATCGCCAGCGTCAGCCCGGCGAGCAGGCCTTCGACCCACGACCCGGCGCGCTGCGCGTACAGGAAGGCGGCGACGATGCAGCTCAACGCGGCGAAGGCGGCGACGCGCGCGACCACCTGTTTCAGTTCGGCCTGCACGCGGCTGGTCCGCACTTCGATTTGCGCCAATGTCCCGCCGATCTTGCCCAGTTCGGTGCGCGCACCGGTGGCGCTGACGATCGCTACCGCGTCGCCCTGCACGACGAGCGTGCCGGCATGAACTTCGTTGCGCACCGACTTCAGCACCGGCGCCGATTCACCGGTCAACATCGATTCGTCGATCAGCAATCCGTTCACCTCCACCAGCCCCGCATCGCAGGCCAGGCGGTCACCCTCGGCGATCAGCAGCCTGTCGCCCCGCACCAGATCCTGGCTCGCGATGTGCAGCACGCGACCCGACCGCAACACGCGCGCGCGCGGGCTCGACAACTCCTTCAGCGACTCGAGCACGCGCTCGGTGCGATAGTCCTGGACCACGGAAATGGCAGCGACCGCGACCACCGAGGCGAGCAGCACCAGCGCATCGCCGAGGCTGCCCACCAGCGCGTAGACGCCGGCCGTGGCGAGCAACAACAGGAACATGGGCTGCGTCAGCAGGCCGATTGCGATCTGGCCGATGCCACGCCGTCCTTTCGGCACGATTCGGTTCGGCCCGTCGCGTTTCAGGCACGCGGCAGCTTCTTCGTCGCTCAGGCCCGGCGCTGGTTCAGGGTTGTGCATCGGTTCGACTGTCGGGCCCAGACCCGGCGCCGATCTTGATCTGGATCAGGCTGACTCCCGCTGATTCCCGCTGATTCATACTGATTCACGCTGATCCAGGCGCGTGGTCCGAAGCGCAACCTCGCGCCGACGCTGCAAGCATGCACCAGGCTCCGATACAGCGATGGCGTGAATCCTGGGCAATAGCGGCGGATTCAGGGGAGCGTCGTTTGTCCCACGTCAAACCGCCGACCCCCCAGCGACGCACACTTCGCGCCACGACCCGCAACCCGATGCACCTGCACCCCGACTTCGCCCCGCTGCTCGAGCGCAGTGGCCTTGCGCCGCTGATGCTCGGTGGGCGCAGGCTGCTGCCGATCGTGCAGGGCGGCATGGGCATCGGCATCTCGGCGCACCGGTTGGCCGGCAGCGTGGCGGCGCTGGGGGCAGTGGGCACGATCAGCTCGGTCGATCTGCGCCGCCACCACCCTGACCTGATGGCGCGCACGCGCGGCATCGGCTTCGGCCCCAACGCCAAGGCGATCATCGATTGCGCGAATCTCGAGGCTTTGCAGCGCGAAATCGTGCTGGCGCGTGAACTCGCCGGCGGGCGCGGCCTGCTCGCGATCAATGTGATGCGCGCCGTCGGCCAGTACGCGCCGAGCGTGAAACGCGCGCTTGAATGCGGCATCGACGCGGTCGTCGTCGGCGCCGGCCTGCCGCTCGATCTGCCCGAACTCGCTGCCGAACACCCCGGCGCGCTGCTGGTGCCGATCCTGTCCGACGCGCGCGGCGTGCAACTCGTCGTGAAGAAGTGGGAGCGCAAGAAACGCCTGCCCGACGCGATCGTGATCGAACATCCGCGCCTGGCCGGGGGCCACCTCGGCGCGGCGCGCATCGAAGACCTGAACGATCCGCGCTTCGAGTTCGAGAACGTGATTCCGCAGGCGCGTGCATTCCTCAAGGCTGCCGGTTTCGAGCGCGAGGTCCCGCTCATCGCCGCCGGTGGAATCCGCAGCCACGACGATATTGCCCGGGTCCAGGCGCTCGGTGCGGCGGCGGTGCAGATCGGCACGCCGTTTGCCGTCACCCTCGAGGGCGACGCGCACCCCGAATTCAAGCGCGTGCTGGCGCAGGCACGCGACGACGAGATGGTCGAGTTCATCAGCGTCGCCGGCCTGCCGGCACGCGCCGTGCTCACCCCCTGGCTCGCGGCCTACCTGAAGGCTCAAACCAAGCTCCAGGCCGTGGCCCACCCCAAGCCTCGCTGCACTGTGGGCTTCGACTGCCTGGCGCAATGCGGGCTGCGCGACGGGTTGCCTGGCTGGGGCCAGTTCTGCATCGACCAGCAGCTTGCCGCCGCATTGCGCGGCGACACGAAGAAGGGCTTGTTCTTCCGGGGCAGCGGCGAGTTGCCGTTTGGCGAGCAGATCCGCAGCGTGCGCGAGTTGGTGGAACACTTGCTCTGCGGACCGACCTCCAGCAGCGGCTCGGGCCCAGGCGCGCCTGTTGAGGAAACGCACGACCTGCCGCACTCTCCTCAAGCCCGGGGGCCTCGCATGGGCCCCTTCGTGGCCCTTGGGGTGGACGACGCAAGGCCTCGGCCTGAGGGTTCTACCCACCGCTTGATGTAGATCACGACTGCGTGCGGCCGGGCCTTGGCATACTCGTGCCGATGTCTCCCTCCTTCGTTGCCGCCAGACCCGCCGAGGTGCTTGAAGCAGACCGCGGTCCACGCTGGGCGGCCGATGCTCACGACGCACGCCTGGCCAGCGCGACGCTGCGCCTGTCCGGCCTGCACTGCGCCGGCTGCGCCGCGAGCGTCGAGGCTGCGCTTCGAAGCGACGCTGCAGTTCGCGACGTGTCGGTGAGTCATGCGTCGCAGTCGGCGCGAGTGCGGTTCGATTCGCAACGCACCAACTTGAATGCCTTGCTGCAAGTAGTGCGCAGCGCCGGCTACGGCGCTGCGCTCGATGAGGCGGACGCGGCGCGCGAGTTGCGTCGCAGCGAAAGCCGCCTGGCTTTGTGGCGAGCCTTCGTCGCAGCGTTTTGCGGGATGCAGGTGATGATGCTTGCCCTGCCCGGCTATGTGGCAGAGGCCGGCGACATCGCTCCCGATTTGACGCGCCTGCTCGACTGGGGTGCCTGGCTGTTGACAGTGCCGGTGCTGCTGTTCTCCGCAGCGCCGTTCTTCAGCGGCGCGTGGCGTTCGCTGCAAGTGCGTCGCATCGGAATGGACGTGCCGGTGGCGCTCGGCATCAGTGTCGCTTTCATCGCCAGCAGCGGCGCGGCGCTGAACCCGGCAGGGCCATTCGGCCACGAGGTCTACTTCGATTCGCTGACGATGTTCATCAGCTTCCTGCTGATCGGCCGCTGGATCGAGATGCGCATGCGGCACTGGGCGGCCGAGGCGCTGGAGGCGGCAACGGGCGTGATGCCACAGACCGCGCTGCGGCTTGGAGCCGACGGACTCAGCGAGGCAGTGCCGATCGACCAGTTGCGAGTGAGCGACATCTTGCGGATTGCCGTCGGCGAAGCATTTCCAGCCGACGGCGTGGTCATCGAAGGACGCAGCCACGTCGACGAGTCACTGCTCAGCGGTGAGTCCAAGCCGGTGCCCAAACTGCCCGGCATGAGCGTCATCGGCGGCAGCATCAACCTCGGCGCGCCGGTGATGATGCGGGTCGAGCGCTGCGGCGCCGACACGCGCTACGAGGCGATCGTCGGCTTGATGCGCGACGCGGCCACGCAGCGCCCGGCGTCGGCGCGCTGGGCGGACCGCTGGGCCGGGCCGTTTCTGTGGACCGTGCTGCTGCTGGCGGGACTGGGCGCGCTGGTGTGGAGTTTCATCGACCCGCAGCGCGCGGTGTGGGTCGCGGTTTCGGTGTTGGTCGTGACCTGCCCTTGCGCGCTGTCGCTGGCCACGCCTTCAGCGCTGCTCGCCGCGGCGCAGGCACTGGCACGACGCGGCGTGCTGCTGCGGCGCATCGACGCGCTCGAACCGCTGGCGGCAATGCAGCGCCTGTTTCTCGACAAGACCGGCACGCTCACGACGCAAAGACCACGCCTTGCGCGCATCGAGCGCCTGCCGGTGTGCGCCGATCTCACCGAGCCGGAACTGCTGCGCCTGGCCGCGTCGCTCGGCGCATGGTCGCACCACCCGCTGTCCATGGCACTGTGCGAGGCCGCCCCGCCCGATCGCCGAGCCCAGGCCTGGCGCGACGTGCGCGAACAGGCCGGCGCCGGTGTCGAGGCGATCGACGTCTTGGGCCAGCGCTGGCGGCTGGGCAATGCGCGCTGGGTGCTTGGCGCCGCCGGGGTCGTGGCGTTGCTGCGGGTCGGCGACAGCGCGGACGTCGACAGCGCAAACGTCGACAGCGCAAACGTCGACAGCGCAAACGTCGACAGCGCAAACGTCGACAGCGCAAACGTCGACAGTGCAAACGTCGACAGTGCAGACGTCGACAGCGCAGACGTCGACAGCGCGGACGTCTTCAGCGGCGAGAGCCCGCGCGCAAGCGCCGCGCAGGGCGTGCGCGTGAGCCTTGGCCGCGAAGGCGCAGTCCTGGCGCACTTCATCTTCGACGAAACCCTCGCCGACGGTGTGGCGCAGGCGCTGGCTGCGCTGCGCGCCGACGGCATCGCACTGACACTCCTGTCGGGTGACGCGCCGGCACGCGTGCAGCGCCTGGCGCGGCGCCTGGAAATTGATGCGACCCAAGCCATCGGCGGCGCCACGCCGGAGCGCAAGTTGCTCGAAATCGAAGCCGCGCAAGCACGTGGCGAGTCGGTTGGAATGATCGGCGACGGAGTCAATGACGCACCGGTGCTGGCGCGCGCCGACGTCTCGCTCGCGATGGGCGAAGGCGCGCTGCTGGCTCGGGCCAGTGCCGATGCGGTGATCGTCTCGAATCGCCTCGCCGACGTGGTGCAGGCGCGCGCGATGGCCAAGCGCACGCTGCGCGTGATTGCGCAGAACATCGCCTGGGCCGCGACCTACAACGCGGTGTGCGTGCCGCTCGCATTGTTCGGCTTGCTGCCGCCTTGGGCAGCGGGGCTGGGCATGGCCGCGAGTTCGTTGCTTGTCGTCGGCAATTCGCTAAGATTGCAGCACGCGCTACCATCGCCGCGCACTTCGGGAACCAGCGCTTGACTCGTGGAAGAAGGACACCGGCCTGCGCCGGCATCACGCAATGGACATCCTCTACCTCTTGATCCCACTGTCGGTGTTTGCGATGTTCGGCGTTCTCGGCATCTTTGCCTGGGCGCTGCACGCGGGCCAGTTCGACGACCTCGAGCGCGAGGGCGCTCGTGCCTTGTTTGATCCGGAACAAGGCAGCATTGGGACCAGCACCGAAAAATTGCCGCCATGCCATTGAATCCCACCCCCGCCTCGACCTTCCACGACAACACGGTACGCCTGTTCGCCTATGCCGCGGTGCTCTGGGGCATCGTCGGCATGCTCGTCGGCGTGCTGATCGCGGCACAGCTGACCTGGCCCGAACTCAACTTCGGCATTCCCTGGCTCAGTTACGGCCGCCTTCGTCCGCTGCACACCAACGCGGTGATCTTCGCGTTCGGCGGCTGCACGCTGTTCGCCACCAGCTTCCACGTCGTGCAGCGCACTTGCCAGGTGCCGTTGTTTGCGCCCAAGCTCGCCGAATTCGTGTTCTGGGGCTGGCAGGCGGTGATCGTCGCCGCCGCGATTTCGCTGCCCCTGGGCTACACCCAGGGCAAGGAATACGCCGAACTCGAGTGGCCGATCGACATCCTGATCGCTGTGGTCTGGGTCTGCTACGCGATCGTCTTCTTCGGCACGATCGGCGTGCGCAAGGTGCGCCACATCTATGTCGCGAACTGGTTCTTCGGCGCCTTCATCCTGACCGTGGCGTTGCTGCACATCGTCAACAGCGCGGCCATTCCAGCCGGCTGGATGAAGAGCTATTCGGCCTACGCCGGCGTGCAGGACGCGATGGTGCAGTGGTGGTACGGCCACAACGCGGTCGGCTTCTTCCTCACGGCCGGGTTCCTGGGGATGATGTACTACTACATCCCGAAGCAGGCGCAGCGCCCGATCTACAGCTACCGCCTGTCGATCGTGCACTTCTGGGCCCTGATCTTCACCTACATGTGGGCCGGGCCGCATCACTTGCACTACACCGCCCTGCCCGACTGGGCGCAGTCGATCGGCATGCTGTTCTCGCTCGTGCTGCTCGCGCCGAGCTGGGGCGGAATGATCAACGGCATGATGACGCTCTCGGGCGCGTGGCACAAACTGCGCGACGACCCGATCCTGAAGTTCCTCATCGTCTCGCTGTCGTTCTACGGCATGAGCACCTTCGAGGGGCCGATGATGTCGATCAAGACCGTGAACGCGCTGTCGCACTACACCGACTGGACAATCGGCCATGTGCACAGCGGCGCGCTCGGCTGGGTCGGCCTGATCTCGATGGGTTGCCTGTACCACCTGATTCCGCGCATGGTGGGTCGCACGCAGATGCACAGCGTGCGCGCGATCGAGCTCCATTTCTGGGTGGCGACACTGGGCATCGTGCTCTACATCGCCGCGATGTGGATCGCCGGCGTGATGCAGGGCCTGATGTGGCGCGCGGTGAACGCCGACGGTACATTGGTCTACAGCTTCGTCGAGAGTGTCAAGGCGACATGGCCGTTCTACTTCATCCGCTTTGTCGGCGGCGTGCTCTACCTCGGCGGCATGGCGATCATGGCGTGGAACGTCGTGATGACGGCGCGTTCCGGCCGCGTGGCACCGATACCGGTGCCGGTCATGCCGAGCGCCGCGCGGGCGTGAGTCAGAGGGAATCGACATGAGCGAAGTTGCAAAACCTTCCGGCCACGAGCGCATCGAAACCAGCAATCTGCTGATGATCGTGCTCATCCTGGCCGTGGTCGCAGTCGGCGGCCTGGTCGAAATCGTGCCGCTGTACTTTCAGCGCTCGACAACCCAGCCCGCGCCCGGCGTCAAGCCCTACACCGCGCTGCAACTCGCGGGGCGCGACGTCTACCTGCGCGAGGGTTGCTACAACTGCCATTCGCAGATGATCCGGCCGCTGCTTGCCGAGACCTTGCGCTACGGCACGTATTCCAGGGCCGGAGAGTTCGTCTACGACCACCCGTTTCAGTGGGGCAGCAAACGCACCGGGCCCGACCTGCACCGCGTCGGTGGCAAATACAGTGATGAATGGCAGCGCCTGCACCTGAACAATCCGCGCGACCTGGTTCCCGAGTCGAACATGCCGGCGTATCCATGGCTCGAGAAAACGCAGGTGGCAAGCCAGGAGATGGCGCAACGCATGACCGCGCTGCGCCGGGTGGGCGTGCCCTACAGCGACGAAGAAATCGCGAAGGCCGCGGCTGACACTGCCGGCAAGACCGAACTCGACGCATTGGTCGCTTACCTGCAGGTGCTCGGCACCGCGGTGAAGTGAACTGGAATGAATGGGAATGAACCGGAGCTTTGGCGCATGGACCTGAACCTGATCCGCAGCATCGTCACCGTGCTCGCCTTTGTCGTGTTCATCGCGATGGTGCTGCGCGTCTGGCGCGCGGCGAACCGAGAGCGCTACGCCGAGGCTGCGGCGCTGCCGTTTGCCGATGAGCCGGTGTCCCCTGCCGGCGCTCGCGACAGCAGCGACGGCGCAAGCGTGATCCCGGCAAAAGGGCTGCGCAAGACTCGATACGCGGCCAGCGTCAACGGCGTTGCACAAGAGGTGGAACCCGGCGCTGCGCGGCATGACACAGGAAGTGCTGCCAAATGAGCGATTTCATTTCCTCCGGCTGGTCGATCTACGTCGGCGCTGCCACATTGCTCGGCCTCATCGCCTGCCTCGCGCTGCTGTTCTTCGCCGCACGCCGCAGGGTCGTGATGCGCGCCGACGGCACGCCCGATGAGACCACCGGCCACACCTGGGACGTCGACCTCACCGAATTGAACAACCCGCTGCCTCGCTGGTGGATGTGGCTGTTCGTCATCACGGTGCTGTTTTCGTTCGGCTACCTGTGGCTGTATCCGGGGCTGGGCAGCTTCGCAGGGTCGCTCGCATGGACCAGCGTGAGTCAGCACAGCGACGAACGCAGCAAAAGCGGCAAGGCTTCGGCACCGTTGTACGCGCGGCTCGCGACGCTGACGCCGGAACAACTCGCCGCCGATGCGCAGGCGATGGGCGTGGGCGAGCGGCTGTTCGTGAATCACTGCGCCGCGTGCCATGGCTCCGATGCGCGCGGCAGCAAGGGCTTCCCGAACCTGACCGACAACGACTGGCTGTGGGGCGGAACGCCGGAAGCGATCGCGCACACGATTTCAAACGGCCGCCAGGGCATGATGCCGCCGTTGGCCGCCGCAGTGGGCAATGCCGCCGACGTGCGCAACGTCGCGAACTACGTGTTGAGCCTGTCGGGCAGTGCCCACGACAACATCGCGGCGCAACTCGGCCGCGATAAATTCGCCGTCTGTGCGGCCTGCCACGGCGCCAAGGGTGAAGGCAACGTGGCCCTCGGCGCACCGAATCTGAGCGACAAGGTGTGGCTGCACGGCTGGGGCGAGCAGGCGGTGATCGCCATGATCACGCAGGGCAAGACCAATGTCATGCCGGCGCACGCCGAACGCCTGAGCGCCGAGCAGATCCAGGTGCTGGCCGCCTACGTCTGGCAACTCTCGAGGTCGGCGACGAAGGCGCCTCAGTGAGCCGCGTGGTGCCGATCGTGCCGGTCGCCGCGGCCGGCACGGAAACGACCGTCTGGCTCTACGAAAAGCGCGAGAAGCTGTATCCACGCGCGGTCAGCGGGCGCTTTGCGCTCTGGCGCTGGGCGTTGGTGATCGCGACGCAAGTCGTGTTCTACGGCCTTCCCTGGCTGCAATGGAACGGTCGTCAGGCGATCCTGTTCGACCTGGCGTCGCGGCGCTTCTACATCGGTCCCTTGGTGCTGTACCCGCAGGACTTCATTTACCTGACGGGCCTGCTCCTGCTGTCGGCGTACGCGCTGTTCCTCTTTACCGCGGTGGCGGGGCGCCTGTGGTGCGGCTACGCCTGCCCGCAAACCGTGTACACGGAAGTCTTCATGGCGATCGAACGCTGGTTCGAGGGCGACCGGGTGCGCCGCCAAAGACTCGATCGCGCACCCTGGACGCTCGACAAGCTGTGGCGCAAGGCGGGCAAACACGCAGTCTGGGTCGGCCTCGCGCTGTGGACCGGTTTCACCTTCGTCGGCTACTTCACACCGATCAAGCAGCTGTGGTCGGAGTCGTTCACCCTGGACTTCGGCCCCTGGGAGTGGTTCTGGGTCTGTTTCTACGCACTTGCAACCTGGGGCAACGCCGGCTTCATGCGCGAGCAGGTCTGCAAGTACATGTGCCCGTACGCGCGCTTCCAGAGCGCAATGTTCG
>Ga0315297_10001051_pt1 | contig 16762 bp, 13 predicted proteins | sample YL17G15_0_MG_FD_203628 | JGI IMG/M metagenome (GOLD analysis project Ga0315297, IMG submission 203628) | Sediment microbial communities from Yellowstone Lake, YNP, Wyoming, USA - YL17G15_0 | ecosystem: Environmental > Aquatic > Freshwater > Lake > Sediment | place: USA: Wyoming | collected... | reverse complement strand
GCTGCGGATGCACGCCGCCGCGGCCAGCAGCAGCCCCGCGGCGACCGCCCGCCGCTCAGCCGCGGTAATTGCCAAACTTGAGCTCGATCTCGAAGTCCTCACCGCGCAGGAACACCATCACCAGTTGGAGCTCGTCGCGCGACGGGCTCGAGACCCGCACCTCGTCGCCCTGGATGCTCGCCTGCACCTTCTTGAAGCCCTGGTCCTTGATGGCCTTCGTGATCTTCTTCGCGATATCCTGCGCAATCGCCTGGGTCAGCGTCACGGTGCGCCGCACCGACTCGCCGCTGCCGGCCACGATGTCGCCCACCTTGAGGTTCTTCACCGGCACGCCGCGCTTGATCATCTTGGTCTGCAGGACGTCCACCAGCGCGTCCATGCGGAACTGGTCGTCCGCCGCCAGCCGGATCTCGGCCTTGTCCCGGTCGAACTCGACGGTGCAGTTCGTGCCCTTGAAGTCGTAGCGCTGGGTGATCTCCTTCACCGTCTGGTTGACGGCGTTGTCCACTTCCTGGAGGTCCGCGCCGGTCGAGATGTCGAAAGAGCTGATAGTGGCCATGGGTCAGGTTGAAGGGTGATGCGTAAGTCTAAGCGCGGGGCCGCTCTGCGCGAAACCGGCGCGCCGTCTGGCGGCGACCGCCGCCGGCAGCGGGGCCGGCCCGGACCGGATGAATATTTATCCACCCCATTGACAGACCCACCGGCTCGCTGGTAGCCTGAGTCATGCAGCGAATTTGCATGTGCCTCCAGATGTGTACCTGTCACTCGGCAAGCGAGTGGACGGACGTCATGGCGCATGCGATGGAGTGCCGCCGACCCTAGGTCGCCGCTTCAAGACAGCCCGGGCCCGGTCCACTCAAGTGGACCGGGCCCTCTTGCTATTCCGTCACCAGAACGCATCTCGAGGAGGTTGTCATGCCGTACCATCCGGAAACGCTCGCCATTCACGCCGGCCAGGTGGTCGATCCCACCACCAACGCACGCGCCGTGCCGATCTATGCCACCACCAGCTACGTGTTCAACAACACCGAGCACGCCGCCAACCTCTTCGGCCTCCGGGAATTCGGGAATATCTACACCCGGATCATGAACCCGACCAACGACGTCTTCGAGAAGCGCGTCGCCGAGCTCGAGGGCGGCATCGCAGCGCTCGCGGTCGCGAGCGGCCAGGCGGCGGAGACACTCACCGTCCTCAACCTGACGCGGGCCGGCGACAACCTCGTCTCCTCCCAGACGCTGTACGGCGGCACCTACAACCTGTTCGAGTACACCCTGCCCAAGTGGGGCATCAAGACGAGGTTCGTCGACATTCACAACCTCGAGTCGGTGCGCGCCGCGATCGATGATGGCACCCGGCTGCTCTACGTGGAGACGATCGGCAATCCCCGGCTCGACGTGCCGAACTTCGAGGCCCTCGCCGACATCGCCCATGCCGCGGGCATTCCACTGGTCGTGGACAACACCTTTGGCGCCGCCACGCTGGCCCGCCCGATCCAGTACGGCGCGGATATCGTGGTACACTCGGCGACCAAGTGGATCGGCGGTCATGGCACGGCCATCGGCGGTGTCGTGGTCGATGCCGGCAAGTTCGACTGGAGCAGCCCGGCGGCGCGCAAGCGTTTCCCCGAGTTCAGCTCACCCGACCCCTCGTATCACGGGCTCATCTACACCGAGGCGTTCGGCAACCTCGCCTTCATCCTCAAACTCCGGGTCCAGTTGCTTCGCGACCTCGGACCGGCGCTCTCGCCGTGGAACGCCTTTCTGTTCCTGCAGGGCCTTGAGACCCTTCCGCTGCGCATCCAGCGGCATTCGGAGAATGCGCTGGCCGTCGCCACCTGGCTGCAGCAGGACAAGCGGGTCGCGTGGGTGTCATACCCCGGCCTCGAGACCCATCCGGAGCACCGAAACGCGAAGAAGTACCTCCAGGGCGGCTTTGGCGGCGTGCTCACCTTCGGCGTGAGGGGCGGAACGCCCGCCGCCAAGGCGCTCATCGACCGGGTGAAGCTGTTCTCGCTGCTGGCCAACGTGGGCGATGCCAAGTCGCTCATCATCCACCCGGCGTCCACCACCCACGAGCAGCTCACTCCCGAGCAGCAGAAGGCCACCGGCGTCACGCCGGAGCTGGTGCGCCTCTCCGTCGGCCTCGAGAACGTGAACGACCTGATCGCCGACCTGGACCAGGCGCTGGGCGGGGAGGCGGCACGCCCGGCCGCCCGCGCGGCGACCGCGTCCGCGTCGGCCTAGGAGGATTTCATGCCAGTCACCGATGAACTCATTGTTGCCAACGCCGGCCACGCCGCCGGCTTCACCCTGGGCGAGCTGCCCCTGCCGTCGGCGCGGCGGGTCGCGATCGTCACCCCGTGACCCAACCCAGCCAGCCGCTCGCCGCCACCGGAGGGCGGCTCGGGCTGGGCGATTTCCACACCTCGCGTGGCGAGGTGCTGCGCGACGCGTGGCTGGGCTATCGCGTCTTCGGGGACACCGCCGCCGCGGCGCGGAACGGCTGGATCCTGGTTTTCCACGCCCTCACCGGCGGGCCTGATGTCGATGCCTGGTGGGGGCCGCTGCTCGGCCCCGGCGCTCCGCTCGACACCAGCCGTCACGCGGTCATCGCGGCCAACCTGCCCGGCAGCTGCTATGGCTCCACCGGCCCGGCAGACACCAACGGCACGCCCTTCCCCTCCCTCACGCCGGAAGACATGGCGCGAGCCCACGCGCCACTCCTGGAACACCTCGGCATCGACCGGCTGTCGCTGGTCACCGGCGGATCGCTCGGGGGCATGGTGGCGCTCGCGTGGGGAACCGTGTCGCCGGTGCCGGTGGACCGGCTGGTCGTGTTTGCGGCCCCGGCAGCCACCAGCGCCCAGGCGATAGCGTGGAATGCCGCGCAGCGCATGGCCATCGAGGCCGACAACCGCTGGCAGGGCGGACATTACGCGCCGGGCGCCGGCCCGGTGGATGGCCTCGCGGCGGCCCGTGCCATCGCGATGATCACCTATCGCTCGGCCCTGGAGTTCGACGAGCGGTTCGGACGCGCGTCCACCCGCAACCGTGCGCGATATGATGTCGAGCACTACCTGCGGCGCCAGGGCGAGAAGCTGGTGGAGCGCTTCGACGCGCGCAGCTACGTGGCCCTCATGGGCGCGATGGACGCCCATGACATCGGGGATCTCGCCGTCGCGGCGGCCCGCACGCGCGAGCGCGTCGGCGAGGTCGTGGGCGTCGGGATCGACACCGACATCCTCTACTACCCCGAAGAGGTGCGCGCGTGGGTCAGCGCCTTCCGGGCAGCGAAAGTCGACGCGCGGTACGAGGAGATCTCATCCCCCTACGGGCACGATGCATTCCTGATCGAGTGGGAGCAGGTGGGACGGATACTGCGCTTACCCTAGGAAGGTCTCCAGCGCGCGGGCCCGGCTGACGTGCCGCAGCCGGCTGAGCGCCTTTTCCTTGATCTGCCGCACGCGCTCGCGGGTGATGCCGAGCAGGCTGCCGATCTCCTCGAGGGTCATCGGCTCGGGGCCGTCCAGCCCGAAATAGAGGCGGAGGATCTTGGTTTCCCGCTCCTTGAGCGTGGAGAGGACTTCCTCGATCGATTCGGCGAGGGCATGCTCGAAGGTGTCGCTGTCGGAGCCGGAGTTCTGTGTGTCGGGGAGGTAGTCGAGGAGCCGATTGTCCTCGCCGGGCGTCATCGGCGCGTCGAGGGACAGGTGCGTCTGGGAGATGCTGAGCGTCTTCTGCACTTCCTCGAGGGTGATGTCCATGCCCTCCGCGATCTCTGACGGCGTCGGCTCGCGCCCGAGTTCCTGCAGGAGCATTGATGATCGCCTGCCAATGCGATGCAGCGTCCCGGCCCGATTGAGTGGCACGCGCACGATCCGGCTCTGCTCCGCCAGCGCCTGGAGGATCGCCTGGCGGATCCACCACACGGCGTAGGAGATGAACTTGATCCCCTTCGTCTCGTCAAACTTGTGGGCCGCGCGGATGAGGCCGAGGTTGCCCTCGTTGATCAGGTCGGAGAGAGAGACGCCCTGATTCTGGTATTTCTTGGCCACCGACACGACAAACCGCAAGTTGCTCCGGACAAGCTTGTCCAGACACTCGGCATCTCCCACGCGGATGCCCTGGGCCAGCCGGACCTCTTCCGTCTGCGGAATCAGCGGGTATCGGCTGATCTCCCTCAGGTAGAGGTCGAGCGAACCCTCATCTGCAGCAGGAGAAGTGCGCTTGCCGGACCGGACCTGGATGGGGCGCATGCGGCTCACCCTCGTTGAGACAACGGACAGCGTTGCGGTCGAACCTTACCCGTGCCTCTCGGGCAGCGCAACGGGCACACGCGTGAAATTCAGACGTCGTAGTTGTCGATCTGGGCGCGCTGCAGCCGGCCCGAGTAATCCACGTAGCACACCTTCGTTTCGGAATAGAACTCGTACACTTCCCAGCCGCCCTCACGGTGCCCATTTCCGGTCTGCTTCACCCCGCCGAACGGCATGTGCGCCTCGGCGCCGATGGTGGGCGCATTGACGTAGGTGATGCCGTTGTCGAGCTCGACCATCGCCCGGTACGCGAGGTTGACGTCCTGGGTGTAGAGGCTGCTCGACAGGCCGTATCGCACCCCGTTGTTGATGCGCATCGCCTCGTCGAACGTGCTGAACCGCACCACGCTCAGGACCGGCCCGAAGATCTCCTCCTGCTCGAGCCGGCTTCCCGCTTTCACGTTGGCAAAGATGGTCGGCTGGTAGAAGTACCCCCGAGCATACTTCGCGCCAGTGGGGCGACGACCACCCGTTACAAGTTCCGCGCCCTGGTCCCGCCCGATCTCCACGTAGCGCTCCACTTTCTGCCGTGAGGCCTCGTGGATCAGCGGACCCACATCGGTGCCCGCCTTCCGTCCATCGCCCAGGCGCAGCTTGCCCGCAGCATCGGCGAGGCGGCGCACGAAGCGATCGTGGACTTTCCGGTGCAGCAGCAGCCGGCTCGTCGCGGTACAGCGCTGGCCAGTGGTGCCAAACGCCCCCCAGAGAATGCCCTCGAGCGCCAGATCAAGGTTGGCGTCGTCCATCACGATCATCGCATTCTTGCCGCCCATCTCGAGGGACAGGCGCTTGTGCATGCGGCCACAGGTTTGCCCGATGGCGGCGCCGGTCTCGGTGGAACCGGTGAAGGAGATCACCCCGACCGCCGGATGCTCCACCAGCGCCTTGCCAACCGTCTCGCCGCGCCCGTGCACCAGCTGGATCACTTCAGGTGGCAACCCCGCCTCAAGCAGGATTTCCACCAGCAGGGCGACCGTGTGCGGCACGTCCTCGGACGGCTTGATGATCACCGCGTTGCCGCACAGCAGCGCCGGGAATGCCTTCCACGTGGGGATCGCCAGCGGGAAGTTGAACGGCGTGATGAGCCCGCACACCCCGATCGGCCGGCGATAGCTCATCGCCCACTTGCTGGGGAGCTCGCTCGGCACCGTGTGCCCGAACAGCCGGCGCCCCTCGGTGGCGGCATAAAACGCGGTATCGATGCCCTCCTGGACGTCGCCACGGGTCTCCGCGAGCACCTTGCCCATCTCCCGGGTCATCGCGTTCGCAACTTCTTCCTTGCGTGCCACCAGAAGGTCACCAACACGGCGGAGCACATCACCGCGCGCCGGAGCCGGAGTACGCGACCAGAGGCGGAACCCGCGCTCGGCGGACTGCACCGCCGCCTCGATGTCGGCGGCGCCCGAGTCGGGAAACCGCCCGATCAGGTCGCGGGTATCAGCGGGGTTGCGGTTCTCGAAATATTCGCCGGTCGAGGGTGCGACCCACTTGCCGGCGATGAAGTTGCGAAAGGTCTTGGCCATGAGCTCTGGTGTGAGGTGAGGTGACGCTTGGACAAGGTGAGGAGTTCAGGGGCACATCCAGCGTGCCTGGTGCGCGGCGTAACCGACTCGGGGCAGCACTTCCGCGGCGATGAGTACCAGCCCCCACACGACGGTGAGGAGCGAGAGAACATGGGCATTGCCGAGGCGGCGCCCCCAACTGGAGGCCGCGCCCCAGAGACCGGCTACCACGAGGAGCGACACCACCCCCATGTAGAGGATGAGGTTCACCCCGCATGCGCGCGGATAGGGCCAGAAGGGGACGGCCATCGCGAAGGCCAGGACCAGCAGGACGCGGAGCCAGGTGGACATCGCGCCCTTCCGCGGTTCCGCTGCGGCCGCGACGATGACCGGTGTCGGCTTGGCCGCGGACGGGCTGGTGCCGGGCGTCGTTGCCTTCCAGCTCTCGATCGCCTTGTCGACAGCCGCGAGGTCCTTGTCCCAGTCGCGTGGTCCCGTCATGCCGATTCCCTCCGCAGTCCGTAGCGCTCGATCTTCTTGTACAGGTTGGAACGGGGCATCCGGAGCGATCGCGCCGTCTCGGAGACATTCCAGTCGTGCTCGCGGAGCTTCTGCAGCAGGAAGTTCTTTTCGGCATCCTGCTTGAACGTCTCGAAGGTGTGGGGCGCCGCCGCCAGCGCTTCGCCGGGCACGCCCGCGTCCACCACCGGCAGGAGTCGCTCGACGTCGGGGCCGGTCACCATCTTGCCCGCGGAGAGGATCATCAGTCGCTCTACCCCATTCCGGAGCTCGCGCACGTTCCCGGGCCACGCCCGCTGCTGCAGGCGTGCCACCGCGTCCTCGCCGAACTTGCGCAGCGGCACCCCCGCGGTGGCCGCGATCTGGTCGGCGAAGTGCGCCACGAGGAGGGGAATGTCGTCGATGCGCTCCCGCAGCGGCGGCACGTGGATCTCCACCACATTCAGCCGGTAGAGGAGGTCCTCACGGAAACGGTTGTCGAGAATCTCCTCGCGCAGGTCCTTGTTCGTCGCGGAGAGGACCCGCACGTCGACGCTCACGGACTTGGCGCCGCCGATGCGCGTGACCACGCCCTCCTGCAGCACCCGGAGCAGCTTGGCCTGGGCCGCGAGCGACAGGTCGCCTACTTCATCGAGAAAGAGCGTGCCCCCATCGGCCTGCTCGAACTTGCCGGCCCGGTCGGTGACCGCGCCGGTGAACGACCCGCGCATATGACCGAATAATTCGCTCTCGATCAGCTCGGATGGGATCGCGGCACAGTTGAGCTCGATGAAGGCCTTCGCCCGGCGTGACGAACCCTCGTGCAGTGCCCGGGCCACCAGCTCCTTGCCGGCACCGTTGTCACCGGTGATCAGCACGCGGGCGTTGGTGGGTCCCACCTTGGCGATCAGGTCGCGCACGCCGGCCAGCGCCGGCGATGTGCCGATCATGGTATGGCGGCTGCCAACCACCTGCTTGAGCCGCTGGTTCTCACCGGTGAGGTCGGCGTGGCGCAGGGCATTGCGGACAGTGACCAGCAGCCGGTCGGTGTCGAGCGGCTTCTCCAGGAAGTCGAATGCGCCGCGACGGGTGGCCTCGACCGCCGTCTGCAAGGTGCCATGACCCGAGATCATGATCACGAGGGCGTGGGGGTCGAGCTCCCGCAGCCGCGTGAGCGTATCGAGCCCATCCAGGCCGGCCATCTTGACGTCGAGGAACGACAGGTGGGGACGGTACTCGGGAAAGACGGTGATGCCCTCACCCCCAGAGCTCGCCGTCCGCACCTGCATGCCCTCATACTCGAGCACCTGCTTGAGGGCCTGACGGATGCCTGCTTCGTCATCAATGATGAGGACCCGGTAAGCCATGCGAGTAACGTAACGTGCCGTCCGGTCAACGGAAGCCAAGCTGGCCTGCGCGCCAGCCTTTGCATCTCCCCGGGGCGTCGGCTAGCATCGAGCATGTCCGAACGCCGCCTTGTGGTCACCCCGAACCTGTCCATTCCACTGGCGGAGATCGTCTTCCGGGCCACGCCGTCGAGCGGACCCGGTGGCCAGCACGTGAACCGCAGCGCCACGCGCATCGAGGCCGTCTGGAATGTCACGGCGTCGCCGGTGCTCACCCCGGCGCAGCGAAGCCGCCTGCAACTGCGACTCGCCCGTCGCCTGGATGGCGACGGCAACCTTCGGGTCGTCGCCAGCGACCGCCGCTCCCAGTTGCAGAACCGGTCGGCCGCACTCGAGCGCCTGGCCGGCGTCGTGAGCCGTGCGCTCGCGGTGCCCAAGGCGCGACGCGCCACCAAGCCCACCAGGGCGTCGAAGGAACGGCGGCTCGACAGCAAGAAGCGCCGAGGTACCACCAAGCGCGAGCGGCGGCAGCCGCCCGACGAGTGACGTCAGCCCACGGCGGCCGATCATGCGCCGCCCGAGCGTCGACCCCGCAGCACCCGACCCCGTTGCCATCGCCGCCGCCGCGACGGTGCTGTGTGCCGGCGGGCTCGTCGCCTTCCCCACGGAGACGGTGTACGGGCTGGGCGCGGATGCGCTCGATCCCGCCGCCGTCCGCCGTATCTGCGAGGCGAAGGGGCGCCCCGCCTTCAACCCGATCATCGTCCATGTCGCCGGCAGCGAGCGGCAGGGTGACCGCCCGGTGCGATCGCATTCTGGTCGGGCTCCCCCCCCCCCGAGGAACCGGAATGGACGGCAGTGCACGATCGCCTGCGCCGCGCGGCGCAATGAGCAGCACACACGGGCGGTGAGGAGCCGAATGAGAAAGCGCGATGGATGGGTGGGCAGCACCTGGTTGGTGCTAGTGCTGCTCGTCATGGCGAGCGTCGGATGCGCGCGGGATCACGACGCCCGACGCTGGCGGTTCACCGACGTGGCGCCACCCGTCACGGCACCCCGCGCCATGGTGGTGTCCGACAACGCGAGTTCGAGCGAGGTCGGGGCGGAGATTCTGCGCCGCGGCGGCAACGCGATCGACGCCATCGTGGCGGTCGCCTTCGCCCAGGCAGTCGTGAACCCCGCCGCCGGCAACATCGGCGGAGGCGGCTTCCTCGTGTACCGGCAGCACGAGGGCGAGGTGTTCGCGCTCGACTTCCGGGAGGCCGCACCGCTCGCGGCCACGCGCGACATGTACGTGGACTCCTCGGGCAAGGTCAGCGACGCCTCGCTGGTGGGGGCGCGCGCCGGCGGCGTACCCGGCTCGGTCGCCGGGCTCTGGGCGATGCACCGGCGCTTTGGGATGCTCCCGTGGCGCGAGGCGGTCCTGCCCGCCGTCGCGCTCGCGAAGGCCCACCAGCTCGACAGCATGCGCGCCCGGTGGCTCGCCGGCAACGCCAGTGGCTTCGCGCCATTTCCATCGTCGACCGCGATCTTCGTCCGCGCTGATGGACGCGCCTGGCAGGCTGGCGACACGCTCTACCAGCCCGACCTCGCCCGCACGCTCACCCTGATCGCCGACAGCGGTGCCGACATCTTCTACCGCGGCAGCGTGGCAGCGCTGATCGCGAAGGCGGTGCAGCAGGGTGGCGGACTCATCAGCCGCGAAGACCTGGCGCAGTACCAGGCCCTCTGGCGCGTACCGCTCGAGACCACCTACCGGGGATGGCGTGTCGTCACCATGCCCCCCGTGTCCGGCGGCGGCGCCACCCTCATCCAGGCCCTCAACATCCTCGAGGGCATGACGCTTCCGGCATCGGGCACGGCGGCGCTGGTCCATCTGCAGGTCGAGGCCCTGCGCCGAGCATTCCTCGACCGGAACGCCCTGCTGGGTGACCCCGCCTTCGTGTCGATGCCGATCGCCGAGCTGACATCGAAGGCGTACGCCGCCACCCAGCGCGGCAGCATTGCTGCCGACCGTGCCACGCCGCTCCAGGGCTCGACGCTGGCGGAGGGCCAGCACACCACGCACTTCTCGGTGGTGGACAGCACCGGCAACGCCGCCGCCATCACCACGACCATCAACACCGGCTTCGGGTCGGGATTCGTCGTGGGCGGGGCCGGCTTCCTGCTCAACAACGAGATGGACGACTTCACCGCGCAGCCCGGCGCGGTGAATGCCATGGGCATCCAGCAGGTGGGCACCGTCAACAGTATTGCACCGGGCAAGCGCATGCTCTCCTCCATGACGCCGACGATCGTGCTCGACCCCGAGGGGCGGCTGTCGCTCGTGCTCGGTTCTCCCGGTGGTGCCACCATCATCTCCGCAGTGCTCCAGGTCATCTCGAACGTGGTTGACCAGCGGATGACGCTGGCCCAGGCGGTGGCGGCGCCGCGCATCCACCACAACGGCCTGCCGGATATCGTGGGATGGGAGCCGGCGGGGCTCACGCCGGGAGTGCAGGTGGAGTTGCGCGCGATGGGATACGCGCTGTGGCAGGAACCCGAGTTCATGGGCACGGTGAACGCCATCCGCGTCACGCCAGCGGGGCTGGAAGGCGTCCCTGACCCGCGGGTTGATGGAAGCGCGGCCGGCTGGTAGGCGCTGCTACTTCTCCGCCGACGCCTGGTGCTCGTCCTCGGCGTCGAGCTTCCCCCGCAGCGCCTCGAGCGATGCGGCAAACCGCGCGGGGTCCCGAGCGGGGACCAAGGCCGCCGGCGCGGGCTTGAGCACGGCCGAGAACTCCACCTCGTCGCTCCACGGGACCCGGTAGTCGCGCGCGGCAAGTATCAGGAAGAACACGGCCAGACCAACCCCGGCCGCGATGCGCACATGCCTGTGCCAGTGGGCCCGGTTCATGATGCGCAGGTGCAGCAGGATCGCCAGCGCCCACACCAGGGCGGTGACTGCCGGCAGCACTATCGCGAACGCCGTGGCGCCCGGCCACAGGAACTGGCGCCAGGACTCGACCTCGGCGACCCCCCAGCCAACGATGGCGATGGCCGTGGCCGCCACGAAATGCTGCCCGAACCGTGCGCGTCCGTGCCGAATGCGCCCCGCCAGCGCCCACAGCCCCACCCAGGCACACTCGACAAGGAGGAGCGCCACCGCCACTGCCAGCGCATTCGCGGCCCGCCCCGTGCCCGGCATGGTGAAGTAGCCAATCGCGGCACCACAGAGCGCGAGGAGCGCGGCAGCTCCCCACTGAACCGGCCGGCGCGCGACGAACGTGCGCCAGCGCGATGCGGACAATTCCGGCGCGTGAGCGCCCTCTGCGACCGCCCCCGTCACCTCATCCACCAGGCGGATAATGCTTCCGCCCACCGCGACCGGCGCCGACGGCGTGAGGGCGAGTGACAGTGCGCGCTCGGGCGCTCCCGGGCGATGCAGGCCGGATGACTGGCCCAGCACCGTCACCGTGAGGCGGCCATCGGCCTCCTGGTCGATGCGAGCGTGATACGCCGCCACGTCGGGGCCCTCGATGAGCAGCGTGTTGTCCGGCGCGCTCCCGAGGGTACACGGCACGCCCTCAGCGGTGCGTCGCGCCACCACCCGCCCCCGCGCATCGACGACCTCGATCCAGCTCATGGGGCAAGCTCCGGGGCGAGCGTGATCGACGCGAGGTACCGCGCGACCGTCCGCTGGATCAGGTCGAACCGCAGACCGGACATCGTCAGCGTCGTGACCAGGCTATGGGCCGTTGCGCCCAGCGGCGTGGCCCGCAGTACCGCCTCGTAGAGCCCCTCGAGGCTCTTGAGCCGCCGGGCGCATACCTCCGCGCGGAAGGTCATCGTGGTGGTGCGGACGTTTCCGGTGGTGCAACGGAAGCGCGTCGCCTCCCGGGCGGTGCCGTCGAAGGTGAGCTTGTCATTGAATGCCTGCTCGCTCGCGGTGAGCAGGCGGATGCGGCTCAGCGAGGCACCATCCAGCAGCTGATGGGAGAAGTAGACCATGCCCGCGTTGAGGGTCTCGGAGAGGAACACCTCCTCGTCGGTGCCGCAGCGGTGGATCACGAGCTTGTAGACAACTTCCTTCGGTTCGCGCGTGTCGCCCCAGCACTGAAAGGCGGCCGATGGTTCCGTGGGGGCGCGGTACGGCCCGAGCTGCACGGTGGGGGCGCCCGGCACAAACAGGGAATCCAGCGCCTCCACCCCCATGCGTCCGAGCTGGGTCGCCATGTCGCGCCGGAGTGCTTCGGCCGTGGGCGGTGTCGCCGGCAGCTGGTCCAGCAGAGCGGTCACGAACTCCGCCGGCACCAGGAACGCCAGCTCCTCGCCCATGGTCGCCACGTTGACGCCCACCAGCGCCCCAGCGGGCGTCACCGCGGGTCCGCCGCTCATGCCGGGGTTGAGCGGGCCGGTAAAGTGGAGTCGCGGCGTCAGCACATGCTCGACCTGCCCGTTGTACGTGCCCTCGATGATGCTCAGGCCCAGGTCACGCGGGTGACCCATAGCGAGCACGCGATCGCCCTTCGACAGGCTCGCGATGACCGGCGTCAGCATGGCGCCGCCGTGGGCGTCCGGTGCGTCCAGCACGGCCAGGTCGTGCACCACGTCGACCGCCAGCACCTGGATGTCGACGGTATCGCTGCCCCAGGTGGCGCGGCCCCGATGGCGCGCGGGTTCGTTCACCAGCCGCGAGATCACGTGATAGTTCGTGACGATCCGGCCGGAGGGCGCGGCAAAGAAGCCGGAGCCGACACTGCTCAGGGCCACCGCGCCTGTCTCCCGCACCTCGATGCGCACGACGGCGGGGGCCAGCTGCTTGAATGCCTGCGCGACATCACCGGCGGGCGGCGGCGCGGCGGCCACGCCTTGGGAATGAGCCGCTCGAGGGCCGAGGACGAGAAAGGCGCCTGTGACCACGACGCACGCGCGCAGGTGCATGGGATGTGGGAAGGAGATGACGCAAGAAAGCGAGTCGGGCGGTGCCGCGGGAGGGGGACGGTTCCGAGCCTGCGCGTTCAGCGCCCCACTGCGGGTGCAAGCGTTGGCTGCCCCCGGTCGAGGCTCCGGTACTGGATCGCCTCCGCCACGTGTGCGACGGCGAGCGCATCCGCGGCCGCAAGGTCCGCGATCGTCCGCGCGATCTTGAGCACCCGATGGTACGCCCGCGCCGAAAGCCCGAGCCGCGCAATCGCGGAGCGCAGGATTGCTTCCGACTCCGCGCCGAGCGCGCAGAAACGGCGTACTTCCCTGGCACCCATGTGGGCGTTGGCATGCATTCCCGCGATCCCTGCGAACCGCGCCCGCTGCGCCGCGCGCGCCCGTTCCACCCGCTCCGCGATGGCGCGACTCGGCTCGTTGGGCTCGTTTCCCGTGAGGTCCCGGTAGGGAATGGCGGGCACCTCGAGGTGGATGTCGATCCGGTCGAGCAGCGGGCCTGACACCCTGGCGCGGTAGCGCTGCACCGCCTGAGGCGCGCAGAGGCAGGCGTGCGCCGGATCGCCGGCGTAGCCGCAGGGGCATGGGTTCATGGCGGCCGCCAGCATGATGCGCGCAGGATAGGTGAGGCTCATCGCCGCTCGGCTCAACGTCACCGTGCCATCCTCCAGCGGCTGGCGCAGCACCTCGAGCACACTCGACCTGAACTCTGGAAGTTCATCGAGGAAGAGCACCCCGCCATGCGCCAGGCTCACTTCGCCTGGCCGCGGCGGCGTGCCGCCACCGACGAGGCCGGCATCACTGATGGTATGGTGCGGCGCCCTGAATGGCCTGGTGGTGCACAGCGCTCGACCGGCGCCAAGCAGTCCGGCCACGCTGTGAACCTTGGTGGTCTCGAGCGCCTCGTCCAGCGACATCGCCGGGAGGATGCCGGGCAGGCGACGCGCGAGCATCGTCTTGCCCGAGCCTGGCGGACCAATCAGCAAGATATTGTGCGCACCGGCGGCGGCGACCTCGAGCGCGCGCTTGGCCCCCGCCTGCCCCCGCACGTCGGCAAAGTCGGCCTCGTCGCGAATGGCGGCCGCGAGGTAGCGCGCCGGATCTACGGCGGCCTGCTCGAGCAGGCAGTCGCCCGAAAGATGCCGGCACACCTCCGCCAGCGACCCCGCGCCCAGCACCGTCAGGCCGGATACCACCGCCGCCTCGGGCACGTTTGACGACGGAAGAATGAGCGCGGTGGCGCCGGACGCGCGCGCGGCGAGCGCGATGGGCAGCGCCCCGCGCACGGGACGCAGGTCGCCCTCGAGGCCCAGTTCGCCGGCCACAACGGTGCGCCGGCCTTCCCCGTCCACGAGCGCCGCGGGCAACTGCTCGCTCGCGATCAAGACGCCCAGCGCGATGGGCAGGTCGAAGGCGGAACCCTGCTTCGGCACGTCGGCCGGCGCGAGGTTGACGGTGATTCGCCGGAGCGGCAGGGTGTATCCCGCGTTGGCCAGCGCCGCCGCGACGCGTTCCCTGCCCTCCCGCACCGCGCCCTGGGGCAACCCCACTGTGGAAAACGAGGGCAGGCCGCTGCTGATGTCGATCTCGACCTCGACCAGGTAGGCATCGATGCCAAGCACGGCGGCGGAACAGACTCGGGCGAGCATCTGCCAGTGTAGCGCGCAGGTGCGACCGCGCTGTACCAGAACGCCCACGCCACGGCGCAAAACAATTCCGGGCCGGTGCGCTGCAGGCGCCCCGAGTCAGGCGGCCAGGTACCGGATGGTAATAATCGTGCCCTGCCCCACCACGCTGCTGATCGCCACCACCCCACCCCAGCTCTCCACCAGCCGCTTGACGATCGACAGCCCCAGGCCAGACCCGCTGGTGTTGGTGGAGAAGTGCGGCTCGAACACGCGCGGCAGCGCGTCGGCAGGAATGCCCGACCCGTCATCCTCCACTGCGATACGGCCCGCCTCAATGGACACCTGCACCCGCCGTGCGCCGGCGGAACGCGCGTTCTCCAGCAGGTTTACCAGCACCTCCTTGAGTTCGTCCGGGCGCGCCCTGCCGGTCAGTGCCGGCGGCGCACGCAGTTCCACCCGCGCGCCGGCCTCCGACAGGGCATAGAGCTGTACCACCTCTCGTGCCACCACCACCACGTCGATCAGCTCCGCCGGGGCGTCGGCATCGCCGGGCGCGGCGAAACGACTGAAGGCGCGCGCAATGCGATCCAGCCGGTCGATCTCGCCCAGCATACGATCCGATGTTTCGGTCAGGATGCGATCGTAGTCACCGCGCTGGTCCTGCCAGGCACGCTGCAGGTGCTGCATGCCGAGGCGCATCGGCGTGAGCGGGTTCTTGATCTCGTGCGCCACCTGACGCGCCATTTCGCCCCAGGCGAGCACGCGCGCGGCCTGCGACATGTCGGTGACATCGGTCAGCGCCACCACCACGCCGCCGAGCGTGCCGGCGAGCCTCGCGTGCTGGGCGCTCACTCGCCGCCCCGCGACCGCGTGCTCGATCGGTACCTCCGCCGATGCCTGTCCGGCGAGAGCCTCCTCCACCTGTATGACCAGCGGCATCCACTCGTCCGCCACGTGACCGCGCAGGCGCACGCCCTCGGCCAGCGGTACGCCGAGCAGGTGTTCTGCCTGACGGTTCGCGAGCAGGACCCGGCCCCCGGCATCCACGGCGACGACCCCGGTCGCCACGGTCGCCATCACCGTTTCGGTGCGGCGCCGCGCCGCCTCCAGCGCTTCACGGCTCGCGCGCACGTCGGCCGCCATGCGATTGAAGGCACCGAACACCGGTTCGAACTCGCTCGGTGGACTGCGCTCCTGGAGTGGCGCGGGCTGGCCTGCCCCCAGCGCGAGCGCGGCATGGCGAAGGTCGGCGACCGGACGTGACAGGGCCCGCGCGGCCGACTGCGCGCCCTGCAGCGCCGCCGCCAGCCCGAGCAGCAGCACCAGCAGCACCCCCATTGCGATGTCCCACTGGGAGTCGGTGGAGAGTTCGCCCATCCGCCGCGGGGTCGCCAGGACTCCCAGGTGCGACGGTGAGCCCGGCAGCAGCAGCCGATAGCCGACCCGCTCAGAGAGGGTGGGGAGCGGCCCGGTGCGGGTCACTTCGAGCTGGCCACCGAAGGCGAGTTGCCGGAACGCGTCGGGGTTCATCAGCTCGCCCAGCACACCGAGATCCTGCAGGATGCGCGCGCTGGTGGAGGTGAGGCGCCCCCCGCCATAGAGCCCGAAGTCGGCGTCCATGCGCTGGCCCAGGGCCTCGAGTTGGTGGGCGCCGTACGCCGAGTCGCGCGTGGCGAGCACACCGGAGCTGCGAAGCGCATCACGCAGCGTCCCGCTGATGAGGGCATCGGTGACACGCGCCGTGTCCAGCGCGAAGTGCCGGATGCCCCACACCGCAAAGCCGACCGCCGGCACGCAGAAGAAGAGGGCCAGCGTTACGGCAAGCCGCACCCGGAACGAGCGCGCCGCGGCGCGCCACGATCCGACGCGAATGGGACGCCGCGCGCAGTAGTCGGCCATCAGCCACAGGAGTGCCAGCACCAGGATGTTGATCAGCAGCAGCAGGGCGCCCCGCACCAGCAGCGGCACGGGACCGCGCAGCGCCATCTGCACGTACACCTCACGACTCGTGTCCGCGACGGGTAGCGTGCGGACCGCGCGCAGGACCCAGCCTGCTCGCTGCCACTGCAGCGTATTCGTCGGGCTGGCCTGCGCCATCGGCGGTGACATCGCCAGGAGGTAGGCTGGTGGCCGATGCACCGTCGGCTCGAGCAGGCGTCCGAGCCGGCTGGGCCCAATCAGTTGCGTCTGCGGACCGATGACTGCAATCAGCACGCTGCCATTCGCCAGCGGCGTCGTCAGCACGTAGTGCAAGCCCGGTGGCGCCAGTATCCCCACGACTGAGTCGGGCCGCGGTACTGCCGCCAGCAGCGAGTCGAGCACCGGGCGCCCCACATCAAGCGAGTCGAGCGTCAGTTCAGCGCCCCATCCGCCATCCTGTGTCCAGAGGGCGAGCCGGGCGGGATAGCCCTGATCGGCCAGCACGGAGGTGCGCCAGAGGGCGTACAGCTCGGTCGCCGACACCGGTGCCGGCGCGTCCAGCGCCGCCCTGCCGAAGAGCTCCAGCAGCGCCGGCGCAACGGGATCTGTCGCGATGCCGAGCCGCGAAACCT
>Ga0315297_10001047_pt1 | contig 16782 bp, 14 predicted proteins | sample YL17G15_0_MG_FD_203628 | JGI IMG/M metagenome (GOLD analysis project Ga0315297, IMG submission 203628) | Sediment microbial communities from Yellowstone Lake, YNP, Wyoming, USA - YL17G15_0 | ecosystem: Environmental > Aquatic > Freshwater > Lake > Sediment | place: USA: Wyoming | collected... | reverse complement strand
GGCTGAGCGACTCCGGCAGCGTCGCCGCGAGTAATCCATTCTGCTGCTCGCTTCGGTCCTCGAGTCCCTGCAGGTCAATCCACATGGCATAGACGACCAGAAATGTGTCCTCGGCATGCCAGGACGCGGGCTTCGAACGCAGCAGCAGGTACTCGAAGGGACGCATCCGGCTGTCAGCAATGGCCGCATTCACGCCCGCGGCATAGGCTTCGAGCACGCCACGCACGACGGGATCGAGCGCGGCGAGTGCGAGCGCCGCACGTTTGCGGAACTGGTGCAAGCGGATGTGCCGGTCGGTGTCGAGCAGCGCAGGCCCGAGCAATTCCGCCAGTTCGCCCGCGGACGTGCGACGCAGCAGGTCCATCTGGAACCAGCGGTCCTGGGCGTGGGCATAACCGGTGGCGCGCGCCACGTCCGCGCGCGTAACACCGCGGATCACGGGCACGCCCTGGGCGTCGCGCTCGATCGCGACCGGGGCGCTCAGGCCCGCGAGATTCATCTCCCCATCGATGCGCGGCAGGCTGGCCTGCAGTGCGAGCCATGCTCCCACCGCAGCAAGTAGCAGGAGCCCGACCACCGTGATCAGCCCGACGCGAAGTACCCGCCAGGAATTCTGCTTCATGGTTGTCCGCCCTGGACCTTGACGATCTTCATCGTGTTGGTGCCGCCGGAGACACCTGAGAACTCGCCCTTCGTGACGATAATCAGGTCACCCTCGGCCGCGAGTCCGTCGTCGATCAGCCTCTGGAATATCGAAGGATACATCTGCTCGGGCGCCGGGTGGGTGACGTCAAAGGCGACCGGATAGACCCCGCGATACAGCGTCACGCGGCGCTGGGTCGCGGCGTGACGCGTGAATGCGTAGATCGGGATGTCGGAACGGATGCGTGACATCCACAAAGCCGTCGAGCCCGACTCGGTCAGGGCCACGATTGCCCTGACATCCATGTGATTGGCGGTGTACATGACTGCCGCCGCGATCGCCTCGTCGGTAAAGTTGAAATGCCCGACGGCGCGCTGGATATCCGAGCGGTTCGAGGTCTGCCACTTCTCGGCGCCCACGATGACCTGCGCCATCGCGCGCACGACCTTGTCCGGGTGCTTGCCGACCGCGGTCTCGGCGGACAGCATCACGGCGTCGGTGTCGTCCATCACGGCATTCGCGACGTCGGATACCTCGGCGCGCGTCGGCACGGGCGCGTAGATCATCGATTCCATCATCTGCGTCGCCGTGATCACCAGCCTATTGCGCGCACGCGCGAGTCCGATGATCCGCTTCTGCAGACCGGTCAGCTCCGCGTAACCGACTTCGACGCCAAGATCGCCGCGCGCGACCATGACGGCCGAGCTTGCGTCGATGATCTCCTCGAGATGCTCGATCGCGTCGCGCCGCTCGATCTTCGCGACGATGCGTCCCTCGCCGCCAGCAGCGCGCAAGAGATCCCAGGCCTCGCGGACGTCATTGGCATTGCGCACGAAGGATACCGCCAGGTAGTCGACACCCAGGTCCGCCGCCATGCGGATGTCTTCGCGGTCCTTGTCGGTCAGGGCGCCCGCGGACAGGCCACCACCGAGCTTGTTGAGACCCTTCATGTCGCTGATCTCGCCGCCCACCGTCACGCGCGTATAGACCCGCGTGCCTTCGACGCGCGTGACTTCGAGCGCAATCAGGCCATCGTTGAGCAGCAGCGTGTCGCCCTTTTGCACGTCTCGCGGTAGCGACTCATAAGCCACGCCGACCACCTTGTCGGTTCCGGCATCCGGATCGAACGAGGGATCGAGCGCGAAGGACTCCCCATCGACCAGCAGCGCCTTGCCCGAAGCGAAGCGCTGGATGCGGACCTTGGGTCCGCGCAGGTCGCCCAGGATGCCGACCACGCGTCCGGCCTTTGTGGCCAGGGTACGGATGCGCGCGATGCGTCGCGCGTGGTCATCGAAGGCGCCGTGCGAAAAGTTCACGCGCACCAGGTCCACGCCGGCCGTGATCAGGTCGGTGAGCGCGCGATCGGTGTCGGTCGCGGGCCCGAGCGTCGCCACGATCTTGGTTCGCCTGGTCATGTTCGCCTCGCTTTCTGGCGCGCTCAGTTAAGCGCGCGCTGCTCCAGAATTGCCACGGCCGGCAGCACCCTGCCCTCGACAAACTCGAGGAAGGCGCCGCCGCCCGTCGAAATATACGAGATGTCCCCGCCGACATCGTATTTCTCAATCGCGGCGAGCGTGTCGCCGCCGCCCGCGATCGAAAATGCCTTGCTGCGCGCGATCGCCTGCGCCAGCACCCGCGTGCCCTCGCCGAACTGGTCGAACTCGAATACGCCGAGTGGACCATTCCAGATCACCGTGCCGGCTTTCATGATGATTCCGGCGATCTGCTCTGCCGTGTCCGGGCCGACATCCAGGATCATGTCACCGCTTCCCACCTCGGACACGGGTTTGACGTCGGCTTCGGCCGCGGCGGAAATCTCGCTGGCGACGACGACATCCACCGGGATCGGGATCGCCACACCGCGCTCACGCGCCTGCGCCAGCAACCGGCGTGCCACATCAATCATGTCGGACTCGTGCAGCGACTTGCCGACCGGCATGCCCACGGCCGCGAGAAAAGTATTGGCGATTCCGCCGCCGACCACGAGCTGGTCCACCTTTTCGATCAACTTCTCGAGCACGCTGAGCTTGGTCGAGACTTTCGAGCCACCGACCACGGCTACCAGCGGACGCGCGGGTTTTTCGAGCGCGGTCTCGAGCGCCTCGAGTTCATGGATCAGCAGCGGGCCGGCGCAGGCTACGGCCGCGAACCGCGCGACACCGTGCGTACTGGCCTCGGCCCGATGCGCCGTGCCAAACGCGTCCATCACGAACACGTCACAGAGCGCGGCCATACGGCGCGCGAGACCCTCGTCGTCGCCCTTCTCGCCCTTGTTGAAGCGCACGTTCTCGAGCAGCACGACTTCGCCCGGCGCTGCCTCGACACCGCCGAGCCATTCATCGGCCAGGCGCACGCTCTGTCCCAGCAGCTTCGACAAGCGCGTCGCGACCGGCGCGAGGCTCAATGCGGGATCACGCACGCCTTCCTTCGGCCGTCCGAGGTGGGACATCACGAACACACGTGCACCGCGCTCGACCGCGAGCCGCAATGTCGGCAATGCGGCGCGAATCCGCGCATCACTGGTCACCTGCCCGTCCGCCACCGGCACATTGAGGTCCTCACGGATCAGGACGCGCTTGCCGGCCAGGTCAAGGTCCGACATGCGCAGGACTCTCACGCGCGTGACCAGGCCAGCGTCGTGTCCAGCATCCGGTTGGAAAAGCCCCATTCGTTGTCGTACCAGGCACAGACCTTCACCAGCGTGCCGCCCACCACCTTGGTCAATTGGGCGTCCACGGTCCCGGAAGCCGGGTTGTGATTGAAATCCACCGACACCAGTGGCTCTTCGGTGTACTCGAGGATTCCCTTCAGCGCGCCAGTTGACGCAGCACGCAGGATGCCGTTGACCTCGTCGACAGTGGTCGCACGTTTCGCGGTGAATGTCAGGTCGACCAGCGACACATTGATGGTGGGCACGCGCACAGCGAAGCCGTCGAGCTTGCCTTTCAGTTCCGGCAATACGAGCCCGACCGCCGCCGCAGCGCCGGTCTTGGTCGGGATCATCGACATCGTCGCCGAGCGGGCGCGCCGCAGGTCGCTGTGATAGACGTCGGTCAGCACCTGGTCGTTGGTGTAGGCATGGATCGTGGTCATGATGCCGGCCACGAGGCCGATCGTTTCGTGCAGCGGCTTCACGAGCGGCGCCAGGCAGTTGGTCGTGCAGGACGCATTCGAGATCACGGTCATGTCGCCGCGCAACACGCCGTGATTGACGCCGTAGACGATGGTCGCGTCGACGCCTTCCGCGGGCGCAGAGATCACGACCTTTTTCGCGCCGCCCGCGAGGTGCTTCGACGCCTTCTCCTTGCTGGCGAAGAGACCCGTGCTTTCCAGCACGATTTCCGCGCCGAGCTGGCCCCAAGGCAGCTTCGAGGGATCGCGCTCGGCCAGCACGCGGATACGATCACCATTGACGATCATGTAATCGCCTTCCACGGCAATCTTGCCCGGGAATGGGCCATGCGCCGTGTCATGGCGCGTCAGGTGCGCATTGGTCTTCGCGTCACCGAGGTCGTTGATCGCGACGATCTGGATTTCGCCATTGCGCTTCGACTCGTACAGCGCGCGCAGCACATTGCGGCCGATGCGGCCATAGCCATTGATGCCAACCTTGATCGCCATGGTCACTTATCTCCCGTATTCAACATCGAATCCACCGTATTGACGACAGCCTCGGCCGTGAAGCCGAAATGCCGGAACAGATCCTTGCCCTGGCCCGAGGCGCCGAAGCCTGTCATGCCGATCACGCGGCCACGCGAGCCGACGTAGCGCCACCAGCCATCCGTGGCGCCCGCCTCAACTGCGACCCGGCACCCAATTGCGGGCGGCAGGACCGCGGCGCGCCAGGAGGCTTCCTGCGCATCGAATACGCTGGTGCAGGGCATCGAGACGACCCTTGTGGCGACGCCACGGCGGGCAAGGAGCGCCGCCGCCTCGACCGCAATCGCGACTTCGGAGCCGCTCGCGATCAGTATGCATTGCGGCGTGCCGGCGCTGTCGACGAGCACGTAGCCACCGCGTTGGATCGCATCGAGTCTGGCCGCGTCGCGCGGCTGCGGCGGCAGCGTCTGGCGGGTCAGTGCCAGGACCGTTGGCGCTGTACGGCGGCTAATCGCGGCGGCCCAGGCAACCCAGGTCTCGACGGTATCGCACGGCCGCCAGACTTCCAGCCGCGGGATCAACCTGAGCGACGCCAGCTGCTCGACCGGCTGGTGGGTCGGGCCGTCCTCGCCAAGGCCAATCGAATCGTGGGTCAGCACAAAGATACTGCCGGTGCCGATGATCGACGCCATGCGCAGCGAATTGCGCGCGTAGTCCGAGAACACGAGGAAGGTGCCGCCGAACGGTATGAATCCGCCGTGCAGCGCGATGCCATTCATGATCGCGCCCATGCCGAATTCGCGGACGCCGTAGTGAAGGTAGCGGCCCGCTGGATTTGAACGCGTATAGGCTGCTGTTCCCTTGATTTTCGTGTTGTTCGAGCCGGTCAGGTCGGCGGACCCGCCGAGCAACTCGGGCAGCAGTCCACCGAGCGCATTCAAGACCGCCTGCGAACTCTGCCGTGTCGCCAATGCCTGTCCGGCCGCCTGTGCGGCGGCTGTGCCCTGCGTGATCTCGTCCTCGAAGCCGGCCGGCAGGCGGGCCGCGTTCCTGCGTTCGAATTCCGCCGCGAGTTCGGGATGCGCCGCCTGGTAGGCGTTCCAGCGCTTTTTCCAGCGATTCTCGGCGCGCCGCCCCGCTTTATGCGCGTCCCAGGCTGTCCGGATGTCATCGGGAATCACGAATGCCTCATACGGCCAGTTGAGCGTCTTGCGGGCTAGCGCGACCTCTTCCGCACCGAGCGCAGCGCCGTGGCATTCCTCCTTGCCCTGCTTGTTCGGTGCGCCAAAACCAATCACGGTCTTGCAGCAGATCAGCGTCGGCTTCGTCTTTTCGCGCTTCGCCTTGCGGATCGCGCGTGCAACCGCGCCAGCGCCGTGGCCGTCCACGCCGCGGATCACCTGCCAGCCATAGGCTTCAAAGCGCTTTGGCGTGTCGTCGGTAAACCAGCCGGCGACCTCGCCGTCGATCGAGATGCCATTGTCGTCGTAAAAGCAGATCAGCTTGCCGAGTCCCCAGGTGCCGGCCAGCGAACAGGCCTCGTGCGAAATGCCCTCCATCAGGCAGCCGTCACCCAGGAACACCCAGGTATGGTGATCGACGATCTCGTGACCCGGACGGTTGAACTCGGCGGCCAGCAGCTTCTCGGCGAGCGCCATGCCGACCGCATTGGCGAGGCCCTGGCCCAGCGGGCCCGTGGTCGTCTCGATGCCAATCTCGATCTCGTGCTCCGGGTGCCCCGCGGTACGCGATCCGAGCTGGCGGAAGTTGCGCAACTCATCCAGCGATAGCGGGTAGCCGGTGAGGTGCAGCACGGAATAGAGCAGCATCGAGCCGTGGCCATTGGACAGCACGAAGCGGTCGCGGTCGGCCCAACGCGGATTGCCCGGGTTGTGCTTCAGGAAATCGCTCCACAGCACTTCCGCGATGTCCGCCATGCCCATTGGCATCCCCGGATGGCCGGAATTGGCGCGTTGGACCGCGTCCATGCTGAGGGCTCTTATGGCGTTGGCTAGCTCGCGGCGGCTGGGCATCAGGTACCCCTGGTGGGAAAGCCGTTCATTGTCTCCGATGCGGTATAATTTTTCGATGCCCGGTAGCTATCTATTCACTTCCGAGTCGGTCTCCGAAGGTCACCCGGACAAGGTCGCCGACCAGATATCGGACGCGGTACTCGACGCCCTGCTGGCGCGCGATACCCGTGCGCGCGTGGCCTGCGAAACAATGGTCAAGACCGGTGTCGCGGTCGTCGCCGGCGAAATAACGACGCGCGCCTACATCGAGCTCGAGGAGCTGGTGCGCGATGTCATCTGCGACATCGGCTATACCTCGTCCACGGTCGGTTTCGACGGCCGCACCTGCGGTGTCGTCAATGTCATCGGCAAGCAGTCAAGCGACATCTCCCGCGGCGTGGACCGCAAGAACCCGGAAGACCAGGGTGCCGGCGACCAGGGGCTGATGTTCGGCTATGCGACAAACGAGACAGCCGCGCTGATGCCGGCCCCGATTCACTACGCCCACAAGCTGGTCCAGCGCCAGGCGCAGGTCCGCAAGGGGCGGAATCCCAAGCTGCCGCTATTGCGGCCCGACGCCAAGAGCCAGCTGACATTCAGGTACGAGGACCACAAGCCGGTTGGCATCGAGGCGGTCGTGCTGTCGACCCAGCATGCGCCGGAACTCCGCCAGAAAGACCTGCATGAAGCGGTCATGGAGGAGATCATCAAGCCGGTGCTGCCGGCGAAACTCCTCAGCCGGCGCACCAAGTATCACATCAACCCGACCGGCCGCTTCGTGATCGGCGGCCCGGTCGGCGATTGCGGCCTGACAGGCCGCAAGATCATTGTCGACACCTACGGCGGCATGGCGCGCCATGGCGGTGGCGCGTTCTCCGGCAAGGACCCGTCCAAGGTCGACCGGTCGGCGGCCTATGCGGCGCGATATGTCGCAAAAAACCTGGTCGCCGCCGGGCTCGCGAGCCGCTGCGAAATCCAGGTTTCCTACGCGATCGGCGTGGCGGAACCCATGTCCATTTCGGTGCAGTCATTCGGGACCGGCCGCATCAGCGACGAGCGCCTCGAAAAGCTGGTTCGCGCACATTTTGACCTGCGCCCCTGGGGCATCATGAAGATGCTGGACCTGATCCACCCGATGTACCGGGCCACTGCCGCCTACGGGCATTTCGGACGCGAGCCCCACGAGGCAAGCTACCATTGGCAGGAGGAGTCGAATGGCGCGATGGTGCGGCGCAGTTCGACCTTCACTGCTTTCAGCTGGGAACGCACCGACCGCGCCGAAGCATTGAGGAAGGCCGCGGGACTCTAGACGACCCCGCCCTGCGGGGCGCAATTCTCGAGGAGCGTTGCAACAGGCATCTGCCTGCCAGGCTCGGGGATTGCGACAGACAACGGCGCTCTCGCTCGCAAAGGAGAGGAATGACCATGAATGCCGTGATCAACCCGAGGTCCAAGGACTACAAGGTCGCTGACATCACGCAGGCCGAATGGGGCCGGCGTGAAATTGCGATCGCCGAGACGGAGATGCCTGGCCTGATGGCCGTGCGCGCCGAATTCAGCCGCGAACGGCCGCTCGCCGGCGCCCGCATCGCGGGCTCGCTGCACATGACCATCCAGACGGCCGTGCTGATCGAGTCGCTGAAGACGCTCGGCGCGGAATTGCGCTGGGCTTCCTGCAATATCTTCTCGACCCAGGATCATGCGGCGGCCGCGATCGCGGCGGCCGGCATTCCGGTGTTCGCGCACAAGGGCGAATCGCTCGAAGAGTACTGGGACTACGCACACCGGATCTACGAATGGCCCGGCGGGCGCCACGCAAATATGATCCTGGACGACGGCGGCGACGCGACCCTGCTGCTGATGTTGGGCTCACTTGCCGAACACGATGCCTCGGCCATCGCCGAGCCCGCCAACGAGGAAGAAAAAAGCCTGTACGCCTCGATCCGCCGCCGTCTGGAGAGTCAGCCGGGCTGGTACTCGGCCCGCCTCGCGGAAATCCGGGGTGTCACCGAGGAAACGACCACGGGCGTCAAGCGGCTTTACCGGATGGCCGGCGAAGGCCGGCTGCCGTTTCCCGCGATCAATGTCAACGATTCGGTCACCAAGTCCAAGTTCGACAATCTTTACGGCTGCCGCGAATCGCTGGTGGACGGCATCAAGCGCGCGACCGACGTCATGATCGCCGGCAAGATCGCACTGGTCGCCGGCTATGGCGACGTCGGCAAGGGTTGCGCGCAGTCGCTGCGCGGACTCGGAGCGTCGGTCCTGGTCACCGAGATCGACCCGATCTGCGCGCTGCAGGCCACGATGGAGGGTTACCGCGTTGTCACGATGGACGAAGCCTGCGCGTCAGCGGATATCTTCGTGACCGCGACCGGCAACGTGAATGTGATCACCCACGAGCACATGCGGCGCATGAAGCACCAGGCCATCGTCTGCAACATCGGCCATTTCGACAGCGAGATCGATATCGCGTCTCTCAGACAGTACCGCTGGGAAAACATCAAGCCGCAGGTTGACCACGTCATTTTCCCGGATGGTAAACGCATTATCTTGCTGGCCGAGGGGCGCCTCGTGAATCTCGGCTGCGGAACCGGCCACCCCTCATTCGTGATGTCGAATTCCTTCACGAACCAGGTGCTCGCGCAGATCGAGTTGTTCGCGCATGGCGACCGCTACGAAAACCAGGTCTACGTGCTGCCGAAGGCGCTGGACGAGAAAGTGGCGCGCCTGCACCTCGATCGCGTCGGCGCGCGGCTGACCGTCATGACGCCGGAGCAGGAACGGTATCTCGGCCTGCCGGCCGGCGGGCCATTCAAGCCCGACCACTACCGCTACTGAACCGCACCCGGTGCTGCTGCTGCAGTTCACGGACACGCACCTGCTCGGGACGCCGGGCGTCGAGGTCCGTGGCGTCGCGACCGATGTCACGCTCGTGCGTTGCCTCGCGCATGCCAGGCAGCGGCACCCGGCGCCGCGCGCATTGCTCCTGACCGGCGATCTTGTCCAGGACGACCGGGGCGGATACGCGCGAGTGCGCCAGCAGTTCGCCGGCACGGGCGTGCCGGTGCACTGCCTGCCGGGAAATCACGACTCCCCGGCAGACTTGCGCACGGACCTTGCGGGACCGCCCTTCCTGCATGAGCTCGCAAACCGCTATGACGGCTGGCTGGTCCTGATGCTCGACAGCACTGTCCCTGGCGCGAATCACGGGCACCTGGCCGCGGCCGAACTCGCGAGGCTCGATCAAGCGCTCACGCAGAGCGCGGATGCGTACGCGCTGGTCTGCCTGCATCATCACCCGGTGCCGCACGGCAGCCCCTGGCTCGACGCGCTGATGCTCGACAACTCGGCGGAATTGTTCGCGGTCCTGGCGCGCCATCCGCAGGTGCGTGGCCTGCTGTGGGGCCACGTCCACCAGGCACTGGACGGCATCCGCGGTCGCCTGCGCTTGATGGGCACACCATCGACCTGCATGCAGTTCGAGCCGGATGCGGAAGAATTCAACGTGGATTCGCGGCCGCCCGCCTACCGCTGGCTCGAACTCGGCGACGATGGAAGCCTCAAGACCGGCATCGAGTGGGTGGCTGAAGATGACTAGAGTCCGGAACCGCCGGCCGCAGCTTCTGTTCGCGCTGGCCGCGCTGTTGCTCCCCTTCGGGATTGCCTCCGCCGATCCGACGGTCTGGGCCGTCAGCGGCAAGAACAACACCGTCTACCTGTTCGGGTCGGTCCACCTGCTGCCGGAGGGCGGTTTCGCCATCGAGGGCGAACTGCAACGTGCCTATCGCGATGCGGAACGCGTCTGCTTCGAAGTCGACATCGGCGCCCTGACCCCGGACACGACGCTTTCAGTCACGCTCGCGCGCGCCGTCGACCCCGAGGGCCGCGGGCTCTACGACCTGCTCGGCTCGTCAGCCGCGCGGGTACGCGAAGCCGCCGGGTCCGCCGGCTTTGATCTCGCACAGTACGAGCCATTCGAGCCCTGGTTCGTGGGCATCAGCGTTTCGGTGATGGCGCTGCAGCAGCACGGTTATGACGCGGAACATGGTGTCGAGCAGATCATCGAGCAGGCCGCCAAGCAGGACGGCAAGCCCGGTTGCGGCCTCGAAACGCTCGACGAGCAGTTAGCGCTGCTCGACAGCATGCCGGCCGAAGAGCAGCTGGAAGTGTTGCTGCAGTCGCTCGAGGAATCGAAGGACATCGAGCAGGAAATGAAGAGCCTGTTCGATGCCTGGCAGGACGGCGATGACGAGCCACTCATCCGGCAGCTCAACGAAGAGTTCGCCGATTACCCGGATCTTGCCGAGCGCCTGATCTACGCACGCAATGAGCGCTGGGCCGACCAGGTAGCAAAGCTCCTCGAACAATCCGACGATGTGCTGGTCGTGGTCGGCGCGCTGCACCTCGTCGGCGAACAGGGGCTGCCCGCCAAGCTCAAGCGGCGCGGATTCCGGATCGAGCGCCGCTGAGCCAGGAATCGCAGATGTCATTATTCGAGGAAGCCAGTCGCTATATCGCCGGTGGCGTCAATTCGCCGGTGCGTGCATTCCGCGGCGTCGGCGGCGAGCCGGTGTTCATCCGGCGCGCCAAGGGCGCATGGCTCGAAGCCGAGGACGGCAGGCGTTTCATCGACTATGTGGGATCCTGGGGTCCGATGATCCTCGGTCATGCGCACCCGGATGTCATCGCGGCCGTCACGCGCCGCGCGGTCGACGGCCTGTCATTCGGCGCGCCGACTGTGATCGAGACCGAGCTCGCGCGCAGGGTAACCGAACTGGTTCCGTCAATTGAATTACTGCGCATGGTCAGTTCCGGCACCGAGGCAACGATGAGCGCGATCCGGCTCGCGCGTGGTTTCACGGGACGCGATCGCATCGTCAAGTTCGAGGGTTGCTATCACGGGCATTCCGATTCGCTGCTGGTCAAGGCCGGCTCCGGCGCGCTGACGCTCGGCGTGCCGACTTCGCCGGGCGTGCCGGCGGATCTCGCGTCCCACACAGTGACGCTCGATTTCAACGACAGCGGGAAACTCGACGAATGCTTCAATGCGACCGGTGGCACGATTGCCTGCGTGATCGTCGAGCCAGTCGCGGGCAACATGAACTGCGTGCCGCCGGTGCCGGGTTTCCTGGAGCACCTGCGCGAATTGTGCACGCGGCATGGCGCCTTGCTGATCTTCGACGAGGTGATGACGGGTTTTCGCGTCGCGCTGGGAGGCGCGCAGTCGCTATACGGCGTACGCCCGGACCTGACCACACTTGGCAAGATCATCGGCGGCGGCATGCCGGTTGGCGCCTTTGGTGGCCGGCGGGAAATCATGGAGCGGTTGGCGCCGCTTGGACCCGTTTATCAGGCTGGCACACTGTCCGGAAATCCCGTCGCGATGGCTGCGGGTCTCGCGACGCTCGAAGCGATTTCCCGCCCGGGCTTCCACGCGGCGCTCGCGGCCACGACCGGTCGACTGGTCGGCGGAATTGCGGCTGCCGCCAGTGAGGCTGGTGTCGCGCTCGCGACCAATCATGTCTGCGGCATGTTCGGCCTGTTCTTTACGCAGGAGCCGAAGGTGCTTTCCTACCGGCAGGTGATGGCCTGCGATGTCGCGCGCTTCCGGAAATTCTTCCACCGGATGCTCGATGCCGGCATCTATCTCGCGCCTTCGGCCTATGAGGCGGGATTCGTTTCCGCGGCCCACGGCGAAGCCGAGATTGCGGCGACCATTGACGCCGCACGCCGCGCATTTTCGGCCATCGCGGCGGAACGCTGATGCGCGCCGTCGGCTGGTTCCTCGCGGCGATCGTTGGCACGCTCCTGCTCGCGGCGCTTGCCGCCTGGCCCGTTTACCAGCTGGCACACGCGTTACAGCCGGACTGGCAGTTCAACAAGGTGGTCGGCCGCCTCTGGCAACTGCTGATGCTGGCCGGCATTGTGGTCGCCGTCCGGCGTCTCGGCCTGCGTGGCCGCGCGGACTGGGGCTATGGCCTGCCGCGTGCAAGATTCCTGCGCCAGGCAGGCGCCGGGTTCGCATTCGGTATCGCAACCATGCTGCCGATGGCGCTGGTCATCGTGGCGCTCGGAATCCGCAACCCATTGCCGGATTTTGATGCAGCGATGCTGGTCTCCGGCATCGCTGCAGGCGCGCTGACCGGCCTGATCGTGGCCTTCGTGGAGGAAACATTCTTCCGCGGCTTGATGTTTCGTGCCGTGCTGCGCGATTCGGGGCCTGCGATCGCGATCTGGAGCACCGCAATCCTGTATGCGGCGATTCACTTCTTCGCGCGCGTGAAGATCCCGCATGCCGAGGTCCACTGGAATAGCGGGATCGCGCTCCTCGGCGCCGCCCTCGCGCGTTTTGCGGATCCGGCCTCGATCGCCAGCGCATTCATTACGCTCGCGATGGTCGGATTGCTGCTCGGCCTCGTGCGGCACTGGACTGGCAGCATTGCCGCAGGAATCGGTCTGCACATGGGCTGGGTCTGCGTGATCAAGGCGACATCGGCGGTGACGCGCCATGACGCGGCAGCGCCCTGGTCATTCCTGGTCAGCGACTTCGACGGATTCACCGGCTGGATGGTCGCCGGCTGGAGTTGCGCGATCCTGTTGATACTCTTACGATTCCGCGCGGCTGACAGCGGGCTCGAGCGCCGTTAGCCGCTCGAGCGGATCGGTCAGTTCCAGCAAGGCCTGCTTGTCGGTGAGTGACAGCGGCAGCATCTCGGCGAGACGATTGCCGACCCAGGCCGCGTCGCCGCGCAATTCGACATGGCGGTAGACGTCGCTTGCATCGGGCAGCACGCGTCGCACGACCTCGCCGAGCCAGGCCTGTGCCGTCGGCACTGGCAGCACAGGATCCGCAGCGATGGCGATGACGCGGCCCCGATTCAGTCCATCAGCTTCGCGCCAGGCTTCCAGCACGCGCACACGCTCGCGCCCGATGCAACTGATGCCCAGCAGGCCGTCCTCGAGACGATCGAAGTCGACGATGCTGGCCTCGGTGCCGATCGCGGCGAAACTCGCGGTCGCTGCTGTCTCATCGCCCTCCGTGATCAGGACGACGGCGAAACCCGCCTGCTCGCGCAGGCAGCGGCTGATCATGTCGAGGTAGCGCGGCTCGAAGATCTTGAGGGGCAGCGGTCCGCCCGGGAACAGCACGGTGTTGAGCGGAAACAGCGGCAGCTCCCGGACCTGTTCCTTCATGCCGTTGTCCGCAACGCCTGTAGTAATTTGTCGTGCAGCCCGCCGAAGCCACCATTGCTCATGATCAGCACTTCGTCGCCCACCTTGAGTTCGGCGGCCAGCGTCGCGACCAGCTTTGCCAGGTCGACGGCCACCGCGGCCTTGGCGCCGAGTTTCGCGGTGATCTCGTCGAGATTCCAGTCAAGCCCGGCCGGCTGGTACATCCAGATGCGGTCGGCTCCGGCGAGCGCAGCCGCAAGGCCCTCGCGATGATGGCCAAGACGCATCGTGTTCGAGCGCGGCTCGAGCACCGCGATGATTCGGTGGCTGACGGCATGGCGCCGCATTGCATCGATGGTCGCCGCGACCGCGGTCGGGTGATGCGCAAAATCGTCGTAGATGCGGACTCCGCGCGCTTCGCCACGCAGCTCCATGCGCCTCCGTACCCCGAGAAAACCGGCGAGCGCTTCGGCCGCCTGCGCCGGCTCCACACCGAGCCGCTCCGAGGCCGCGATGGCCGCGAGGCCGTTCTCCACATTGTGCAGGCCGATCTGCAGCCAGCGCACGACACCAGCGGGCACGCCATGCCGCAGCAGCTGGAACGCCGACCCATCCGCCGCGAGCAGCCGGACATGCCAGTCGGCGTCGGCCACGGGCTCGCGGGCGAATCCGCAGCGCGGCGTCCAGCAGCCCATCGCCAGCATCGTCGCGAGCGCGGGATCGGCCGCATTCCAGGTGACGCGACCGGAACCCGGTACGGTGCGCATCAAGTGATGAAACTGGCGCTGGATCGAAGCCAGGTCCGGGTAAATGTCGGCGTGATCGAATTCCAGGTTCGTCAGGACCAGGTGTCGCGGACGGTAATGGACGAATTTTGCGCGCTTGTCAAAAAACGCGGTGTCGTATTCGTCCGCCTCGATGACAAAGACCGCTCCCTTGCCTTCGCGTGCGGAAATACCGAAGTTTGCCGGTATGCCGCCGATCAGGAATCCGGGGTCGCGCCCTGCCCGCTCGAGAATCCACGCCAGCATGCTGGACGTCGTGGTCTTGCCGTGGGTGCCAGCGACCGCAACCACCTCGCGCCCGCGCAGCATGTTTTCGGCCAACCATTGCGGTCCCGACGTGAATACGAGCGGGCTGTCCAGCAGGCGCTCGATCAGCGGATTGCCGCGGCTCATGACATTGCCAACCAGCACGATGTCGGGCTTCAGGTCGAGCTGTGCCGGGTCGTAGCCATTGATCAGCTCGATACCGAGCGCCTCAAGCTGGCTGCTCATCGGAGGATAGACATTTGCATCGGAACCGGTGACGCGATGGCCGTCCGCGCGCGCGAGCGCCGCAATGCCGCCCATGAATGTGCCGCAGATGCCGATGATGTGGATGTGCATCAGCCGGCCACTGGAAACAGCTTGCCGAGCACCGCATTTCCGACGATCACCGTCGTGATGGCGATCGCGATGCTGGTCACGAATCCTATTTCAAGCGCGCTCTTCAGGATGTGGCCCACGATCAGCGTGTACCAGACGACCACCGCGATCGATCCTGCCCAGGCAACCAGCTTGATCGGGTAATACATTTCGGCCGGCTGTTGCAGCGCAATCAACAGCATCAGCAGAGGAGTCAACAGCACCGAAGTGCCGAGTACCGCATTCATCGTCTGGCGGTAGCGATATAGCCGGCGCGTCACGGCCAGCACGAGCCCGAATGTCACGAGCGTCAGGCCGAGATCGGCCGCCGTGCGCGCCAACAGCCGGTCATCGCTGTACAGCATCCAGGATTGCAACGCACTGCTGCCGGCATAGGCGGCGGCCATGATGACAAGCAGCACGATCGAGGCCGGCAGGACACTCGGATCGCGCCGCAATCGCGCGATCTCCACCAGGGATATCAGCACTTGGGTCATTCTGCCTTGGGCCGCGACGGCGGGTTCCGCATAATGAGGACGATGACGATTGTATCCAAGCAGGCGACCGGCATGACCGCCGATGCATTGATCGGCGACGAATCGACCTTGCGCACCCTGGTCCAAGCGTGGCCGCCGGGTGCCGGCCTCGCGCTCGACACGGAGTTCGTGCGCGAGCGTACCTATTACCCGAGATTGTGCCTGGTGCAGGTTTCGGTGGCCGACAGCCTGGCGCTGATCGACCCGCTTGCAATCGCGGATGCCCGTGTGTTTGTCGGTCCGCTGATGGACCCGGGCCGGCCGAAGCTGTTGCACGCGGCGCGCCAGGATGTCGAAGCGCTGCTGCCGCTCACCGGCACGCCACTCGCACCTGTCTTCGACACGCAGCTCGCGGCGGCATTGCTCGGGTTTGCGGCGCAGATCGGCTATGCGGAACTCGTGCGCCTGGTGCTGGGCGTCGAACTCGCCAAGGGCCATGCACGAACCGACTGGGCCCGGCGCCCGCTGTCGCCCGAACAACTGGCCTACGCCGCCGATGATGTGCGCTACCTGCCGGCGCTGGCAGCGCTGCTCGATGAGCGCCTGACTGCCGCCGGCCGCCGCGGCTGGATGGAAGAGGAATCCGCGGCGCTCACGGACATCAGGCTCTATCGCGTCGAGCCTGCCGATGCCTGGCGGCGCCTGAAAGGCCTCGAACGCCTGCAGCCCGACGTGCAGCATGCGATTCGCGCGCTCGCACGCTGGCGCGAGGAACGTGCCATGGAACGCGACCTGCCGCGCGGCTGGGTGCTCCCGGATGCGGCACTTTACGACATTGCGCAGGCGCGGCCACGCACGCGCGAGGACCTGTTGCGGATTGCCAGCGTGCCACGCGCGACGGCCGAGCGCGCCGGGCGTGAAATTCTCAAAGCCCTGTCCGACGAATCCGGCGTCACGGATGACTTGATCGCAGACGACGGGTCACGTGCAGGACCCGAGCAGCTGCGCCGGCTAAAGGCCCTGCAGCAACGGCTGCTCACGATCGCGGGCGAGCTCGAGATCCAGCCGGAAGTGCTGGCAACGCGCCGCGACCTCACCGCGCTCCTGCGCGGCGAACGCGAGCTGCCCATCCTCAGCGGTTGGCGCAGGTCCATCGTCGGCGAGCCGCTGCTCGCGGCCTTGTAGGCAATCAGACTCAGGCGATTCGCGCACCCTGGCGCCTCAACTCGGCCTGCACGAGGCGGACATCGAGGGTGTCGAACGACTGCCCGGCCTTCAGCGACATGGCTGCAGCGACGCCCGCGCCCTGCCCGCTCACGATGCAGCACACAGCCGGGGGCAAGGTTTTCCCGATTGGTAGATAATTCTTCAGGCGGTCGCCCGGGCTTTTATGCGAGTCTAACCGTGGCGCAGGCGTCGCCCGACCCACGTCCAGCGCACAACTTACGGAGTGGCACGTGACTGAAACC
>Ga0315297_10001042_pt1 | contig 16819 bp, 9 predicted proteins | sample YL17G15_0_MG_FD_203628 | JGI IMG/M metagenome (GOLD analysis project Ga0315297, IMG submission 203628) | Sediment microbial communities from Yellowstone Lake, YNP, Wyoming, USA - YL17G15_0 | ecosystem: Environmental > Aquatic > Freshwater > Lake > Sediment | place: USA: Wyoming | collected... | reverse complement strand
TACTTCTCGCTATCCATTAAGGCATCCAGCTCTGCAGGCTTGCTCAATTCCAGCCTGACCAGCCAGCCAGCCCCGTAGGGATCTTTGTTCACCAGCCCGGGCTCATCAACGACAGTTTGATTGATTTCCAGCACCCGTCCGCTGACTGGCGCAAAGATATCCGAAACCGCTTTCACCGATTCTACCTCGCCCATCTTCTTGCCATGTTCCACTTGAGTCCCGGGGGCCGGCAGGTCCAGGAACACTATGTCCCCCAGCTGCGATTGGGCATAATCGGCAAGCCCTACCTTGCCCTTGTTCCTGGACTCGGTGCAAATCCATTCATGCTCCTGTGTGTACTTATATTCCTTTGGGTTCATTTCTTGCTCCTCTCTTGTAGAATTGTCTGCTGACTACCTGAGCAGCTACCGGTTTGCTGCGAATCATTATCTCTATATCAGTGCCGATGGTGGCTAGCTCAATTGGAACGTACCCGAACCCGATACTAACATCCAGGGTTGGTGAATAGCCACCGCTGGTGACTTTCCCTACCTCTTGACCGCCTCTGACAATCATGTAGCCTGTACGAGCTATGCCCTGCCCTGTCATCTGAAAACCGATAAGCTTGCGCCTTATCCCTTGACGCTTTATCTCAAGCAGAGCACTCTTACCGATGAAGTCACCGGCGTTCAATTCCACCAGCCACTCCAACCCGGCCTCAAAGGGATTGGTGTTCCTGTCCATGTCCTGCCCATACAACAACATACCTGCTTCCAATCGCAAGCTGTCACGTGCGCCCAAGCCACAAGGTTTCACCCCCTGCCTCATGAACGACTCCCACAGGCGCACGCCGTTTGTCGCGTCGCTGATTATCTCAAATCCATCCTCTCCCGTATATCCTGTCCTGGCAGCAAGTACCTCTACATCATCTATTCTTGTTTGGGCCACACCGAAGCGAGGCAAATGGGAGAGGCCCTTCAGGTTCTGCAGTTGGCAAACGGCCGGGCCCTGGACAGCCAGCATAAGCGTATGGGCGGATTCATCTTGAATGCCGATGTCAGGGTCCGAACCCGCCCAACGTTTCAGCCAGCCAAGCTTTTGCTCAATGTTGGCTGCATTCCAGACTACCAAGAAACGATCAGTCTCCACCCGATATACCAGTAAATCATCTAAGATGCCCCCATCCTCTAGACACAAGAGGCAGAGCTGTGAGGAACCTATCTCCAGCCTTGTTGGCCGTCTGGAAAACAGCCTGTCAAGAAAGCCTCCCGCCTTTTTTCCGGTTATCCAGACTCTACCCATGTCGGAGACGTCGAAAATACCTGCTCCAGAGCGGACTGTCCTGTGCTCCTCCAGAATAGAAGTGTACCAGACAGGTAGCTCCCAGCCGGCAAAATCCATCATCCTGGCTCCCAGTTCACGATGTACTTTGTTAAGAGGCGTCTTCTTCAATAGTTCCATCATTTATCTTCCCGTACAAAAGTTTCCTATTTACATTCTTCCCAAAAAACAACAGGGAAGACCTATGCTAAATAGGTCTTCCCTGTTTCTTTACCTGAGAGATTGCCCGCTACCAATTTGCGGACTTACCCCTTCGGTGCCCCAATATCGAAGCCTCTCCAGGGATTTTTCTTACGGTAGTCCTTTTGCCTGAAAGTTTCGGGAGCTAATCCCTTTCCTCTTCGGCTCCCTTTACAGGGTATCTCCTACCGTAACCTATCAACCTTACCCACTATTATCACAGAAAGTTATAGCATATTTTCTCCATAGTCGCAAATCCGCCGATAGCGTCTTCTCCCCCGAGGAAAGAGGCCCAGCAATTAAGGCGACACCTCCAATTAATACGAGATGTGGCGCTCAAAGAGCCTGGAATAGACCGGAAACCACTCTTGCCCCAGACACGATCGCTACTGGACAACAAGTCAAAATCCCCTGCACGAAGCGCTAGTGTCTGGAGTTGCACTTTTTGAGTTTCTGTGCAGTTTGACAAATTGCACAAGTCAGCTCCGACCAAAGGTTGGATAAAGATCCGACCAGGGGTTGGATAGCAATCCGACCAGGGGTTGGCTTCATTGGCGAACACTACGGACGAAATCGGCGGGCCCACCAGTAGTAGCCCACTGCAGCAATCAACGCCATCAATGCAATAGGTGCCCATACGAGTCTGAGGTCAGAGGGGAACGCATCAAGCAATAGCCCTCCCAGCAGTGGGCCCATTGCCATACCTATGGTTTCGCTTAGGCCGAAGAATCCCATATATCGTCCTCTCTGATCTTGTGGAGAGAGTTCCCCTATCACTGAGAGCGTAACCGGATGGTATATAATCTCGCCTGCTGTAACTATGGCCATTGCTCCCAGTGCCCATCCAAACTGCGTGATCCAACCAAAGGATAGATAGCCGAACATGTAAAGCACACTTCCCAGTATCAGGGCCCGGAATTTCGCTAGCTGCTTGAGAGCTAGCGTCACCGGATACTGAAAGAGAATCACTATCGCGCCATTCAAGGTGAGTAGCAGGCCATATTGGGCGGTAGAAAAGCCGACCTTATCCACAGCAAAGACAGACAAAGTGCTCGCCATTTGCCCCATAACTACGAACAGCAGGAGGCTCACCATCGTAAAGGCCAGAAATGCTCGATCGCTGGCAGGGGGGAGTATGCTACGGACGCCTACCCTTCTACCCGTTCCGTGCGAAGACTCGTGGACAAAGAAAAAGACAATGAGTGAAACGATGGCACAGGTTAGAACCGGGACCCCGAAGAGCCAGCCATAGGGCACAAAAGTGGCCAGGTATCCCCCTATGGCAGGGCCGGCGGCCCACCCAATGTTAGCTCCTATACGCAGGATACCATATGCTTCTATCAGCCTCCCTTTCGAAGCAAAGTCTGCCACCATGGCTGAGATCACAGGACGCGTTATAGTTAGCATTGAGCGACCGGCGATGTAGGCAACTGTAATGGCCCACACCGGCGCTGAAATCCCGATAAGAACAGCCAGTCCCGAATACAAGAATATGCTTACCGAAGCAGCTATGAGTAGAATGGGGCGCCGGCCAAATCTGTCCGAAAGCGCTCCTCCGAGGGCCTGGCTGACGGCTGAGCAAAGCCCAGCAGCCAGGAGGATGACTCCGACCATGGTCATGGAAAGGCCTCTATCCTGATAAAGATACAGGCTCAGAAACGGCATGCAAATGGAGAAGCCGATTACTGTGAAGAACTGAATGACAGTGACAATCCATATCCCGGGTTCAAATCGGCGAAAGACATTTCGGAATGGGCTTGCAGCTTTCCCTGATAATTCTTTCATGGCCCGCCTAAAACACATGATTATAACTCTTCCGGGGCCGCCTGCCTTCTAGTTTAGCTAAGAGGCTGTCCGAAAGTGTAGTGCGAGGCTTTAGCCTCGTGCCATGGGCACGACCTTAAAAGATCGCACTGCAAAATTTGGGGATGAAACGCTTCCGAGACGCCCAAAAATGAACGGGGAATCCAAATCAAACGGCCTCGTTAATAATCCCTTGCGGCAGCTATGAATGGAAAGTGGTGAGGGTGGGCGCCGACATCGGCATTAAATGCCTCAGATGTCAAAGAAGGGTGCTCCTAGCAAGAAACGTGTTTGGGAGAAGGGCAAAGGAATTTGTCTCCAAAAGTGACTAACTAACCAGCCTCGCGACAATAAGAAACGCCCTGCAATTGTTTGTGTAGTGCGTTAACAAAACAGGCTAGTGTTGCCCAAGTTACACAATCCGCTAAAAGGTGCAATGCTGCCGTGGTGTACCTGATGTCGAAGACCTGGGAAAACTATGGGGTAAAAACACACTATATCGTTGCGCCAACTATCAACAACATATCCTTGCCGCAGTATCCACTTTGACCGGGTGGCGAAGGGAGTCACTTTCCGCGTACCACAGCTTCCTTCCTAACATACCTTGCCTTAGGTCCCCTATACGAAAACCACATTTCGAATTCCACTCTGTTTCCTTCCCTCAGACCCTCCCACACTGTCCCATCTACGTCATTCCTATGAACGAACACTATGTCCTGATATCCGTCCCTCTTGATAAAACCGAAGGAGTGTTCCTTCTTGCTCACAACACCTTGAAAGATCATCGGCTTTCCCGCATCGGTAATCGGCCCCCGAGGTGCATCTTTAATTTCTGGATTTAGACGGGCCTGAGCAAGCGCACTGAAATACTTCTTTGCCTCTCCAAAAGGATCATCGACATAGAGGAACCTAGCATACCAGAATTGCGCGGCATAGTTTGAGTCCCCGTCAGTAAACGATCTCCTCAGGTGTGTTTTTATGGCTGCCTTCATCTCTGGATGATATTTCGTCAATAGTATAGCCAGGTTGTAGTTGGCATACTTGTCAGAGGGCTTCGCATCTACGCATTCTGAAAGGACTTTTATGGCTCTTTCGGGTTCATTGCTCTTTTTTTCATATAGACTTGCCAGTCTGACTGCTATTAAAGGGCTTCCCTTATTGTTGGAGAACGCATGCTCCAACGCTGCCTTTGCCTCAGGATTTCTGTCTAGCATTTCACAGAATCTGGACTCTTCGTAAAGAAGAAAACTATCTTCAGGAAACCGTTGCTTAGCCTCAGCAATAATTCGCTCTATTTCCCTCACTTTGCGTTCAATTGTCGCCTCATCACCACTCCCTGCTACTTGCGACAGCTCTTCGATCCCGAGTTTGATTAGTGTAACGAATGGGTAGGCTGTGGAGCCATCTCCTGATAGCTCTCTACATATCTTCGCCGATTCATGTCTGTACTTGTTCTTCTCCAGCTCGGTCTCCGACTTTTCAGCTTTCCTCAAGGCCCATTCCGCAAGAGAATGCTTAATAAGTCTATTGTTGGGCTGGGAACCGAGGGCTTTCCGCAAGAGCTCGCCTGATTTTTCAATGCTTCCATCCGTAGAAGTCATCTCGAATATGGCCTCTTGCTGCAGCAGAAGGGCGTCTTCACCAACCCGATCAATGCTCGCCTTGTACACACTTCGTATCAGCTGCGGGTCTCTAAAGAAGCTCATAAGCTCCCGCGCATTTACGAGCCTGATAAAAGCGTATCTGTCTGAACTATATCCCAAGTCAAGTGCCATCAATATTCTCAGATACTCATCAAATCTTGTTTGCTGGTCTGCCAGCGCCTGCCGTACCACAATTTCCGCCACAATAGGATGCCTGGAAAGATAGACGTAGTCTCTGCTGTTCTTGTCTTCCATGGTGAACACAATGAAGTCCAGAGGTTTGAAAAACCGCTCACTAAACTCGGCAAATGTGATACTATGCACCCTTGATATCAATCCCGCTCTAGTAGGTACACCAAGTTGGTGCAACATGCACACCGTTAGGTATACCGATTGAGCGTGAGGGAAAACGATTGATTTGTATTCATCGAAAATGATCTCTTCAAACGGCCTCCCAGAGGTGGCTTCATAAAGAGCAACCAACAGTTGTCTTCCGGCTTTCTGGCTTAGCTCTGCCTTCTGCTGTTCATAGGTCAGACCCTGAAGATACCCGAGCGACTTATATTCAGCTAACTTACCGATCAGCTCTTTGATCTCTGGCTCTTTTAGATACTGTAATTCGTAAGTCTCCGTGACATAAGGAACTAGACTTGTACAAGATACATTCCACTCATGGTTTCGCTCAGCGCCAATGATCGTTAGTGGGAATTTATCACCTCTTGCCCTTTTTAACCACAACTCTATCAATTCACTGTCTCTCGAGACCGGGTCAATGAATACGAATATCCTTTGAGCGCACAACCTATAGAGTTCCAGCAAAGACTCATATTCGGGAAAAAGACCGGAATTCAACACAAGGCAAAGCTTGTTGAAATCGGTTGCTGCATCCCATCCTAACCTCTGCATTAGTATGGATTTTCCTGCCCCAGCATGTCCCTTGATCAGATAGAACTCTTCGAATCGTCCTCTTTCGCTATCATCTTGTAAGAATACTTCTGAGATTATATTATCAGTGACACTCCTTCTGAAGTCATAGTTGTAGACAACAGGTGACCAGTCGCTATAGTATCCCTTGTAGAATTGTTGAGGCGGGAGTGGAGTAGGCTTATAGTCCTTGTTAATGTACTGAAGATCTCTAGACAGCAGTGTCCTCACGCTCTCTGGCACGGGTACTGTTTTCTCGAATCTCTCGCAAATTGGATGCTCGTATACTTCCTTAGCCTCGAAGAGCTTCCTAAAGTTCTCAGGGATTTCAACATCAATCTCACGCAGAAACGCTTCAAATGTCATATCGATGCAGGACAAGAAAGGAAAACCCTCCCAAAAAGTCTTCTCTGCTGGCTTTAATTTTGGCAGAAGAATGTAAGAATGAGGCGTGATCTTTGCAGTTCTTTTTAAGTCCTGCAATATCGCTCGAATGTCAAAATCTTCCAAGTTTGACCCTACGTACACTACTGGAAATTGAGACGCCAAGTACGAAAACCTTTCGAATAGGAAACTCCTGTATTTGCGATGCTCAAGATACTGCTCTGTTGTAACAATCAAAGGAATCTCCAGATCCCTGAGTACTGTCATGCAACCATGCAGCTTGACATACGGAATACTGCTTGGTTTCTTTAATTTATCTTCTAATCTGTCCGAGTTTTTCAGGAACGGAACTATAGTCTGCAGATTCTTTCTTTCCGCTATTGCCTGTTCGTATGCCCGCTCAATCACCAGGTCGTAGTTCGTCGTGAATATCGCTTTCCAGAGGAACCTCGGCACCAATCTATGATGATCACCAGGGCCAAACTCGCGGAATATCGAAGCAACATAATCTTGAAATGTAAATAGATCTGACTGAGCTATTGCCAATTCTGCAGCTCGAAGCAACGGAATGCCGCGGTACTCTGGTCCCAGAAACTTGTCCACTAGCATCTTTGCAAGCTCTTTGCCGTTAGGTATTTGCTTCCTCTGAGGGTGTTCCGCTCCAATAGAGGCACCGGCACCCAAGAACAACACGACGCTGTTTTCTTTGATGTTGTCAACCAGGACTTTAGATAGCGACGACATATTTTCCCCCTGATATTAGCCTTAAGATGCTATTATATCACTAGTGAAGGAATTATCAATAGGTTGCAGTTTTCAGGGCATACTATGGAGTTGAGGAGTCACAATCCGATGAAAAGTTGGCCTTGTCAGCTCTGTGTGCTAGTTGATATACTGTTTCATGGCTCGGTGTATCTTCCATATTGATTTGGATGCCTTCTTCGTTTCTGTCGAGCAGGCGCTTAACCCGGACCTAAAGGGAAGGCGGTAATCGCGGGAGAGCCCGAGCGCCGTGGCGTGGTTGCCTCCGCTTCCTATGAAGCGCGTCCTTTCGGCATCCACCAATGGGAAGTGGTGAGGGTGAGCGCCGACATTGGCCCTAGACACCTCAAATGCCAGAGAAGGGTGCTTTCGCGGGGGACGTGTTCAGCAGGTTACAGACTCACCTATCTCAATATCCCCCTTTCCGGCTGTAACTTGAAAGGAAGGTCGCCACTAGTGAATGGTAGTGTCAGTGTAGAAACCGATAGTGATAGCAGTCAAGAATCGGCGTATACCCGATTCGTTGGTAGATGCTGTTTGACGTCGGGTTGGACAAATCGGTGTACAGGGCACAGAAGGACTTCCCCTGCCCTAACAGCATGGTACTGAGGGTGCTCACGACCGCGGTTGCATACCCGCGGCGTCGTTCCTTCGACGGAGTGTAGACCAGATTGACACAGACCCCATTCGGAGTGGGTCTCGCCCATGCTGCCATTGAGACAGGTTTCCCGTCCCACCAGATGAAGAGCCTGCCGCCTGCAATGGCAGCACTCAGTATAGCTGACGATTCATCGTTTTCGCCCGTCTCTCTAAGATAATCGTCCGTCCATGGAGTCAGTCCAGAAAGATGCTCCCCCTCTGCCCGGATCATACGACCTGTAGTCAATGGCAGGGACTCAACTCGCTGCACGCGATAGATACGTTCGCGTCGCCATAAATCAGCCTTTAGGGTTCCTGTCGCCGTCCACTTCGCAGCGAATTCGCGGGCGGCATAGGCCGGGCCAAGCACTCCTGGCAAGGGTAATCGCATTTGCAGAAGTAATTCGAACAAGGCCGCGAGTGCGGCAGCAGGAAAGGGATGGGACAATACCAAGTCGTGCGGACGCATCCACATCCCAACCCCACAAATTCTGGGACCATCGTGAATCATCCAGAAGAACGATTCAAGAGGGTCAGCCGAATGTTCAGCTGCCAGCCTGGATAATATGCCTATGAGCAGATTGTTCTCGGCTTCAGCTTCAGTTAGAAAAAGCAAAGCTGTGTCGTAGAGCGCCTTGGGATTATTCTCAAACGTCTCAACATCCATAACACTATCCGTGATCGAGTGACTTCTGCCTCGGAGTGGTTCATCCTCAAGCCCGGTGGCAGGAGACAGCAGTCATCAAAGATCATGAAACGTACTGCCACTCTACCATGAGAGGATCATCCCTGTCAGTAGTAGCCCTGTACCGCACCAATAGAGATCGTGACAATCCGCCATTTTGTTGGCTCGGGACTCCACGCAGATACACGATGAATTTTCCGCTACACAATCCTTGCGGTGCTGGCAATAGCTAGGCGATGAGCACCGACAAGTGAAGGACGACACACTATGTCACCAATCAAGCCTGCTGTAATCAACAATATGCCTACTCCGTTCACGTATGTGAGCCTTACGAGATTCTTATGTCACTGGTGAGGGAATTAGCAATAAGCTGCAGTGTCCAAGACATGCCATAGAGTTAGGGCACACCTACATGTCTGAGTACGTATCCAGACAACATTTCGGGCTAATGTGTAACAAAACCCAGGCTTTTGTAGCCTGCTTTGCTCGAGGCCGCAGATCAGCATTTGGCCAAGATTCGCTCGGACATCACATGCCTTCGTTTGGAAAACCTGCTATCCGGGATCCTCTTTTTCACGTAGCGCTCCAGCAGCGGTGCAGCATATCGCATCTCATCCAGGGCTGACTTGAGATTCATTTCACTGAGTGCCAAGAGCGTGTAATAGAACGGAAACCGCCTCCAGTGGCCATCATCGATGCGGTGAGCTCTCAAAGTTGCCATGCCTGCTGTAAGTCGCTCTTCGTTTCTGTCCAGTCCACCAACCATAACATTGCGCCAATAGGCCACCGAGCAAACCCCGCAGCAGTACATTCCATGCACCTTGCCGCTGTCCTCAGTCTGCCTAAGTCGACGTAGCATACCGCCGGTTGCTCGCTCTAGTGCTTCCCTGACCGTGCTATCGTGCACACCTAGAAGAATGAGTGCCCGGCATGCCTCCTCGCCGAGAACATGACCTATCGCCGCGCCGGACCCGACTATCTCTCCGGTGTACACCCTGACACCATTATGTAGGTCTATGCCGGTTGGCGCGAACATCCCAGCGTACGAACCTGATTTGCCACGCCTCTCTGCTATCCACCTGGCTAGCTCCTTACGATTGGGCTCTGTCAAGCGTCGTTGGTGGAAGAACGCATCATTTACAGCGTCGAGTGTCTCCGCAAGACTCTCGGTGTTCACGATTACCATGGATTCACTCCTGCGCAGGTTCAAAGCACTATGATACCACTAACCAACAGGCTGTCAAGAGCCTCCCTTGTGCGATATCGACCGCATACCGTTGAGTTGTGGAGCAACAATCCGTTATTTTGTCAGCTTCAGAGCTTCTCACTGTTCTGTTGGCCACGCCTAGCTCACTTATCCCTTTCAAACAGCAAGTAATGATTAACGATATATGACATAGGACCTGCACCCATGCCAGCCGTTTGATAAGTGTGGAGATGCCAGTCATTCCTTTCGTATTCCTCAATCTTCTTCCCGGCATCCTTATGATGCTTAACTTCGACACATTCGTAATTCTTCAAATTACTATCACCTCCGTCCTACATGTGATATGGGGCCTCTCGTGGATAAGCAAGCGCTCAACTTCCCTCGAGAATGAACTATGGATAATCGCGCGAACTGTCGGTTTGTATGGTGAGGCAACAAAACGCCCTATTGTTGGCTCCGAGCCCCCGGAGATTTCAAGTGAACTCTCCGCTACATTGTTACGCCTTAGAAATTGCATGTATTCGATGCCTTGGGTTAAGACACGACACGTGCTTATGCGCCTTCTCTCACTTTGCCATTTTGACTAGCCTGTTTGGATATTCTGAGTCAGCTATGGCATAATATCGAAACACAGGCATCTAGGCGGTTATGCCATGGCCGAAGTGACGGAGAATATCAAATCATAGGAGGAGCAACAAAGGCCTCAAATGGAGCAATCTCAGGCACGGGATGTCGCCAAGAGAATCATTGACAACGTAAAGAAAGTCATCATTGGCAAAGACTGGGCAATAGAACTGGCAGTCACTGCGCTCTTAAGCCAGGGGCACATTCTCATTAAGGACATACCCGGAGTGGGTAAGACCATGCTGGGCAAAAGCCTGGCACAGTCGATAGACTGCGCGTTCAGACGGATACAGCTCACACCGGATATGCTTCCCAGCGACATCACGGGCGTGTCTGTTTTCAATCAGCAGACCGGTGAGTTCGTGTTCCGCCCTGGCCCTATCCTGGCGCAAATCGTGCTGGCAGACGAGATCAACCGGGCTACTCCCAAGACCCAATCAGCTCTTCTGGAAGCACTGGCGGAGCGACAGGTGACAGTGGACGGAGTAACACATAATATCGCTCGTCCCTTCATGTTAATTGCTACAGAGAATCCCATCGAGCATGAAGGCGTTTTCCCTTTGCCGGAAGCACAATTGGACCGATTCATGATGCGAATACAGCTGGGCTACCCGTCCTTCGAGGACGAGATATCCATCATAGATAGCCAGCGCACACAGCATCCAATTGAGAGCCTTGGTGTTGTTGCCGGCGCAGACGAGGTGAGGGAGGCACAGGAAGTCGTTAAAGGGGTCTTTGTGCATCACCAGGTTGAGAGGTATATAGTCGCCCTGGTCCATGCCACGCGAAAACACGGCGACGCGGTCCTGGGTGCTTCGCCCCGGGCATCCCTGGACCTGTTCCGGTCTTGTCAGGCGCTGGCCTTGCTGAGGGGGCGGGACTATGTGATGCCAGATGATGTGAAGGAATTGGCAGCGGTGGTGATGGGGCATCGGGTGATCGTAACCACCTCAGCTCGTATGAATGGCGTAGATGGGCGTCAGATTGCCGGGGATGTGCTGGAGCATACGGCAGTTCCTGCCGCTCGATCCAGCGGTTGGCTAGCCCGGCGCTGAAGAGTTGACCATCGCTCATGCCGGTAGGCATCGACGGTGCCGAGGACGGATTCAGGGCAATAGATAAACGGCCCGAGTCACATGCGACTCGTACAACGAGTTTTTCGAGATTCTGATTATTCCCTGCGAAATTTCAACAATAAGGCTCTATGCAGGGCGCGCTGCAGCAGATGATTGCGCACCTGTGGCCAGGCTCTTGCGATATTGGACCTGTCTTCGCTGCTCAAATCATGATTACTATACGATGCACGCACATAGGCATATATTATTTGATTCAGGGCCGCTGCCATCTCGGGGACCACACGTGCCAGTTTACGCGCGTATTCTTGGGGTGTCAGATTCTCTCTCGGCCCAAGTCCACCTAATGCGGCCAGGTAGCCGATTCTAGAATATGCTACCCCCGGCTCTGATACCTGTCCCAGCAGGCGTCTCCATCCCAGCCACATGATCGCACAGAACAGTCCCAGCCCTAGAGGTACTCCCAGTAGCCGAACATTCCAGGGAGTGCCTGTCTCCGTGCCATCTGGCTCCACTATAGGGTTATCAATACCGCCACTACCTTCTGTGTCTTGTGGCGGAAGACTGGCTTCTCTATAAACAACGAGAGGGTAAGCAGGCGTGGGCTCGAAATTTATCCAGCCATACCCCGGGAAAAACACCTCGCTCCAGGCGTGGCTATTCCGTACAACGAACGTATCCTCCGAGTTTTGCGACGCACTGTGCGGATCAAACGTAATATCCCCCGTGCTGTTCTGCCCCACCAGTTCGCCCGGGCCATACCCCACTACCAGGCGTGATGGTACTCCGGAGGCGCGTAATAGCACGGTCATAGCGGAGGCAAAGTACTGGCAGTACCCCTCTTTCGTCTCAAAAAGAAAGTAGTCAATGCCGTCAGTGCCCTCAGACGGTGCCTCTATATCCACCGTATATCTTAGTGTGCGAAGATAGTCGCAAATCGCTACAGCCTTCTGGTACGGGGTAGCGCTATCCTTGGTCAGGTTCTGTGCCAGGTCCATAACGCGCGAGGGCATGATGTCGGGGAGCTGCAGGTATCTGTCCAGAACCCAGCCGGGGTATTCAGTACCTGCTGTCAGCAAATCGTTTGCGGTTGCTGTCGACACATTTACAGTGGCCTGGTATGAGTCCCCAGCGGAAACCCTGCCGGCAGTGCGCACAGAGACCACATCCGGCGGGATTGGAACATGCCGCTCCACCGTAACCTTCTCAACTCCTTCGGTGCCGAATTCGCAGGAAATGACCCGTACGTCCTCGGGCAAAGCGAACCTGACGTCCGACTCAGTTAGTTTGTCGTGAGAGGCAACACGCATTTGGCGTAGCCGCGAGACGGCCTCTCGCAGGTCAAACGGGAGGTTTTCTTCTTCCGCGCCGAGTTCTGGTTCGTTTTCCCAAATTGATATCTCGTATCGGGCGGGTCGCAGGGTTTCCAGCTGATAATCAATTGACATGTCGATGAGATAGCCGGCCAGATATACGACTTCCCCTGCGGTCAAAGAGAACAGCACCTTGACACTCACGTCAGCCTGCCGTGATTTCTGGGACCCTGGCTCCATCTCCGCCTGGGCACTCAGTTCAGGAGATATCATCTGTGTATAGCTAGCCCTCCATCCTTCGTGCGTATACACATCATAGCTTCTAGCGCGCAGATAGACAGGGAAAGGAGCCGTGACCAGCAGAACGGGCTCCTCCTCCAAAGTTATGCTCCCTTCAAAAGGGTTGGTATGCCCGAAGAAGTGAGGTATGATTGGATCTTCGACAGGTACCTCCTGAGCGCCATCACCAGACTGTCCACTTATAGCTCTCGCTGGCGAGGTGATTCCGTCCCATATCGGTGCAACCGATGCAATTTTCGTTGACGGTGTGGGGAGTAATGAAGCGATGATCACGATCACCAGCGCGAACCCGAAGGCCTGGGGCAGCACCGACTCAAGGTGATGGCGCCGGATGCTTCTTTGGTTCCAGTCGTGCTCGCGCTCCAGAACGAACAGGCGCGCCATCAAGAGACAAACTATAAACAGGTACAGATACAGCAAGAGCTTTTGCGCTAGAACTGGAAGGACTGCAACGGTGACGACCACAACTATTCCGCTGGGGAGCACTGCACCCCATATGTTGTGTTTCCGGAAAAACGACCAGGAGCAGATGAACCCGACTAGCCATGAGACGAGCAGAAAATGGAAGCCTGCGAGCAGTGTGTCAAAGCTAACGGGGCCGCCCGCAGAGATTCGGTCCCAAGTGAAGATGCGGGTTGCGACGTCTGCGTATCGGACAGGGCCGGTAGGGCCTTCACCCAGACTGGAAAGGTAATAAAGGCTGAGGCAGATGCCAACGAGCAGGCCCGCGATGGCTAGTAGTGACCCATTGAAGCGCATCTTGGCCAGCAAGAGACCAACCACCACTCCTCCGAACGCCAGAGTGTACAATCCCGGCGTTGGCGCCCAGTGTGTCCTTCCCACTGACCAAACTGCCACCATCACAGACAGCAACAGAAGCATAAAGGTTGTCCGCCCTTCGGAAGGACCCTTCAGCACCTGCGACAGAAGGCTGTGTGTGCGCCGCGGTACCCAATATACGCCCTTCCTGAGCTGCCTCAGCGCCCAACCTATGCCCCTACCTGCTGTTGATATTTCTGACGGCATATCTCACCCCATTATATTGCGGAAGCCTGTATCCGCCCAGGCGTGCTACGCTGCCCGAACATGAGCGACCCCTGCAGAGTTATCGGTCGAGAAAGCGCATGAGGAAGTGCTTCCCCTCTATGTACCACGTAGACGGGAATCTCGGCACATACAAGCTCCGCTACGACCTCATCAATGGATTGGTCTGCTCCGAAGCTCGCTGGGTCGACCAGTACTACCACGACACTGAGACTACGGTATCTCAGTTCCCGTAGTATTGGGACCCACTCGGTGGCAGTCGAGGAAGTGATAACAAGAAGGGAGGCCGCCCTGCCAAACTGTCCCCTGTTTGTAAGAAGCACGCTCGCCAGGGGGTTATCGCCTTCAGTCTTAGACAAGATGAGCGTCTCCAGAACGCTGGACATCTGTTTGGTACCGCTCCCCAATGGCAACAGATATTCATGATCACCGTACGCTAGCAATCCCAGCGAGTGCTGCTCTCTGAGAGCAAGATTACTCAATGATGCGGCAATACCGGTGGCATATTCATCCGTTCTCTCAGTCCCTTGACTGCGGTGAATTCTCCGCTCGAGGTCTAGAACAATCCATAGGTCACCACCCCGTCCGGAGTCGAATTCCCTGGACATGAGATGACCGCTCTTTGCAGTAGAGAGCCAGTGGATCTGATTCAGGGTATCGCCATCGATATATTCGCGAATTGTAGCTACTTGAGGAGTGCAAGTCTGAGTGCGATCGCGCGTGCTTTCCTCACCCGACAGCTCTGCCAGTGGAAGGCGGAAGTAAGGCAATGCGACGACGCGTGGCCGCACCACCACCTTCATCGGATTGCCTTGTATTATCTCTGCCCGAAATAGACCGAGTGGATCGCTGGTACGCGCCAGCAGCGGACCCATCGTGTAAATACCGCGGGCATAACAAGGTGTATGCATTTCCAACTTCATCTGTTCTCCGGCCGCAATTGCAGTGGCTGTGGTCAGAACCCCACCAGGCATGTCGCTCATTCGCACGATTTCCACCCAGCCAGTACCCAGACGGGAGTTATTGCGCAAATGAACATACCCTTTGAGGATGTCCCCTACTTGCCCTACATAGGATTTGTCTTCCATCCACATATCCAGACGCCTCAGTCTTAACCGGGCATAAACATAGCTGGCAACTATGGCCAGTGCCAGGAAATAGCTCACGTGATAGAGAACACCTTCACCGACGACAACAGCAAAGATGATCATGATGGCAAGGAGAAGCATCATCCCCCTTCCCCGGGAGGTCGTTCGCGCATAGAAACGCGAGAAGACGGCCGCTATCTTGTGCATATGATAATCTAGTTCGCTAGAATTGTGGGTTGTATCGCATGTTCCGTCAACTCATAGCAATTTAGTTCTTCCAGGAAATTGCGTCTTGTAATCTACAGTATATCGCCCCCCCCCCCCCCCCGCACTTCCAAACCATCTTTTCGTAGGGCATCCCAGCCATACTATGGAGTCAAGGGGTCACAAAACGTTACTTTGTTCGACCAATTGACAACTGACCGACAAAGACATATCATAGCGACGATGGCGACAGGCTAGTTCCTGGCAACCAAGATGAACTGATTGATGGTTGCTTGCATATACAAGTTCTCACAGTCTGTGTTTGTCTGGTGGCTCAAGTGGGGGACACGTCGGGGATCCTGGCTGGAGCGAAACCCGGATCCGATTGTCTTTGGGAGCCCTGCGTGTGACCCAAATCCCGGATGCATGTGCTGTTGCCATCCCGCATAAAGCAGGTATACCATGCCGGTTCATATACCTTTTCTGCACCGTTCTCATGACGTTCCATCCAAGTTGAGCGAGGGACAGGTCAAAAAGAGCCTGAGGACCAGCATCTTCGATGGCTCGGCTTATTCCGTAATGCTCGGGCTGACGCAGAACTACATTACGCCATACGCGTTGACAATGAAAGCAACCACTCAGCAGATTGGTTTGCTCACCAGCGTGCCCAATTTCACCATGGCAGCGGCGCAGTTCGTAGCTCCGACCCTTTCTGAGAGGATGGGAAGTCGCAAGGGTTTCATACTACCCCTGGTTCTTATGCACGCCTTGATGTGGCTGCCGACTCTCCTCATTCCCTATCTGTTCCAGACACACCAGGTCTGGTGGCTGATAGCGTTCATGACTTTGACTACCGCTTTTGATTCTGCCGTGAACCCCGCATGGGGAAGCATGATGGCGGACCTGGTGCCGACGAAGATGCGCGGCCGGTACTTCGGCCTGCGTAACCGCATTACCGCCTTTGTCTCCATGGCATTCAGCTATGCCGCTGGGGGCATCTTACAATTGCTCACGGGCAATACCGACCTGGCTTTCACCATCATATTCATCGGGGCAATGGCATCACGGCTGGTCTCGCTCTACTTTTTATCACGGATGTACGAACCATTGAGCCCGGCAACCGAAAAGCGGAGCCAAAAAAGCACGCTGAAAATAGCCCGGGGCCTGTTCTCCACCAACATCGGTATGTTCATAATGCTCTGCGCCTTGATGACTTTCGCAGCGACTGTCGCGGGACCGTTTTTCTCTCCATATATGCTGAAAGAACTTAATCTCAGCTACATCGTCTATACTGCCCTCAACTCCGTGACGGGCCTGGCGGCCGTTGGCTTTATGACATGGTGGGGCAAACGGATCGATAGGGCGGGAAGTATCAAGGTGTTGAAAATCACGTCCCTTTTTGTTCCGTTTGTGCCACTCGGGTGGCTGCCAAGCCACAGTCTATGGTGGCTTGCCATCATGCAGGTATTTTCCGGGTTCGCCTGGGCGGGCTTCCAGCTCTCCAGCGGCGTCTTTATCTTCGATGCGGCTCCCCCGCAGAACAGGACGCGTTACATAGCTCTTTACAACTCGCTGATATACCTCGGTGCCAGCGTAGGGGCTCTGGTCGGCGGTATTGTGACGCCA
>Ga0315297_10001041_pt1 | contig 16831 bp, 26 predicted proteins | sample YL17G15_0_MG_FD_203628 | JGI IMG/M metagenome (GOLD analysis project Ga0315297, IMG submission 203628) | Sediment microbial communities from Yellowstone Lake, YNP, Wyoming, USA - YL17G15_0 | ecosystem: Environmental > Aquatic > Freshwater > Lake > Sediment | place: USA: Wyoming | collected... | reverse complement strand
TGTTTATGGATTTCAAAGTTGGTGAAGTCGTTAGGGTTGTAAAGTGTGATGTATGCTCTGGTGTAGTTGGCAAAATAGGTAGAATCAAGGGTTTGTCAGAAAATGGTGATGCTGTTTCTCTCAGTCTGGGGAAGGGAAGACCTCAACGCGGTCGCCCTGAATATTTTCCGGTCGGCGATCTTGCTCTAGTTACTAAGGAGGTGGAAGTTAGCAATGGCTAAAAAGAAAATCTCACAAAAACGAAAGAAATCGGCGACAGAGGACGGTTGGTTGAAGGTTAATCCAGATAGACCGTTTCCACCACCTCCAAAACCGAAGAAAAGAAAAAATAAAACAGTAACAAAAAATGTATTTAAATGTGGAATATGTAATGAACCCATTCAAGTAACCGATATTGTTCCTAATGAATTCTATTTTTGTAACAAATGTACTAGGGGATGGTTTGGAAAATTGGGAATGTGGTTTGTGGATCTTTTTGTAGTATTTAAATCGTTTATTTTGGGGAAATAAATGCCTTATATAAAAAGTGAAGATAGAAGACATTATGATGATCTTATTGTGGATTTATGTAATAGGCTTAGATTAAATAATTCAAACAATAATTCTTTATGTGGTTCTTTAAACTATATAATTTTTAAAATAGCCAAGGTAATAACAGAACCCCAATATCTTGGTGGCGAAAGATCTTATGCTCGCTTTAATGCTATCGTAGGAGCACTTGAATGTTGCAAGACAGAAATTTCTCGTCGTCTTGTTGCACCATACGAAGATCAAAAAATTGAAGAAAACGGAGATGTTTAAATGGGTGACGATACTTTAGATCCAAGAAATAGTTATGATCTTATGCTTGAAAATGACCACCAAAGACTGGAATGGCTCGAAACCCAAAATAAAAAGGAATTCTATACCGGAAGATGTATTTTTCGTTGGTCAACTACCGGAAGAGGTTGGAGGCTTCATGAATCCGCTGACGCACCCGGCGCTGAACCAACTTTTGCTACAGTTCGAGAAGCCATAGATTATAGTATGGAACAAGAAAAGTCGATAAAATGGAACGACGAAAGAAAAGAACAATTATCCTGTTTCGGAATTAATTACAGAAAATCACCTTATGACGCGGGCGTTGGGCCACTCAATAAAACAAGGAAAAATTAAATGAAAATAGTATCATTAGAAGCAGAGAATATTAAATGTTTAAAAGCTATAGAAATCAAACCAGATGGTCATATGGTTGTGATAGGGGGAGAGAACGGAAATGGTAAATCGAGCATTCTCGATTCTATCGAATACGCCCTTGGTGGTTCAAAGCATGTTCCTGGTCAACCAATAAGAAATGGACAAGAAAAGGCTAGAATAGTTCTTGATCTTGGCGATATACAAGTCACGAGAACGTTTACTAAAAATGGTACAAATCTTGTGGTCAAAAGTAAAGAAGGAGCCACTTTTCCTACTCCACAGGCTATGCTCGACAAGATAGTGGGGAATCTATCTTTCGATCCATCGGAGTTTTTTAGGATGGACAATAAGAAAAGAATTGAAATTCTCAAAAAGTTAGTGGGGCTCGATTTTACGGAATTGAACAAGAGTCATAAAGAAGCTTTTGATTCAAGAACAGACATAAATAGAAGAGGAAAAGAATTAAAGGCACAATATGATGGTTTGCCTTTTAATAAAGACGTGCCAGACAAGGAAGTTTCTGTTGCGGAACTTTCTAAACAATTAACTGATGCCCTTTCGTCGAATCAAAAATTAAATGAAGTAAAAAGATCATTAGATAATAATCAATCAAAGATTGACAATATTAATAAACAAATAGCACAATTAACAGAAGAAAGATCTAAAATAGAAACATATATTAATACTGAACAATCACAATTAAAGAAATTAAAAACCGTAGATGTTACAGAAATACAAAATCAAATTGCTTCATCAGAAGATATCAATAATAAAATAAGACAAAATATTAAAAAGAATTCTTTAAACGTTGAATTAGAAAAACTTAGAGAAGAATCACAATCATTGTCTGGCGAACTCGAATCTATAACAACTAGTAAAAATGAAATGATGGAAAAGGCTAAGTTTCCAATTAAAGGATTAGCTTTCGACGAAGAAACAGTTACGTTTAATAATATACCTTTTGACCAAATATCTCAAGGAGAAAGAATTAAAATATCCGTAGCGATGGGTTTGGTTCTTAATCCTAAACTGAAGATTCTTCTTATACGTGACGCTTCACTTCTCGATAAGAAAAACCTAGAAATGATTGCGAAAATGGCAGAAAAGATGGATGCTCAAGTGTGGCTCGAAAGAGTAGGAACCGGAAAAGAGTGTCAAATTGTGATACAGGATGGTATGATAATTCAAGAAAGTGTTAATGTCTAATCATTTAACAGAAATTAAAGATCCTAAAAAAAGAAAAACTTATGACCGTAAAGCTTATGATCGTAAATATAGGGAGACCCATAAAGATTTTGTTAAGGAATGTACTAAGCGATGGGTACAAAATAATATTGAAAGAGTGCGAGTGTCTGTTCGCAGAAATAAGCGTGCCGCATATAAGAAAAAGAAAGAATTTTTAGATTCATATAAAACTTCTAAGGGGTGCATTAGATGTGGAATGATAGATTTTCGTTGTCTAGAATTGCATCACCGAGATCCAAAACAAAAAAATGGAAGAACAGACACCGGAGCCGCTCTCAAAATGTCTAATTCTTTAAAATATATTCAAAATGAATTGCTCAAGTGCGATGTGATTTGTGCAAATTGTCATCGAATTTTACACACAGAAGAAAGAAAATTAAAAAATGATTAAGTATATAAAGAAACTGATCGGTCGTTTTTGGTGTTATATGGATAATCATTCTACGGAATGGGCGAGCTTTAGTGACAAGAATGACTAAGAAATATAATAGAAGATTAATTATTGCCGTAGATCTTGATAAAACTATTTCGTCATATGATGGATGGAAAGATATTTATACGTTCGGCCAACCATTACCGGGAGCAAGAGAATTCCTTAAAGAATTACATGAATTTGGGGATATAATTATACATAGTTGTCGTTGTTCACCAAGTGTGGTTTCCAAAAATACTGCGCCGTTTTTATTAGCAAACATGGTAAAGGATTGGTTAAATACGAATAATCTTATTTATGATACTGTGTGGTTTGAAAATGGAAAACCTAATGCAGATATTTTTATAGACGACAAAGGATTTAGGGTTCCAGAAAATCCCACCCCCGAAAATTATGAAGAAACATTAAAAAATGTTAAAGAAATTTTTGGAATAGGTGATTAGGAGAAGGTTATGGCGTTTTGGTATGGATGGTATTTGTTTTATAAAATTTTTGTTTTTGGTATGATTGATAATAAACACAAAAAGATTGGCGGATAGAATAAAATGATATTTAAAAAGAAGGTGTTCGATTGGTATCTGGCTGGACCTATGACAGGATATCCAGAATTTAACCATCCAACTTTTAAACTTGCTGCTCAATTATTGAGAAACAGAGGGTTTACGGTTTGGAGTCCGGCAGAAGAAAATGATACCCATCTTAGTTTTAATACTTGTATGACAAAAGATTTAAACGCCGTTGTGGGCTTGTGTGAAGGAATTTTGCTGTTGAATGGGTGGAAAAAATCTTTGGGCGCTAATATAGAAACATTTGCCGCTTTCGGATGTGGGAAAGTTATAAGAGAATTGATGATTTTTAAAAATAAAGATATGAAAGATGGTTATGAATTAGTTTATAACAAAATTAATCCAGACCACTATCTACTTCCTTACAATGTGTTTTAAGGTTTATAATGAGAAAAATAATTGATTTGACAGGACAGAGATTTACTCGGCTAGTTGTTCTTAAGCAAAATGGACGAAGTAAAAGCAGGGATGTTATTTGGTTGTGTAAATGTGATTGTGGTAAAGAAACTTCTGCAACTGGAGTCGATTTAAAAAGAGGAACAACCAAAAGCTGTGGGTGCTTAAGAATAGAGAAATATAAAACAAACAACTTAAAACACGGACACACAATAGACTATAAAATATCAAGAGCATATAGAGTATGGTCAGGAATGAAGAACAGATGTAAAAATCCTAGAAAGAAATCTTGGGGAGCAAGAGGTATTAAGGTTTGTGAGCGATGGTCTAATACAAAGAATGGATTTGCAAACTTTTACACAGATATGGGAGACCCACCAGAAGGAATGTCCCTTGATAGAATAGATAATAATGGAGATTATTGCAAAGAAAATTGCCGCTGGGCTACAAGAAAAGAGCAGGCTAGAAATCAACGAAGTAATCGTTTAGAAACATTTAATGACAAAACACAATGCAGGTCGGCCTTTGAAGAAGAACATGGCCTCCCCATAGGAACTTTGGCAAGTAGGATTGATATACTTGGGTGGTCAATAGAAAAGGCGCTATTGACCCCCATTAAATCTAGAATCCCAAATAATATCAAAATTTCTTGAATACAATATGTCGTCTGCAACCACTATTGTTTTTCCGAATTTTTTTCGCGGTTTTATTAATTTGGGGTAGCAGAAATAAATAAGTTCGGAGCAACTAAATCTATTAGAATTATTAAAGTCAAAAATAAAATCGTATTCTTTTCCAACCACCGATTTGGCTAAGGCCAATGCTCTTTCAACATGCTCTTGTGGAGCCCTTAATATCAATAATTCGTCCGTTCTCATAAAATTAATTATATCCTCTACTAGAACTCCATCACTTATTGCGTGAATTACTTGTTTTTTGTCTCCTCCGTAGAACAGCCCGGCGTGAGTCCAATAACCAGGGATAAGATATGTATCTATATATTGTAACGATCTAGATAATAGAATATCACCGTCCTTGATTAATTTGATTACTTCTCTATAATGTTCTCCTTTTAATTTATACCCCGAAGCGTTAAAAACGAACCAGAATGGTTGTTTCCATCCAAAGAATTTTATATCGCCTATAAAGGTTATAAATTTAGACCACAGGTGGTATAGAAATGTTCTCAAATATCATCACTAATCCCTATCAATGTTTATACACAATTTTTTTAACCTTTTCTATTAGCATATAATTGAATCTTGCATATATTTCTGTCCAATCGTCGTCGCATAGGTTTTGTGGTAGATCACATTCGGTTTTAATCCATAAAAATTTTGGACATTGTTCTATAATTTTATCTTGTAAAACACTAATTTCTAACAAGGGATCAAAACAACGCATATCAAATGGCGACGATGTTTCCGAATTTATTTTAATATTCTCTATAAATGTTCTTTGTATTGAGGCATATGGAACAAGTTGCTTCCATTTAAACAATAAAAGTTTCACTAGTTGCTTGTTCATACTATTTTTTCATTGCGGAAATCACTTCTTGCGCACAGTCGTAAGCCAGATCGTCTACGGTATCTTGAAACTTTTTCATTATATCGTGTGAGTATCGTCGTCTTAAATAAAATTGTTTTCCGGCAACAACTTTGTCGGAGACAATTTTGACATTTAAAAAGTATCCTTCAAATTTAGTTTCGACGACCCACTCTTTTGGAAGAGATACCCAGAAATAATTTAAGAATGTACGAATCAATTCCGGATAAGATTTTTCATTTTCTATTTCTGTTCCCATATTTTGTTTATACACTATATTCCTACATGTTTCCATGCTGTTCCATATTTAATATGTTCAATAGTTCTTTTAGAAACAAAGAATATTCTACTTATTTCCATTAATGTTAATTTATTATCTTTAAGTAAATATTTTATTATTCTAACCTGTAACTCATTTAATTTTGAACGAGGATGTCTAGATCCCTTTGGTCTAAAAATTGTATTATGTTTGATTTTGTCTCTATTATTATTTTGATGAGTATCGAACCTTAAATTATTTACATCATTATTGTATATATTTCCATCGTTATGGCAAGATTCCATTCCCGGTGGACAAGGACCGATAAATGATTCCAAAACCAACCTATGAACCGAAAAGGATTTCATCTTTCCGTTTTTACACAAACCAATTCTTAAATATCCACTACCGTCTTTGCTTGGGCATAAAATTCTTCCAGTATTTTTATTACGAATTTCGCCCGCATTAGATATCTCGTACTTATTTTTAAAATTTATTATATCTCTCCACACTACCTTTTATCCCCATCCCCTTTTATTACTCCTCTTTTTAATCTATCCTGTAATTTTTTAATATTATAATCCATAACTTCTTCTATTGATACATTACATAACCTACATACTTCTTTTATAAGAGAAATTAAAGTATTTGCATTATTTGTTAATTCACCAATTAATGTTTTATTGCTAGACAAACAATATATGGCTATATCTGACACGCAGCAATTTATGGCCACAAGAACACTTAGTGTAGAATTTAATTTATTTTTATCAATGGACATCTCTGTATAATTATTTTGAAGATCAATCTTTAATTCAGAATATATTTGGAACAGATACCAACAAAGGTCGCCCAATTCACCAATTATTCCATCAATTCTATCTTGAGACATCGCACCATTGTTGTCACGCAAAACTTTTTTAAATTTCTCAGAAAGCTCACCCATTTCCCCAATTAACCCCATCAATGGATATTCAATAGACTCATTTAAACCAGGATAAGTTGCCGTCCTTCGAGATTCTTCCTGAAAAGTCTTAAAATCCACCAGTCACCCCCTTTTCCCGTGAGAATATCTTTTGTCTATTGGTCTTGTTATTGCTTCTTCTATAGATAAGCCAAGTTTATCTAATCTATGCCTTAATGTATTTATATGAATATCGTATTCCTTTGCTATATCTACTAGACACTGTTTTTTATTGTTTAAAAAATAATTTCTATTGCTTCTCATGTTTCTATTTATCTGAGCACTTGTTGCCCATCGCCAATTACTTGAGAAATACCCTACACTATTATTTATTCTATTTATTGATTTTCCTTTTGGTGGATCGCCAACATCTTTATAAAAATTTTCAAATCCTCTGGGATTTTTATTAGACCACCTATAACATACCTTAATCTTTCTTTTCCCATAATTTTTATAACCTTTATTATTTTTATTATTACATCTCTGATTCATGTCTCTCCATATATTATAAATCTTTGTTTGACTATGGCCATGTTTTAAATTTCCTTCTTTACACCCGCAACTTTTAGTATTACCATTTCTTAAATTACAGCAAAGAACTATCTTTTCTTTACCACAATCGCACCTACACAACCATTTGCTTTGTCCCATATATTTATCAACAGTCAGTTCCCCAAATTTCTGTCCAGTTAAATCAATAAATCTTCCATTATTGATTTTATGAGGATCATGAGAAATATTAAATCCTATCTTTCTATTACAGCAATTGGTAGTGTCAATCCACCATTTTTCTCTTATCAACAATTGATTTATGTCATAGACAGTTTCAATAATCTCAAATTTAAAATTTTTCTCGCCACATTCGTCCCAAGCATTTTGTAGTCGTTTATTTGGATGTTTATTGCGTTTTAATAAATTCACATGTGCTTTTAATCTTTTATTTATATTTATACTACTTCCTATATAAAATTTATTATTTATGAGACATATTATTTTATAAATATCATACGTATCAGTCGCGTTCATATTTTTATTTATCACAACTGATTGAATTAATATGTTCCACTTAATTATTCCTTTATATAAAGATTAATATCTCCCAAAAGTTCGTCGGCCAAACCAACATCTATTGCTTCTTGGGGGGAATATATTTTGTCGATTGTACACAACTTTTCAATTTGTTTAATTGTTATCTTGGGATTTTTTTCTTTCATTTTTCCCTCATATATCTCGTACATCCTCTTTCTGTCCAATTTAGATTGTTGTGCTTGCGATTCTACATTTCTGGTATGGTCTGATAATTCTGTTGTTCCGTCATGTATTAAGAACATACAGCTAGGGGATATTACTCGTAAATCAGCGGCCTGCAAAACAACAGATCCAGCACTACAACAATATCCCACGGCAATTATTGTTATGTGGCACCTGGTTGATTTTATTATATCGTATATTGCAAGACTGTGATACCAGTCCCCGCCAGGACTATCCATTATTATAATTATTGGTTTTTCTGATACTGTATTAAGATATGTTACACCTTTTATAGTTTTTTCTGTCATTAAATAGTCTATGCCAGATTCGGATCCATCTAAATCTTCTTTTGCCGATCCAATGTACATTATTCTCTTGGATGGAAATAAACCATAATCGAAAAAATGATCAATACTTTCTTTAGAATATCTTGGCATTTTATTTCCTATATATTTTCATATTTAAACAATTCCATTTTTTTGGATATATCACAATAACTACATTTTGTTTTTTTCTTTTTACCATTACAAAAAGGACAAAATAACCACACAGGATTTAAATGAACATATAACGTTAATATTCTATAAACACAATTGTTACAAACATTTATTTCTTTAAATAAAGTTATCTTTTCTTTTTTTATTTTATCTCCACAAATTGCACATTTTAACTTTAAACATTGTTTAATTGACATTTTAATCTTTCTACTGTCTCTAATAACTTTACAACAACGAGATTATAATGGTTCGCGTATAATTCAAGATAGTCTTCTACCTTCCAGTCAAAGTCTAAAATTTCAGTTGGTTCGCTTAAAATTAAAATTTCATGTTCTGGTAATAGTTCTATTAATTGTTTTTGAATTTGAGTTTGTATTTTTGTCGTAGGGTAATCGAATATTATCGTCTTTCCTTCTAGTTTTACTCTTTTCTTAAGACCACCCTTTAATAGAGAAGCTTTCTCTAAAGAACTCCTTGCGTTAATTTTAAGAAGTTTTTGCCATTGTTCGAGAAGTTTTTCAATTATTTCAAAAGTCTTTTGATCCATTTAATATCTCTTTTATTTTATTTAAGTAAAACTGGCTACAGTCAATTCCTACGCAACTTCTATTTAATCTTTTACAAACTATTGCCGTACTACCCGACCCCAAAAAAGGATCTAAAATATTATCGTTTTCTTGAGAGTGTCCCAAAACAATTCTCTCTAATAATGCTTCCGGATGTTGGCACGGATGAAAAGATCTTCGTTCTTTGAACGTTCCACATATACGACTGAAATCCCATAAAGTCGAAGGCATTTTTCCGTTGGGATTGGCTCTTTTATCATTATATTTTACGAGTCTGTCTGATAGTATTTTTATGTTTTCGGGATAAATTGTGGGTTTATTTAGCCAATAAATATTTCTTATACATGGGCTGTACGTATTTTTATTGGCTTGACCAAATTTGTAATACCAGTAAATGCGTTTATAAAGCGGCACGGAATTATTTCTAATAATATATTCCATGGCCGACACCCATTTTTCAGCTATACTTATAAAAACTGGGCCATCGACAAGAGAACACGCCTTTAGCGTCCATTTATTTAATAAATTGATATATTCTTCTGTCTTTAAATTATCTTTATAATTTTCATATTTAACTTTTGCATTGTCTGGGGGATCTAGTATGGCTAGATTAAATTTCCCGTACTTATTTAAATCTATTTCTTCAAATTTCCCGCACAATAAGTCTATCATTTATATAGTCCTATAAAAGAAAACCAAAATCCTTCAAAAAATAATGAACACTCGTGTATAATGTAATATACCCTCGGAGCGAGGGAAATTAACGCTCGTGGAGAGTTTCATTGGAAACTCGTTGAAACAAGAAGCTTCATAATTTAATGTGAAGTAGCTCACAATATAATCTTTCTTTTTTTTGATGGAGGTAAATCTGGGGGAGAATCCCCATCTTTATTTTTCATTCTTTTTTCTAGGGCTTTTATTGGATTATACCATTCTGGATGTTCAATGTGCGATAAATTGTCCGAAAAACTATCATAAGGAGTTCTTTTACAATTTTGCCACTGTTTATAATCTTCGAATTCTGGAGGCAAAATTTCGTTTATTAAAAGGTGTTCAAAATTTTTCTTGGCCTTTTCAGCTATTACTTGATTTTTATAATTTCCAATAATTCGTGATCGTTCGACATAATGCCCGTTGTTTCCAGTTATAGTTTTCGCTGTTATGGAATACGGCTGGATATAAGGCAAAGTATTTTTAACTATTTTAAGTTCAAAAATAGGATTCATAAGTATTTCTTAATAAGAACAAATAATAAAGCATATCTTTAACTTTCCTGTTTACATACATTATTCCTTTGCATTATACGCAATTCTCGAATTTTTATGAAACAAAATTATAGAAATGAACTACTATATTATAGGACTATCTTGGTGTATAACTTTATATGACCAAATTGAAATGCAATCTAACTGTAAAAGAAACGCAATCAGCAAGCGCCAAGGTATTGGATGATTTAAAACAAGAAGATGACAAAAATTTTAATATTGAAGAGGTGTTTGAGGACAAGGCGCTAAAAAAAGATGAAGACGAAAATATCACAAGAATTGTTAACAAAAGCCCAACCGATAATAAATAAAATAGCAAAATCAAGAAAACAAAAACATAAATTTGCATATTTTGATCCTTCGGACATATATCAAGAAATATGGGTTTTATGTTTAGACGCACTTTCTAGATACAGACCTGAATGCGGAGAACTGGAACACTACCTCAATTCTCATGTTACAAATAGACTTAAAAATCTTAAAAGAGATAAATATTTTAGACCAGATATAAATAACCAGCATCTTACACAAAACCGTATTAATCTTGTAAATGCTGTTTCAATAGATAATGTTCGTGTTTCAGATAAAACTAAATTTTTAGCTTCGTCATCTCCAGAGGCAGATCCTTTTCTTAGTCTTGAAGCAGAAGATACTAAAGAACTTATTCTTAATAATTTACCTTCGCATCTTGTCGAACCATTTAAGGATCTTTTAGATGGCAAAAAAATTAAAAAAAGTCTATTACAAGAGGTTCGTGATTATATATCGTTGATTTTAAAGGAAATTAATGATGAATAATTTGGTTGGACAAAAATTTGGAAGATTATTAGTTAAAGAATATGATAGTATCACTATAAGTGGACATTCAAAATGGTTGTGCCAATGTGATTGTGGGAATAAAAAAATAGTTCTGGCGAGTGATCTTAAAAGTGGTCATACAAAAAGCTGTGGATGTCTATTAAAAGAGGGAAATAGTTTAAAGCATGGCCACGATAAAAAGGGACAAGAATCAAGAACATATATGATATGGAGAAGTATGAAACAAAGATGCTCCAATCCAAAAAACGCGAGTTACAAAAATTATGGTGATAGAGGAATTACGGTATGTGAACGATGGGCAAATAAAAAAACGGGATATCAAAATTTTTTAAAAGATATTGGAGAAATTCCAGAAGACAAATCTCTTGATAGAATAGATAATGATACCGGATACCATAGAGGAAATTGCAGATTATCCACATGGAAAGAACAGGGAAGAAACAGAAGAAATAATCGAAAAATAAAAATAAATAATAAAGAACGATTATTAATAGAAGTTGCCGAAGAACATAAGATTAGTCCGTCTCTATTAAGACAGAGATTAAAAATGGGTCAATCAATAGAAGAAGCTTTAAGTAGACCCATAGAGTTAAGAAGAAAAAAAACATTGACTATATATAATTATGAACTTCAACTCAGAAGAGCTTTAACAAATTTGAAATTAAAAAACAACAATAAAATTGGCTTTTCTAAATACCTACCATATAATAGTAAACAACTACACGATCATCTAGAAACCATAAAAAAGTCCCAAAACAATTGTTGTCCAATGTGCCATAAATCTTATGATAACATTAAATATGACATTGATCATATTATTCCAGTTTCAACTGCCCAAACAAAGGAGGAATTGTTAAAACTATTTAATCTAGAAAATTTATCTTCTTTATGCTATATCTGCAACAGGTATATCAAAAGAAATAAAATAGCTACAGTAGAGAAAAAATAATGAGCGATACTTTTCAGAAATTGGCAAGTAACATTCCGGCAATGGAATTACTTAAAGAATTGTGTGCTTCCGGAGTGCCTGACAAAGAGATACAGAAGGAACTTTTGCATAAGTTCTCATACAACTGGAATCTTGAGACCATTCGGAGAACGAGACGTAAACTTGGAATAAATAAAAGGACAGAATCCACCACGTCTCCCAAGGAAACCTCTCTAAACACCTTTGTCCCGCCAGGATTAAATAATATTGAAAAAGCTGAATGGTTTCGTGATCAATTTAAAAGGGGTCATTTATATATTATTTTAAAAAATCAATTTACGAAAGAGGAAATAGATGTATATATTCAGGAATATGGGGACGTATGTACTCAGTTCGAGGATATTGTAATTAGCGAATTTTGGGGCATCGACGACCTACTTAAGCACCGCATTCTTATCAATAGACAACTCATTTTGATGAAATCTTATCAAGAAGAAATATCGGAATTAACTATGTGGGCGGGCAATAATCCAATCAAAGACGACGAGGATAAAGATGTTAAGCAAATGAGAATTCAACAATATAGATTATTGGATCAGAAAAGATCTGATTTCAGCAAGGTAAGCGAGAGGTACGATAAGCTAACGGCGGGCCGAGACAAGATCTATCAAGGTCTTGCCGCGACGAGGAAGGATCGAATAGAGGAGCTTCGTGGAGGAAAAGAAAGTTTCTTCAATCTAGTGGCGATATTACAATCTTCTGAGGCGGAAAGGAACAAACAGGGCCGTTATGCCGCTCTTACAAAGATAGCATCTGAGGATATTAAAGAGAACTGGCGCGAGCCGCAGGAACTTCCCAACGGAGAGATCGACGCCCTAATTTTGGATGGCGAAGATGTTATACAGGAGGAATCGGTCGATGGGTAGACTCGTTTTGCCGGAATTCACAGTTCTTAGAGACAGTCGGGAAAAAGAGAATTTCGGATGGCAATTTAAACCTAGTAAACCTGAAAGACGACCCCCGCGTTGCGCAGGAACAGTTGTTGGTACTCTTAAAACTGGAGATTATTCCATCGCAGGAGAAATAGGAGAAAGTTTAGTCTGTATCGAACGAAAAGCTGATTTTTCAGAATTGTGGGTCAATTATAACAATAAACGCCTATTTGAAGAAGAATGCTCAAGGATGGCACCATATAAATATAAATATATACTAATAGAAGCACAACTAACGTCAGATATTCTTAGTCTCAGTCCTCCACAGATTTCAAAAGTGCCGGGCCACGTATTGGTTTCATGGTTAGTTTCTCTAGCCAATGAATTTGGAATAAATACTATGTGTGTTGGAAACTGTGGTAGACATTTTGCTCAATTGATTTTCGAGGATGTGATAAGGAGAGAAAAAAGTTTATGGGTAAGTTTATAGATTTAACGGGGCAAAAATTTGAAAGACTTTCTGTTGTTAAACTTATGTTTATTAAAAACAATAGAGCGTATTGGCAATGTAGGTGCGACTGCAACAAAGAAAAAATAGTTCGCGGATCTCATCTTATTAATGGGGCGATTAAAAGCTGTGGGTGTTTAGGTAGAAATAATAGTTTAAAACATGGACACACTAGAAACAAAAAACAATCAAGAACCTATCAAATATTTGCCGGTATATTAAGTAGATGCTATAATATAAACGAACCGGCATATAAAAACTATGGGAAAAGAGGAATAACCGTCTGTGATCGTTGGAATCCAAAAAGAGGTGGTTCGTTTGAGAATTTTCTTAAAGATATGGGGGAAATCCCCAAAGGATTAACTATCGACAGGATAAACAACAATAAATTAAAAGATGGATATTCTCCGGATAATTGTAAATTATCTACCATGAAAGAACAAGCCAGAAATAGAAGAAGTAATGTAAAATTTACACTTGACAATAAGGAAAAATGTGTCTCGGAATTAGCAGAAGAAAATGGAATAAAAGTTTCAACATTGCTTATGAGAATAAATAATTATGGATATTCGATAAAGGAAGCCTTAACAATCCCTATTAGAAAACACAAAAAATACAAAAAAAGAAAATAATATAATATGCAACCCAACAACCAAGAAATCGCCAACATAATCTCTGATAATGAGTACTCGTATTTATTTCCCTATAGAACTATAACGCCCATTGTGACAAACCATATTTTCTCGGATCTTAAGACTTCAGGAGAACGTCTAGACAAATACATAGTAATGAAGATGTTGTCACTGGATAATATCGCATGGACCTCAAAATATATTTTGAACATTGAATTATTCCCCTACCAAATCGCCATCCTCCAGATACTTTGGAAGACTCCACTGCCTTTACTTGTCGCTGCCCGTGGAGGCGCAAAGTCGTTTTGTCTGGCTACATACGCAATTTTAAGAGCACTTCTTGATCAGGGTTCTAAAGTAGTTATTATTGGCGCTGGTCTTCGACAAGCCAGAATTGTATTTAGTTATATAGAAGCTATTTGGAGCAACGCCCCTGTATTAAGAAGCATTGTTGGTGGAGGTAAAACTGCTGGTCCTCGTCAGAATGTTGATCTATGTTATTTTCGCGTTGGCCAATCTATAATAACTGCGCTGCCATTGGGGACGGGGGAAAAAATCAGGGGATTCCGGGCATCTACGATAATTGCCGACGAATATAGTTCCATTCCTGAAGAGATATTTAATACTGTAGTTCAAGGATTTGCTTCCACCAGTAAAACTCCTGTAGAAGCTGCAAAACAACTAGCTATAGAAAAAAGACTAAAAACGCTAGACATAAATAATGATATTAAAAATGAACTTGTTAATCAACAGAAAGATGGAAACCAGATTATTTGCGCCGGGACGGCCTATTACCAGTTCAACCACTTTGCACAAAAATTCGATATGTGGAAAAAAATTATAGAAAGTAAAGGAGATATAAATAAAACTTCTGAAATATTTGGTGGATTTAATAATATTCCCAAGAACTTCAATTATAAAGATTATGCAATAATTAGAATTCCAAGTGCCGCACTTCCAGATGGTCTTTTGGATAGACGAATGCTTGCGAATGCTAAAGCAACTCTTCCGAAGAACATTTATTTAATGGAATACGAGGCCGTCTTTGTTAAAGATTCGGACGGCTACTTTTGTCGGAGCTTGATCGAGTCCTGTACTACAACTCCGAATAAATCTATAATGACTTCTGATGGTGAAGTTACATTTACACCAATGATGAGGGGCATTAGGGGAAGAAAATATGTATTTGGGATAGACCCTGGAGCAGAAAGTGATAGGTTTGGAATTACTATTTTAGAAGCATGGCCAAATCACTATAGGGTTGTTTATTGTTGGGCGATAAATAAACCAGAATTTAATAAAAAGAAAAAGGGTGGTCTAATAGACGAAAAAATAGATTACTATGATTATTGTTGTTCAAAAATTAGAGAATTAATTAAATTATTTGAACCAATTAGAATTGAAATGGATAGTCAGGGATGTGGATATCCTATTTCTGAAATGTTAAGGTCAAAGAAAGGGCTTGACAAAGAAAAGGGGGAAGTTCCTGTTTATGAAATAATTGATGTGGATCATTTGAAACCGACAGATGGGGAAACTGATGGGCCGCATATTTTACATCTCGTTCAACCTACTTCGGAATTCAATGCTTATGCAAATGCGGCTCTTCACAAATCATTTGAGACAAAAAGATTATTGTTTCCGGCCTTTGATGTCACTATCATGCAATCTTCTTTAATTGCTGAAAAGGCTCTTAATATTACTAATGACACATACGAAGAAAATATTTATAATATTGAGGAATTAAAGAATGAAATTTGCACAATACAGCGAAGTGAAACCTCTACAGGGAAAGAACGATTTGATACTGCGTCTGTCGTTACGGGGTCTGTCATGGAGGGCAGGCAGAAGAAGGGTAGATTGAGGAAAGATAGGTACACGTCACTATTGATCGCCCACAAGTATGTTTACACCATAGATGCTGCACCAACAATGCCGATAAGCTATGATGATGTTCCGGGCAACTTCCAACTCATAAAGACAAACCCAAACCACGGACTTTATCGAGGAGCAGGTTGTGGAGCAATGGAGAATACGAACAAAAAGAAATATTCCGACGCGCTGGGGGGGATTAAACAAGGAGAAAAAATTTAAAGTGGGTAAATTAATTGATTTAACAGGGAAAAAATTTGGAAGATTGACTCCGATTAAATGTTGTGGGAAAAATAGTCATGGACAATATCTATGGTTATGTAGGTGCGATTGCGGAAACGAAAAAGTAATTTTAGGATATTGTTTACAAAATGGAAATACAAAAAGTTGTGGATGTTTTAACATAGAACAAAAAACCAGTTGGACAAAAGCCGAGGTGAATATTCTAACAGAATTTTATCCGGAAAAGGGCGCAACTTGGTGTGCCAATAAATTAAAAAAATCTATATATAGAACTAGGCATAAAATTAATCGTCTTGGTTTGCATACTAAATACAGAGATGGTAAACTACCTACGGAAATAATAAGTAGAATTAATGAAACAACCGCATTGGCTAATTGTTCAAAGCACGGCATATGTGAACACGAAACAAATAAAAAATGTAATAGTTTAAGATGTAGGTTGTGTAGAAGAATTTATTATACAAAAAGAAATAATCTTGAAGAAACAAAGACAAAAATGAGAATCTGGCAGAAAAAGAAATACGCTACCCCATTAGGCAAATATCAAATAAGATTAAGGGTTAGATTACACGCACTTTCTAATAATAATCTTAGTTTTTCAAAAGATTTACCATATAATTCAAAACAACTCTGTGATCACATAGAAAACATAAGGCAAAATCAGAACAACTGCTGTCCAATATGTTCTATATCCTATGAAATTAATCCTTTTGATATTGATCATATTGTACCCA
>Ga0315297_10001040_pt1 | contig 16836 bp, 15 predicted proteins | sample YL17G15_0_MG_FD_203628 | JGI IMG/M metagenome (GOLD analysis project Ga0315297, IMG submission 203628) | Sediment microbial communities from Yellowstone Lake, YNP, Wyoming, USA - YL17G15_0 | ecosystem: Environmental > Aquatic > Freshwater > Lake > Sediment | place: USA: Wyoming | collected... | reverse complement strand
GAGCTCATGACTTTTTGCGGCGCCACCACATTGCCGAGCGACTTCGACATCTTGCGTCCCTTGTCATCCACGGCGAACCCATGCGTGATGACCTGCCGGTAGGGCGGAACGCCGCGGCCTGCAACGGAAGCGAGCAAGGAGCTGTGAAACCAGCCGCGATGCTGATCGGAGCCTTCGAGGTACACATCCACCGGAAATGGAATGACATCCGGACGCAACGCAGGCAGGCAATGGTGCACGACGCCGGAGTCGAGCCAGACGTCCATGACGTCGTCGCATTTCTCGTAGACGAGTGACTCGTCGCCGAGCAGCTGGCGCGGATTCAGCGCGAACCAGGCCTCGATGCCGCCCTCCTCGACCAGCTCCGCGACCCGCTCCAGCAGATCCGGCGTCTGCGGATGCGGCTCGCCCGTCTCCTTGTGCACGAACATGGCAAGCGGTACACCCCAGGCGCGCTGGCGCGAGATGCACCAGTCCGGGCGCGTCTCGATCATGCTGGTCATGCGCTGCTCGCCCCAGTCCGGGACCCAGCTCACCTTGCGGATTCCTGCGAGCGCATCGCGCCGCAGGCCTTCCTTTTCCATGCTCAGGAACCATTGCGGCGTCGCGCGGAAGATCACGGGCGACTTGTGGCGCCAGCAATGCGGATAGCTGTGCCGGTAGGGTTCGTGATGGATCAGGCGGCCCGCGTTTTGCAGCGTATCGATGATCGCCGCATTGGCATCGAACACCGACTGGCCCTCGAACAACAGTGTACCGGCGACAAATCGTCCGTCCGGTCCGACCGGATTGTCGATCGGCAAGCCATACTTCTGGCCCATCTCGTAATCGTCTGCGCCATGACCCGGCGCCGTATGCACCGCCCCGGTGCCGGTCTCAAGCGTCACATGCCCGCCCAGGATCACAGGCACCTCGCGTTCGTAGAATGGATGCTCCAGCCGCAAGCCCTCGAGTGCTGCGCCCGCCGTTGTCGCAAGCACGCGGCTCGCGGTCGCGCCGATGTGCGCGGAGACAGCGGCAACCAGCCCCTCGGCGACGACCATCCGCTCGACACCTGATGACCTGTCGAACTCGACCAGCACGTAATCGAGCTTGGGATGCAGGCACACAGCCTGGTTCGCCGGCAGCGTCCAGGGAGTCGTGGTCCAGATTGCAACCGAGGCGTCCGTGAGATCCTTGCTCGTGAGCTTGAAGCGGCGCGCGGCATCAAGCGGATCCACGATTTTGAAGCGCACGTCCACCGACGGGGAGGTGTGCTCTTCGTACTCGACCTCTGCTTCCGCGAGCGACGAGCGGCAGTCCAGGCACCAGTGCACGGGCTTGAAGCCGCGCACCAGGTGGCCGCGGCGGATGATCGCGGCAAAGGCGCGCAGCTGCTCCGCCTCGTAGCGCGAAGCCATCGTGAGATAAGGATTGTTCCAGTCGCCGATGACGCCGAGGCGCTGGAAGTCCACGCTCTGCACCTCCACCTGGCTCGCGGCAAATTCACGGCAGGCCTTGCGGAAGGCATTGGCATCCAGCTTCTGGCCCACGCGTCCATGCTTCTTCTCGACCTGCTGCTCGATCGGCAGGCCATGGCAGTCCCATCCCGGCACATAGGGCGAGTCGTAGCCGTCGAGCGAGCGCGACTTGACGATGATGTCTTTCAGGATCTTGTTGACCGCGTGACCGATGTGGATCACACCGTTGGCATAGGGCGGGCCATCCAGCAGCACGAATTTCGGGCGCCCCGCGAACATCCGGCGCTGCTTTCCGTAGATGTCGTTGCGCTGCCAGACTTCCACGAAATCCGGTTCGCGACGCGCGAGATCCGCCTTCATCGGGAAGTCGGTGTTCGGCAGGTTGATCGTCGACTTGTAATCCACTTCTATCCTCTGGGGCCGAGCAATTCGCGCGCCCGGTCCGCGTCCCGATGCATCTGCTCGGTCATCGTCGCAAGGTCGGGATAATGCACTTCGTCGCGCAACTTGGCGATCAGGTCCACGGCCAGCCGCCGACGATACAGATCGCGTTCGAAATCGAACAGGTGAACCTCCAGCAGCCACTCGATGCCGCCCACCGTCGGCCTCGTCCCGACCGAAGCAACTCCGGGCAGCCGGTCGGTACCCGCACCGGAGACACGCACCGCGAATATGCCGGCCACCGGTGACACACGCCGGTGCAGGCGGATGTTGGCGGTCGGAAAACCGAGCTGCCTGCCCAGGCGTTCGCCCGCAATCACGCGGCCGCTGATGCGATAGTCGCGACCGAGCAGTGCCTTCGCTTCGTCCAGACGCCCGGCGGCGAGTGCAGCACGCACACGCGACGAACTGACGCGCTCGCCACCCAACTCCTGTGGCGGCAGCTCATCCACACCGAAACCGCGCCGCGCGCCCTCGGCTTGCAGGAGCGCGACGTCGCCACCGCGGCCGTGCCCGTAACGAAATCCTGCGCCGATCACGACCTGCTTCGCTCCCAGGGCACGTCCCAGTACCCGCACGATGAATGTCACGCCATCCCACGCGCTCAGGGCAGCATCGAAGCGCAGAACACGCAGCTCGGAAACACCCATTGCGCTCAGTGCCTCCGCCTTGTCGCGCAGGCACATCAAGCGCGCCGGAGCCGACTGCGGCGCGAAGTACTCGCGCGGATGCGGCTCGAAAGTCAGCACCGCTGCTGGCAGGCCCATCTCGCGGCTGCGTTCCGCGAGCCGGGCGAGGATGGCCTTGTGGCCAAGATGCAGCCCGTCAAAGTTGCCGATCGCGACCACGCAGCCGCGGCTTGCGGCTCGGGCGGATTCGATACCGCGGGTGATCAACATCGTGTGGAAACGCCGGTCGGAACCAGCACTAATTATATTGATTTCAGGTCACGCGGGCGCGCGCCCGTGAGCCACAGGGCCAGGGCATAGACCACCGCGCCGCCACCGACACAGAGCGCAAGCTGCAACGCCCTGGCAGCGGGCTTCCATTCAGTCCATGCAGCCCAGTCACCGGATATCCACCACAGGAAGCCCGCCATCGCCGCGCTTGCGAACGCGACCTGCGGCAACAGCCGGCGCCAGTGCGCGGAAGGCTCATAGACACCCTGCCGGCGCAGCCCGCGGTACAGGAGCGTTGCATTGATGATCGCCGAGAGTCCCGTGGAAAGCGCGAGAAGCGCATGAGGCACGGGAAACCCGTTCCAATATGCCGGAACGACGACCGCCAGGTTGAATGTCATGTTGATCGACAGGGCGATGATGCCGACCTTGACCGGCGTTTTCGTGTCCTGGCGCGCGAAATACCCTGGCGCCAGCACTTTGACGAGCGAGAAACCCATCAAGCCCAGCGAATAGGCCATCAGCGCGTAACTGGACATCAGCACGTCGCGCGTGCTGAAAGCGCCGTAACCGAACAGCGTCGCCATCATCGGGCCGGACAGCATCAGAAGTCCTACGGATGCAGGTGTCGCGACGATCATCGTCAGGCGCAATGCCCAGTCGAGCGTGGCGTTGAACTTCTCCCGCGATTCGCCCGCGTGATGCGACGAAAGCCCGGGCAGGATCACGGTCGCGAGAGCGATCGAGAACACGCCCATCGGAAACTCAACCAGCCGGTCCGCGTAATACATCCACGAAATGCTGCCAGCCATCAAGAAGGATGCAATCAGCGTATCCAGCAGAAGCGAGACCTGCGCGACTGAGGAACCGAAGATTCCGGGCAGCATCAGCCGTGCGATGCGGCGCACACCTTCGTGCGCGCGGTCCCATCGAGGTCGTGGCAGCAGACCCAGCTTGTGCAGCGCCGGAAATTGCGCCAGGAGCTGAATGAAGCCCGCCACGAACACGCCGATGGCGAGCACCAGGCCCGGGTTCTGGAAATGCGGCGCCACGACGCTGGCCGCAATGATCATGACGACATTCAGCAGGATCTGGTTGAAGGCCGGCACCCAGAAGCGGCCGTAGCTGTTCAGTACCCCGCTGCCAAGGGCCACCAGCGAAATGAAAAATATGTATGGAAATGTGAAGCGCAGCATTTCGACCGTGGCGTCGAATTGCTTGCCGTCATCGTGGAATCCGGGCGCAAAGAGAAAGGCCAGTACCGGCGCAGCGATGACGCCGATCACGGTGATCGCGAATAGCAGCACACCGAACACACCGGTCACGCCTGCGACCAGTTGGCGCACCTCGGCGTGCTCCCTGCGCACCTTGTATTCGGTGATAACCGGCACGAAAGCCTGCGAGAAGGCGCCCTCGGCCGTCAGCCGGCGCAGGAAATTCGGGATCTTGAACGCCACCAGAAAGGCGTCCATCATCGTCCCGGCGCCAAAGGCCTGCGAATAGACCATGTCGCGGACGACGCCGGAGATCCTGGACAGCAGGGTCAGGGAACCGACAACACCAGTGCTGCGCAGGAAGCCGCGAGTCATGCGGCGGGCACTATACCGCGTTGACAACCCGTCCCCGCATCCGCAGAATGCGCGCCCTTATGGCCAACACCAAATCAGCGGAAAAGCGGGCCCACCAGGCCATCGTGCGCCGCACCCAGAATGTCACGCAGCGTTCAAAAGTGCGCAGCGCGGTCCGCAAGGTCGTCGCCGCAATCCAGACCGGCAACAAGGCCGAGGCGACTGCAGCGCTCAAGGCTGCGACACCGATCATCGACGCGATGGCGCGCAAGCGCATGATCCACCGCAACAAGGCCGCGCGGCACAAGAGCCGTCTCGCCCGCCACGCCAAGGCACTGGCCGGCAAATAAGGCCAACAGCCAAGCAAGCGAAAAAAGCCGGTCCCAGACCGGCTTTTTTGCGCCCACGAATTGCCCGCTGTCAGCTGGCGGCGGCCACCGGATGCTGCTCCAGGTGCGTCATGACGGCCTGGCAGAGTTGCTTGGTGCCGGCACCCGTGACGCCCGAAATCCGGAATACCGGTCCCTTGAATCGCAGCCGCCGCACGATCTCCCGGCAGCGCTCTTCGCATTCCTCGGGTGGCAACAGGTCGATCTTGTTGAGCACGAGCCAGCGGTCTTTCTTTGCGAGTTCCGGGCTGAATTTCTTGAGCTCGCCAATGATCGACCGTGCGCCAGCGACAGGATCCGCATCCGGATCCGGTGGCGCGATGTCGACGAGATGCAGCAGGATCCGCGTGCGCTGCAGGTGCTTCAGGAATCGGATTCCGAGGCCGGCCCCTTCCGCGGCACCCTCGATAAGTCCTGGAATGTCGGCCATCACGAAACTCCGCAACGGCCCGACCGCGACCACGCCGAGCTGCGGATGCAAGGTCGTGAAGGGATATTCCGCGACCTTGGGCCTCGCAGCCGAGACCGCGCGAATCAGCGTCGATTTCCCCGCATTCGGCAGGCCCAGCAGCCCGACATCAGCCAGCAGGCGCAACTCGACGCGCAGGCTGCGCGCCTCGCCCGGGAGTCCCGGCGTGTTCTGCCGCGGTGTGCGATTGATGGAACTCTTGTAGCGCTGGTTGCCCCAGCCGCCCTTGCCGCCCCTGGCGACCAGCAGGGTCTGGCCGGCAACGGACAAATCACCCAGTGTCTCGGAGGTGTCGTCGTCGAAGACGATCGTGCCGACCGGCATCGGGACATACAGGTCATCGCCGCCCTTGCCCGAACAGTCCTGCCCACCGCCGGGCGTGCCGTTCTGCGCGCGGAAAGTACGCCGGATCCGGAAATCCACGAGCGTATTGATGCCTTCCTGCGCGCGCAGGTACACGCTGCCGCCCAGGCCCCCGTCGCCGCCGTCGGGCCCGCCAAACGGCACGCACTTCTCGCGACGAAAGCTGACCGCGCCGCGACCGCCGTGGCCGGCCATCACCTTCACATTCGCTTCATCGACGAACTTCATATCGGCTATCGCCCCAATGAAAAACCCCGGCCGGGCCGGGGTCTTTTTCGATCCTTGCGAGCCCGGCCTACTCCGGCAGAACGCTGACGAAGGTGCGCTTCTCTGCACCCTTCTTGCGGAACTGAACGTGACCGGTCTTCTTCGCGAACAGGGTGTGATCCGTGCCGACTCCGACATTCTCGCCGGCACGATAGGGTGTGCCGCGCTGCCGCACCAGGATATTGCCGGCCAGCACCCGCTCGCCGCCGAATTTCTTGACGCCCAGGCGCTTTGACTGGGACTCACGGCCGTTCTTGGTACTGCCGCCTGCTTTCTTATGTGCCATCTCGGTCTCCCGTTGCGCTCAGGCCGCCGTAATGCCGGTCACCTTGATCTCGGTGTACGGCTGGCGATGGCCCTTCTGGCGCAGGTAATGCTTGCGGCGACGGAATTTGGTGATGCCAACCTTGTCGGCCTTGCCGTGCGCCTGGACGGTCGCCATGACCCGGGCACCCGTGACATAAGGCGTGCCGATGGCGACGTCCGCGCCCTCGCCCACCAGCAGGACCTGGTTGAACTCGACCGAGGCGCCCGCATCGGCGTCGAGCTTCTCGACGCGCACGATGGTGCCCTCGCTCACCCGGTACTGCTTGCCCCCGGTGGCAATGACGGCGTACATGATTGACTGGACTCCGAAAATGAGCCGGCAATTGTAGTGAGCAAGGGGGGCCCGGTCAAACCGGACGGCCGAAACCCGCATTTCCCGCAGCCGCGTTTGCCGCTAGGATGCGCGAGCCCCGCCAGGTCGCCAGGAAGCCATGCAACTCAAGGACATACGAGCGCTCGTCGCAACCGACCTCGCTGCGGTTGACCTGGAGATCCGCCGCCAGCTTACGAGCGATGTCGCGCTCGTCAGCCAGGTCGGGGATTACATCGTGGGCGCGGGCGGCAAGCGCCTGCGGCCCTTGCTCGTCGTGCTGGCCGGGCGCGCCGCCGGCACCGTGAATTCGGCTCATATCCCTGCGGCTGCGCTGATCGAATTCATCCACACGGCGACCCTCCTGCACGACGACGTCGTGGACGATTCGGCCAAGCGCCGTGGCCGCGACACGGCCAACGAAATGTTCGGAAGCCCCGCCTCCGTGCTGGTCGGCGATTTCCTGTACTCGCGTGCCTTCCAGATGATGGCGGCGCTCGAATCACCCGCCTTGATCCGGGTGATGGCCGATGCAACCAACACGATCGCGGCGGGCGAAGTCTTGCAGCTGATGAATACCGGCGACCCCGACACGACGGAAGTACGCTATCTGGAGGTGATTTACCGCAAGACCGCGCGGCTATTCGAGGCGGGCGCGCAGATCGCGGCGATCGTCGCGCATGCGCCGCCCGATGTCGAAGCCGCGCTCTCGCGCTACGGCAAGCATCTGGGCATCGCCTTCCAGCTGATCGACGATGCGCTTGACTACCGAGGTGATGAAGCCGAACTGGGCAAGAACATCGGCGACGATCTTGCGGAGGGAAAACCGACGCTGCCGCTGATCCACGCCCTGCGTCATGGCGACTCCGCAGAGACCAGGATGATCCGCGATGCCCTCGAGCAGGGTGGTACCGAGGACCAGGCCCTGATTCGCGCCGTCATTGAAAGCACGGGGGGGCTTGATTACACTGCGCGACTCGCTGAAAGCGAGACGGAACTGGCCCTGGAGGCGCTGGCCCAGATTCCCGCATCGCCCTATCGTGAAGCGCTCGCGGCGCTCGCGCGATTCGCGGTGACCCGCAGCGCCTGATTAGTCCGCTGTCCCGCCAATTCGGGGTGTAGCTCAGCCTGGTAGAGCACTACGTTCGGGACGTAGGAGTCGCAGGTTCAAATCCTGTCACCCCGACCACTTATCGGTTGTCATGCAGTAAGGGCACCGCTTTGTTAGTGGAAGCTGATGCGAAAACCTGCACTTAGCAGGTCGATGTCGCCGTCGCCCGTGACCTCGGCGCTGCCAACTTCAGCGTATCGATTCCATTCGATCCGAATGCCGAAGCGTTTGCTGGCGTTGAATTCACCACCGATGCCGTACATGGCATTCGAACGCAGTGTCGATGCGCTATCGCTTGCCGACGTGCCATTTGTTGACGCATTTGCGCGTACTTCAGTATCCATCAACGCAAGTCCGGCGCGCCCGTAAACGTCAAAGCGTTTCCCGATCGGAAGAATGCCCAAGAATGAAAGCACGGGCCCGCTGGCGGTGACCTCTGCACGAGTTGTGGCACTGAAGTTGGTCACGCCATCAGTTACGGTGTCGGTTGACTGGTAGTTGATCGCTGAGCCCAAATCGACATATGAGAGCTCCGCAGCGAAGTTTTCAGTGACCTTGTAACCAATAGTTGCGCCGAACCCAATGTCTGAATCGTCAAACGACGAACTTCCATCCACAACGGTGAGCCCGTTCGATGCAAATGCGTCGAGCACTGCGCTATCGAGCGTGCTCTGACTGGCGAAATTGTTCGACATGGACTGACCGCCGAACGCGACGGCATACCATCCTTCACCATCCGCCAGCGCAGGCCCAGCGAGGCTGCATCCGACGCACAGCAGCAACGGACCCATCCATTTTGCGGAATTCATGATGACCACTCCATGCAATGTGAGAATTTCGGGGGAAACCGAGGGCGCTAGCCTACCGGCGCAGACACAACCTATTGGGCTTCCTTGGTCACATTTCGCCTGAGGATTCCCGTGACCATTATCCCAAAATGCGATGATTCTGCATTGGGATTATTTTTACGTGCTCCTTTCACCGTGCCGGCACGTCCCGAAAAGGCTCCGGAGCCCGTCGCACAGGGCATTGATTGCCGCCCTGCGGGCCGCTCGAACCATGGCTGGCTTTGATTCACCCCGACCAGTTCAGGTCACCATTCGACCACGCTGCCGAGTCCTCGCTGCAGCGCTTGCGCGAGGACAAAATCGGCGGATATCAGATCCTCGGCAATCATCCCGAGCGATTTGAAAACTGTGATGTCCGAAGCGTCTTTGCGCCCGGCGATCTTTCCCTCCAGCACATCGCCGATGCTGCCCAGAATGTGATCATCGTCGACCAGACCGGCTTGCCTGGCGCGAATGAATTCCCCGGCGAGCACCAGCGCACTTTCCTTGTAATCGGTGAAGTAACGCGACCTTTGCACGACTTCGGGCTCCACCTCGGAGGTGCTCGGCACGCCGGAGCCCACCAGATTCAAGTGCTGTCCCGGCCGCAACCACGCCGCTTGATAGAACGGCTCGGCAGCGGCCGTCAGCGTACACACGACGTCCGCGCCTGCGGCCTCCTCGGCTTTCGCCACCGCCCGCATGGAACAATCGAGCTTTCCTAGCAGCTCTGAAATGAGCGATCGCGCGCGCTCGATGTCCCGGCCCCAGACGATGATCTCCTCGAAGCGACGCACCTGCATCAAGGCCATTGCATGCGTGCGCGCCTGCTCGCCATATCCGAACAGTGCCAGGCTGCGCACCTTCTTCGGCGCCAGCACGTCGGTGGCCACCGCCGTTGCAGCCGCGGTGCGAATGGCCGTGATCTCACGCGCATCGAGGATGGCTTTGGGTGCGCCGTTGCGGGTGTCGAAGAGCAGCACCATGCCCTGATGCGAGCCGAATTCCGTGCCAAAGTTACCCGGAAACACGGTGATGACCTTGATGCCAAGCCATTCCGGCTTGCCGATGTGACCCGGCATCAGGCCGAGGAGACCCCGGCCGTCGGGCTGATTCATGAACTGTCGAATTGGCTGGCGCGCTTTGCCCTGGGCGACCAACACCATTGCCTCGCGCATCAGCGGAATACAGCGCTCGACCGGCAGCAGTTCACGCACGGCCTCGGCGTTCAGAAGACGGATGCTGACGCTCATGCGTCAGCCTGCGTGAGGATGGGACCCAGGATAGCGGGATCGATGTTCCCGCCGGTAATCACCGCAGCAACATTTGTGCCCTTGCAGCGCGGCGACAAGGCCGCCGCGTACGCAGCGGCTCCAGCGCCTTCGGCGATGAGATGGTGACGCAGCGCAAGCTCGCGCACCGCCGCCTTGACCTCGGAGAGCGTGACGACGACCACGTCGTCGATCAACTCCTTGACGAGCGGCCACATCTCTTCCAGCACGCCGTTCGAGCCGATGCCATCCACGAATGAAGGAAGGCGCTCGACGCGCACAGGCGCATTGGCAGCAAAGGCTGCGGTCAAGGCCGTCGAGGTCTCGACTTCGCAGGCGACGATGCGCACCTTGCGCGAGAGGGCCCGCAATGCAAGGGCAATGCCGCTGGACAGCCCGCCACCGCCAAAAGGAATCACCACCGTATCCATCTCCGGCCAGTCCTCAGCCAACTCCAGTCCGATCGAGCCATTGCCGAGTATGACGCCCGCCTCGCGAACGGGATGAATGAAGACACCATCATCCGCGCCGGTCTCGCGGGTGGTCATGATCGACCACCAATCGGCAAATGAGTGCATCACGATCCTGGCACCCAGGCCACGGATCGCTTCCAGTTTCACCTTCGCCGCACTGTCCGGCGCGTGCACCGTGAGGGAAATCCCGCGCCGCTTCGCCGCAAGCCCCAGGCCCTGGGCAAAGTTTCCGGCACTCGCGGTCGCGACACCGCGCTGAAGGACGTCTGCGTCCATTGCCCGCAGGACACTCGCCGCAGGGCGAATCTTGAAAGAGCCCAGCGGTTGCAGACATTCCGCTTTCAGCCGGATGGTCCTGGAACCGCTCGTGCAAGGCAGCAACGGTGTTCGAATGATGTCGCCGCGGATGCGCCCGGCCACGTCAACGAAATCCTGCAGGCTTGCGCCACGGACCGCTGCTGCGAGCGCAGACTGATCGTTCATCTCATTCCCATTGATCGAATGCCCCAAGCTTGCGCGTGCATTGGTAGCTTACCGCGCTTGTCGATCAGATTACGGCGGGCTGCCCCCCGGTAGTATCATTGCCGGGGCTTCGGCGCCTCGGCTTGCCGACAAGGACACCCAAGATGGCATTCAAGGTGATGATTCTGGGCGCGAATGGATTCATCGGCAGCGCGCTGACCAGCGCGATCCTGCGGGACCGTCCGTGGGACGTCTACGGCATCGACCTGGCGGACGACAAGCTCCGCGAGCACGAGTCCAACTCGCGTTTCCACTTTGTCGAAGGCGACATCACCATCAACCGCGAATGGGTCGAGTACCACGTGAAGAAGTGCGACGTGGTCGTGCCGCTGGTTGCAATCGCAAACCCGGCGCAGTACGTGCTCCATCCTCTACGTGTGTTTGAACTCGATTTCGAGTCCAACCTCGACGTGGTGCGCCATTGCGTCAAGTACAAGAAGCGGCTGATGTTCCCGTCCACGTCGGAGCTTTACGGCATGTCATCCGACAGCGTGCTGGACGAGGAAACGAGTCCCCTGACCTACGGGCCGATCAACAAGCAGCGCTGGATCTACGCCGCGTCCAAGCAGTTGCTCGACCGCGTCATCTACGCTTACGGCGTGCGCGACGGACTGGACTACACGCTGTTCCGGCCCTTCAATTTCATCGGCCCGAATCTCGACAACATCGACGAACCCAAGGAAGGCAGTTCCCGCGTCTTCACGCAGTTCCTGTCGGCCGTATTTCACCGGCGCATCATCAAACTGGTCGACGGCGGTACGCAGAAGCGCTCATTCACCTTCATCGACGACGCCATCGATTGCCTTCTGATGATGATGGACAACCCTGGCGGCAAGGCGACACAGCGAATATTCAACATCGGCAACCCGGATAACTGCGTGTCGATCGAGGACCTGGCGCGTCGCGTCGTGCGCATCGCCGGAGAGTTCCCGGTGCTGGCTGAACGGGCCCGCGCCACCAAGATCGAGATGGTCACCGCCGACGTCTACTACGGCAAGTACTACCAGGACATCCAGTTGCGCGTGCCGCGCATCGATGCCGTGCGCGAGGCCCTGGGATGGAAGCCGACCACCGATCTCGATACCGCCATCCGGCGGACTATCGAGTATTACGTCGACAAGGGGCCAACGGGTGCCGGCGGACCGGACTGACGTGAAACGCAGCCGGGTCCTGGCATTCTGGCTGTTGCTGGCGGTGGCATGGTTTGCCACCGGCGCGATCCGCCCGCTGCTCGAACCCGACGAGGGTCGCTACTCCGAGATCCCGCGTGAAATGTGGCTTTCGGGCGATTGGGTGACACCGCACCTGAATGGCGTCGTGTACATCGAAAAGCCGCCGCTGCAGTACTGGGCCACGGCCGCCGCCTACACGCTCTTCGGCCTCCACGAATGGACCGCTCGGCTGTGGTCACTCCTGTTGTCACTGCTCGCATTGCCACTCGTGCATGCGGTCGCCTCGCGCCTCCACGGGTCGCGCGAAGCGGGCTTCGCGGCTGCCATCGTACTGGCCGTGAGTCCGTATTACGTTGTGGTCGGCCAGCTGAATACGCTCGACGGCGCGTTTTCGACAATGCTGCTCGCTGCGGTGTTCGCGCTGGTGCTTGGTCAACGCGAGCCCGATGCCGCCCGCCGCCGGCCGTTGTTGCTCGCCGCCTGGGTCGCGCTGGCCCTGGCAGTGCTGTCGAAGGGAATTGTCGCGCCGCTACTCGCCGGCGGCACGCTGGCGGCTTATTCGCTCTTTACGCGCGACTTCTCGCCGTGGCGGCGCATGCACTGGCTCCCGGGTCTTGCAGTCTTCGCAGTGATCGTTGTGCCCTGGTTCTGGCTGGTATCGGCGCGCAACCCTGATTTCCTGTTCTTCTTCTTCGTCCACGAACACTTCATGCGGTTCCTGACCACGGTGCACGATCGGGTCGAACCGTGGTGGTACTTCGGGCCGATCGCGCTGCTGGCATTGTTGCCGTGGCTGTGGGCGATACCGGGAACGATGCGTGCGCTGCGCGTGACCGATGCCGCGGCTACCGGCTTCCGGCCGGGGCTGTTTCTCGGGCTTTGGTTCGTGTTGGTCGTGGTGTTCTTCTCGCTGTCCGGGTCAAAGCTGGCAACTTATGTCCTGCCCTGCATGCCGGCCGCTGCAGTGCTGCTTGGCCCGCAGCTGCTGCGCAGACCGCGCAATATCAGAACCGCGGCGGCAACCACTGCGGTCCTCATATTGCTCACCGCAGCCGGCTTGTACATCGCGGCGCTGCGCCGCGATTCCGATGACGCATCGCTGATGGAAATGGCGGCCTGGGCCGGAGTTGGCGTCGCCGTAGCGGTCGCGGCCTGGTTCTGGTCGCGACGCCTCGCTGAAGATGCTCCCGATCCCGTCAGCTGGGCCCCGGTCGCGATTGGTGCGGTGCTCGCGTGGCAGTTCCTGCTGAGCAGCGCTGCGGCATTGCCGCCTGTACGGACCACAAAGACCCTGGTCGCGGAGATCCGGCACCTCGTGGGCCCGGAGACGCGCGTTTACAGCGTGGGCTCCTACTGGCAGACAATACCCGTGTACCTCGGTCGCACCGTGCAGTTGGCCGCCTACCGTGGCGAACTCGCATTCGGGCTCGATCATGATGCGGTCGGCGAGATCCCGACGCTCGAGGCATTCGCGGCGGCCTGGCAGCGCGACACCGATGCGATCGCCTTCATGACACCCGGCGCGCAGGCCAAACTGGCGGAGCGCGGACTGCCAGGCAGGATCGTCGCATTCGGTGACCGTTCGATTGTTATGGTGCGTCAATGAGACTTTCAGACTTGTCACTGCTGCTGTGCGGCGTATTGCTCAACACCGGTGCGCAACTGGGCCTGAAAACAGCCACCCGCGCCACCGGCCCCATCGACGTGGCGGCCGCGAACCTGCGTGGTGCTGCCGTCGCGCTCGCGGCTGAGCCGGCTTTCTGGGGCGCGCTCGCCGCCTATGGCCTGAGCGTGCTGGTGTGGGTGGTGGGTCTGTCGCGTGTCCCGGTGAGCCAGGCGTACCCGTTGCTGTCACTCGGTTACGTCCTCAACGCCCTTCTTGCGTGGTGGCTGCTGGGCGAGGTGGTGACTGCGGTACGCATGGCAGGCATCGGCGTCATCATCGTCGGCGTGGTGATGGTCGTAAAATCCTGAGAGGTTGCCTTGTAATGTCATCTCCCGGCGATTTCCTGCCGTTCACGCGGCCCACGCTCGACGAGGAAACGATCCAGGGCGTCGTGGCGGTATTACGCTCCGGCTGGATTACCACCGGCCCGAATGTCGCCGAACTCGAGCGCGTGTTGTCGGTCTACGTCGGCGGCCGTCCAGTGCGTTTGCTGACGTCAGCAACTGCTGCGCTCGAGATCGCCTTGCAGGCCTGCGGCATCGGCCCGGGCGACGAGGTCATCACGCCGGCGATGAGCTTCGTCGCGACGGCTAACGTGATCATGCGTGTCGGCGCGCGTCCGGTGTTTGTCGATATTGATCCCGACACGCGCAACATCAACCTCGACGCGGCCGAGGCGGCCATCGGACCCCGCACCCGGGCGATCATGCCGGTGCATTTCGCCGGGCTGCCGGTGGACATGGACCGCCTGTACGCGATCGCGGGAAAGCATGGCCTGCGCGTGATCGAGGATGCGGCCCATGCGATCGGCTCGGCCTGGAAGGGACGCCGTATCGGCAGCTTCGGCGATCTCGTCTGCTTCAGTTTCCACCCGAACAAGAACATGACGACGATCGAGGGCGGCGCAATCGTCGCCGACTCGCCGGCGGAGCTCACCACCGTAGAACGGCAGCGCTTCCACGGCCTGGTCAAATCAGCGGTGGATCAATTTGACGTCACGCTCGCTGGCGGTAAGTCCAACCTGACGGACGTTGCCGCGCGCGTCGGCCTGGGGCAAATGGCCCGCCTGGAGGAATTCAATGCGACGCGGCGCCGGCTCGTCGCGCGCTACTTTGAGCGCTGGCACGCTGCCGCGCCAGTGCGCCTGCCGGCCCGCGGCGACGACGGGCACAGCTGGCATATCTTCGCGCCGCTGCTGCCGCTGGGGCACATGCGTTTGACGCGCCTCGAGTTCATCGGCGCGATGGAGCGCCGTCGCATCGGCGTGGGCGTGCACTATCCCGCCATTCACTTGTACTCGGCCTACCGCGCGCTGGGCTACCGGGACGGGCAATTCCCCAATGCAGAGCGCGTGGGGCGGGAGACCGTCACGCTGCCATTGTTTCCAGGCATGCAGGTCGCTGACGTGGACCGCGTGGTGGATGCCGTCGAGTCGATCCTGGGACCGGAGGTCGCGTGAAACTGTCGGTCGTCATCCCCGTTTACAACGAAGAACTGGTGCTGCCGCTGCTATTCGAGCGCCTTTATCCGGCGCTCGATCAATTGGGCATGACTTACGAACTGCTGTTCGTCGACGATGGCAGTGTCGACCACTCGGTCGCGTTGCTCCGCGAACAGTTCGCGCGCCGGCCTGACACCACCCGGGTGATCCTGCTGGCCCACAACGCCGGCCAACATATGGCGATCCTGGCCGGCTTCGAGCGTGTCCGCGGTTCCCAGGTCGTGACAATCGACGCCGATCTGCAGAATCCGCCGGAGGAGATCGGCAAGGTCGTGGCCGCGCTGGATGCCGGCGCCGACTATGTCGGCACGATCCGCCTGATGCGGAAGGACATCTGGTGGCGGCGTACGATCTCACGACTGCTGAACCGGCTGCGCGAACGCACCACCCGCATCCGCATCACCGACCAGGGCTGCATGTTGCGCGGCTACGATCGCAGCGTGATCGAGGCGATCAACCAGTGCCACGAAGTGAATACCTTCATCCCGGCGCTGGCGAGCATGTTTGCGCAGCGGCCCACCGAAATCCAGGTCGCGCATGCCGAACGCGCTGCGGGTGAGTCCAAGTATTCGCTGATCAGCCTGGTGCAGCTCAATTTCGACCTGATGACGGGTTTCTCGGTAGTGCCGCTACAGATGTTTTCGCTGGCCGGCGTCACGATCGCCCTCGGCGCGCTGGCGTTTGTCGTCTTCCTGTTCGTCCGGCGGCTGGTCGTTGGGCCGGAAGCCGAAGGCGTGTTCACGCTGTTCGGCATCGCGTTCTTCCTGATCGGCGTGTTGCTGCTCGGGCTCGGCATCGTCGGCGAGTACGTCGGGCGCATCTACCAGGAAGTGCGCCGTCGGCCGCGTTACCTGGTGGCGGCTGTCCTCGAGCGCGACGCGGCTGGGCCATGACCCGGCCGAGCGCGGCCGTATTCGCCTATCACGATGTCGGCGTGCGTTGCCTGCGCGCCTTGCTCGCCGCGGACTTCGATGTGCGACTGGTCGTGACGCACGCCGACGACCCGAACGAGACGCGCTGGTTCGCAAGCGTTGCCGAGCTGGCGCGTGACCTTGAACTTCCGTGCGTGACCCCCGAAGGCGGCGACGATCCGGCCGTGCTCCAGCGGTTGCGTTCTGCGCCACCGGACTTCGTCTTCTCCTTCTACTATCGGCATCTGTTGCCCGACGCCATGATCTCGGTCGCGAGTCGCGGCGCGCTGAACATGCACGGCTCGCTGCTGCCCCGCTATCGCGGCCGCGCGCCGGTGAACTGGGCCGTGTTGCACGGTGAGACCGAAACCGGCGCGACGCTCCATTACATGGTCATGCGCGCCGATGCCGGCGACATCGTGGATCAGATGGCCGTGCCGATCCTGCCGGACGACACGGCGGCCGAGGTGATGCGCAAGGTGACGGTCGCCGCCGAAGTCGTGCTGGTGCGCTCACTGCCGGCGCTGGTCGCAGGTACCGAGCCGCGCCGGCCGCAGCGGATCGAGCCGGGACAGTATTTCGGCCGCCGTCGGCCCGAAGATGGGCGGATCGACTGGCAGCGACCGGCCTCCGAGGTGCACAACCTCGTGCGCGCAGTCGCGCCGCCATTCCCGGGCGCCTTTACCGACCTGCCGGGCGGCCGCGTATGGGTCCATGCCACGCGCCCGGCACCCGGCATCGACGCGCCCTCATCTTCGTCCGATTTTTTTGAGCGGGCCGGACGTTGTTATGCACTTTGCGGCGATGGCGCGGTGCTCGAGATTCGCACAGCTGCCGATGCGAACGGTCCGCTCACGCCTGCCGCGCTCATCCGCCGTTGGTCCAATCT
>Ga0315297_10001035_pt1 | contig 16876 bp, 14 predicted proteins | sample YL17G15_0_MG_FD_203628 | JGI IMG/M metagenome (GOLD analysis project Ga0315297, IMG submission 203628) | Sediment microbial communities from Yellowstone Lake, YNP, Wyoming, USA - YL17G15_0 | ecosystem: Environmental > Aquatic > Freshwater > Lake > Sediment | place: USA: Wyoming | collected... | reverse complement strand
CCTCCCGCTCTGGATCTTCGCGGCCATGGCAATCGGCCTCCTGCTCGGCCGGGCGTACCCGGGCCTCGGGGCCATGCTCGATCGCGTGAAGGTGGCCGGCGTGTCCGTGCCGATCGCCATCGGGCTCCTGTGGATGATGTACCCGGTGCTCGCGAAGGTGCGGTATGAGGAGATCGGCCGGCACACGCTCGACCGCCGCCTGATCGGAACATCCCTGCTGCTGAACTGGGTGCTGGGTCCGCTGTTGATGCTTGGCCTGGCGTGGCTGTTCCTGCCTGACCTGCCACACTACCGCAACGGACTCGTCCTGATCGGGCTCGCGCGGTGCATCGCGATGGTGCTCATCTGGAACGCACTGGCCTCCGGGTCGGGTGAGCTCGCCGCGTTGCTGGTGGCGCTGAACTCGGTCTTCCAGGTTCTGACATATTCGGTGCTGGGCTGGTTGTACCTGACCATCGTGCCGGGCTGGTTTGGCGCCGACAGCGCCGTGCTCGATGTTTCCATGGGCCAGATTGCGCGGAGCGTGGTCATCTTCCTCGGGGTGCCGCTGATAGCGGGCTACCTCACGCGCCGGTTCCTGGTGGCCCGGCGCGGCGTCACGTGGTACGAGGGGACTTTTCTGCCGAGGATCGGGCCCACCGCGCTGCTCGGGCTTCTGTACACCATCGTCCTGATGTTCGCGATGCAGGGGCGCCGCATTGTCGAGCTGCCGCTGGATGTCCTGCGTATCGCACTCCCGTTGCTGGCCTACTTCGCGCTCATGTTCGGGTTCGCCTTCTGGCTCTCCCGGCGCCTGGGGTTCGACTACGAAACCACGGCGTCGCTCTCCTTCACCGCGGCAGGGAACAACTTCGAGCTCGCCATCGCGGTCGCGGTCGCCACCTTCGGCATTGCCTCGGGCGAGGCACTCGCCGCGGTGGTGGGACCACTCATCGAGGTGCCGGCACTTGTCGCGCTCGTGTACGTGGCCCTCGCGGCGCGAGCCCGGTACTTCCCGGTCGTGACGCACTCATGACGGCGCCGCTGCGGGTCCTGGTTCTCTGTACCGGGAACTCGGCCAGGAGCCAGATGGCGGAAGCGCTGCTCAACGTGCGGGGAAAGGGCCGTATCCTGGCGGAGAGCGCGGGATCGCGGCCCGCGGCCCGGGTCAATCCGCACGCCGTCGAGGCGCTCACGAAGGTGGGCATCGAGTGGAGGGGTCACGTACCGCGTGGCATCGACAACCTCGGGCAGGCCACATGGGACGTGGTGATCACGGTCTGCGACAATGCGAAGGAAGCGTGCCCCATCTTCCCGGGTCACCCGCTGATGGCGCACTGGGGCATGGATGACCCGGCCGACGCGACGGGTACCGAGGAGGAGCGGCAGCGAGCCTTCGACACGGCGTGCGCGCTGCTGACCCGGCGCATTGACGCCATGCTGGCGCTGCCGCTGGAATCAGCGCCGCTAACTCAGCTGGCGGCCCGGATTGCCGCCGCGGGGCAGGTGCGGTAGCAGCGGCCCCGCCCCTGACTCAGGCCACGCGCTGGCGGCAGTTTTCGCGGTCCCACTGCGAGTGCTTGGCTTCGATCACGATCTCGGCGTGGCGCCAGACGCGCCCTTCGATGACGTTGGCGCCGCTGGTGAGCCAGGTGCGCCGTTCCTTCACGAGCAGGGACCTGGACGTCGTGTAGTCCGCCGGGTCCTCCAGCCTGCGTGGCGTCACATACTCGAGCAACGACATGGAGCAGCCTTCTGTTGAGGTTGCCCTCATCAACACGGGAGTCGTGCCAGCGGCACCGTCTCACGTCGTCCGGCGCTAAGACGCGCAGGGGCAACACCATACCCTCGCCAGCGCAAGCGCCTGCAGTCGGCCCCAGAGCGGGTGCGTTGGTTGGTGGGAGACGGGGTTGTGTCGGGCCGTCGACAGAATCGCCGCCTGCACGCTTCGATCCGGGCTTCGTGCAGTTGCATGCGCGCTGTCGCAGGCCGAGACGATTGCAGGGCCGCGGCCCCCCCCCGGCCACACGATCGGTTGTTATCGTTCGGCGCATGACACGGACTGAAGGCGAAGCCGGCCAGCACCTGCCGCTCGGTGCGTCCTGGGATGGCAGCGCCACCACTTTCAGGATCTTCTCGTCCAACGCCACCTCGGTCGAGCTGGTGCTCGACGACGCGGGCGGCCATCGCCTTCCCATGGAGCGGGGCAAGGACGGGATCTGGCACCTGCGGAGCGGCCTTGCCCATCCCGGGACGCGATACGGCTTTCGTGCGTACGGTCCGTGGAATCCCGATGCAGGGCACCTGTTCAATCCCGCCAAGCTGCTGCTCGACCCATACGCCCGCTGCATCGATGGCCCGGTGCGCTGGCATCCATCGCTGCGCCTGGCGCGGCACGCCGGCCCCCATGGCCGGCTGCTCCCTGACGCCTCCGATTCCGCGGCACACCTTCCGCGCAGCGTTGTCGTGGCGGACGATTTCGACTGGCAGGGTGATCGCCGGCCGGAGGTGCCCTGGTCGGACAGCCTCATCTACGAGTGCCATGTGAAGGGCATGACGGCGCTGCACCCCATGGTGCCTGCTGCGCTGAGGGGCACATGGCTCGGCCTTGCCGCGGAGCCGGTGGTCGAGCACCTGCAGGGCCTTGGTATCACGGCGGTGGAACTCCTGCCGGTCCAGCCGGCGGTCGACAGCGCGCTGCTGGCAAGCAACGGGCTCACCAACTACTGGGGCTACGCCACGATCGGGTTCTTCGCGCCCGACCGCCGCTTCGCCAGCCAGCCCGGCCGGGAACGCCATGAGTTCCGCGAAATGGTCCGGCGGCTGCACATGGCTGGCATGGAAGTGTTGCTGGACGTGGTCTACAACCACACTGGCGAGGGCGGTGTCGACGGACCGGCAGTGTCCTTTCGCGGGCTCGACAATGCGGCCTACTACCGCCTCCAGCATGACGGGCAGCGTGTCTACGAGGACTTTACCGGCTGTGGCAACACCCTGGACGTTCGCCATCCGATCGTCCGCCGGCTGGTGCTCGACGGTCTCCGGTTCTGGGCGACGGAGATGCGGGTCGACGGGTTCCGCTTCGACCTGGCACCAGTGCTCGGGCGCGATCCGGTGATTTTTGATGCGAACGCGACGCTCTTCAGGGAACTCGCGGCGGATCCCCAACTCCGCAACGTCAAGCTCATCGCCGAACCATGGGACCTCGGTCCGGGCGGCTACCAGCTGGGCGCATTTCCTCCGGGATTTGCCGAATGGAATGGCCGCTATCGGGACACCGTGCGCCGTTTCTGGCGCGGCACTGGCGGCGTGAGCGACCTTGCCACCCGCGTGAGTGGTTCCAGCGACCTCTTCTCGCCCGCGCGGCTCCCGCAGTCCAGCATCAACTTCATCGCGTGCCACGACGGGTTCACGCTGCAGGACTTGGTCTCCTACGAACGCAAGCACAACCTGGTCAACGGTGAGCGCAATCGCGACGGAGCCGACTGGAATGAGAGCCGCAACTGGGGCATCGAGGGCCCCACCGCGGACCCGCAGGTCCTGGAGCTGCGCGCGCGCGCGGCGCGCGGCATGATGGCCACGCTCGCGTTTTCGCTCGGTGTCCCGATGCTGAGCCAGGGCGATGAGTTTGCGCGGACCCAGCAGGGCAACAACAATCCGTGGTGCCAGGATTCGGCTCTCAGCTGGCTGCCCTGGCTCCCTTCGCCAGAGTCCAGCAGCATGCTCGCCTTCACCCGGCGCGTGCTGGCGCTGCGACGCCGGTATGCCGTGTTCCGGAGGTCGGACTTCCTTCCCGGTCACGAGGCAATTAACGCGACGGCGCGCTGGCTCAGCGGCTCCGGCGCGGTGATGTCCGAAGCGGACTGGCATGATCGCGCGCGGCATTCCGTGGCGGTGTTGCTCGACACTGAGGTGGAAATGGTCGGGGAGTCGAGTGGGGTCGCGGCTGCCGGCACCACTCGCCTCGTGCTGGTGCTGAACGGCGGCGCCTCAACAGGGCAGCAGCAGCTGCCTGCCGGCCCGTGGCGGCTGATGCTGGATACGGCCCGCCCCGGTATCGAGGGAGACTCGGTGACCGGGGCGGTGGAGGTTCGGGGTCACTCTCTCGTCCTGCTCGAAGCCGAAGCTACATCGGGACGCCGGGCGCCTTGATGATGTACATCACGTCGCCGCCATAGGGCACGTACGGATTCCCGTACACCAGTCGCGACACCAGCCTCTGGGACAGGCCGGGGCGAGTGCCCCGCACGATCACGCCGATGAGGTCCTCGCCCTGGTTTACCCACTCGAGCGTGTAGTTCGGGGTGGTGAACTGGGTGGCACCCGAGAGCAAGGACACCAGCTCGGTGGGGGTAACGCCCGCGGACGCCGCCGCCGGCCAGACCTCATGCTCGGAGAAGTAGTTGATGCCGGCCAGGCGGATCTCCTGCATCTCGGACCCGACCTTGGCTGCGAGGCCCTCGTTCTCGAGCGAGATGTAGCGCATCGAGGCGATGCTGGCGAGCACTCCAAGCAGCGTCACGACGGTGAGCAGCTCGATCAGCGTGAAGCCCTTTCGATTGCGCGGAACCATGATCACTGCCCTCCGCGCCGCACCAGGCGGGCGAGACTGGGACTCAGAAACGCACTCAAGGACTCATTCGAGGTGAGGGTGACACGATCCTCGCCGCGCGAGAGCTTGAGTATGTAGCCTCCATCGGGCGTTTTCACGTAGACCAAGCCCGGGGCGAACGTACCAGCCTCTGCCAGGCGATCCGGAAAGATGCCGCGCTGCGTCTTGTACGCCGCCAGCTGCTGCCCTGCCACATACAGGGTAAGGCGCAGGTTCGCATCCCGTTCGCCGGACGTCTCAGCCACGTCGCCCAGGTCGAACCACTCGGGGTGCAGCGCGACGGCGGCGACGCACCCCACGATGATGGCCCATGCCAGGCTGAGGAGCAGTACCCGGGCCCGGAACCGGGTACGCTGCACCGCGAGACTCAGGGCCCGCTTCTCCGCCTCCGACTTGACGGCCCTCTCGTAGGCCTCTTCGAGCGCGCTGCGCGAGGACTGCGGTCGGCCGGCTGATCCAGGCATTCGGTCTCGCTGGTGTCGAAGGGGGCTGCAGGCCATCCGGAACGGTCGACGCCGGGGTGCGCGTTGTGCCCGCAACTGCCGATAGGTACAATACTTCCAGTCCGGCGGCAACTGTCGCACGGACCGTTCGGCACTGATCTCACAACGCGCACGACCTCGGGATTTTCGCCATCCTTCCAGAATCGATCGGCATCATCGGACTCGGCGCCATCGGCGGGTCGCTCGCGTGGCGTGCCACGCAAGCGGGGGTCCGGCGCGTCGTGGGGTATTCCCGCTCCCCGGGCGACGTCATCGAGGCACTCAAGCGCGGGGCGATCACCGCCGCGGCGGACTCGCCCCTTGGCGCCGCGCGCGATGCCGCGTTCGTCGTGCTCGCCGTCCCACCGTCGGCCACACTGGAGCTCATCGAACGCGCGCCGGCATGGCTCGCCCCCGGGGCGATCCTGTCCGACGTCGCCAGCATCAAGGCCCCGGTAATGGAGCGGGCCCGCGCCGCAGGACTCGCGGCGCGGTTCGCCGGCGCGCATCCGCTGGCGGGGACGCATGGGACCGGGTTTGCCGCGGCGCGCCCGGACCTCTTCCGCGGTGCCGTGGTCTATGTGTGTTCCACTGGCACGCCCGAGGGCGACACCGTCGCCCGCGACGTAGCCAGCTTCTGGGAGCTGGTGGGTGAATCATCGCCGGTGACCATCGATGCGACCGCGCACGACGTCCAGCTCGCCTGGACCAGCCACCTTCCCCAGGCGGTGGCCTCGGCGCTGGCGGTGTCGCTCAGTGCCCGGGCGCTCGGTGGCGTCTCGTTTGGGCCCGGCGGCCGGGACACGACGCGGCTGGCCGCGAGCGACCCTGACCTGTGGGCCGAGATCTTCCTCGCGAACGCCGGCCCGGTGGCCGAAGCGCTGGCGCAGACGGGCGCGGCGATGCAGCAGCTGCGCGCCCTGATCGCGGCGCGCGACGCGGCCGGGCTCAAGGCGTTCCTGGCGCAGGGCACCGCTTTCCGGAAGGGTCTCGATCGATGATGGTGCATGGCGTCGTGCGCGTCCCCGGCGACAAGAGCATCACGCACCGTGTCCTCCTGTTCGGGTCCCTCGCGAGGGGACGCAGTCACATCGGCGGTGCCCTGACATCGCTCGATGCCCGGTCGAGTGCGCGCGTGCTGCGCCAGCTCGGCGCTGCCATCTCGCCGCTCCGCGCGGGCCGCGTCATCGAGATCGTCGGCCGGGGCCGGCTCCGGCGGCCCGACGACCTTCTCGACTGCGGCAACTCGGGCACCACCACCCGATTGCTGCTGGGCATGCTGGCCGGTCACCGCTTTGCCGCGACGCTCACGGGCGACCGCTCGCTGCGACGGCGCCCGATGCGGCGCGTCACCGAGCCGCTCTCCCAGATGGGGGCGCGGTTCTCCGACATGGCCGGCGATGGGCTGCCGCTCACCATCCGGGGTGGTGTGCTCAAGGCGCTCCGCTACGAGCAGCCGGTCTCGAGTGCCCAGATCAAGAGCTGCCTGCTCCTCGCCGGTGTCACCGGCGGGGTCGACGTCGCCATCCGCGAGCCCTTCGGCCGTTCCCGCGATCACACCGAGCGCCTGCTGCGCGCCTTTGGATACCGGGTGGTGGATTCTGCCGACGGCTGGATCGAAATGTCTCCCACCGGCCGCATCATGCCGTTCGACCTGCAGGTGCCGGGTGATCCGTCGTCCGCGGCCTTCCTCGTTGGTGCCGCGCTCCTCGCGGAGGGCGGGGAGCTGCGCATTTCCGGTGTCGGCATCAACCCCACCCGAATCGGTTTCCTCGCGGTGCTGGAGCGCATGGGGGCAGCGCCCCGTATTGACGCTCCAGGCGAAGAGTTCGGGGAGCCGGTGGGCGACCTCCTGGTCGCACCGGCGTCGCTGCGCGCCACGACCGTGGGCGCCGGGGAGATCCCCGGGCTCATCGACGAGATCCCACTGCTGGCGGTCCTGGCCTCCCGGGCGGCGGGTACCACGGTGTTCAAGAACGTGGGAGAGCTCCGCGTGAAGGAGAGTGACCGTCTCGGCTTGATGGCGGCCAACCTGCGCGCCGTGGGCGCGCTCGCCGAAGTGCAGGGCGACGACTTGCACGTGAGTGGCTCCGATCGATCGCCGGCGGGCCGGATCCGCACCGAGGGCGATCACCGCCTGGCCATGGCGTTTGCCGTGCTCGGCACCGTGCCAGGCGCCCGCATCGCCATCGACGACATGCGCTGCGCCGACGTGAGCTTTCCCCACTTCCGCGAGACGCTGGCCAGCATCAGGGCGCGGGGCCGCTGAATGCGCCGCGGCATCATCGCCATCGACGGCCCGGCCGCGTCCGGCAAGTCGAGCACCGCGCGCGCGGTGGCGGAAGCGCTGGGGTTCGGTCACCTCGACTCGGGTGCGCTCTATCGCGCCATCACCCACGTGGCCCTGGACGAGGCGGCGAGCGCCGGGGTGGATAACCCGCTCGCGCTCGCATTCGACAGTGTGTTGCGCGGAGCGGAAGACCGGGGCCTCATGCTGCAGCCTGATGGTGCCGGGTTCGCCTGCTATCTCGACGGCGCGCCGGCCGACGCCGAGTTGCGGACTCCGCTCGTCACAGCACACGTCTCGGCGGTGTCGGCGGTGCCGGTGGTGCGGGAATGGGTCAATGCCAAGCTGCGCGAGCTGGCGCGCGCCGGCGTGGGCGTCGTGGTCGACGGCCGCGACATCGGTACCGTGGTCTTTCCTGATGCCGAGCTCAAGGTCTTCCTGACGGCGACGGCCGAAGCGCGGGCGAAGCGGCGGCTGGAGCAGCGCGGCGCGCCAGTGGACGCCGACGAGCTGGCCCGCGAAGCGGAGCGGTTGGCACTGCGCGACCGCGCGGATGCCTCGCGCGCCGTGGCGCCCCTGCGCCGGGCCAGCGATGCGATCGAGGTGGATACGACCTCGGTATCGTTCCAGGAGCAGGTGCAGCAGATCGTCCAGGCGGCCAGGCGGGTGCTCACCGACTAGCCCGGCGGCGCATGGCGACCTCGCCCACGCGGCGAGGCCACTGTATCGTTTGGATCGGGGGGGGCGCCATTGATTTGCCCGCGCAGCATTTTTGAATCGGAGGGGGATCTCTGAAGCGATTGTTCCGGCGGGCGGCGGTGCTCACCGTTGGGCTGGTGCTCGCTGTGCGCGTGATGTCGGCGCAGGAGAAGCCGGCGATTGACGCGACCGCGCTGGCCAAGCAGACCCAGAACCCGGTGGCGGATCTTGTCACCATTCCATTCCAGTTCAACTTCAACAGCGGTGGCGGCCTCGACGACGGCACCCTGTTCAACCTGAACTTCCAGCCGGTCATTCCGGTCAAGGTGACTCCCGACTGGACCGTGATCATGCGGACGATCATTCCGTTCCTCAGCAGCCCCGCACCGGGCGGCGGGCAGGTTGGCGGCATTGGCGACATCGTGCTCCAGACGTTTCTGTCGCCGGCGCATCCGGGAAAGCTGATCTGGGGCGTGGGGCCGGAATTCTCGATTCCTGCGGCGACCAACCCGCTGTTTCGTACCGGATCATGGGCCATCGGACCCACCGGCGTACTGCTCACAACCAGGGGCCCGTATGTGCTTGGCCTGTTGGCGAACCAGCTGTGGACCTTTGCTGACGCGGGGGGAGACCCCGAGGTGAACCAGCTCCTGATCCAGCCCTTCGTCAACTACAACTTCGGGAAGGGCTGGGCGATCTCCACCGGCCCGGTCATCACCGCCAACTGGTCGGCGCCATCGGGGCAGGAGTGGACCGTTCCGCTCGGCTTCGGCATTCAACGCGTCACGATGTTCGCAGGGCGGCCCATCAACATCGGCGCCCAGTACTACTACAACGTGGTGCATCCTGATAGCGGGCCGGCGAGCCAGTTCCGCATCATCTTTGCGCTCCTCTATCCGAGCGCCCGCAAGCCTGCGCCGGAGCACTGACCCATGACCGCGCCCGAGCCGACCAATCCGTTCGGTACCGGGCCCTTTCAGGCGCTGCTGCACGCGGTGCGCCTCCGGTCCGGCGCCGAGGACGCGATCGGGCGGCGGGCCGTGCTTGCCTTGATCGTGGCCTGGGTGCCGCTGGCTATCCTGGCCCAGCTGCAGGGGCTGGCCATTGGTACGGGCCGCGCCTCCTTTCTCCAGGACTTCGCAGCCTACGCCCGCTTCCTGGTGGCGATCCCGCTCCTGGTGGCGGCGGAGGCACCGGCCCGCCGGTGGCTCACGCGCGTGCTGCTCCACTTTCCCGAGGCGCGACTCATTCCACCCGCCCGGGAAGCCGAGTTCACCGCGCTCCTGGGCTCCACCCGCCACCTGCTGGGGTCGCGGCTGGCACTGCTGGCCATCGTCGTCCTCGCCTACACCGCGACCCTGACGTCGACCGCGGCATGGGTCTCGTACGGCGCGGCGAACTGGATCGCGGTAGATGGTGACCACGGGCGCGCCATTTCCTACGCCGGGTGGTGGCGGCTCCTGGTGAGCCAGCCGCTGTTCCTGTCCCTGCTGCTTACCTGGCTCTGGCGGCTGTTCCTGTGGCTGCGGTGCCTGCGTGCCGTTGCGCGCATGGATCTTCGCATCGTGGCGTCCCACCCGGACAAGGCGGGGGGGCTCGGATTCGTGGGACAGTCCCTGCGGGCGTTCCCGCTCTTTGCCGTCGCGTTCGGGAGTGCGATCGCCGGCACCCTGGCCAACATGCTGACGTACGACAACCGAAGCGCCGCGGCGCTGGCACCGTTTGTCGTGGCCACGATCGTGGTGATCCTCCTGCTCTGCGCCGGGCCGCTGCTGGTGTTCATGCGGCCCTTGCGCCAGGCACAGGACGACGCTGAACTGACCTACGGCGCCCTCGCCACGTCGCTTGGGCTGCGGTTTGAGGAACGCTGGCTCGACAAGGCCCCCGACGTCGGCCCCGACGCGCTGGCGGTGCCCGATTTCTCGGCCACGACGGACCTCTACTCGGTGGCAGGCCAGGTGGTCGAGATGCGCTTCATCCCCCTTGAAATCAAGGACTTCGTGCCGCTGCTCATTGGCACTGTCCTGCCGTTTCTTCCCATCCTCCTGCAGCAGGTGTCCTTCACCGAGCTGGTGGAGGTCGTTCGGCATGTGCTGATGTAGCGGACGCTGTTCCCCTGCCGCCTCCTGCGCGGATCTCGCTCTCCAGCACCGACTTGCAGAAGGAGCAGCGCGTGCGCTAGTTTAGGGGCTCCCCACCCACGCAATTCCGCGCGGCCGGGACAACCTTTCCCCGCGCAGCGCACCGTGCGGCACCTCAAGGAAGTGTTGCTCACATGATCGATCAGGACGTCGCTGCACCCCGCACGCTCTCCACGCCCACCGGCCTCCGTGTTCGCCAGGACCTGTACGACGACCAGTACTCCGACTCCGACTATGAAACGATGCTGTCCCTGTACGAGGGGACCATGGCATCCATCGTCGAGGGCGAGATCGTCAAGTCGAGGGTGCTCCGCGTCACCGACAATGCCGTCATTCTCGACGTCGGCTTCAAGTCGGAAGGCTCGGTGCCGCTGGATGAGTTCAACAATCCGCAGGACCTGAAGGAAGGCGATGAAGTCGAGGTGTTCCTCGAGCACCTCGAGGATGCGGAGGGCGCGGTCGTGCTCTCCAAGAAGAAGGCCGACTTCATGCGGGTGTGGGAGAAGATCCGCGTGGCCTACGAGAGCGACCAGCCGGTGCAGGGCTCGCTCAAGAAGAAGATCAAGGGCGGCGTCGTGGTCGACCTCATGGGCGTCGATGCGTTCCTCCCCGGCAGCCAGATCGCGCTCCGCCGGGTGCCGAACATCGACGACCTCCTGGGCCAGTCGTTCGAGTTCAAGATCATCAAGCTGAACAAGCGCCGGCGGAACATTGTCGTGAGCCGCCGCGTCATCCTCGAGAACGAGCGGGCGCACAAGCGCGAGTTCCTCATGAAGGAGCTGGCGGTGGCGCAGGTGCGGAAGGGCATCGTCAAGAACATCACCGATTTCGGTGCCTTCATCGACCTCGGCGGCGTGGACGGCCTGCTCCACATCACCGACATGTCGTACGGCCGGGTGTCCCACCCGACCGAGATGGTGCAGATCGGCCACGAGGTCGAGGTCAAGGTGCTCGACATCGACTGGCAGCGGGAGCGCATCTCGCTCGGCATGAAGCAGCTGCAGAACTACCCGTGGCAGAACGTCGCCGCGAAGTATCCGGTCGGTACGCGGGTGCAGGGCAAGGTGGTCTCGATCACCAACTACGGCGCGTTCATCGAGCTGGAGCCGGGCATCGAGGGCCTGGTGCACATCTCCGAGATGAGCTGGACCCGCAACGTCCGCCACCCGTCGAAGATCGTCAGCATCGGCGAGACCATCGAGGCGGTGGTGCTCAAGGTCGACGAGACCGAAGAGAAGATCTCGCTCGGCATGAAGCAGACGGAGCAGGATCCGTGGATGGTGCTGCCGCTCAAGTACCCGGTGGGCACCCGCATTGCCGGCAAGGTGCGGAACCTCACGAGCTTCGGCGCCTTCGTGGAAATCGAGCCGGGCATCGACGGCCTGATCCACATCTCCGACATGTCCTGGACCAAGCGGGTCCAGCACCCGTCGGAAGTGGTCAAGAAGGGCGACGCCGTCGACGTCGTGATCCTCAACATCGACGCCGACAACAAGCGCATTTCGCTCGGCTTGAAGCAGGCGGAAGAGGACCCGTGGCTCAAGATCGGCGAGACGTACCCCATCGGCATGGAGCTCAAGGGCCACGTCGTCCGGCTCATGGACAAGGGCGTGGTCGTCGATTGCGGCAACGATATCGAAGGCTTCGTCCCCATCTCGCAGCTCGGGGTTCCCGACCTCGAGAACCCGGGCGATGCGGTGAAGGAAGGGCAGCCGGTCGACCTGAAGGTGCTCGAGGTGGACCCGATCCATCACCGCATCGTGCTGGCGGCGATCGGATATCCGGAGGGCGAGTGGATTGTCGTGCCGAAGCTCGAGATCCCGCCCGACGAGATGTAGCCGAAGTCGGTAGTCGTCCGTCGTGAGTCGTGAGAGGGGCCGGCCATTGCCGGCCCCTCTTTCGCGTGCTACCCTGATTGCTCCTGACCCACGACTCACGACCCACGACTCACGACTCCCATGCCCTCACCCCGCGACCTCCTCGACGACCTGCACCATCGCCGCGCCGCCGCCGAGCAGGGCGGGGGGCCCGACCGCGTCGAGCAGCAGCACAAGAAGGGGAAGCTCACCGCCCGGGAGCGGCTGGACCTGCTGCTCGATCCCGGCACCTTCACCGAACTGGACCGGTTCGTGACGCACCGGGCGACGGACTTCGGGCTCGCGGACCGGGTCTACCCCGGCGACGGAGTCGTCACAGGCTCGGGCCGCATCGGCGGGCGACTGGTGTACGTCTACTCGCAGGACTTCACGGTCTTCGGCGGCTCGCTCTCCGAGGCGCACGCCGAGAAGATCTGCAAGGTGATGGACCTGGCGGTGCGCAACGGGGCGCCGATCATCGGCCTGAATGACTCGGGTGGCGCCCGCATCCAGGAGGGCGTCGTCTCGCTCGGCGGTTATGCCGAGATCTTCCTGCGGAACACGCTGGCGTCCGGGGTGGTGCCGCAGATCTCCGTCATCCTCGGCCCCTGCGCGGGCGGGGCGGTCTACAGCCCCGCCATCACCGACTTCGTGTTCATGGTGCGCGACGTGAGTTACATGTTCGTGACCGGCCCCAACGTCGTGAAGACGGTGACGCACGAGGACGTGACGTTCAACGACCTGGGCGGCGCCGACGTGCACGGCACCGTGTCGGGCGTGTCCCACTTCACCTTCGATTCCGAGCCGGCCTGCCTGGACGCGGTGCGCGAACTGGTCGGGTTCCTGCCGTCGAACAACCTGGATGAGCTGCCGCTCGTCCCGACCGAGGATCCCGAGGATCGCGCCGACGAGGCGCTGCTCGATGCGATCCCGGAGAGTGCCACCCGTCCGTATGACATACTGGACGTGGTGCACCGCGTGGCCGACGAAGGGAACTTCCTCGAGGTGCACAAGGGATTCGCCGACAACATCGTGGTCGGGTTCGCGCGGCTTGGCGGCCGGCCGGTGGGCGTCGTGGCCAACCAGCCCGCGGTGCTCGCCGGGGTCCTGGACATCAATGCCAGCTCCAAGGCGGCGCGGTTCATCCGCTTCTGCGACTGCTTCAACCTTCCGATCGTCACGTTCGTGGACGTACCGGGGTTCCTGCCCGGTGTCGCGCAGGAGCACGGCGGCATCATCCGGCATGGCGCCAAGCTGCTGTACGCCTACTGCGAGGCAACAGTCCCCAAGCTCACCGTCATCACCCGCAAGGCCTATGGCGGTGCCTATGACGTCATGAGTTCGAAGCACATCCGGGGCGACCTGAACCTCGCCTGGCCCACCGCTGAGATCGCGGTCATGGGGGCCAAGGGTGCCGTCGAGATCCTCTTCCGCGACGAGATTGCCAGGGCAGCCGACCCGGCCGCGGCGCTGGCCCGCTTTACCGAGGAGTACCAGGCCCGCTTCGCGCATCCCTACGCGGCCGCGGCGCGGGGCTATGTGGATGACGTCATCGACCCCAGGGAGACCCGCGCCCGGCTGATCGAGGCGCTGCGGACCCTGCGCACCAAGCGCGACCGGAACCCGCCCCGCAAGCACGGCAACATCCCGCTGTAGGCCCCAGCCGGGCCCGCCAGGCGTGGGCGGCCCTCCAGCCTTGCACGCCGGCGGTCCGGAGGCCATCTTCAAGCGATGCCTCGACTTGTGACGAGCCGACTCTTGCTCGGTGTCTGCCTGTCGGGTGTTCCAACGCTGCTTGCTGCACAGGGCGCCATCGATCCGCGCATGCCGGGACGCGCGGCCGAGCTGGTGCGCCAGGGCGAGCGCAGCGTGGCCACCGATATGCTGGGCCGCTACCTCGCCGTAGCGCCCGACGATGGTCATGCCTGGCTGCAACTCGGCCGTCTCTACCTCATCGAAATCCGCGAATGGCATGCTCGGCATCAGGGTGACCCCGATGGTGCGCTGCTGCTTGATTTTGCGGAGGCCGCGTTTGACCAGGCCGACCGCCTCGTGCCCGACTCGAGCTCGGTGCTGCACACCGAGGTCGAGGTTGATCGCGCGCTCGTCGTCTTCGAGGCACTGGGATGGACCACGGCGCGCGCCCAGTGGCAGCGGGTGTCGCGATCGCAGCTTCCGCCCGAGCTCGCCGAGCTGGGCCAGAACCTGCTCCGCTCCTGCCCCGCAGGCGGCGTGCTGGTCACCGGTGGCGATATCGAAGCACTCGCGGTGTGGCAGGCGGCGCTCTCCTCACGCGATCGCGGCGATGTGGTCCCGCTCCGCCCCGACCTGTACGTGTCCGACGCCGTCTACCGCAGGCGCGCCGCGGAACTGCTCCAGGTTGATCCCGCCATGTCGCTGCGAAACGCATTGACCGAAGCGGCGAGCCGGCGGCCGATCTGCATCGCGCCTGCGGCTGACGACGCGGCCGTCCCCGACATGCAGTGGCACCCGAGTCGGCTGGTCCGGGTGAACCGCGGCGTGGCCCCGCCGGCCGACGTGCTTGCGTTCACCGCCCTGCTCGAGGCCAGCAAGGGTGACGCCTCCGCGTGGGTCGCCGATGTGCGCGCAGTCTATGACGGGGCCGCGCGCTACAACGTGCTCCTGTGCCCCGTGCTCCAGCCCGTATTCGGAAACACCCTGCCCGCCGCCTGTCGCCCCTGACGACGCCTCGCCCCTCGTGAAAAGAGTCCTGGTTGCGAACCGCGGGGAGATCGCCCTGCGGATCGTGCGCGCCTGCCACGAGGATGGTATCGAGGCGGTCGCGGTCTACTCGGACGCGGATCGCACGAGTCCTCACGTTCAGGCGGCTGATCGCGCCGTGCCTATCGGGCCGGCGCCCGCGTCCGAGAGCTATCTCAATGTCGCGCGCCTGCTGGAGGCAGCGGCATCGAGCGGTGCGGATGCGATCCATCCCGGCTACGGGTTCCTCGCCGAGCGGGCCTCCTTCGCCGAGGCCGTGATCGGCGCCGGGCTGGTATGGATTGGCCCGCCGGCCGACGCGATCCGCGCGATGGGCGACAAGACCGAGGCGCGCCGGCGCATGCAGGCCGCCGGGGTGCCGGTGGTGCCGGGCGCGGTGACCCCGGTAACCGATCTCAAGAGCGCGCGACGGGTGGCCGAGGAGATCGGGTTCCCGCTCATGGTGAAGGCGTCCGCGGGCGGTGGCGGGCGCGGCATGCGCGTCGTACGCGCGCCCGGCGAGTTGCGCGGCGCGCTCGAGACAGCGGCGTCCGAGGCGGTGAAAGCGTTCGGCGACCCGCGGGTCTATCTCGAGAAGTACATCGAGCGCCCGCGGCATATCGAGATCCAGGTCCTGGCCGACGCGGCGCGCACGATTCACCTGGGCGAGCGCGAATGTTCCATCCAACGCCGGCACCAGAAGCTCGTCGAGGAGGCACCGTCGGTTGCCGTCTCCTCCGAGCTGCGCGAATGGATGGGTCAGGCCGCCATCGCGGCCGCCGAGGCGGTGGGCTATCGCGGAGCAGGGACATGCGAGTTCCTGCTTGCTCCGGGCGGCTCCTTCTACTTCCTGGAGATGAACACCCGCATCCAGGTGGAGCACCCGGTGACCGAACTGGTGTTCGGCGTGGATCTCGTGCGGGAGCAACTCCGCATCGCGCAGGGCCTCCCGATGGGCGTGCCGGACACCTACCTGCATCCACGCGGGTGGTCGATCGAGTGCCGCATTACCAGCGAGGATCCCGCCGCCGGGTTTCTTCCGTCCACGGGGCGAATCACCTTCCTCCGCGCCCCCGGCGGGCCCGGCGTGCGCTGGGATTGCGGCGTCGAAGTGGGCAACGAGGTGACCCTCTACTACGACTCTCTGCTTGCCAAGCTGATCGTGTGGGCGCCCAACCGGGCCGACGCGATCGCGCGCATGGGCCGCGCGCTCGACGAGCTCCTCATCGCCGGGGTCGCGACGAACCAGTCGTTCCATCGTCGCCTGATGGCGGACGAGGCCTTCCGCGAGGGCCAGTTCGACATTCAGCTGCTGGAACGTCGGCCTGAACTCCTGGCGGATTCCGCCGATGCGGACCTGGCCGCCGATCTCGCCGTGGCGATCGCCGTGGCCGAGGATGAGGCCCGCGAACGTCGCGCCCCGCCGATCGCGCACGGTGCGGCGCAGGGCAGTGCGTGGCTCGACGCCGCCCGACGCGACCAGCTCCGCTGACGGGCGGGGCCGTGCCCGCGGAGGGCGCCGTCGAGACCGCCCGCATCGAACGGATCGCGGCCGGTGGCGACGGCATCGGTCACCTGGCCGATGGTCGCGCCGTGTTCGTTCCTCGCAGTGCGCCGGGTGATCTCCTCGAGCTCACCCAGGTGTCCCGGCAGACCTCCTTTGCCCGCGCCGAGGTCGGCCGCATCCTCGAACCGGGACCGGGGCGTGTCGTGCCGGCCTGCCCCCATTACACCCGCGACCGCTGCGGCGGCTGCCAACTCCAGCACCTCGCCCCCGAGGCGCAGCGCGAGGCCCGCCGGGCCATCGTCGGTGATGCGCTGAGGCGCGTAGGCCGGCGCGACGTCACTGACCCTGTGCTCGAGCCGGCGACGGAGGAATGGGCCTATCGCACGCGGATCACTCTGCACCAGGGCGCGGAGGGACGCCGCATGGGCTTCCACCGGCTGGGGCGGCCCGGAGAGATCTTCGACCTTGAGACCTGCCTGCTGGCCGTCCCGGCGGTGCAGGAACTGTGGAGTGTCCTGCGCCTGCTGCGCCGCTTGCTGCCGGCACGGTTCAAATCGCTGACGCTCAGGCTCGAGCGTGGCGGTGGGCGTCA
>Ga0315297_10001034_pt1 | contig 16891 bp, 14 predicted proteins | sample YL17G15_0_MG_FD_203628 | JGI IMG/M metagenome (GOLD analysis project Ga0315297, IMG submission 203628) | Sediment microbial communities from Yellowstone Lake, YNP, Wyoming, USA - YL17G15_0 | ecosystem: Environmental > Aquatic > Freshwater > Lake > Sediment | place: USA: Wyoming | collected... | reverse complement strand
TCGGCGCTGGAGAGCAATCTCGAACCGAGGAGCATGCACCCGACGATCAGGGCCACACCGATGAGCGCACGAACGTCGCGCCATCGCCGCGGTGACTGCCGCACTGCGTCTGGCGATGGCGTCGCCGACGAACCCGCGGGCGAACCCGAGCGTGCCAGCACGAACTGCGCCACTGGTCCTCCCCCGTTGTCGGACGTGACGGCTCGCCGAGGGTGGGGGTTCGGCCACCCCCCCGACCAGCGAAGTGTCCAATCGGCGGACACACTTTCGGGTGGTTGCATCAAACTGCATCATCTGCAGGCAAGTGGCATGATTCCACCGTGCCACCACGTTTCCTCACCCTCGCCGACGTGGCCGAGATCCTCAACACGTCCTCGGCGCAGGTGTATGCCTTGGTCCGCTCCGGAGAACTGCGCGCGCTGAAGATGGGCGGCCGCGGTCAATGGCGAGTGCAGAGCAGCGACCTCGAGGACTACATCCAGTCGGCGTACGCCGAGACCGAGAAGTTCCTCGCGAGTCACCCCTTCGGCAAAGGCGACCCGGTCTGAGCCCGGACCTAGCGACGTCTGATCCAGCGAATAGCCCCCAACGCGATCGTTTGAGTCCCCGACAATTCAGCGCTGCGTCGGAAATCGTCCGCGTGATGAAGGCCAATGTCGACGTGATCCCGTCCCGCCCGATCGAGCGTGCCTGACACCTCACCGACACCGGCGACCCCGATCACAACCGGTCGCCGATCGCGGACCCAGCCGCGCAGGATGGCCGAAAAGTCGTAACGCTGATCGACGAGACCTTTGGTATCAGGGCTCTCTGCGCTGCCTCCGAGATCATCGACGGTAAGGAGAGACGACGTCGGCAGCAACCATTCAACGGGGACGGAGCCTGTGTGGCTGGCCCCGAGGAACCAGTCGGTTCCGACGGCGGAGACAGTGAGGCGCAGCGCGCGAAACCCTGCGGGCGCGTCGTGAACGCGAATGGACATGGTGCGAAGTCGCGCGGCGCCGAGTCGATCGGCCAGCGAGATGCGGGCCCATTCGCGTCGCGTGCGGTCAGCGATCTCGTCGGCCAACTCACCATCGGCATACGTCCGGGCCTGAGCTTCCAGGTCCGCGAACACCCGGTCCCATCGCTGGCTGCCGCCATCGACGTCCCCAGCATCCCGGTGCGGCCGGGATGCATCCCCGTCGTCCGTCATGAGTACTCCCCCGTCGGATCGAAAGGTAGATCCCCAGACCCGGCTCTGACAACGCCTCTTGACATCGGAGTACGCGACGGCATACAAAGGGTTACAGAAGCAAACATAGGAAAACAGCGTTATATGACACCAGTCCGGGGGGAACTGATGTGGGTCGAGTTTGTAATTGATGCAGGTCCACTGTCTCGCGGTGGCCTCGTGGCCGCCGACCAGGTTGTCGTCCAAGTCGGGCTGTGGACGGCGGGAGGGTTGGCGGGCCTGTACGCCGTTCGCATCGCGCTGGCCTGGTCGTTGATGGCACTCGTTCGGGAGGGGCCATGCCGCCATCCGTTGCGAGTTCCATCGACCTGGCGGCGGCACCTGGTCCGAACGGCGCTGCGGCTGGCACCCAGGCACGCCCGCGGTCGACTCCTGTCGTGGTCAGGCATCGCGGTCACCGCGAGCGTGATGTTCGCAACCGCCGTCCCGGTCGCCAACGCCGTACTCATCGAGCCCACACCGTCGGCTTCGTCGACCGTGAATGGGGGTCCGCTCCCCGTCTTGGACCGAGGCTGGGTCCACCCGACCGAGGTCAGACACAGCGGTATGAGCGCCCGCCGCGCTGCGAGCGCCGTCCTCGTCCGCCGAGGCGACACGTTGTGGGGAATCGCCGCCCGGCACCTTCCCGGTCAGGTGAGCAACGCGCGTATCGCAGCTGCATGGCCACCGTGGTATCGGCTCAACCGTCGCGTTATCGGATCCGATCCCAATCTCATCCGACCCGGGATGCGACTTCGCGCCCCAGGTGCGGACGGCGAGGTGGCGCAATGAGCCACGCACCAATGGCCGACACAGACTCACCCGATGAGTTGGGCCCGGATACGACGCGGCGCGACGCAAGCGATGAGGGTAGCCACGCGCACGTTCGCATCAGTCGGCCGCCGTCTTGGCTCGAGCCAGCGGCAGCGACCGAACCGCCGACCGAGGCGGTGGTCATCGGTTTGCCCCGACGCAACGGCGACTACGTCCAAGGCACATTGCCTCTTCAGTTGCCATCATCTTCGCCGTACCGATCACCTCGGCAACGATCGTCCGCACCGTCGACCGGCGGCTCCGTCCCAGGGATCGCGACGGCCGCGCAGATCATGAGTTCCTTCTCCGGACGGGGACTGCGACTCGTCGAATCACTCGTGGAACCGGTGGGCACCGACAGTGCGGACTCGCTGTTCGACGCCCGACGCACACCGCGATCGGAGCTGCCCGACCCGCGCGAGTGGGCCGCGCGATTGGGACAGGCGATTATCGAGGTCCTCGACGGTCGACGCTCACCGAGTCAGTTGCTTCGATGGACCACGCCGGAGATCCATCGAGCCTTACGAACTCAGGCCGGTTCGCTGGCCGGAGTGCTGGCCGGAACCAGCGAGGCAGATCCCTCCAGAGGAGGCGGACCGGGCCGTGTTCAGGTTCGAAGCGTGCATGTATGCGAACCGGAATCAGGCATAGCGGAGGTCTCGGTCGTGCTCAGCACACCTCGTCGTTCTCGCGCGATGGCCATGCGACTCGAAGGTGTCGACGGCCGCTGGCGCGCCACCGTGGTGATGCTGGCGTGAGACCTGGCGAAAGACCTGCTGACGTCAGACCTGATTGCGCACGCGCGGATCCCCGTGGCAACGCTTGTACTTCTTGCCCGAACCGCACGGGCAGGGCGCGTTGCGGGCAGTGCCGGCGTACTCGCTGTCGTCGAGGGTGGCCGTGCTCACAGAACCGCCGGCACCGTCCAGAGTCGGGGCGCTGTACTGCAATTGCTGCGGACGGGCGGGGCCAAGACCCTTCGCCACGATTTCGGGGTGATGCTCGTGTTCGCCCTCCGCACCGACACCGGCACTCGCCGCCGCCGCTATCTGCTCGGTAGCCGAGGTTTCGGCACCCTCGGTCACATCCACTTCGACGTTGAAGAGATAACCGACCGACTCCTCTTTGATCGACTCCATCATCGCGTTGAAGAGGTCAAAACCCTCGCGCTGATACTCGACGAGCGGATCGCGTTGGGCCATCGCGCGCAGCCCGATGCCCTCCTGCAGGTAGTCCATCTCGTAGAGGTGCTCGCGCCACTTGCGGTCCAGAACGCTCAACACGACGCGACGCTCGAGTTCGCGCATCACCTCGTCACCGAGGATCTCCTCACGTCGGTCGTACGCCGCGTGCGCGTCCGTCTTGATCTCCTCGATGAGGTACTCCTGGGCCAAGCCCGCACGATCGCCACCGGAGCGCTCCTCGAGTTCCTCGACCGAAATGCCCACCGGGTAGAGCGTTCCCATGGCGGTCCACAACTGTTCGAGATCCCACTCCTCCGGGTACCCCTCTGAAGTAGCGGCTTGGACGTAATCCTCGACCGTGTCATCCAGGAAGCTGCGCACCTGCTCGTGCAGGTCGGCGCCTTCAAGCACCTCACGACGCTCGCCGTAGATGACTTGACGCTGGCGGTTGAGGACCTCGTCGTACTTCAACACGTTCTTGCGGATCTCGAAGTTCTGCGCCTCGACCTGGGTCTGGGCCGACCGGATGGCGTTGGACACCATCTTGGCTTCGATCGGAACGTCATCGGGGACGTTGAATCGACGCAAGAAGGCGTCGACCAGATCAGCCTTGAAGAGCCGCATCAATTCGTCTTCCAAAGACAGGTAGAAGCGTGTCTCGCCCGGGTCGCCCTGTCGTCCAGACCGACCACGTAGCTGATTGTCGATGCGACGGGACTCGTGTCGCTCGGTGCCCAACACGTAGAGCCCGCCGAGTCCAGTGACTTCATCGTGCTCGGCGGCGACGGCCTTCTGGGCCTTCTCCAACGCCTCTGGCCACGCCTTCTCGTACTCCTCGGGAGTGTCCACCGGCGACAGCTCGCGCTGGGCGAGTTCGGCGGCGGCCATGAATTCGGGGTTGCCACCGAGCATGATGTCCGTGCCTCGACCAGCCATATTGGTGGCGACGGTAACGGCACCCTTGCGACCGGCTTGCGCCACGATCGCAGCTTCCCGGTCATGGTGCTTCGCGTTGAGGACTTCGTGCGGAACTCCACGACGCCGAAGCAATTGGGAAAGGTGCTCGCTCTTCTCGACACTCACGGTGCCAACAAGGATCGGTTGCCCCTCTTCGTGGCGCTCGACGATGTCCTCGATCACGGAGTCGTACTTGGCATCTTCGGTGCGGTAGACCAAGTCACCCTCGTCCGCGCGAATCATCGGCTGGTTCGTCGGGATCGGGACGACGCCCAGCTTGTAGATCTGGTTGAACTCCGCGGCTTCGGTCATCGCCGTACCCGTCATGCCGCCGAGCTTTTCGTACATGCGGAAGTAGTTCTGCAATGTGACTGTCGCCAGCGTCTGGTTCTCGTTCTGAATCTCGACGCCTTCTTTGGCTTCGATCGCCTGGTGCATGCCCTCGTTGTAGCGACGGCCGGCGAGCATGCGCCCGGTGTGCTCGTCAACGATGAGTACCTCACCGTTGATCACGACGTAGTCCTTGTCGCGCTTGAACAACTCCTTGGCCTTCAGGGCGTTGTTCATGTAGCCGACGAGCGGGGTGTTGACCGATTCGTAGAGGTTGTCGATGCCCAACCAGTCCTCGACGCGCTCGACTCCGCCTTCGAGAATGCTGACCGTGCGCTTCTTCTCGTCGATCTCGTAGTCCTCGTCGCGGCGCATACGCGGTACGAATTTCGCGAACTCGGAGTACCACTTGGTTGCTTGATCGGAAGGACCGCTGATGATCAGTGGAGTACGTGCCTCGTCGATGAGGATTGAGTCGACCTCATCGACGACGGCGAAGAAATGACCTCGTTGGACGCGCTCTTCAGCCGACCACGCCATGTTATCGCGCAAGTAGTCGAAGCCGAATTCGTTGTTGGTCCCATAGGTGATGTCCGCGGCGTACTGTTCGCGACGTTGCGCGGCGGGCATCTGCGTCATGATGCAGCCGACAGTCAGCCCAAGGAATCTGTGGATGCGACCCATCCACTCCGAGTCGCGCTCGGCGAGGTAGTCGTTGACGGTGACCACATGCACGCCTTCGCCAGCGATCGCGTTGAGGTACGCCGGCAACGTGGACACAAGAGTCTTACCTTCACCAGTGCGCATCTCGGCGATGTTCCCGAGGTGCAAAGCCGCACCACCCATGATCTGCACGTTGTAGTGGCGCTGGCCCAACGTACGGCGCGCTGCCTCTCGCACGGTGGCGAAGGCCTCGGGGAGGAGTTCGTCGAGGGACTCGCCATCCGCGTGACGCTTCCTGAATTCGTCGGTCAGCGCTCGCAACTCGCCATCGGACATCGGGGTGAACTCGTCCTCAAGGGCGTCGACCTGCGCCGCGATGCGCGTGAGCTTCTTGAGGGTTTTGCCTTCGCCGGCGCGAAGAATCTTGTCGACGACCTTCACCAGTGACGTCCTTGTCAGTTCGCCGACCCACGGGGCCGGATTCGTCCCATCCCCGCGGCGCGGGCATGGCGCAAGGGGCGCCTCCGCGCCCGTCGGGTCATGGTAACCGTTCGGTCACGGAGATCCCCCCGGCGAGAGCGCCACGCGGGTGGCTTCCCGCTCCGGGGCAGCGCCGCAAACCGGGGTGACTCGGGCGCTCGCCGTACGGTCTGATGTCCCCATGGACAGACCTGACGGCTCCGCGCCCTTCCCGATCCCCACTCGGGCTCACCTCAGCGACGGCGTCGTAGTGCTGCGCGCACCCCGGCCCAGCGATGAGGCTGCGATCGTGGCCGCAGCCAATGACCCTGACGTCGCGCGATTCACCATGGTTCCCGTTCCCTACGGGGTCTCCGACGCGCACGAGTTCGTCGGCCGGGCAGCGGAGAACTGGGCCACCGGGCAGTTCATATTCGCGATCGCCGACGCCGCCACTGACGAGTTGCTGGGAATGTGCGGATTGCACGATCGTGAAACCGGTGGGCTCGCCGGGGGCGCGGCGGAGATCGGCTACTGGCTCGCGCCCGCAGCCCGCGGAGCTGGAGTGATGACACGAGCGCTCACCCTGGTGTGCCAATGGGCGTTCGACGCGATGCCGCTCGAGCGCATTTCGTGGTGGGCGCTGGTCGGCAACACCTCCTCACGAGCGGTCGCTGAGCGAGTGGGGTTTCAGTTCGAGGGGACCGTACGTCGGGGAAAACTGCAACGAGGCCAGCGCGTTGACGCATGGATTGCTGGTTTGTTGCGTGAGGATCTGACGTCATGAAGGGCGCGGTATGACAGCGTACGAACCCGTTGAGATCGCGGCCGGTGCCTATCAACTGCGCCCGTGGCCGGTCGCCAACGCCGATCTTGACGAGGTTCTCGCTGATTTCTGCCTCGACCCCACCGCGCGAGCAGGCATCGCGGCCTTCCAGGGACCGCTGGAGGAGACGGTCGCGGCGCTCCGCGTGAATCGGCTCACCGGTTGGGAGACCGGCGACTACCTCGGATGGGGGATCCGCGAGGCGACCACGGGGCGTTGCGTCGGTGAAGTCACGCTGATCAAGCCGGACCTCAAGAATCAAGTGGTGATGATCGGGTACGCAACACGATCCGCTGATCGCGGGCGGGGCGTGATGTCGTCAGCGGTTCCGGCGGCCTGCAGGTGGGGATTCGAGGGCCTGGGGATGTATCGCATCTCCCTTGGACACATGGTCGGGAACACGGGCTCGCGACGGATCGCCGAGAAGTGCGGCTTCACCTACGAGGGAACTTCTCGCGGCGACTACCTCAACAACGGCGAACACCAGGACACCGTGTGGTGGTCCCGCCTCGCCATCGACTGACCGGTTCGCCGGTTATCGAACGGCAGGTGTGGTGCGCATGACGCGTACGTCGCTACAACCGACCCAGGCCGCGGCTTCGCGAAGGGCTGCGGCGGTTCCATCCACTGCTGCCTGAGGCACACGTCCGCCGCGGTTGACCTCGTAGACGACGTGTCTCGCGGTCAGCACCGAGCCGTCGCGCTTGGGATCGACGCGCGCGACAAGTCGTCCCCCGTGCAGAACGGGCATCGAGAAATAGCCGTGCTCGCGTTTCGCGGCCGGTGTGTACGCCTCGAGCCGATGATCAAATCCGAAGACTCGCGACGTGCGACCTCGATGCCAGACCAGCGAATCAAAGGGGCTGAGCAGCGTCGTACGAGCGCGTCCCGTCATCTCGCCGGCGGCCAGCACTACCAGCCCTTCTGAATCTGCGTATACCGGGCCGGTCCATCCCGGCACGGCGACTTCGACAAGTGCTGCTTGATCGACGAGTTCATTCACGGAGGTCATTACCTCTGCACGAGTGACGCCGTGAATCGTCAGTCGATGGACGTCGACAATGTCGCCGATCGTGCCCACTCCCAGTGAGCGCATCGACCGCCGGACCAGTTCCTGAACGCACACCGCATCGGCCGGACCCCAGGCGTCGTCGTCCGTTGTCCATGTGTCGACCGAACCGTCGGGGGTCTTCGCGTCGAAGCGGGGTTCGGGAATGGCCCGCTCGGCCAAGTCGTACACGCGCCGGAATCCGACCCGGCGTACACACACGACGTCGCCGACATCAAGGAGCCACTCGATGGCGATTTTGCTTTCCGACCAATCCCACCACTCACCGCTGCGTTTGGCGCCGCCGAGTTCGCGGGTGGTCAGCGGCCCTTCGTCTCGAAGCCGCTGCCTGATCCCGCCCAGGGCCGCGGTCGGTACGTCATGCCAGCGGACACCACGACGCCGATAGGCCCTACGGCGGAAGGCAAACAGCGGCCAAGAGCTCACCGGCAAGATGCACGCTGCGTGACTCCAGTATTCGAACGTGCGCGCCGGCTCGACCGACGCGAGGCCCTCGCCGCTCCCCCAGTACGCCGTCTCAACGGCGCCGCGGCCGATCGCACCGAGCCGGGCGTACGGAACGAGTTCGTGGTTGCGCGCGAGCACACTGATCGTGTCCAACTGGACGGCCCCGAGGTGCTCGAGCATCTCGTGCACAGCATCGATCCGGCGCCCAGCTCCCGCACGTGTTGCCTGACCCGGCGACATCGAGTACGGCCGGCCGAGCAAACCCTGGGCGTACAAAGCCATCCGACGTACGTCATCGCGGCTCAGATCAAGGATTTCGGACACGATTGGGGAAGATTAACTGCCTCTAGCGCAGCCTGGGGCACCTTCATCGCGACGGGGGGTGGGGGTCGGGGGCGGGGGGTCGGTCAGGCGATCTGGAGGACGCCTTCGCGGACAGCGCGGACGACGGCTTCCATGCGCGAGTGCACGCCGAGCTTCTCGTGGATGTTGCGAACATGGTTCTTGACGGTGTTCTCGCTGATGTAGAGCTTCTCGGCAATGCTGCGGTTGTTCATTCCCTCGGCCACCAGACTCAGAACCTCGCGCTCGCGGTGCGACAACGCGATCGCGCCCACCGAGCGACGTTCGCGTCGGTCCGACAACGAGACCAGCTCGTCGAGCAGCTGACTGACCAAGGCGGGAGAAAGCAACGAATCGCCGGTCGCAACCGTGGCGACCGCCTCCCGCAATTCGTCCAACGAACACGAGCGCGACAAGTAACCCCTGGCACCGGCGCGCACGGCCTCGGCCAAGCCCGGATCGTCGGCACCCTCGGCCAGCACGAGCACGTACGGCGCCGGTGACGTCTCACGCAAGGCACGACAGGCAACTGCGCCGCCCGCATCGGGGAGCTGGAGATCGAGTAATACGACATCGACGGGGTCGCCGGCCGTCGACTGATGTACCACCGCGGCGGACGCGGAACTCGCGTCGCCAACCTCACCAATCACCGCGACGCCAGCGACACCAGCAAGTGCTTCGATGAGCCCACGCCTGAAGATCGGCGCTCGATCCGCCACGAGTACTCGCACCATGAAGCAGCCTCCCGCGCTGCATCATGGCACGCACAGAAGCCGCGTGAGTTCAGTTCACGCGTTCTCGGCCAACTCGTCGACGTCGGACTCCTCGTGCAATCTGATCAAGCCGTAGTCGAACCCACGGCGCCGGTAGACCACGGTCGCGCACCCTTCGTCGACATCCATGAAGAGGAAGAAATCGTGCCCGACCAACTCCATGGCGTGCAGCGCCTGCTCAACGGTCATCGGCCCTGCTCTGTGCGTCTTCTCGCGCACGACGACGGGTCCAGCTGCGTAGACGACGTCGTCCACGTCATCTGCACCCGTTGTGGCTGGCGCAGAACCGTTCGCGGTGTGCGCCGAGCCCGATACGCGTGGCATGTCGTCGACCACGGAAAGCCGAGCGCCGACCACCTCGTCGGACTCGAGCGGTGGCGCAGCGGACGAGGCGGAGGCAGTCGCCGCCCGGCCGTGGCGATGGAACCGACGTCGCTCCCCCGCTCGGCGTAGACGTTCTTCGAGTCGGGAGTAGGCGACATCCAATGCGGCGTACTTGTCGTTGGCGGCTGCTTCGGCGCGAATCACCGGACCACGGCCACGACAGGTCAACTCAACCTCGTAGGCACGGTCGGACTGACGCGGATTGAGCTCCTTGGACACCTCTACGTCGATTCGGCTGAGCGGAACGCCGAAGCGGTCGAGCCGGGAGAGCTTGTCGGTGGCGTGATCACGAAAGCGAGTGGAGACCTCAAGATGGCGACCACGTACAACGATGTCGACTTGGTTCTGGTTCACGGCATCTCCCCTCGCTATTCACGGTTTCGTGACTGACGTCGACGATCGATGCGCGCTGCACACCGATCCTCGACACGCTGGCTGGCACCCACCCGGCCGACCTGGTCTTCGACCCCACATTCGCCTGCTGAGACGTTCGCAGCTTCCTTGCCACTACTGGCCTTCTCTCGGCACAACGGTCATCGGGACTGTTGCTGAGGCAGGTCTTACTCCTAAGCCGCACCGTGATCGAACGACAAGAAGTCGCCTTACGTGGACCGTTTCGCCTGCGGCTGGCATCGGCTTGCCCAAACCGGCTTTCCGTGCGCGAAACGCGACGGAAAGTCCGGTGGACGCAACCACGGACCCGGGCGGGTGCCATACCCTCACGGTAGTCCGCGAACCTGGGAAACGCCCACCAATGTCACACGTCCGCGTGGGCCCCCCGCCGCCGAGTCGCCGCGATGGTGGCCGCCCGGATCTGGAGAACCCCCACGGCACGCAGGGCACGTACGGCCTCGGTCAGCGTCGCTCCCGTCGTCACGACGTCATCGACGAGCACCACCATGTTCGGACGCGATCCGTCCCGAGCAGAGGGCGACCCCAATTCATCCAGCGACGCTTGGTCCACACTCATGGATCCCACGACGTTTCGCCACCGCGGGGCTGCCCCGAGTCCGGATTGGTCGACCACGAGTCGCGTGATGACCAGCGGATTGACCACGACGACGTCAACGCCCACGCGGGTCAGCTCGGTGCCGACTCGGTGCGCTAGCAAGGCCATCGTGTCCACTCCGCGCCTGCGGACGGCCGCCGGACTCGAGGGTGCGGGTACGAGCAGACACGGCGACTCGGGCGTGGGGGGCGACTCCATCGCGGCGGTGACCGCACGCGCCAACGCCCGCGACAGCGGCGCCAGAAGCGGCCGCTGGCCGCGGTCCTTGAAGGCGCTCAACACCTCTCGAACCGAACCGTCGTACGCCGCAACCGACCAGCAGTCGGGGAAACCGGCAGGTCGGGGCGTCGGCTCGGTGACCCGCGGTTCGCCAGAGAGACGTCTCGAGCAGCGAGAACACCACAGGGTGCCCGGCCCGCCACATCCGACACAGTCGCGGGCAGCGACGAGATCGACGGCGGCCGCCCAGAAGGCCTTGGAACCGTTAGGAGGCATCGGCCCAGGCTCGGGGACTGCGAGTCGCTTCCGGCACCGATCGGACCGACGTGTGGACCACAGATGCCCTGGGCACATGGCACGCACTGCCGGACGGGCGGTCGCTAGTACGCCGGGTCGCTTCCTCCCGCTCGAAGGACCCAACTGCCAGCCACCTGGATCCAGATCTCACTCGCGCCTACTCGACCCCCGGCAGTCGCACCCGTCAATTGCGTGGCCACGGCGAGGGGTCGCTGCGGTGCCGCGGCCAGGGCAACGGCCCCGGCTGGCGGCGACGCGACACGGCTCGTCGTCGGGCCGAAGTCGGCGACCAGAAGCGACGGCTCAGCCGCTCCAGACGTACCAAGAATCGCGAGATCTGTGGACGACGCCCAGGCAGCATCCGTGACATCGGTCAGAGCGGCCTCGATCCGGCGGGGGTCAGCCAGGCGCACGTCGTCACCCCGTCGCTCCACTCGTGCCACGACCACCAACGTGTGACCGCCCAGCCGCACCTGCAGGGCCGCGCGCATCCCGTCGCTCGACAAGGCAATGCCCACGACGTCCGAGGCGTTGAGTCCGGCCAGGCCTTGACTCGAGTTGACCGAGAGGACCGGGATGTTGAGCACCGGCCGACCCACACGGATGAGCTTCACACCGCGATCCCGATCGACCGTCCAAAGTCCACCGAAGCGATCCCACGAAGGTGCCGACAACTGAAGGCCGGTGATTCGGCGAACGAGCGGCTGACCTAGGCCGATCCGGCCACTCCACAACGTCGTCGCATCACGGCCGAGAACTGCGACTTGGCGTCCATCGACGGACACGGCCGGGCCGGACCACGAAGATCCAGGCTTGCCTGCCGCCCCCGGGAGCGGCGCCGGCGGAGTCTTGGGTGCGGTCACTTCGCCTGCGACACCGACATCGAGTCGACTCACTGCACCGTTCGCGGCCACAAAGAGCGAATCGGACGAAGTCGTCGAGGTGGGGCTGTCGGGCGAATACGTCGCCCATGAACTTGTCGGCTGCACCGCGCTGACCCCGGGGACCGCAAACGGTTGCCCAGCAACGGTTATGCGCACTCCGGTGACGTCAGTAAGGGAGCGCAGGCTCCAGACCAGTTGCGCTGACATCGCCTGACGTGTCTTGTCATCCGCGCTCAGGACTTCGCGGGTGAGATCGACCTGCGCGACCCCCGAATCGACGGGTACCGAGTCGATTGCGAGGGTGGTCCCTTCCGGGAAGGCAGTCTTGACCGACGGTGCCAACCACGCCGTCGGCCCTTTGAGCAACGACCGTACGACCGTCGTGGCCAGACCGGCCCCCACGACTGGGACGGTGATCGGGTTGGGGACCAACGTCGAGAAGGTCGGATCGAGGAAGTAGGTCGGCAGCGTGCGGAAGCCGCGCGCGATGTCGCCGCCGGACAAGATCAATCCGTCGGGACACACATCGATGCGCCACTCTCCAGCGACGTTCACCAGGGCGTACTTCGCGCGTAGTACCTGGGCGGGTGCCGCTAGTGAGTAGTCGCCGCGCCCGTCGATCAGTCCGGTGAGACCGCCCGACAGGTCGACTCCACGGGCGGAACGCTCTTCGAACGTCAGACCCGCGTCGTCATAGACCCGTACCCCGACCTCAGGTGCCCACGAGTCGGCGCGACGGGCGGTGAGGTACTCGCGGGCAATGGTCAACCCCTCGGCACCACCCGCGCTTGCCTCGAGGAAGCCCTTCACAACCTCGACCGGGGTCATGCCCGAGCGCGGCGGTCGGGCGATCACCCGGATGACCTGGTCATCCCGGCCGGTGTCGAGCACGGCACCCTGTTGGATCGGTCCGGAGGTCGGGACCGATGCGCAGCCGGTTGCGAGAAAGCCGCAGACCAGAGCAAGTGCCATCGTCTTACGCACGAGACTCACCTACCGGTTCTGCCACACCAGCGTGCGCTGCGTCGTCCTGCGCGGACGGCTCCGCCGGAACGGAGGAAGGCCGGGGTGCGGTTCGCGTGGGCAGCGGGACCCGAGTCGAGCCGTCCGCAGGTTCGAGCGGAACTGGTGACGAGGTGAGTTCCGTACCCGCAATGCGCGGCAGAGTCAGTCGGAACTGAGAGCCGTCACCTGCGACGCCCCACGCCTCCAGCCAGCCACCGTGCAGGTGCGCATCCTCCAACGAGATCGCCAGGCCCAGCCCGGTACCTCCGAGCGTGCGCGCCCTCGACGGGTCGGCCCGCCAGAAGCGGTTGAAGACAAGTGATGCATCCCCCGGACGTAGGCCCACTCCGTGATCCCTCACGACGATCGCCGCGGCGTGCTCACTCGCTGCCATGGAGATCGTCACCGGTCGGCTCTGGCCGTGTTCGATGGCATTGACGAGCAGGTTGCGCACGATCCGCTCCACCCGCCGGGGATCGGCCTCGGCCACGCAGGGGCTCTCCGGTTCCTCGAACACGATTTCGGTAGATCGCTTGTCCGCCAATGGCTGCGCGGCTTCGATGGCACGCCGACACAGGAGACGCAGATCAATGGGCTCCACATCGAGTGCAACCGCTCCTGCATCAAACCGACTGATCTCCAGCAGGTCGGTGAGCAATGCCTCGAATCGGTCGAGTTGGGTTTGCAGCAACTCAGCGGTCCGTGAGGTCGCTGCATCGAATGTGTCGCGGTCCTCGTAGAGCACATCAGCGGCCATCCGGATCGTCGTCAACGGCGTACGCAACTCATGCGACACGTCGGAGACGAATCGCTGCTGGAAGCGCGATAGCGATTCAAGGCGACGAATCTGTTCCTGCAGACCTGCGGCCATGGCGTTGAACGAGCGAGCCAGTCGAGCCAGGTCATCCTCGCCGCGTACCGTCATCCGTTCCTGAAGGTGGCCAGACGACAGTCGATCAGCGGTTTGCGCAGCCTGTCGTACGGGGGTCACGACTTGGCGCGTCACGAGCCATGCCAGGGCGACGAGGCCGACGATCAGCAGCAACGCAATGACTCCCAGCACTCGGCGGACGAGGTCGAGCGTTGCCTGCTCCTGGGTCAGCGGGAAGAGCTGGTACAACTCGTAGAGCCCGACTCCTGGGACGGACAACGTCGATCCGACGGCCAACCCGGGCACAACCCGGCCGTCCAGGTAGCGAAGCTCGGTGTAGGTCCACGCGATGCGTCGCTCCGCCACGACCTGTTGCCGCAAGTCGTTCGGAACACTCGATTCGGCAACCAGGTTCGTTCCGCGTTCCGGGGCCTCGGCGCCCGTTCGTGGACCCGTCGACAGCAGTAGCACTTCGTACAGACCCGAGTTGCCGGCTCGTCCGGCCAGCGAGGTGGCGACCGCATCGACCAACTGGGTCGCTGAGGGCGTGGTGGCTCCGGTGTCGGCTGCGTCCAAGATCCCCTGCGCTTCGGCGTGACCGGCTTCGCCTTCGGTCACCGACGCGCGTTCCTTCGCGTCCACGACACCGGCACTCACCCGAGCGAGCAGCAACGCACCCAACAGTCCGACGACCATGACGGAGAAGAGCAGGGTGGTCGACACGACTCGCAGTTGCAGCGATTGACGCCACGCCGCGCGCACCCCGCGTACGGCCGCGACGATCCCACTGTGCCTGCTGGGCGTCGCGGCCTTCGTCACGGCGGTCCTGCCTTGTACCCAACACCGCGCACGGTGATGACGATGAGGGGGTTCTCCGGATCCTTCTCGATCTTGGATCGCAGTCGCTGGACGTGAACGTTGACCAGCCGAGTATCGGCAGCGTGACGGTAGCCCCACACATCAGCAAGGAGCACGTCCCGCGTGAAGACCTGCCATGGCTTGCGCGCCAGCGCGACCAACAGGTCGAACTCAAGGGGGGTCAGCGAGATCGGCTGGCCATCGCGCTTGACGGTGTGGCCGGCGACATCGATCGTGAGGTCCCCGATGGCGAGGTTCTGCGGGCCCGCCTCCTCGTTGTGGCGCAGCCGGGCACGCACGCGAGCGATGAGTTCCTTGGGCTTGAAGGGCTTGACCACGTAGTCGTCGGCGCCGCTTTCGAGCCCCACGACAACATCGATCGTGTCGTTCTTGGCCGTGAGCATGACGATCGGTACGCCGCTCTCGGCTCGAATCGCGCGGCAGACGTCGATGCCGTCCCGGCCCGGGAGCATGAGATCCAACAGGACCAGGTCCGGGCGCGAGTCCCGGAAGACCGCGATCGCCTTGGCCCCATCCGCGCAGTGAATGGCTTCGAAGCCCTCAGCTCGAAGCACGATGCCCAACATCTCAGCCAAGGCGACATCGTCATCGACGACCAGCACGCGACCCTTCACGGTGGTCATCGTGCCATCTATGCGCGCTTTCATTGTGATCACGCGAACAAGACGGTCCGCGGGCCTCGTGAGTTCCTGACCCGAAACTAGTCCGGATGGCACCTCGACCCACGTCACCCTGATTCATCTCTGGCACGATGAATCAGTCGGGGCCCCGGCGCAGGAATCCAGTCGGATGGACAAGGTGGCGAGATGACCGACCAGCCGGCGTCGCCGCCGTCCGAGTCCCCGGACTCGACCTCAGAAACGGCCTCGGACTCGTCAGCTGACTCGTCATCGGCCCCACGCGCGGACGTATCGGCGCCCGGCTGGTCACCGGTTCAACCGCCTATGTGGACCGCTCCCAGCGGCTACGGCCCCTCGGGCTCCGCGGGCCCGGACCCGTCCGCCCCGCCTGTGGCTCCTGGGCCGGACCAGCCGTACGGGCCGGGAGTCGCACTTCAATACGGACCTTCCTACGGCGCCTACGCACCGCCGCCGCAGGCTCCCAAGCCGGGAATAGTCCCGCTGCGACCGCTCGGGTTGGGCGAAATCCTCGACGGCGCAGTGGCGTACATCCGAGCAAACCCACGTGCTGTGTTGGGTGTGTCGGTCGTCCTGGCCGTGGCAACGGCCGCGATCCGCTTCCTCACCGATGTCCTCACCTGGTCTTCACTGAACCAAGCCCTCCAGGACTGGACGGATTCGCTGGGCGACGGGGTGCAGTCGCCGACCACCTCGGCGGACACCGGCGCCCAACTGAGTTCGTCCCTTCTGGATCTGGTGTCCTCGGGAGTCGGCCTACTCATCGGAGTAATCGCAACCGGGCTGTTCACCATCCTGATCGGGCATGCCGTCCTCGGTCGCCGGATCAGCGCGGGCCAGGCCTGGTCCGAGGCACGCGGTCGACTCCTTCGGCTGCTGGGGCTCACCGTGCTGATCGCAGCGGCAACGTGGGGCATCCTCCTCGCGGGTGTCCTGATCGCCGTCGTGAGTGGGGTGACGCTCGGCGGCGTCGGCGTGGCACTGGGTGTGTTACTGGTGCTGGTCCTCATCCCGGTGGCCATCTGGCTGTGGGTGTTGTGGTCCCTTGCCGCGCCCACACTCATGCTCGAGCGAACCGGCGTCATCGCCTCCATGCGCCGCTCCATGCGCCTGGTACGCCCCGCGTGGTGGCGAATCTTCGGAATCGAGCTCCTCGCAGCGATCATTGGCGGGATCATCGCCACCGTGGTCGCCATCCCGTTCGCAGTCATCGGCGGCGTCAGCCTCTTCACTGCCTCGGACCCGACGGCGATCCCGTGGGTCTATCTGGTCGGTTCGGCGATCGGCACGCTCGTGGCCTCGATCGTGGTTCAGCCGTTCTCCGCCGGAGTGACCGCCCTGTTGTACGTCGATCAACGGATCCGACGGGAGGCCTTGGACTTGGTCCTGCTCCAGGCTGCCAGTACCCGGCCGGAAAACGTCGAGCAGCGGTTCTGACTTGGTTCCTATCGATCTCGGACGCGACGCCGCCGCCGCGAAGGCGCGAGTGGAACTCAGCGACCCCGCATATCACCGAGATGGTGAGCCGTGGTTCACCCGCGTCCTGAACTGGGCGATCGAACACATTCAGGACTGGCTCGGCCGGTTGTCGTCATCGACACCCGGTGGCTGGTTGGGTATCGCACTGAT
>Ga0315297_10001033_pt1 | contig 16909 bp, 14 predicted proteins | sample YL17G15_0_MG_FD_203628 | JGI IMG/M metagenome (GOLD analysis project Ga0315297, IMG submission 203628) | Sediment microbial communities from Yellowstone Lake, YNP, Wyoming, USA - YL17G15_0 | ecosystem: Environmental > Aquatic > Freshwater > Lake > Sediment | place: USA: Wyoming | collected... | reverse complement strand
CGAGCCAACCGCGGGCGACCTCGTTCTCCTTCGCTGTCAAGCGCAGGGTCTGATCGCGTACGACGCCCTCGATCTTGCCGCCCATGAACGGAATGGATGCCTTGACCGAGGCCTTCAAGAGGAAGACAGTGCGCTCGCTGTCATCGGCAGAGCCGTTGTCCGTCAGAGTTGCCTGACCGTTGAAACCGACAGGGAGCCCGCCGAAGGAACACGTGATGTCGGCCGTGCGCGAACCATCCGCCTCGGGTGGACCCCAGCGGTGGGTCTCGTCGATCTCGATGGTCTCACCGACGAAAGACTGCGCGAATGATGGGACTTCTGCGGGGACCTGACGCTTCATGGTGAGTACGGCGCTGCCGTCCGCTGCCACGTCCGACGAGACCTCGATCTCCGAACCGCCCGTCTCGGAGCACCGGAGCTCGGTGTACTCCGGATCGCAGAACATCGCGAATACGTCATCAGCCGATGAGCCGAAGGTCATTTCGGCCTCGAAGTCGGTCGCCATGGCAGCCTCCCCGTTCTATTCGGGTCACGTTGATTCGAGCGCAGACTCGTCCGGCCATCCCGGACCTGCGTGACGGCAAGCATGCCGCATCGAGCGCCGGGACACTCGAATCGGTCGAACGCGCGGCAGGAGACCGGTGCCAAGTCCGGCCTTCGGCGGCATACTCGGGCTAGGGTGAAACACGTCTGCACACCGGCGTGCTGACGCAGCCCCGGAGGCTGACCCGTTCTCCGACCGGGAAGCAAGAGGCGTGACCTCGTGACCGAGATCCATGTCGACCGACCAGTCGTTGCGCGTCCCGATGTTCTCCCCGCCCTAAGGGCCGGACTGTCGCACGAAGACGACGTCCTGATCGCTCGCTTCTATCTTCACGTCGCCGGCGAAGACCTCCAGGCTCGTTCCGATGAGGAGATGCTCGAGCCCCCTCGCGATCTGCGGCGATTCGCCACCGACCGTCCCGTGGGCCGAGCCCTGGTGCGAGTGGTCACGTCGAGCGACGAACGCAAGTGGCTGGTCGGCAAGTCGGTGATTCACGTCGTGACCGACGACATGCCATTCCTCGTCGACTCAGTTGTGTCAGCGGTGACTCGTCTGAAGAAGACGATCACCCTCGTCGTGCATCCGCAGATGGTCGTACGCCGTGACGTGGCAGGACACTTGCTCGAAGTCTGCGCCCTGGATCCGCTGGACCTGGGCAAGACCGGCTCCGTGCCACGAAGTCACGACATGCTGGTCGAGTCGTGGATGCGCATCGAACTCGAGGGCGAGACGAGCGACACCGAAGCCGCGTCACTGGTTGCCAAGCTCCAGGACGTTCTTCGCGATGTTCGCGAGACGGTCGAGGACTGGCCACGCATGCGCCAGCGGGCCAACGACCTGTCCGACTCGCTCATCCTGGCACCGCCCTCAGGTGTCGCGGTCGATGAAGATCATGAAGCGGCGGCCTTGCTGCGCTGGCTGGCCAACGACCACTTCACCTTCTTGGGCTACCGCGAGTACGACCTCGTCGGTGAGCCGGGCGAGGAGACGCTGAACCCGTTGACGGGGACCGGCCTGGGAATTCTTCGCTCGGATCAAGGTGCCTCATCCGCGTTTGCCAAACTGCCGGCCAAGGCGCGCGCCGCCGCCCGGGAGCGTCATGTGCTGGTGGTGACGAAGGCCAACTCGCGTTCGACTGTGCATCGTGCCGCCTATCTCGACTACATCGGCGTGAAGCGTTTTGACGCCCAGGGCAATGTCGATGGCGAGCGGCGTTTCCTCGGACTCTTCACCTCTACGGCGTACAACCAGTCCGTCTTGACCATTCCAGTCCTGCGTCGCAAGGTCGATGACGTATTGGCCCAAGTCGGCTACGCGCCAAATAGCCACGGCGGAAAGGACTTGCTTGAGTTCTTCGAGACCTATCCACGCGATGAGTTGTTCCAGGTTGATGAGGCGGAGCTCGCCGACGTTGCGATGGCTGTCCATCACATGCGTGAACGTCGACAGACCCGGTTGTTCCTACGCGCTGACCGCTATGAGCGATTCGTGTCCGCCTTGGTCTACCTGCCACGTGATCGGTACACCACCACCGTGCGCCTGCGGATGGAGCAAATCCTCGCGGAGGCGTACGGCGCCGACAGCATCGACTACACCGCTCGGGTCTCGGAATCGATCCTGGCGCGCTTGCACTTCGTGGTACGAGTTCCGACCGGCACTCCGCTCCCGGACGTGGATGTCGATGGTTTGCAGACGCAGTTGGCCCAAGCGACCCGATCGTGGGACGACGACTTCACCGATGTCGTGTCTGCGAACGTCAGCAATGGCGCAGCGGGGCGATTGCTCGCCCAGTGGGCCCAGAGTGTTCCGGAAGGTTACAAAGAGGACTTCCCCGCCGATCGGGCCTTCATCGACGTCAAACGTCTCGACGCGCAATGGGACGAACATCTTGAGCGTGGTCCTGAAGGGCCCGTCGACACATCGCGCACAGCCGGCATGTCCGTGTCCTTCTACGTTCCCCATGACGATGACGACGAGGCCACCCGCAGGTTCAAGGTCTATCGAGTGGGCTCGGCCCTCTCGCTCAGCGAAGTGTTGCCGGTGTTGCAGAACCTCGGGGTCGAGGTCATTGACGAGCGGCCGTACGAGTTCGAGCGCGATCACCATGTGGGTTCGAACGGAGAGTGGGTCGAGGACGCGCCCCATGACTCGGCGTGGATCTACGACTTCGGAATGCGCTTCGATCCGAGGAATGTTGTCGATCTCGAGACTCTGCCGCAGCGGTTCGAAGAGGCCTTCCTTGCGGCGTGGGCCAACCGCGTCGAGTCCGATCGCTTCAACGCGCTTGTCGTGGCTGGTGGGTTGACCGCTCGACAGGCAATGCTGATTCGCGCGTACTCCCGATATCTGCGCCAAACGGGTTCGTCGTTCAGCCAGGAGTACATCGAGAGCTGCTTCATCGCCAACGTCGACATCGCGCGGTTGCTGGTGAAGTTGTTCGAGACTCGTTGCGACCCTGACTTCATCGGTCGTCGGGGAGATCAAACCGCCAATCTGGCGCAACAGATCGAGTCCGCGCTCGACGATGTTGCGAGTCTCGATCAGGATCGCATCTTGCGCAGTTTTCTCGCGCTGATCGGTGCGACCTTGCGCAGCAACGCCTACCAACGCACACGCGACGGGCAGACCAAGCCCACGGTGTCATTCAAGTTCGACCCGGCAGCGATACCGGACCTTCCTGCTCCGCGCCCGAAATACGAGATCTGGGTCTACGCGCCCGCAGTTGAAGGTGTGCATCTGCGGTTCGGCGCGGTCGCACGTGGTGGATTGCGCTGGTCGGATCGTCGCGAGGACTTCCGCACCGAGGTACTCGGGCTGGTCAAGGCCCAGGCGGTGAAGAATGCCGTCATCGTTCCGGTCGGGGCCAAGGGCGGATTCGTGCTCAAGGGCGCCCCCGACAGCACCGATCGCGAGCGATATCTCACTGCAGGCATCGCCGGCTACCGCGCGTTCGTAAGCGCGATGCTCGACATCACCGACAACCTCGTCTCCGGACAGATCGTGCCGCCGCCCGCTGTCGTCCGCCATGACGGCGACGATCCCTATCTCGTCGTCGCCGCTGACAAGGGCACGGCGACCTTCTCCGACATCGCCAACGAAATCTCCAAGTCGTACAACTTCTGGCTCGGCGACGCTTTTGCCTCCGGCGGCTCCGAGGGATACGACCACAAGGTCATGGGCATCACGGCGCGCGGCGCTTGGGAGTCGGTGAAGCGACACTTCCGCGAGATCGGCCGCGACACGCAGTCGCACGATTTCACCGTCGTCGGTGTTGGTGACATGAGTGGAGACGTGTTCGGCAACGGCATGCTGTTGTCACCGCACATCAAACTGGTCGCGGCTTTCGACCATCGCCACATCTTCCTTGACCCTGATCCTGATGCGGTTGCGTCACTCGCTGAGCGACTTCGGCTCTTCGACCTGCCCCGCTCCTCCTGGGCTGACTACAAGATCGAATTGATCAGCGAGGGAGGCGGAGTCTTTGCACGTACGGCAAAGTCGATTCCGCTAACACCTGAGGTGCGCAACGCACTTGGCATCCCTGACGGAATCGTGGCGCTGACACCGGCGGAACTGATGAAGACGATCTTGCGAGCGCCGGTCGACTTGCTGTGGAACGGCGGAATCGGGACGTACGTCAAGTCGGATCACGAGTCCCACCTCGACGTCGGCGACAAAGCCAACGACGCGATCCGGGTCAACGGTTCGCAACTACGCTGCAAGGTGGTCGGCGAGGGCGGCAACCTGGGGTTCACGCAGTTGGGACGGGTGGAAGCAGCCCAGTCAGGAGTACGCCTCAACACCGACGCGATCGACAATTCGGCCGGCGTGGACACCTCCGACCACGAGGTCAACATCAAGATCCTGCTCGACGCGGCTGTCCTATCCGGCGATCTGGACGAAGCGGGCCGCAACGCGCTTCTGGAGGAGATGACGGACGAGGTGGCGCAGGATGTGCTGGCCGACAACTACGCGCAGAACATCCTCTTGTCCAACGCGCGCGCACAGGTGCATTCGATGTTGTCGGTGCATCAGCGTTTCATCCGTCAACTCGAGGCGCGCGGCGAACTGAATCGAGCGCTCGAGTTCCTTCCGACCGACACGGAGATCGATACGCGACACGCTGCCGGCTCCGGGTTGACGTCGCCAGAACTCTGCGTGTTGGTCGCGTACTCCAAGATGATGCTGGCGCACGAGATCCCGGATTCGAAACTGCCGGATGAGGCCTGGTTCGGCAGTGCTCTGCGATCGTATTTCCCTGGCGCCCTTGTCGCGCGGTACGACGATCGCCTCGACGACCATCCGCTGCGACGCGACATCATCACGACCGTGGTGGCCAACGAGTTGGTCAATCGTGGCGGCATCACCTTCGCCTTCCGCGCCAACGAAGACACCGGCGCCCGCGCTTCGGAGATTGCCCGCGCATTCTTCGTCGTGCGCGAGGCGTTCGCTCTGCCGGCGTTGTGGCACCGCATCGAGGCGTTGGACAACCTCGCACCAACGTCAGTGCAAACGGCGATGTTGTTGGAGATTCGACGGTTCGTGGACCGTGCGTCGAGGTGGTTGCTGCAGAGTCGGGGTGGCGCGATTGACGTTGCGACTGAAATCGAACGCTTCCGTGGTGAGGTTGCGAGGCTCGCGCCCCTGGTGTCCGGGATGTTGATGGGGTCCGAGCAGGAACGCTTCCAACGCCGACAGGCCGAATTCGCTGCTGCGGGTGCGCCACGTGAACTGGCCCGTGACGTGGCAGCCGTACTCGACCTGTTCTCGATGCTTGACGTGATCACCATCGCGCGTGCTGCCGATGTTGATCCAGAACCGTTGGCGCGGTTGTACTTCGCGTTGTCCGAGCGATACGAAGTGGACCGCATGCTCAGTCGGATCTCAGGTCTGCCGCGAGGCGACAGGTGGTCGACGTTGGCCCGATCGGCGTTGCGCAGCGATCTCTATGGGGCGCTCGCCGGCTTGGCGCAGCGCGTCAATGCCGTCACGTCACCCGCCGATCCGCCCGCGGACCGAATGATCAAATGGGAGGAAGCCAACTCTGAGGGATTGGCGCGCGCGCGGGCAACACTCGCTGAAATCAGCGAGTTGGAAACCTTCGACCTGGCCACGCTCTCGGTGGCATTGCGCACCATCCGGACCTTGGTCAGCCAGTCGAGCGTGTGAGTGCGGATCGGCTCGACTGTCCACAATGTGGACGGTAGGGGTAGCCCGCGGACTGCCCAACCCCTACGGTCGCGCTCTCTCTCGTTGCGTCACGAGGGAGACTGGGGGGATGGCGCATGGCCACTGCATACGCGCACGCGGACAGTTCGCCCATCGCTGCGTCCGACACCGATCTCGTTGACGAACTCGTCGAGCAGGTACGAGCGCGCCTAGCCGACGAGCCGGGGCGCGAACCCATCGACACCGCGGACATGAGTGCCGTCGTTGCCGATGTTGTCGCCGGTCACGCGCGGACATGGACCGGACCAGTGCGCGTCGCTGACGAACTCGACCGCCTGACCGCCCAAGTTGTCGACCTCGTGAGCGGATTCGGCCCGCTGCAGCGCTTTCTCGATGACCCTGAGGTTGAAGAACTCTGGGTCAACGAACCAGGCCGCGTATTCATCGCACGCCACGGGCGCAGCGAACTGACCAACGTCGTTCTTCGTCCCGGGCAAGTGGCCAACTTGGTCGAACGCATGCTGCGCAGCTCGGGCCGCCGGGTTGATCTGTCGCAGCCGTTCGTCGACGCGATTCTCCCGGACGGCTCTCGCTTGCACGTTGTCATCCCTGACGTAACCCGCCGACATTGGGCGGTGAACGTACGCAAGTTCGTCGCCCCGGCGCATAGTCTGAATGACCTGGTCGCCCTCGGCACACTCACTGCCCATGCCTCCAAATTCCTAGACGCCGCAGTGGTTGCCGGCCTCAACATCCTCGTATCCGGGGGGACGCAAGCCGGCAAGACGACGCTGTTGAATTGCCTGCTCAACGCCGTACCGCCGACCGAGCGCGTCATCACCTGTGAAGAAGTGTTCGAGTTGCAGCTTCAGCTGCCCGACTGGGTCGCGATGCAGACGCGCCAGCTCAGCCTCGAGGGCACGGGCGAGATCCCCCTGCGTCGATTGATCAAGGAAGCGTTGCGGATGCGGCCAAATCGACTCGTGGTCGGGGAAGTCCGGCAGGAAGAGAGTCTCGATCTCCTGATCGCGCTCAACTCGGGGTTGCCAGGGATGTGCAGCATCCACGCCAACGGTGCGCGCGAAGCCGTCACGAAGCTGTGCACCCTTCCGCTACTCGCGGGCCCCAACGTGTCATCGCAGTTCGTCACCCCAACCGTCGCGACTGCGATCGACTTGGTGGTTCACGCCGAGACGCAGCCGGACGGCCGCAGACGGGTACGCGAAATCGTCGCCGTACCGGGCCGAGCAGAGATGGCCGACCACGGTGCGGGAACCATCGAGATGGCCGACGTCTTCCGCACGGTCGATGGCCGGCTGCGCCGCGCCGACGGGTTTCCGCCGCACCCAGATCGGTTTGCCGCCATGGGGATCGATCTCCCCGCTCTGCTTGAGGACCGGGACGTCTGATGGGGGCGCTACTCGGTCTCCTCGCGGGGGTCGGCGCGGTGCTGGTCCTCTGGGCGCTCACGGATGACCAGCGGTCCTCGGCCCTTGCAGGAGAGGCGACGAGACCAGAGGCGCCGCGCGGAATCGCCCAACTCGTGATCTCGGCCGGTCACCCCGAGCTGAGTGCGACCCGAGTGATGGGCACATGCGTTGCACTGGGTAGTGCCGGGGCGCTGCTCGCGTTGATCGTGAGCGCATCACCCGCCGTCGCCCTGGTCCTCGGAGGGGCGTCCGCATGGGCGCCGATTGCCGTGCTCCGGCGTCGACGTGACCAACGCCAGCGACAATTACGCGCCGCCTGGCCTGAGGTGATCGACGACCTGGTATCCGCCGTACGAGCAGGAATGTCCTTGCCAGAGGGCGTCGCCGAACTCGCCCAACGCGGCCCACTCCCACTACGCCCCGCCTTCGAGCACTTCGCGTCGGACTATCGAGTCACCGGTCGATTCGAGCAATCGCTGGACCGCCTCAAGGACGAGCTCGCGGACCCGGTCGCGGATCGGGTCGTCGAAGGGTTACGTCTTGCCCGTGAAGTGGGCGGCACTGACCTGGGTCGGCTGCTGCGCACGTTGTCGTCGTTCCTGCGGGAAGAGTCGCGCATCCGTGCCGAAGTCGAGACACGTCAGGGATGGACCGTCAACGCAGCCCGGCTCGCGGTCGCGGCTCCGTGGGTCACCCTGGTGCTGTTGTCGTTGCGCCACGAGGCCGTACGCGCCTACTCGTCCCCAACTGGCTTCGTCGTGCTGCTGGTGTGCGCGGGTGTGACGTTCGCCGCCTATCGTCTGATGTTGCGTATCGGTCGGCTGCCACAAGAGCCGCGAGTGTTGGGGTGAGTACGGCGGCGATCGGCGCCATCCTCGGCGGACTCATCGGAGTCGGTGCAATCCTCATGGCCCGACAGGTCGCGTCACTGCGACGCGTGGACCTGCCCGCAAGAATTGCGCCGTACCTCGGTCGTGCCGCCGATCTCACCGACTCACGTCAGGCGCAGGCGCGTCCGATCACGCCGTTTCCGACGCTCGAACGCATCTTTGCGCCGACGTTGCGCTCGGCGGCGCGGGTGGTTGCCGAACGACTCGGTGGCGACGACGCATTGAAGGTGCGGTTGCAGCGCGCCGGCCGACGCCAGGGCCCTGAGGACTTCCGGATGGAACAAATCGTCAGCGGCGCGATCGCTCTGGCCGCCGTACTTGTTCTCGCGTTACTCGCACTCGCGACAGGTCACCGAGTGGAGTTCCTCCCATGGCTCATCATCGCGATCAGCACTGCACTAGCGACCGCGTTGTGGCGCGATCAAGAACTGACCCAACAGATCAAGGCGCGACACCGTCGAATGGGAGTTGAACTACCGACCATCGCCGAACTGCTCGCCTTCTCCGTCGCTGCGGGCGAAGGCACCGGACCCGCGTTGGAACGCATCGCCCGGACTTGCCGCGGCGACCTGGCTCAAGAGATCGCGGCCAGCGTCGGCCAGACCCGCACGGGGGTGAACCTCGTCGATGCTCTTCGATCCATGTCCGCCCGCATCGGACTTCCGGCCTTGACGCGATTCGTCGATGGCGTGGTCGTCGCGGTCGAGCGAGGCACGCCGATGGCGGAAGTCTTGCGCGCGCAGGCCGTCGACGTGCGCGCCGAGGGTGTACGTGAACTTCTCGCGACGGCAGGTCGACGCGAGATCGCGATGCTGGTCCCAGTGGTCTTCCTGATCCTGCCCACGATCGTCGTGATCGCTGTGTTTCCTGGCTTCTGGGGGCTGTCGTTGGGTACGGCCTAGTAGCGGGCCGCCCTAAGCGCGGGCGGCGCAACAGCAGTGTTGGTCAACTGATGGGGGAGCAATGGACAAGCACGAATCAGTGTCACAGAAGTCGCGGCGCATCGTCGACGGGATGGTCGCGGCGTACACGCGTCGCTTCCAGCGCATCGCAGATCTGGAGACGCGTGAACGGGGCGACGTGCCTGGCTGGGTCTTGGTAACGGTGATGACCGCAGGTCTTGTCACCGCCCTGTGGCTCATCGCCGACGACCAACTCAGCGCCATCCTGCACCGTGCGCTGGACTCGGTCACGAATCGCTAGCGACGATCGCGGCTCTGCCCCGGTGGAGTTCGTGCTCGTCGCTCCGCTGGTGCTCGTGATCGCACTTGCGGTGGTGCAGCTCGCGCTGGCCATGCACATTCGCACCACCCTCGTCGCTGCGGCGGCCGAGGGTGCCCGCGTTGCCGCTGCAGCTGATCGCGGCCCGCACGATGGTGTGGTGAAGACCCGCGAGGTGTTGGCCGACAATCTCGCCGGTTCTGTCGTCGACTCGGTCACTGCGCACAGCGAGCGCCGGGGCGGCGTTGTCGTCGTGTCCGTCGAGATTCGTGGTCGGCTCCCGCTCTTTGGCCTGTTGGGTCCCGACACACTCGAGGTCACCGGTCACGCGGTGGAGGAAGGGTGAGGCGTTGGCGTGAACCCCGCTCGCTGCGAGATGACGACGGTTCGGCGCTCGTCGAGTTCGTGGCACTGGCGCTGCTGGTCATGATCCCGTTGATCTACGTCGTGATGGCCGTCGCCCGGGTCCAGTCCGCGGCGTACGCCGTGAGCACCGCCGTCCGCGAAGCAGGGCGGGTGTATGCAACGTCAGCATCCGATGCACAAGGTCGCCAGCGAGCGGGCACCGCGGCCCGCCTCGCACTGGCCGACCACGGACTCGATCTGCCGGCCGGGACCCTTCGACTGCATTGCGCCGGCGGAGCGTGCCTGTCACCGGGCTCACGCATCGAGGTCTCGTTGAACCTGGCCGTGCCGCTCCCGTTCCTTCCGCAGAACTTGGGAGAAGGCACCGATCTGTCCATCCCAGTCAGTGCTGGTCACGTCGAGGTCGTCGACACCTATCGAGATCCGCAATGACCCGACGGGTTCTGATGCGATCTGCCCGACCAACCGGCGACTCCGGCACCGTGATGTTGCTCGTCATCGGACTGGTCGCGATCGCGGTGTCCCTGATCGCTGTTGTTACCGATGTCTCGTCGCTGTGGCTGACCCGCCGATCGTTGGGCGACGCCGCCGATGCCGCTGCGATCGCGGCGGCTCAAGCCGTCGATCTGGATGCCGTTTATGGAGGCACAACGAAGACCGCCCGCGACGGGGTCGCCGTACTCCCACTCGATCGCACCCAGGTGCGTACGCGGGTCATGCGCTATGTCAGGGACGCGAAGCTGGCCTCGTCGTTCAGTCACTTCCAGGTCATGTCGGTCCGCACCGATGGCGACAGTGTCGTCGTCGTACTCAAGGCCCGGGCAAGGCCGCCCTTCATGTCAATGCTCTCCGACTTCGCATCGTCGGACGGGGCTCCTTCGGACGGAGTCGACATATCCGTCGAGGCCCACGCCCGCCTCGCCCTCGGCTAGGTCCCGTTCCGAGCCGACTACCCTGCGACTCGTGTCCACGATCGAGACCGCGGAAGCCCTCAAGGATCTTGACTCGACGCTGAGCAGCATCGAGTCGGTCCTCGACGTACCCAAGATGGAGAGCGAAATCGCGGACCTGGAGGTCCGGGCGTCTGCTCCGGACCTGTGGGACGACCAGGCCAAAGCCCAGGTCGTCACTTCACGCCTCTCGTTCCTGCAGTCCGAGTCGGCACGAGTACGTGCCCTGCGCGCGCGCGTCGACGACCTCGGGGTGCTCTTCGAGTTGGCCGAGGCCGAGAGCGATGCCGACACGACTGCCGAGGCCGAGCGCGAACTCGAGTCACTCACCAAGTCGATCGGCGAACTCGAAGTGCGCACGCTCCTGTCGGGGGAGTACGACTCTCGCGAGGCTCTCGTCACGATCCGGTCGGAAGCCGGCGGCGTCGACGCCGCGGACTGGGCCGAGATGTTGTTGCGCATGTACACGCGTTACTGCGAGCGTCACAACTGGCCGTTCGAGGTCTACGAGACGTCCTGGGCGGAGGAAGCGGGAATCAAGTCCGCGACCTTCGCCGTCAAGGCGCCGTACGCCTATGGGACCTTGTCGATCGAACAGGGCACGCATCGACTCGTACGCATCTCACCGTTCGACAACCAGGGGCGTCGCCAGACGTCTTTCGCGGGCGTCGAGGTGATCCCGGTGGTCGAACAGACCGACTCCATCGAGATCCCCGAGGACGAGTTGCGCGTCGATGTCTATCGGTCCAGTGGTCCGGGCGGTCAGGGCGTCAACACGACCGACTCCGCAGTACGCCTCACTCACCTACCCACGGGAATCGTCGTCTCCTGCCAGAACGAACGGTCGCAGTTGCAGAACAAGGCGACCGCGATGGCCGTGCTTCAAGCGAAGCTGCTCGAGCGCACGCGCCAGCAGGAGCGCGAGAAGATGGACGCGCTCAAGGGCGACAACTCGGGTTCGTGGGGAAACCAGATGCGGTCCTACGTGCTGCACCCGTACCAAATGGTCAAGGACCTGCGCACGGAGTACGAGACCGGCAACACCACCGCCGTGCTCGACGGCGAGATCGATGACTTCATCGAGGCCGGCATTCGCTGGCGTCGCCAACAGCAGTCCTGATCGGCGTCAGTCCTGATCGGCGTCCAACGTTCGCTCACCTCGAACACCAGGAAGCCCCGAGACGGGGGGTCTCGGGGCCAACTACCTGGAGGTGCGCCAAAGGGGGAGGGAGGCGCATGTTGTAAGAGACGGTGCCACCTTCGACCGTGCCGCGGATGCGACGTGGGTCCCGCAGCGGGTGCGGGCGGGGAATCCCCAGCCGTAGGTACATTCCGTGTCTCCTCCCTGCTTTCGGCACGAACATCGGGCGCCTGAAGGGGTCAGGGCGGAAATCTTGGTAACGATTTGGTAACGGCGTCGCAGCGCGGTCCGCGCCGATTCGCGACGTACACTCGCAAAGTCCGCCTTCCCAATCTTCGGAGTTCCTCCACGTGATCCGCTTCGACGGCGTGAGCAAGCTCTACCCGAACCAGACCCGCCCGGCCCTCGATGACGTCTCGGTCGAGATCGAGAAGGGGGAGTTCGTCTTCCTGGTGGGGTCCTCGGGCTCGGGAAAGTCGACCTTCCTGCGCCTGTGCCTCAAGGAAGAGCGACCCACCAAGGGTTCGGTCCACGTGGCCGGCAAGGACCTCAACCAGCTGTCCCGGTGGCGGGTCCCGACGCTGCGCCGCCAGATCGGCACGGTCTTCCAGGACTTCCGGCTGCTTCCCAACAAGACGGTCTTCCAGAACGTCGCCTTCGCCCTCGAGGTCCTGGGCAAGTCCGACAACCACATCGCCAAGACCGTCCCGGAGGTCCTCGACCTCGTCGGCCTGGCCGGCAAAGAGCAGCGCATGCCGACCGAACTCTCCGGTGGTGAGCAGCAGCGGGTGGCCGTGGCCCGCGCGTTCGTCAACCGCCCGATGATCCTGATTGCCGATGAGCCGACCGGGAACCTCGACCCCAACACGAGCGTCGGAATCATGAAGCTGCTCGACCGCATCAACCGGACCGGCACCACCGTCGTGATGGCCACACATGACGCACAGATCGTCGACCAGATGCGCAAGCGTGTTGTCGAGCTCGAAAGCGGGCACCTCGTACGCGATCAATCTCGCGGGGTCTACGGCTACTCCCGCTGAGATCCACCCTCCGAGACCGATCTCCCGAACCGACCCACTCACGCGAACTGATCGAAAGGGAACCACGACGACATGCGGGCAGCGTTCGTAGCCAGCGAAGTCAAGATCGGCCTCTTCCGCAACCTCGGCATGTCCATTGCCGTGATGTTGACGGTGGCGGTCTCGTTGGGTCTGTTCGGCGGTGGCCTGCTCATGGTGTCCCAGGTCAACACCATGAAGGACTTCTGGTACGACCGGGTCGAGGTCTCGGTCTTCCTGTGCAACAAGACGTCGGACACGGCGTCGTGCAAGGGCGGGACGGTCACGCCGGCTCAACGTGACCAGATTCGCGCGGATCTGGTCGCCCTCAAGCCGTTGGTGGAGGAGATCTACTACGAGTCGTCGCAGGAGGCCTTCCAGCGGTTCAAGGATCGCTACAAGAACTCTCCGATCCTCAACACCGTCACGGCGGACGCGCTGCCCGAGTCGTTCCGCATCAAACTCTCCGATCCGACGAAGTTTGCGGTGATCGCCTCTGCCTTCCAAGGCAGACCCGGCGTCGATCAGGTCCAGGACGAGCGAGCGCTGCTGCAGAGTCTGTTCGACGTACTCGGGGGCGCGAAGACGCTCGCCTTCGTTGTCGCCGGCGTCATGCTGCTGGTGACCCTGCTGCTGGTCGCAAACGCGATGCAGTTGGCGGCTGCGAGCCGAAAACGCGAGACAGGTGTCATGCGGCTCGTCGGCGCGAGCAACTTCTACATCCAGTTACCGTTCTTGCTCGAAGCTGCAATCGCGGCGGCAGTTGGTTGTGTGCTGGCGTCGATCTCGTTGATCGTCTTCAAGCACTTCGTCATCGACAATCAACTGACCAATACCTTCAAGTTCACCCCCTTCATCGGGTGGGACTCGGTGTGGCTCGTGATTCCCGTGCTCTTCGTCGTGGGCATCGGATTGAGCGTGATTTCAGCGTTCTTCACGCTGTTGCGCTACCTCAAGGTCTGAGAGCGCCATCCGCCTCCGCCCGTTGGGGCCACCGGACCCCGCTGTGTTGGTGCCCTAATCGGTGTGTCACCAGGGGTAGTGTCATTGGTCCGTACGTCCACTGGCGCTCACGAGAGGAGTGACGCGTGCGCCCCCTTCCCCACGTACGCCGAATCTCCGCGCGCCTCACGGCCGCCATCGTGTGTGGCATCGCTATCGCCATCTGCGCGGCGTCACTGCCCACCGCTGCGAACGCCCACAACGACATCAACACCAAGTTGAGCAATGCCGGTGACGATCTGGCTGCCGCGAACAAGTCGGTTGCCGCTGCTTCCGAGAAGTTGCGACTTGCGACCTCAGAGTTGCCCGCAGCGCAAGCCGTCGCTGCGTCAGCGCAACAGGCGTACGCGAAGGCGCAAGCACAAGACCGTGTCGTCGAAGCTGAGCTCGAACGCGCTACCGCAGCATCACTGCGGGCCGAGCAGGATCTTCAGGAAGCGAAAGCGCGCATTGATCTGATGCACGCACGAGTTGACCGATTCGCGAGCCAGCTCTACATGGAAGGGCCGCTAGCCGACCTGGCCGTGATTCTCGAGTCACAAGATCCCACCGACTTCACCGCCAACCTCAACGCCATCGATCGCACCTCGAAGGCGAACACTCGCACTTTCATCGACCTCAACGCCGCGAAACTGGACCTCGCCTCCAAGCGCGCCCAGGCCGACGCCTTGCGCGTCAAGGTGCAGCGACATCGCGACGACGTCGCCAAGAGATTCGTCGCCGCGCAGAAGCTGCAGGCCGCGGCCTCCGCGGCCAAGGCGCACGTGACCGGCCTCATCAGGGCACGCACCGACGCACTCGCGGTGGCCACGCGCGAGAAGACGCGCGTTCTGGCCGAGTATCGCGCGCTCAAGGCGGAGCAGGATCGCGCCCGTCGCGCCTCGCAGAGTGCAGGTGGCTGGACCGGACCCCCTCCGGCCGGGGATTGGTACTGGCCGATCCCGGGTGCGGGGATCTCCGCCTTCACCGGCCCGCGAGTCCATCCGGTCTACGGCTATCGGTCCTGTCACACCGGGATCGACATCCGCGGTTGGTACGGCTCGGCCATCCACACGCCTCAGCCGGGAATCGTGATCGCGATTCAGTCCGGCGGCCCGTATGGTCTGCACACGTTCATCAGTCATGGCGACGGTCTCGTCACGATGTACGCGCATCAATCACGCGTGCGGGTGTCCGTGGGGGAGCGGGTCGCCAAGGGCGATGTCATCGGTGAGGTGGGCTCGTCGGGTTGGGTCACCGGTCCCCACCTGCATTTCGAAATACATGTCAATGGTGTGCCGTTCGATCCACTGGGGTGGTACGGCGGTCGCAAGGTCAAGGTGTCCTGCGCCTGAGCCACGAGTGCAGGAGCAACGAGTCATGGTCAAAGAACGCGGGCGCAAACTGATCGCCCAGAACAAGAAGGCGCGTCACGACTATCACATCGAGGCGACGTACGAGGCCGGCATGGTCCTCGTCGGCACCGAGGTGAAGTCCCTGCGCGCGGGTCGCGCATCCCTGGTCGACGGTTACGCCGTGATTCGCGAGGGCGAAGCGTGGCTGATGGGCGTGCACATCCCGGAGTACACCGAAGGAACCTGGACCAATCACGAGCCGCGGCGTCCGCGCAAACTGCTGATGCATCGCGAGGAGATCTCACGCCTCGTCAGCAAGACGCGCGAGAGCGGGTTGGCGCTGGTTCCCCTAGCGATGTACTTCTCCGATGGGAAGGCCAAGGTCGAACTGGGGTTGGGCAAGGGCAAGAAGAACTACGACAAGCGACACTCCCTGGCCGAACGCGATGCCGAGCGCGAGACGAGACGGGTGGTCGGCCGTCGGGCCAAGGGAATGGACGACTAGGGCTGCTCGTTCGCAATTCGTGGTGCTCGGCGCTATTGAGGTGCCATGCGTCGTACGGCGCGGGTATCCTGGTGGGACAACTGAACAGGGGGGTGAACGGTTTCGACTGTGGATGTCGAGACGGGAGAAGCGGGCCGAGGATGCTGGTCATCTCGAGAACGATCCAGCAACTAAATACAAGTGCCAATCAAACGCGCACTGATTTCACCCTCGCTGCATAAGCGAGCATTGAAATCCGTCAGCCCGGGGGCGTCCCTGCTCCGGTTCCTGGCGTCAGCTAAGGGACTTACCGACGGACTCGGTCACGGAGTCTGAAGGAAAATCAAACAGTGACTGAGCCCGGCGACAGCTTGTCTGCGTGACTGTCGGGGCTGAGAAAACCACAGCAGACTGCGCCCGGAGAAGTCCCTGATCTACACCACAGGACGGGGGTTCGATTCCCCCCACCTCCACTTTTTACATGTCCCGAAGTTGTCGCGCGGAAGTTGTCGCGCGGAAGTTGTCGCGCGGGCGCTCGTCGCGCGGGCGCTCGTCGCGCGGGCGTTCAGTTGTGCAGCACCGCCGCACCACCGAAGCGCCCGTGGGCGAGGTCGGCGAGAGCTTTCGGCGCCTCGGCCATCGGGTAGGCCGTCGTCGTCGGGCGGATGCCGAAGCGCTCGGCGAGCGCGAGGAACTCCTCGCCGTCGGTGCGGGTGTTCGCGGTGACGCTGCGCAGATGCTTCTCCTGGAAGAGTTCCGCGTCGTAGTTCAACTCGGGGATGTCCGACAGCCAGATGCCCGCCACCGCCAGGGTCCCTCCCCGGTCGAGAGCCCGCAGTGCCACGGGGACTAGTTCGCCGGCCGGGGCGAAGAGGATCGCGCCGTCCAACGGCTCCGGCGGCGCATCGAAGGCGCCGCCCACGGAGTCGACGCCGAGATTCGCGGCCAGCCGCTGGTTCTCCTCCCCGCGGGTGAGCACGTGGACGCGCAGACCCTGGTGCAGAGCGATCTGAGCGGTCAGGTGCGCGCTGCCACCGAACCCGAAGATGCCGAGGCGCCCGCCGGGTGGCACCGCTGCGAGGCGTAGGGCGCGGTAGCCGATGATCCCGGCGCATAACAGTGGTGCGGCGTGCTCGTCGTCGATCGCGTCGGGCAAGAGATAGGCGTACGACTCGTCGACGAGACACGCGTCGGCGTATCCACCGTCGACGTCCCACCCCGTGAACCGCGGTTCGAGGCAAAGGTTCTCCACGCCTCGACGGCAGAACCGACAGGTCCCATCCGTCCCCGCGAGCCACGGGACCCCGATCCGGTCACCGA
>Ga0315297_10001032_pt1 | contig 16914 bp, 15 predicted proteins | sample YL17G15_0_MG_FD_203628 | JGI IMG/M metagenome (GOLD analysis project Ga0315297, IMG submission 203628) | Sediment microbial communities from Yellowstone Lake, YNP, Wyoming, USA - YL17G15_0 | ecosystem: Environmental > Aquatic > Freshwater > Lake > Sediment | place: USA: Wyoming | collected... | reverse complement strand
CGGGATGCGCCGGCCGATCACCTCGTCGTTCCCGTCGGGCCACGCGGCCACGGCCTTCATGTGCGCCACCATCCTGAGCGATCGCCGGTCCGCGCCGGCGTGGTTCACCCTCGCGGCGCTGGTCGCCTCGAGCCGGGTCTACGTACGCATGCACCACGCCTCCGATGTGGCCGCGGGCGCCGCCCTCGGACTCGCCTTGGGGGCCGTCGCGCGGCGATTCGCGCGCTGATGCGGCACCCCGACCAGTGCCGCCCACCAATGCCGGCGGGGAATGCCGACTGCCGCGGTCTCGTTAGGTTGAGCACGAACCCCGACCGCTCGACCCGAGCGTTCGACCCGAGATGGAGAACCCTGTCGTGACCCGAGCCATCGCCGTCACCTTCGACTATCGCTGCCCCTTCGCCTACAACGGCAACGCCGCCGTCGTCGCCGCGATCCGCGAGGGCGCCGACCTCGACGTTCGATTCCTGCCCTTCTCGCTCGATCAGGCACATGCCGAGGAGGGCGATGACGCGGTGTGGGACCGGCCACCGGCCGAGCGGGGCACCGGGGTTCTCGCGCTGCTCTATGGCCTTGCCGTCCGCGACGCGTTCCCCGAGCACTTCCTCGACGCGCACGTGGCGCTGTTCGCCGCCCGGCACGACCACGGCCTCAAGATCGGGAGTGAAGCCGTGCTCCGCGATGTCGTCGCATCGGTCGGGCTCGACCCCGACGAGGTCGCAGCCGAGGTCGAAAGTGGCCGACCGCTCAAGATGCTGGCAACCGAGCACGCCGAAGCCGTCGACCGTTGGGGCGTCTGGGGCGTGCCGACCTTCATCGACGGTGACGATGCTGCCTTCGTGCGGTTCATGGAGCGGGGCCGCGTGGACGACCTCGATCGGATGCTCGACCTGCTCACGTGGACTCGACTCAACGAGTTCAAGCGCCCGTCGGTCGCGCGGTAGGTCGCACTCCCCGTTTCACCCACCCGGACTCAGGCACCCGGTCTCACGCAATCAGTCCTACTGGATGCCTCGGGGCCGGCCGAGGAGATCGTCGAGCGCCCCGCGCCACTCCGCGTACCCGGGGTCGCGCCAGACCCGGTGCCGACAGTGGGAGACGAGGTCCTGCACGAACAGGTGCGGCGTCGGTGCTTCCTCGGCGAGCTCGAGGAGATCCCCGGAGCGGGGATGCGGTGGAGCATCGTCGAGCAGGTCCTCGAGGGCCAGGCACGCGAGCACCCGGCTCCGGCACTCCTGGCACGCCGACACCGTCGCCGGCTCCAGACTGTCGCTCAGCCCGAGGAGGCTCTCGGCCTCGTGCTCGTCGAGCACGACCTCGTTGGCTTCGTCGTCGAAGAACACGAGCGCATCGCGGGACACCACCGTGACGGTACCCCTCGATCCGAGCGGCGTCCTCGATCGGTGCACACGGGGCCCTAGCCTGCCGGCATGCGCGCAGTGACGATCGTCGACGGCAACCTCGAGTGGCAGGAGCATCCCGACCCCGAGCCGGGGCACGGCGAGCTGCTCGTGCGGGTTCGGGCGGCGGGCCTCAACGGCGCCGACATGATGCAGCGCAACGGCCTGTACCCCGCACCCCCCGGTTCACCCGCCGATATCCCCGGCCTCGAGCTCGCGGGCGAGGTGGCCGGGACCGGCCCGGGTGTCACCAGCTTCGCCGTCGGCGACCGGGTCATGGCGATCGTCGGCGGCGGCGGGCAGGCCGAGCTCGCGATCATCCACGAGCGCATCGCGCTCCGCGTCCCCGACGGTGTCGGTTGGAGCGAGGCCGGTGGTTTCCCGGAGGTGTTCACCACCGCCCATGACGCACTGTTCTCCCAGTGCCGGCTCACCCTCGGCGAACGGGCCGTCGTGCACGGCGCCGCCGGCGGAGTCGGTATCGCCGGCGTCCAGCTCGCGGCCCACGCGGGCGCAACCGTCGTGGCGACCGTTCGCAATCCCGAGCTGCGCGACGCCGTGGCCGAGATCGGCGCCTCGTGCGGCGTCGTCGAGGTCTGCGAGCCCGACGCCTTCTCCACCAAGGGGCCGTTCGACGTGGTGCTCGAGCTGGTCGGCGGACCGAACCTCGCTTCGGACGTCGCCGCCCTCGCAACCGGCGGCCGCATCGCCGTCATCGGCGTCGGCGGCGGGGCGACGGCCGAGCTCAACCTCCTGGCGCTCATGGGCAAGCGCGGCCGGATCCACGGCTCGACGCTGCGCGCGCGCCCGCTCGAGGACAAGGCCCGAGCAACGCGTGCAGTCGAGCAGGCGGTCCTCCCGCTCCTCGCCGCCGGTGCGCTGCAGGTCCCGGTCGCTGCGGAGTACCGGATGGCCGACGCAACCGCGGCCTACGAACACTTCGCGGGCGGCGGCAAGCTCGGGAAGATCGTCCTGCTCGCCTGACCCCACCAGTTACCTGACCCCGCAACCCACCCGACGCTGCAGCCAGGCGGATCGGAGGTCAGTGCATGATCAGGACGCTGATCTTCGGTGGCTGGTTCGACGCGTCGACGGTGAACGGACGCTTCGAGTCGAGGCCGATGAGCCACACGACGCGGCTCGTCGCGGGATCGTTGGGCGCCAACGTCGTCGTGGTCGTCGGCGCCGTCGGCGCGGTGGGGGCCGCGGGCGCCGCCACGGTGGTCGAGGTCGTCGCACGCGAGCGAGGGGCCGAGGTGGTGGTCGTCCCCGTTGGCGCGACCACCTCGGGGACCGACGGCGGAGCCTTGTCGAGCCACTCGACGATGACGGTGTGCTTCATGCCCGACAGACCGAGGCGCAGGTTCCCCTTGTACGTGGTGATCCCGCGACCCGAGAACCGGGTGTCTTCGGTCGAGGCGGGGCGCATCTCGATGTAGAGGATGTACTTCGCTTCCTTGAAGCCCTCGGTCGAGCTGCGGATGCCCTCGATGAATGGCGGCTCGCGGTACTCGACGGTGTACCCGGGTGGGAGATCGGGTCCGTCGCCGGGGTCGAACTCGAAGGTGATCTTGTCGTAGCAGGTCGCGGGCTCGGCGATCGCGCTCGTCAGATACTGGAGATCCTTGCCCGGAGTGGTCGAGCGCTTCTCGGTGCCGGCCACGATGTACTGACACCCCGGTCCGCTGGACCCTCGCGAGTCCGGCGTGGCGGCCTTGGTCGCCGACGTCGTGGACGAGCCACTGCCGCCGGAACATGCAGCGAGGAGCACGAGGCACGCGAACGCGCCGGCCGTCAGGGGTCGCGGCTGCATGCACTCAGCGTAGAGGGCGATACCATCCGCGCCGTCGTCACCGCACCCATTCGCTCCCTGGGGAGGCTCTTCGTGCGCCCGCTCGCCGATTCCGATGTCGTAGTCATCTCTGCCGTCCGGACCCCCCTCGGTCGACGCAACGGCGGACTCTCCACCGTCCACCCGGCCGATCTCCTCGGGACCGTGCAACGCGCGGCGCTCGACCAGGCGGGGATCGATCCGTCGACGATCGGCCAGGTCATCGGCGGCTGCGTCAGCCAGACGGGCGAGCAGACCTTCGACATCGCGCGGACTGCATGGTTGGGCGCGGGCCTTCCCCTGTCGGTCCCGGCGACGACCGTCGACGCACAGTGCGGCTCCTCACAGCAGGCGACGAACTTCGCGGCGGCGCTCATCGCCGGCGGCGTCGTCGATGCTGCCGTCGGGTGCGGCGTGGAGTCGATGAGCCGCGTTCCCCTCGGTGTCGCAGTCAAGAACGGGCCCGGTCGCCCGATCCCGAAGACCTACTTCGAGCAGTACGAGTACGCGACCCAGTTCGAGGCGGCCGAGCGGATCGCCGAGAAGTGGAGCATCACCCGTGACGACTGCGATCGCCTCGGCCTGGCATCGCAGGAACGCGCGCAGCGGGCCTGGTCGGAAGGACGCTTCGAGCGCGAGGTCATCCCGATCGACGCACCGGATGTCGACGACGACGGCAAGCCCACGGGTTCGACGCATCGCGTCGAACGCGATGAAGGGCTCCGTGACACGTCGCTCGAAGCACTCGCGAAGCTCAAGCCCGTCGCTCGTGAGGACGGCGTGCACACCGCGGGTACGTCATCACAGATCACCGACGGCGCGTCGGCCGTGGTGATGACCTCGCTGGCGCGGGCCAAGGAGCTGGGGCTCACCCCACGGGCCCGCATCGTCGACCAGTGCCTGGTTGGTGTCGACCCCGTGATGATGCTCACGGGACCGATCGACGCGACCCACCGCCTCTTCGAGCGCACCGGCCTCTCGATGGCCGACATCGACACGGTCGAGATCAACGAGGCGTTCGCTTCCGTGGTCCTGGCCTGGGCCCGTGAGCACGCCCCCGACATGGAGGCCGTCAACCCGAACGGCGGCGCGATCGCGATCGGGCATCCGGTCGGCGCCACCGGCGCCCGGCTCATCACCACCGCACTGCACGATCTCGAGCGCACCGACGCAACACTCGGGCTCGTGACCATGTGCTGCGGCGGTGGCCTCGGGACGGGCACGATCATCGAGCGCCTAGCCTGAGCGCACGTGCCCCGAGATCCTGGTGTCCTCGAGTTCGGTTGTCCTCGAGTTCGGTTGTCCCTGAAATCGGTTGTCCCTGAGGAGGCGAGAGCGTGACCACGCTCGCAGAACGACTCGGGTACGCGCCGGACGCGAAGCTCCTCATCGTCAACTGCGACGACCTCGGGTCATCGCGCGCCGCGAACGTCGCGGTCTACGAAGCGCTCCGCAACGGCGTGGGGACGAGTGCGTCGCTCATGGTCCCGTGTCCCTGGGCGCGTGACGCTGCCGCCGGGTATCGCGGTGACGACGTCGGCGTGCACCTCACGCTGAACTCCGAGTGGGAGACCTACCGCTGGGCACCCATCACCCAGGCGCCCAGCCTCCTCGACGGAGACGGTGGCTTCCCGCGCACGATCGAGGACACCTGGGATCATGCCGACCTCGATGAAGTACGGCGAGAGCTCCGCGCCCAGGTCGAGCGCGCGATCCTCTGGGGCTTCGACGTCACCCATCTCGACAGCCACATGGGCACGCTGCAGCTCCGGGCCGACTTCTTCGACGCGTACCTCGAGCTGGCGGTCGACTTCGACCTGCCGCTCCGCATGGGACCGATCGGCGGTGAACGGGTCGTCGGCTTCCCGTACCGTGACCTCGCCGCCGCCGAGGGGATCGTCTTCCCCGACCACTTCGTCCTCTACTCCGGAGTCGGCGCTCGCCGTCATGTCGAGAAGGCACTGTTCGAGCTCGGGCCGGGGGTGACCGAGGTGTATCTCCACCCGGCCGTCGACACCGACGAGCTCCGCGCATCGCACCCCGACTGGGCGGGGCGGGTCGAGGATCACGGATTCCTGTGCCACGACCCGTCGCTGCGCGACCTCGTCGAGCGGTCCGGCGCAACGCTCATCGGCTACCGGGAGCTGCGCGACCTCCAGCGCGCCCGTTGAACCCGAGCTCCCGTTGAACCCAGGGGATCTCGCCGACCTGTGCGCGAGCGCACTCCCGACCGAGGGACTGACGCCCGACGATCTCGCGGCGGGTTGCTTCGGTCCCGACACCGAGGTGCTCGGTGACCGGGACGGGGCCATCGCGTGGCTCCGGCGTGACTTCGACGGTGTCGGGATCGCGTGGATCCTCCTCGCCGCAGTCCCGCCCGAGCGCCGACGCCACGGCGTCGGGCGCACCCTCGTCGACGAGGTCGTCACACGCTGTCGCGCCGCCGGCGTCCGCGAGGTCCATACCGGCAACTGCGCGCCGAGGTACGTCTGGCCGGGCGTCGATCTCAGCCAGACGCCGGCGCTCGCGTTCTTCCAGGACCTGGGCTTCGAGGCGTACGACCACGGGCTGAACATGGTCCTCCCCACCACGTACCGTGCCGCGCCACCGGCGGGGATCACGATCGAACGCGAGGCCACCGACGGTGCCGTCGACCTCGCGCGGCGGGTCTTCCCGAACTGGGAGGACGAGGTCGCCCGCGGCGTCGAGTGCGGCACGACGTTCGCCGCCCGCGATCCCGCTGGTGCGACCATCGCGTTCGGCGCGCACTCCGTGAACCGGCACACCTGGATCGGCCCCATGGCAACCGACCCGAGCCGACGCCACGCCGGCACGGGGCGCGCGATCCTCGCAGCGTTGGCCGCCGACATCGAAGCGACGTTCGGCGTCCCGATGGCAGAGATCGCGTGGGTGGCGCCGGTGTCCTTCTACGCCAAGGCCGGAGCCGTCGCGCACCGGGCGTTCCGGATGCACCGACTCCGTCTCGACCCGGCCTGACTCGCAGGGGCGTGTTTCGCGCCGGCCCGTTGCGCGCGGGCACGCCCGTGCGCGCTCGAAGCCGGACTCAGAAGCTCGTGAGCGGGCGGATCTGCTCCTGCAGCGCCTGGTACTCCGCCGACTGCGTCAGCGGCATGAGCTGCATGAGCTTGCCCATGTTCCCGGCGACCTTCATCCGCCCCTGCATGAACGCGGCGTTGGCGTCGAGCTCGCCCTGCGCGAGGGCAACCGAGTCCTCGTACGTGAGCGTCATCGTGAAGTCGGCGTCGGTGATCGAACCGAGCTGGCTCTCGAGCAGCTTGCCGTCCTCGAGTACCCAGTAGTACTTGATGTCGCCATCGGGGCCGCCGGTCACGACGTACTGCATCTTCGCCGATGCACCGGGGCGTTCCGGTTGGTCCTTCGCGAGCTCGCGGCCCTGATCGAGCCACTCCTGGGTCAGATACTGCTTCACGCGGTCTCCTCAGCTCAGTTGCTCGGCGATGGCGGGCACGTCGACGCGCAGGCCCAGGAAGAGATCGTCCTCGACCTCACCGGGCGCGAGTTCCTCGACTCGGCTCTCGGCCAGGATGTACTCGTCCCACGGGAAGATCTCCCGGATCGTGCTGTCGGGGAGCCGCATCCAGAAGCCGTCCGGGTCGACCTGGGTCCGATGGGCGAGCAGCGCGGCGCGGCGATGCGAGAGCCAGTCGCCGACGTCGACGAACGTGGTGAAGCGCTCGTCGCCGTCGGGGAAGCCGTTGTCGAACCACCGCGCGTAGGGACTCTCCTCGCCCCGGCGGATGAACTCGTCGTGCAACGCCTGGACGCGCCGCCGCGAGAACCCCGTGAAGTAGAGCTTCGACGGCTCCCAGGGCTCACCGGCGTCGGGATACCGGTCCGGGTCGCCGGCAGCAGCGAAGGCCGGCAGCGAGATCTCGTGCACTCGGATGTGGTCGGGGTGGGGATAGAACTTCCGGTCATCTGCGTAGGTCACGATCACCTGCGGGCGCTCGGCCCGGATGATCGCGACGAGTCGACCGACTGCCTCGTCGATCGGCGCATTCGCGAAGTTGTCGGGGCGTGCGTTCACCTCGGTGTCGGGCATCCCCGAGTCGTGGTACCCGAGCAGGTGCAGCGTGTCGTACCCGATCGCGTCGGCGGCGTCGCGCAGCTCCTGCATCCGAACCTCGTAGAGGTTCTCGCGGACCTCGGGGGTGTCGACAACGGGGTTCAGGATGTCGCCGGCCTCGCCACCGGTGCAGCACACGAGCACCGTGTGGATGCCCTCGTCGTGGTATCGGGCGATCGTCGCGCTCCCCTTCGACGCCTCGTCGTCGGGATGCGCGTGCACGGTCAACACCGCCAGGCGGTTGCCGTCACGATCGCTCGGCCGGTCGGGCTGCAGTCCGGAGCGTTCGCGGTGGGCGGTAGGCATCCGGGAGACGTTATCGGGCTGTGCGCCGGCCGCGACACCCGCCGAGCATCGCCCTCAGTCTCCTGCGACGCCACGATCGATGCGGCAGACGTCGACCCGTCCGATGTCGCGGACCTTCCGGGCTCTGATCCGCCGGACCCGGAACCGCTCATCGGTCTCGACGGCGATGGCGAGCTCGGCGGAAGCCAGCACGGTGCCGGGCCGCGCCATCTCGGTCAGTCTGGACGCGAGGTTCACCACCGGTCCGAAGTAGTCACCGTCGCGCGACACGAGCGCGCCCGACGCGATGCCGGCTCGGGTTTGCGGCAGCAGGTCGTCGCCGATCGACCGCTCGGTGAGACGGATCGCGATCCAAGCCGCAGTCGCCGGCTCGTCGGTGACGAACATCACCTCGTCGCCGATCGTCTTCACGATCCGACCGCCCGCGCCGACCACGGTGTCATGGGCGAGCGCGCCGAAGCGCCCCACGAGCTCCGCGACCTCGTCGTCGTCGAGCTCCTGCGACAGCGCCGTGAACCCGACGAGGTCGACGAAACCGATCGCTCCCGCCACGGTGCCCGGCGCCTCCGGGTCGGCTCCTGCGAGGCGACGCCAGAGCGCGGCGCGGAGCTGCAGCCGGAACACGTGGCCCACGAGCTCGGCGATGGCATCGAAGTCGATCCGATCGGCGAGCAGCTCCGCGAGCGCTTCGTCATCCATCTCGGCGGTGCCGGCCTCTTGAAAGGAACGCGCGACATCGTCCGTGACCGCGTCACCGATACGGGCGAGAGCGGCACTCACGACACGCGCCTGCGTGAGCCCACGATCGAGCGACCAGTCGAGGACCCACGGTCGCGCAAACGTCTCGAGGAACGAGCGGAGCGTTGCCACATCGGCGTCGGTGAAGGCGGCCAGGTTGTCGGGCAGGTCGGGGAACCCGATAGCGCGCCAGACGGCGCGCGCCGTCTCCAGGTCGGTCCCACCGCGGGCCGCGAGCTCGGTCATGGTGTAGCAGCGAGCGCCGGGCGTGATCTCGCGGTCGAGCACGAGCAGCGAGAGGTAGTTCCCACTCGCGGCGTTCTCGATCTCGGCGTCGGTCGCCCCGCGACGGCGCAGGAATCGCCGCAACCCCCGCTTCACGTGGCGACCCTCATGCCGAGCGGGGCACGTCCCTCCATGCCGCGTCGCGCGAGTTGTCGGGCTCCTTCGGGAGCCCGAGCACCCGCTCACCGAGGATGTTGCGCATCACGTTCGACGTGCCGCCCTCGATCGTGTTCGCCTGGCAGCGGAGGAAGCTCCGGACGATCTCGCGGCTCGAGTCGCCACCGGAGCTGGTGAACCCGATCACACCGTGCTCCACGAACCCTTCGCCTTCCCACGCCATGCCCGCAGAACCTTCGAGATCGAGCGCGACGTTCTGCAGCCGCTGGTTGAACTCGGCCTGCATCAGCTTCGTGATCGAGCCTTCCGGTCCGGCCTCACCGCCGCGCTTGCGTCGGGCGGCGGCGCGCTGGTTGTTGAGCCGGATGAGCCGCTCCTCGATGTAGAGCTGGGCGAGGCGCTGACGGTCGAGCGGATCCGGCACCGGGCTGTGCCGCTCGATCAGCTTCTCGGCCGGGCTCCCGCCCCCGGCATCCCCGGACAGCGAGCCGGCGCCCGACAGCGCGATGCGCTCGTTCATCAACGTCGTGATCGCGACCCGCCAGCCCTCACCCTCGGAACCGACTCGCATCGAGTCCGGGATGCGCACACCCTCCATGAAGACCTCGTTGAACTCCGCGTCGCCGGTGATCTGGACGAGCGGACGGATCTCGACCCCGGGGGCCTGCATGTCGATCACGAAGTACGTGAGGCCCTTGTGCTTGGGCACGTCGGGGTTGGTGCGGGCGATCAACATCCCCCAGCGCGACAGGTGCGCGAGCGTGGTCCAGACCTTCTGGCCGGTGATCACCCACTCGTCGCCGTCACGGGTCGCGCGGGTCGCGAGGCCGGCGACGTCGGAACCGGCGCCAGGCTCGGAGAAGAGCTGGCACCAGATCTCCTGGTTCGCGGCCATCGGGCGGAGCAAGCGCTGCTTCTGCTCCTCGGTCCCCCAGGCGATGAGCGTCGGACCGCCCATGCCGATCCCGATGAGGTTGAAGGGGCGGGGCACGCGGTACTGGTTCAGCACCTCGTTCACGTGCTTCGCCTGACCCGGCGAGAGCGACAGCCCGGCCCCGTACTCCGCGGGCCACGTCGGCGTCGCGTATCCGGACTCACCGAGCACCGTGCACCACGCGTCGTAGTCGAGCGCGCCGCGCAGCTTCGACCACGCGGTCATGTCGTCGGCGTCGAGGGCGTCCATCCACCCGGCCGGGAGATGCTCACGGAGCCATGCCAGGGTCTGCTCACGGAGCTGCTCGGCGGTCAGCTCATCGACCTGGACGGAAATGGGTTGGACGGACATGCGCGGGTCCTCTTCCGTTCGGGTGCGGTTACACGCCCCGGCTCTCACGGGCGAGGTCTCGCAGTGGGTGATCGCGGCGTTCCAGCGAATCGTGGTGTTCCAGCGGGTGGATCGTACCCGGAGCGACTCCCGTAGGCTCAGGTCGATGATCAGCGCCTCGCGGTACGAGCACTTGGACGGTGCGTCGACCCCGGTTGCGATCGACGCGGTGGCCGATGCCATCGACGCCGAGACGGGCTTGGTCTGGATCGACTGCGAGGAGCCGGACCCCGCCGAGTTGGCCACGCTCATGGCCCAGCTCCAGATCAACGAGTTTGCCCAGGAGGACGTGGCCAAGGCCGGCCAGCGCACCAAGCTCGCCCACTACAGCGACCACTTCCACGTCGCCGTCTACGACTGCGTCCTCCACGACACGGGCATGCGTGCACGCGAGATCGACATCGTGTTCGGCGCCGGGTGGCTGCTCTCGGTGCGCCAGGACCCCGAAGACGGAGACCCCGGAACCTTCCCGGTCGCCCACGTCCGCCGCACCTTCGAGTTGCAACGATCTCAACACGACGAAGCCCACGTGGGCCTCCTCCTCTGGGCCCTCCTCGACACCGTGGTGGACCGCTACTTCACGGTCACCGAGCAGGTCGACGAGCGCCTCGACGATGTCGAAGAGGCGGTGCTCGCCGACGACACCGATCGCGGCGGAGAGCGCGCCATGCGACCGATGGAGCTGTTCGCGCTCGGGAAGGCGCTGGTTCGCTTTCGTCGCGCCGCGGTGCCGCTCCGTGACGTGGTGAACGAGATCGTCCGTCGCGAGGTGCCGTGCATCGACGACGTGGCCATCGTGCACTTCCAGGACGTCGCCGATCACGTGCTCCGCGTCTCGGACTTCGTCGAGAGCCAGCGCGACGTCCTCACGAGCCTGCGCGACGCCGAGCTCGCGCTCGCGTCGAACCGCATGAGTCTTGTCCAGCAGCGCATCGCGGCCTGGGGTGCGATCTTCCTGGTCGCGACCCTCGTCACCGGCGTGCTCGGCATGAACTTCCAGGACGCACCGGAGCTGACGTGGCGCCAGGGTTTCCTCATCATCGTCGGGGTCATCTTCGTGCTGTGCGCCCCGATGTACGTGTTCTTCCGACGAAGGAAGTGGCTCTGATGCTCCCCCATCGCGAACGCCACCGCTTCGACCGCATCGGCTGGCTTCGGGCCGCCGTGCTCGGCGCGAACGACGGCATCGTCTCCACGGCGAGCCTCATGATCGGGGTCGCCGCATCAAGCGCGTCGACCAGCGCAATCGCAGTCGCGGGCCTCGCCGGCCTCGCCGCGGGAGCGATGTCGATGGCGGTCGGCGAGTACGTGTCGGTCAGCTCCCAGCGCGACACCGAGAACGCCGACATCCGCAAGGAGACCGCCGAGCTCGAACGGTCACCCGACTCCGAGCTCAACGAGCTCACCCACATCTACGTGCAGCGCGGCCTTGAGCCCGTCCTCGCCCGCTCGGTCGCCGAGCAGCTCACCGCCGCCGATCCACTCGGGGCGCACCTGCGCGACGAGCTCGGCATCACCCACGCCACCAAGGCTCGACCGTGGCAAGCCGCCTTCGTCTCCGTGATCAGCTTCGGCCTCGGTGCCGCCATCCCCCTGATCGCGCTGGCCGTCGCGGGTGGGATCGACCCGATCGCAGTCATCGCGATCGCGGCACTGGTGGTGCTCGCGATCACCGGCGCGGTCGGCGGGCATCTCGGCGGGGCGCCCGTCACGCGTGCCGCGATCCGGGTGCTCATCGGCGGCGGCGCCGCCATGGCGATCACCGCGCTCGTCGGCAACCTCATCGGGACCGCGGTCTGAGCGAGGCCGGTCTGAGCGAGGCCGGTCTGAGCGAGGCCGGTCTGAGCGAGGCCGGTCTGAGCGAGGCGGTCAAGGCGACGGGCGGCTGCTCGCGACGCGTTCGGCCGGCAGCGACCGCAGGCGCCGCAGGCGCGCCTTCTGGATCGCGTCGGCGGCCAGCACCGCCGGCATCGCGAGCAACGCAACCGCAAAGCCGGCCGCCGACGGCGGTGCTTGGCCGAGCAGGTCGGCGAGCGGCGGGAAGTAGAGGAAGCCGAGGAGCATCGCCAGCTCGGCGAGGATCGCCCAGAGCAGCAAGCGATTCGTCGTCCAGCCGATGCGCCACGGCGGGAGCACGGTGCTGCGACACGCGAAGGCGTTCGCGACCTGCCCGAGCACGACGGTGGTGAACGCCGCTCCCGACGCCGCGAGCATCGTGGGGCCGGTCGGGAACGAGTCTCCCGGACGCCAACCCTCGGCTGCGAACGTCATCACGAAGGCGAGCATCGACATGAACGCTTCGACGGGACCGAGGACGCCGAAGGCCCGCACGAACAGCCCGCGGTCGAGGAGGTGCCGTCGGATCGGAGGACCCTCGAGGAGATGCGCGCCGGGTGGTTCGGCACCGAGCGCGAGCGCCGGGAGGATGTCCGTCCCGATGTCGAGCGCGAGCACCTGGAGGACACCGATTGCGAGCGGGAACCGCCCTCCCGAGAGTGCCCAGACCACGAACGGCGTCAGCTCCGCGACGTTGTCGGTGAGGTGGTACGTCAGGAAGCGCCGGATGTTCGAGAACGTCGACCGCCCCTGCTCCACCGCGGCGACGATGGTCCCGAAGTCGTCATCGAGCAGCACGAGGTCGGCCGCCTCGCGGGCCACGTCGGTCCCCGACCGCCCCATCGCCACGCCGATGTCGGCCTCGTGCAGCGCGGGAGCGTCGTTGACGCCGTCGCCCGTCATCGCGACGACGTTCCCTCGTGCGCGCAGCGCCCGGGCGATCCGCAACTTGTCCTCGGGTGAGACACGCGCGACGACGACGCCGTCTCGGTCGACGAGTGCCCCGAGCAGGGCCTCGTCGGCCGGGAGGTCGTGGCCCACCACGACGAGGCCATCGGAACCCGCGAGACCGACCTCCCGCGCGATCGCGAGCGCGGTCGACGGGTGATCGCCCGTGACCATCGCGACCTTGATCCCGGCCCGTCGGCACTCGCTGATCGCGAACGCGGCGCCCGCTCGCGGCGGGTCCTCCAGCGCGACGAGCCCGAGCAGGTCGAGATCCCGCTCCGCGTCCTCCGCCGACTCCGGCGGGTCGCCACTCGCCGTCCGACGCGCGACGGCCAGCACCCGAAGGCCGCGCGCCGCGAGCTCCTGGAGCGCGTCGGTCGCAACGGGAGACACCGCACAATGCGGCAGCACCGCGTCCGGTGCACCCTTCACGAGCACGACCCCGCCGGCCACGACCGACATCCGTCGGCGGCGCGGATCGAACGGGAACCGCCGCGTCTCCCGGTGGATCGCGGCGTCGTCTTCGATGTCGACCCCGGTTCGGCGCGCCAGGACATCGAGTGCTGCTTCCATCGGGTCCCCGAGCGGAACCCACACCCCGTCCCGCTCGACCGCTCGCCCGGTCGAGCACCGAGTCGCGACCCGGGCGATCTCCCGAAGGTCGTCGAAGAGCGCCGCATCGGTCACGTCGGTCGTGCCGGTCGGCTCGTAGCCCGTTCCGGTGATGTGCGCGGTCCCTCGTGGCGTCCAGACCTCCTCGACGGTCATCTCGTTGCGCGTGAGGGTCCCCGTCTTGTCGGTGCAGATGAACGTGGTGGATCCCAGCGTCTCGACACCCTCGAGGTGGCGGACGAGCGCACGCCGGGCGGCCATGCGCTGTGCGCCGATCGCGAGCGCCAGCGTCACGGTGGGCAACAACCCGCACGGAACCACGGCGACCGTGACCCCCACCGCGAACAGGAACCCGTCCGACGCGGGCGTTCCCACGAGGAGCGCGACGCCGAAGAAGACGACACCGACGGTGATGGCAACCGCGGCGATGAGGCGCGAGACTCGGTCGAGTTCCTTGCGCAGCGGCGTGACCGGGGCGTGCTGGGCCTGCGTGAGTCCGGCGATCGACGCGAGGCGGGTCTCGTCGCCGGTCGCCACGACGATGCCCTGGGCCTCACCCTCGACCGTGAAGCAACCCGCGTACACCGCCGAACCCCGTTCGGCGTGGTTCGGGCGGCTCTCCCCGGTGAGCATCGAGGTGTCGACGGTCAGCGCATGGGCAATGGTCAGCTCGAGGTCGGCCGAGATGCGATCGCCGCCCTCCAGCACGACGAGGTCGCCCACCACCAGCTCCTCCGCCGCGATCTCGACCGGCCGACCGTCGCGCACGACGGTGGCCCGACGCGGCAGTAAGTCCCGAAGGCGTTCGGCGGCTCGCTGGGCCCGTCGCTGCTGCGCAAAGGCGAAGACGGCGTTGAGCACGATGACGATGAACACCGCGACGCCGAGCTGGGGCAGGCCCGCGAGGAACGCCAAGGATCCGGCCACCCAGAACAGCAGTGCAAAGAAGTGGAAGAGCTCGCCCGCGAACTGACGCCATGCGGGAATCGGGGGCGGGACCGGCAGGATGTTGGGACCGTCTCGTTCGAGGCGGTTGGCGGCGTCGACCCCCGACAGCCCCCCTGCACCCGTCGCCCCCGGAGGCGGCTCCGTCGACATCACTGGGTCGACCGTACGACACGGGTCGGCATCCGGCCCGGGACCCTGCGTCCCTTCTTCGAGTGACCTCTGGCCCTTGTCGGCCCGATCCATCGGGTGGACGATCGAAGCGTGTTCAGGGTCAGACGTGCCCACAGCAGGTGGGTACCGGTCAGGAGGCTCGAATGGTGATGGATGTCACGCGGCCCGAGGTCACGGTGCATACCACCGGTGCCGTGACGAGCACCGAGCGCGCGTACGCGGCTCGCAAGGTCGAGCACCTGCTGAAGGTCGCCCCCGGCCCGGAGCTGTTCGCCAAGGTCGATCTGGTCGCCGAGGCCGATCCGGCCCGGGAGCGGCCTGCGATCGTGAAGGCCGAGTTCGACGTGAACGGACGTCTCGTGTGCGCGCACGTCGCGGCGGCCACGATGTTCGCTGCGGTCGACCTCGTCGAAGCCCGTCTCCGCCAGCGCCTCGAACGCCTCGCCGATGCGCAGACGGCGCGTCGGCTTCGCCATCGGGACGACCAGTCGTGGCACCACGGTGATCCGGTCGCCCATCGCCCCCACTACCACCCTCGGCCGGCCGAGGAACGGGAGGTCGTTCGGCACAAGACCTTCGCCGTCGCCCCGATGACGACCGACGAGGCGGTCCTCGACCTCGAGCTCCTCGACCACGAGTTCTTCCTGTTCGAGCACGCGGGGAGCGGTGCGGACTGTGTCGTTGCGCGCGCCGATGGCGAAGGTTACGAGCTCTTCTGCCCGGAGCCCTTCGGCCCCGTCGACTCCGTCGCGCCGGTGAGCGTCAGCCTGCGCCACGCCGCACCGATGGCGTTGGAAGACGCGGTCGAGTTGCTCGACCTCTCCGACGACCGCTTCGTGTTCTTCCGCGACGTGGCGTCAGACCGGGGACGGGTCCTGTACCGACGCTACGACGGGCATTACGGGCTCATCACCGCCGGCGAGGCCTGAGTCCGAGGCGGCCCGACCCGGCGACGTCAGGGCGCGGCCGTGCCGTCCTCGGCTTCCTCGAGTGCGATCTCGGTCCCGGCCCGGCGGCGCCCGATCCGCCGTGACGCGCGCCACCCGATCTCGAGCATGAAGATGCCCGCGGCGGCGATCAACATCGCCTGGCCGAACACCCGAGCGTCGGGAAGTTCGAGCGCGTAGAAGTCGCTGAGCGGCTCGATCAAGAGGATCAGCGCCACACTCCCGGCCATCGAACCGACCAGGAGTGCCTTCCACCAGTTGAACGGCCGCGCCAGGATCACGAGTACCCACAGACCGATCACGATGAGCACCAGCGCCGTGGTCGTGCGGGACTCCTTGAGCGACAGGTCTTCCTCGTACCGGGTGAACCAGTAGGTCGCCAACGAGGCCAGCCCGGCAACCACACCAGCCGGGATGCAGAAGCGCAGCACCCGATCGAGGAAGCCCGGGACATAGCGACGGGTGTTCGGTGCCAGCGCGAGCACGAAGCCCGGGATGCCGATCGTGAACGTGCTCACGATCGTCAGGTGGCGCGGGAGGAACGGATACCGGATGCCGGTGAGGACGACGGCCACGGCGAGCAGGACCGCGTACACGGTCTTGGTCACGAACAGGTTCGCCGATCGCTCGATGTTCGCGATCACGCGGCGCCCTTCGGCGACGACCCCCGGCATCGTGGCGAACTTCCCGTCGAGGAGCACGAGCTGGGCTACCGCACGCGTGGCCGCCGCGCCGGAACCCATCGCGACGCCGATGTCGGCGTCCTTGAGCGCGAGCGCATCGTTCACGCCGTCGCCCGTCATCGCGACGACGTGCCCACGCGACTGCAGCGCCGCGACCATGGCCCGCTTCTGATGCGGCGTGACCCGACCGAAGACCGCATGCTGCTCGAGGACCTCGGCAAGCTCATCCTGGCCCTCGGGCAGCTCGCGGGCGTCGATGGCCGCGCCCGCGCCCGGGAGCCCCACCCGACGTGCGACCGCGCCGACCGTCCGCGGGTTGTCTCCCGAGATCACCTTGAGCGCGACACCCTGATCCGTGAAGTACTGGAGCGTGTCGGTCGCGTCCGGACGGATCTTCTCCTCCAACAGCACGAGCGCGGCCGCGGTGAGACCCGGTGGGAGCGATTCCCCTTCGAGCGCCGTGTCGGCACACCCGAGCAGCAGCACCCGACTTCCCGTGGCCGCGAGCTCATCGGCCTCACGGCGGACCGGATCGTCGGGGGTTTCGGCGAGGATCATCTCCGGAGCACCGATGACCCAGGATCGGTGCCCGGCGAAGCTGGCCCCACTCCACTTGCGCGCCGAGGAGAACGGGATGGCTGCGATGCGCTGCCAACCGCT
>Ga0315297_10001031_pt1 | contig 16945 bp, 15 predicted proteins | sample YL17G15_0_MG_FD_203628 | JGI IMG/M metagenome (GOLD analysis project Ga0315297, IMG submission 203628) | Sediment microbial communities from Yellowstone Lake, YNP, Wyoming, USA - YL17G15_0 | ecosystem: Environmental > Aquatic > Freshwater > Lake > Sediment | place: USA: Wyoming | collected... | reverse complement strand
GGCATGGATCTGCGAAAGCTGTACTGACGGCCTTGCGCGTCACATCACTCAAGCCTCTCGTCGTCGTGGCGGCGCTCGGGCCTCTGGCCTACCTGGCCTGGGGCGCCGTCAACGGCGGCCTGGGCGCGAATCCGATTGAAGCGATCACCCGGGAGACCGGCACGTGGACGCTGCGATTCCTGGTGATCACGCTGGCCGTCACTCCTCTGCGGCGGCTCACCGGCTGGAACGATGCGATCAAGTTCCGGCGGATGCTCGGCCTGTTCGCCTTCTTCTACGGCACGCTGCACCTGATGACGTACGTGTGGCTGGATCAGTTCTTCGATCTGGCGTCCATGGTCAAGGACGTCACGAAACGGCCGTTCATCACGGCGGGAGCGGCCGCTTTCCTGCTGATGGTGCCGCTCGCCGTGACATCGACGGCAGGCATGATCCGCCGCATGGGCGGGCGGGCATGGCGGCGGTTGCATCGTCTCGCCTACGCCTCAGCCGTCGTGGGCGTGCTGCACTACTGGTGGCTGGTCAAACTCGACACCACGCGCCCGCGGAACTACGCTGTGATCCTCGGCGCGCTCCTGGGCATCAGGCTGTTCGTGTTCCTCCGCCCCAGACTCGCGCATCGCTTTGGCACGCAAAGCACTTGACGTAATAGGCGCCACGTGTTCCACTAGAATCAGCGGTGTGGAACCCGAGCCGCGCGCGCCCTCCGCACCGGCGACACCCGCGTCCATGCACGGGCACGCCATGGACCATCTGGCGTTCATCCGGCAGACCATGGCGCGCGCCGGGCCGTTCACGGCCGTGCCCGGGAAAGGGCAAATCGCCGTCGGCCTGATCGGTCTGGTCGCGGCCGTCGTGGCCGGGCGTCAGGCGAACGCGGGTGCCTGGCTGGCTGTCTGGCTCGCTGCGGCCGCGCTTGCCGTCGTGGTGGCGTCGGTAGGGATTCGCATGAAGGCGCGGGCGCTGGGTACGCTCGTCCTGTCCGGTCCGGCACGCCGGTTCGCGCTGGGGTTCGCCCCTCCAGTGGTCGCCGGGGCGGTGCTGACCGTCGCGCTCTTCAGCACAGGCGCCTCGGCGGTTCTTCCGGGCGTATGGCTGCTGCTCTACGGGGCAGCCGTCGTGGCGGGCGGCTCGCTCTCGGTGCCGCCCGTTCCCGTGATGGGCGGCTGCTTCATGGCCCTCGGTGTGCTGGCGCTCGCGGCCCCCGCGGAGTGGGGGGCGTGGCTGCTGGGACTCGGCTTTGGCCTGCTTCACATCGGGTTCGGGATTCTGATTGCGGTGAAATACGGTGGCTAGACACAGCGCAGCCCGTCAACTCGCACCCCACTCGAGCCCCGCCGCACCCGCGCCGGTTCGCCCGCCGGCTCCGCGGGGGGACGACCGCCGGATGCCCGACCTGGATCGCATGATCCACGAACGCGTCCGGCTCGGGATCATCAGCGCCCTCGCGGTAAACGACACGCTGAGCTTCAACGAGTTGAAGACGCTGCTCGGCACCTCCGACGGCAACCTGTCGGTGCATGCGCGCAAGCTGGAGGATGCCGAGTACGTGGCGTGCGTGAAGTCTTTCGAAGGACGCCTGCCTCGCACGCAGTACCGCATCACCGCGGCCGGCCGCCGTGCCCTCGACCGATACCTGAATCATATGGAAGCGATCATCCGCGCCACGCGGGAGCGGTAGGGCGGCCGCGTCAAAGATCTGCGTCACTTGTTCGCAGGACTAAAGTCTGCGCCACGAACAGAAATCCGGCACCACGAATAGAAGCCCTGCGCCGCGTACGGAAGTGCTGCGCCACGAAGAGTGGCCTGCGCCGCGTGGAGTCGTGTATTCGTGGGGCAGGACTTCAGTCCTGCCGCCGCCATTTCGTTATGCCGCCCTGGCTCCCTGCAGCTTCGACTTCAGCCAGGCGATGATGGCGGGCAGCAGCGAGATGAAGATGACGATGGCGATGACGATGTGGATCCGGCTCTCGATGTTGGGCACGAACCGGCCGAGATAGTAGCCCGTCAGCGTCATACTGCCGATCCAGATGACGGCGCCGACGACGTTGAACATGATGAATCGGCGGTAGCCCATCTCGGCCGCGCCCGCGACGACCGGGGCAAAGGTGCGGACGATGGGCATGAACTGCGCCAGGATGATCGTCTTGCCGCCGTGCCGCTCGTAGAACTGGTGCGTGCGAATCAGGTGCTCGCGGCGGAAGAGGAGCGAGTTCGGCCGGCTGTAGAGGGCCTTGCCGGCCCGGTTGCCAATCCAGTACCCCGTGGTGTTGCCGCAGATGGCCGCCACGATCAGCGATGGGATGAGCGTGGCGATGTTCAGGTCGCCCCGCGCGGCGAACAGCCCTGCCGTCACGAGCAGGGAGTCCCCTGGCAGGAAGAACCCGACCATCAGTCCCGTCTCGGAGAAGATGACGAGGATCATGCCGTAGAGGCCGCCGATCCTGATCAGTTCCGGGATGTTGTAGAAGAAGCGGAAGAAGCCCTCAATGTAGTCCACAGGCTGAAGCCTCTCTCTGGCGGCCCTCGCGCAGGGCGAATCTGCCGAGTATACAACGCTCTGGTATGCTGATCCCGCCCGGGCCTGGTGCCGGGGCATCTGCCCCCGCCAGATTGTCATGACCACACACGCCGTCCAGTCAGCCGCTCCCGCGCCCTTCTCTGCCGACGCCCGTGTCGTTCGCGCCCTCGAGGCGACCCTGCGGGCCCGGCTGAAAGGGGAAGTGCGATTCGACGCCGCCAGCCGCGCGCTCTACGCCACCGATTCGTCGAACTACCGCCAGGTGCCCATCGGCGTGATCGTGCCCAGAGACACCGAGGACATCGTGGCCACGGTGGCCGCATGCCGCGAGACCGGCGCGCCCGTGCTGACGCGCGGGGCGGGGACGAGCCTGGCCGGGCAGTGCTGCAACGTGGCGGTGATCATCGACGTGTCGAAGCACTGCGACGCCATCCTCGGCATTGACGCCGACAGACGCCAGGCGTGCGTCCAGCCGGGTGTGGTGCTCGATCGGCTGCGCGACGAAGCCGAGCGCGTCGGCCTGACCTTCGGGCCTGACCCGGCGACGCACCGATGGTGCACGCTCGGCGGCATGATCGGGAACAACTCGTGCGGCGTGCACTCGGTGATGTCGGGCAAGACGGACGACAACATCGACGAACTGGACATCCTCACATACGACGGCGTGCGCATGCGCGTCGGAGCCACCCCTCCCGAAATGCTGGACCAAATCATCCGTGAGGGCGGGCGACGCGGCGAGATCTACGCCGGGTTGCGCGCCCTGCGCGAGCGCTACGGCCCTCTCGTGCGCGCGCGCTTCCCGAAAATTCCGCGGCGCGTGTCCGGCTACAACCTCGACTTCCTGCTCCCCGAGAACGGCTTCCATGTCGCGCGGGCTCTCGTGGGTTCGGAAGGCACGTGCGTGACCGTGCTTGAGGCGACGGTACGCCTGGTGCCAAGTCCGCCATTCCGGTCGCTGCTCGTGCTGGGATACGCCGATGTCTATCTCGCGGCTGACGCGGTGGACGTCGTCACCGCGTTTGGTCCAATCGGACTGGAGGGCATCGACGAAGTCCTCGTGCGGCATTCACGGAAGAAGAACCTGAACGCGAAAGGCCTGGCCCTGCTGCCGGAGGGCCAGGGATGGCTGTACGTCGAGTTCGGAGCCGACACCATGCCGGAGGCGGAAGCCCGTGCGCAGCGGCTCATGGACGCGTTGCGCGCATGCCCGGACGCTCCTTCGATGAGGCTGTTTCGCGATCCCGCCGAGACCCAGCACGTGTGGGCCGTCCGCGAGTCGGCGCTCGGGGCCACGTCCTTCGTGCCGGGCGAGAGCAAGAACTGGGAAGGCTGGGAAGACGCCGCCGTCCCGCCCTCGCGTCTGGGCGAGTACCTGCGCCGGCTGCGCCAGTTGATGGCGGAGTTCAACTACACCGGCTCGCTCTACGGTCATTTCGGCCAGGGGTGCGTGCACACCCGCATCAACTTCGACCTCAAGACCGGCGACGGCATCGCGGCGTACCGGCGGTTCGTCGAACAGGCCGCCGATCTCGTGGTCTCGATGGGCGGGTCGCTGTCCGGCGAGCACGGCGACGGGCAGTCGCGCGCGGAGCTGCTGCCGCGGATGTTCGGCGAAGAGTTGATGCAGGCGTTCCGCGAGTTCAAGGCGATATGGGACCCGGACAACAAGATGAACCCGGGCAAGCTGATCAACCCGTACCGCCTCGACGAGCATCTCCGCGTCCAGCAGTACCACCCGCCTGCGGTGGACACGCACTTCGCGTATCCCGTGGAAGGCAGTCTGGCCGACGCGACGCTGCGCTGTGTGGGAGTGGGGAAGTGCCGCAAGACCGACGGCGGCGCCATGTGCCCGTCCTACATGGCGACCCACGACGAACAGCACACGACGCGCGGGCGGGCGCGGCTGCTCTTCGAGATGCTGCAGGGCGAGGTGATCACGGACGGCTTTCGCAGCGAGGCCGTGAAGGCCGCCCTCGACCTCTGCCTCTCGTGCAAGAGCTGCAAGAGCGAGTGCCCGACGGGCGTCGACATGGCCGCGTACAAGGCAGAGTTCCTGGCGCGCTACTACGAAGGCCGCCGGCGACCTTTGCGATCGTACGCGTTCGGGCTGATCAACCACTGGGGCGCGCTGGCGGAGTACGCGCCCTGGCTGGCGAACGTCTTCACCCAGGTGCCGCCGTTCAGCACCGTCGTGCGGTGGGCGCTCGACATCGCGCCCGAGCGACGCATGCCGGCGTTCGCGCCGCGCAGTTTCCGCCGCACGTTCCTCGGAGGGCAGACGCAAGAAGCAAGAAGCAGGATGCAAGAAGGCGGCTCCTCGAATTCCGGCCCCTCTCGCCTCTCGCCCCTCGTCTCTCGCCCCCAGCCCATAGCGCCTGGCCCCGAATCCCGGCGGGTGATCTTGTGGCCCGATTGTTCGAACACCTACTTCCATCCCGAGGTGGCGCACGCGGCGGTCGCCGTGCTGGACGCGGCCGGGTTCCAGGTGGACATCCCCCGCGAGCGGTTGTGCTGTGGCCGCCCGTTGTACGACCACGGCATGCTGACCGCCGCCCGGCGACGCCTGGTCGAAACCCTGGAAAGCCTGCGCGCTGAGATCGAGGCCGGGACGCCCATCGTCGGCCTGGAGCCCAGCTGCGTGTCGGTGTTCCGTGACGAGTTGCTGCGGTTCTTCCCTGAGGATGCCCTCGCGCGAAAGTTGAGCCAGCAGACGTTCTTTCTGACCGAGTTCCTCGTGAAGACCGGCACGGTTCCGAATGCCCGGCTCGAGGGGCGGGCCATCGTTCATCCGCACTGCCACGAGCGCGCGTCGCTGTGCCTGGACGACGACATCGCGGTGCTGAAGAAGACCGGGCTCGACTTCACCGTGCTCGACGCGGGGTGCTGCGGCATGGCCGGCGCGTTCGGCTTCGAGCGCGATCACTATGAAGTCTCGATGCAGGTGGGGGAGCGTGTGCTCCTGCCCGCGGTTCGTGATGCCGCGTCCGATACCTTCATCGTGACAAGCGGGTTCAGCTGCCGCGAGCAGATCACGCAGACCACCGGCCGGCGTGTCTGGCACATCGCGGAATTGCTGGCCCTGGCGCTGCCCCCGACGCGCCCAGGCGGCGCCTGACAGCTGCAACGCCGCGACGTTGCTCAGGCGCCGGTTGAGGAGGCCTGGAGGGCGACGGCAGACCGCAAATGGAAAAGGCTACAGGGTTCAGCCCTGTGGCCTTTGTGGTTGCGGGGGCCCGCCTCGCCATCCACGTGGACGTCGGGTACGGCGACGCGATCACGCCGGGAGTTCAGGAACTGGAATATCCCTCACTGCTCGATATGCCTCGCGCGAAACTCCGCGCCTATCCAGCGGAGACTGTTGTCGCCGAGAAGTTCCATGCTCTCGTCGTGCTCGGGACGGCGAACGGCCGCATGAAGGACTTCTACGATCTGTGGGCGATGGCCGGCTCTCTGGCCTTCGAGGGTGCCATTCTCGCACAGGCCTTCGGAGCCACGTTTGAGCGCAGGAGAGCACCGTTGCCGACCGCGGTGCCGGTGGCGCTCACCGCCACCTTCGTCGGTGATCCGGCGAAGCAGGCGCAATGGCAAGGGTTCCTTCGGCGCGCGGAATTTACCCTCCAACCGAGTCCGCTTCACGACGTTGCAGCCGCGGTTGCCGGCTTTGTTCTGCCGCCGGCCATGGCCGCCGCCGCAGGGTCTGTTTTCGAGGAGCGATGCGAGCCTGGCGGGCCGTGGAGAGGATGACGAGTTCCGCACCGCAGTGGCCGAGGTCGAGGTAGGAGTTGGTGAGCGTGGAGGTGTCCACGGTAGACGGGGCTCCGCAAGTCGCCACCGCCACAAGCGTGACGACCGCCGCGCACGACAGCACCGCCGATTCAGGCCGCCACGCCGCTGATGCGCGCGGCCCGACGCGATCGGGGTTTCGGCTTAATCACGATCTCGACGTCCTGGTCGAACGCGGTGAGCAAGGTCATCAGGCGCTCGACCGAGAACCCGGCCAACTTGTAGTTCCGCAGTGCCGAGACCTTCGGCTGAGCCAGTCCGAGCAGTTTGGCTGCAGCGATCTGGGTCAGCTTGCGCTGTTCGATCACGTGATTGAGTGCATAGGCCAAGCGAAGCTTCGCGTGCCGTTCCGAGGCGTCGGGATAACCCGGGTCGGCGAACACGTTTCCGGTGCCGCGCGTGATCACACCATCTGGGTCGTGGTTACGGCGTGCCATAATGCTCCTCGTAATCGTGCTGAGCGGCCCTGAGGCGTTGGGCCACGAGCTCGACGTCTCGCCGAGACGTCCGAATGCCGGACGGCAATTTCTTCTGAAACGCGTGCAGCACGTACACAGCCTCCGGGAACCTGACGGTGTAGACGGATCGATAGGCGTTTCCGTCGTGCGATTCAACCAACTCGAGCACGCCAGCGCCCAGCCCCTTCCATGGCTTCGCGGTCGGCGCCTTGCCCCCGAACTGAGCAAGACCGAGCGCATTCCCCATGTCGCCCTTGACCGATTCGGGGAACTCGAGAAAGTCCCGCTTGGACGCGCCAACCCAATGCAGAGGCTTCTCTGTCGCACGAGGAACTCTGCGCGCGCTCAGTTATACCGATATGGGAATATCGCGTCAACCGAGGCGTGGGAGTCGTGCTCACATCGACCGCACGGGTCGACTGCGCCCTGATGTGGTGACAGCAGTGGCGCCGCGTGACGGCGGCGTTCAAGACGTTGATCCCTGGCCCAGTGTTGAAAAGCACCAGGTCCTATCTTGCTCTCGGGGAGCATCAGTCGGGCGTCCATCGGTGTACATCGGGCTGGGCGATGAAGGGTACCGCCGAGGTGCTGGGACGGGGTGTCAGATAGTTGCTAGACAGCGGCCCGAGACGGCGTACAAAAGAAAGGGCCGAACTCATGAACACATCAATGGATTCGGCTCTTTGGCTGTGGTTACGGGGGCCTGCGACGGACGCTATTTGCCGCTGCGGTGCGGGGCGGCGGGAGGGGTTCGACTTCCTTGAAGGTGATCGTCCCGTGGTGCCAACAATGGTAACATCGGCGCCAAGAGGACCGGAGATGGCCACGATTCACATCGATTTGCCGCAGGAGAAGATCCTGGAGTTTTGCGCGAGGTGGAAGGTCACCGAACTCGCGCTGTTCGGATCGGTGCTCCGGGACGACTTCCGTCCCGATAGCGACGTCGACGTGCTGGTACGCTTCGATCCCGACGCCGGCTGGGGTTTGTTCGAGTTCATGCAGATGGAGGAGGAGTTGGCGAAGACGCTCGGCCGACCCGTAGATCTGGTGGCGAGGGCCGCCGTCGAGGAGAGTCGTAACTGGATTCGACGGAAACAGATTCTGGACGAGAGCCATGTCGTATTCGCCGCGTGACCCAGCGACGTTGCTCGACATGCTGTTGCTCGCTCAGGACGTGCGGGAATTCGTGGCCGCCATGACGTTCGAGGCATTCTCGGGCGACAAGAAGACCAGGGCTGCGGTCCTCCATGCCCTGATCGTCGTCGGTGAAGTCTCCAAGCGCCTCTCGCTCGACTTCAAAGTGGACCATCCCGAGATTCCCTGGGTGCGGATCGGCGCCTTTCGCAATCTGCTGATCCACGAGTACGACAAGGTCGATCTGCCGCTGGTGTGGCGCGTCGTCACTGCCGAAGTGCCGCAATTGATTCAGAACCTGACTCCTCTCGTTCCCGTCGAGCCCCCTGCTGATGGGGAGCAGGGATGATCGCCGCGAGGGTCAGCGATACTCTGGCGAGAAGGCCGGGTGTTCGTCTCGTGAGCCGAAATGAGGTATAGAACCTCACTGTAGTTGAGGTTATATACCGTGACACGGCAAGACGCGGAAGAACGACTCTACCAGGTCGCCCAGCTACAAGGCGGTTTCCTTACCGCGCGCCAAGCCCGGCTGGCCGGCTACGCCGACAATACGCACCCGCATCATGTGCGCAACGGCAACTGGGTCCGCGAGCACCGAGGTATCTATCGACTCGCCTGGTTCCCGCTGACCGCCAGGCCCGATCTGATGCTGTGGCAACTCTGGGCTCACGATCGCCGCGGGGAGCCTCAGGGCACCTACAGTCACAACACGGCGCTGTCGCTCCACTCGCTCTCCGATGTCATGCCGGCGAAGCTCGAGATGACGGTTCCTCCGGGCTTCCAGAGAATGGCGGCCATCCCGAGAGTGCTGCGCCTCGACGGCGGCTGGGCCTGATCCGACTATGCGGAGATCCGCATAGCTGGATCAAGCCCAGATTTGCGGCGGCGTGGTGTAGGCGACGGGCATCCAGGGAAATTCTGGCCGCCTGGGCACCTTGGCGTCAATTGAGGCGAGTACAGCAGAACGGGCACTCCGGTCAGGTGTCCGTCCTTGGGGTGCGCGGTGGCCGGCTTCCGTCCCGAGGTCGTGCAGCGGGCCCTCGCTCGTAATCCCCGAGGCCGATGGCACCGATAAGTGTCGTAGCGGGGTGCCCATCGAAGGGACACATCCCGGCGTGAAGAGTGCCCGACAACATCGAGGAAGGAACGCCAACCAGTGGCGGAATCCTCTACCAAACGGAAGTTCGTGGTGTTGCTCCTTTGCGCTATCGCAACTGCCGTTGTGGGCATGCCCAGCACCCAATGTGGGGAATCGCTGTTGCACCGGATATCAGAAGTCAAGTCTGGGCTAGGTATCAACCGGGTAGCCTCCGAGCTCAACAAGACGTCTCGATGATGGTGGATAAAGAGACGGAGCGCACCGCAGCGGTGTCGTCTGTGTACAAGGTCTCCTCGGGCATGGTCCCTCCTCCTGGTGTCGAGTGACTCCTTCGGTCAGTATCACTTCACTTGTCTGGGGCGAACCTCTGGCAGAATGGGACCATAGCTCAGATTCGGATACCCCTGAACTCATCCAGTTCCATCCTGATGCTCACGGTCGAGGCGCATTATGCGCCCCTGCCCAAAACGTCCGCACGTGCGTGTTCCGTTCGTCTCGATCAACTTCTGACCGGCGCGAGGAGGAGCATCGGGCGCACGTCCTCGGCCCAGGCCAGCACACCTCGCCGTACACGACGAGGGCCACCGCGAGGGTGGCCCCCCAATGACCCCGACGGATCGTCGCAGCTACTTCTTACGCAGTGGCCCAAACCGGAAGTCGTCCCGGGCACTGCCGTGACTGCCGCTGTGGAGACCGACCTTGCTCGATCGACGTGTAGACTGGACAGTGTACGTGAATAGGTGAACATCGCTTATCCGCACCTTCGCGTCTCCTGTCCTGCTATCCGCGTCAATTCGCAGCTTGTACCAGTTATTGGCTTTCCAATCGCCGCCCTAGTTGAATGATCTCGGTTGGGCGTCGACAACCTCCGCGATGGTCAAGCAGTTCCGATAGGCCGAGAGCGGCACAACGCCTGGCAGCGAGTAGCCAGACTCGGTGGGGCGGCGCAATGTCGGGATAAGAACAGCGCCTGGCGCTGCATAGCCAGGGTCGCGGGTGCTGCGCAACGTCGGGAGATGCACAACGCCTGGCAGTGAATCCGACTGGGCGGCGTCTGCTGCGTGCCCCCATCACCTTGACCTGCCTGGCGCTCCTGGCGGTGCGGGTGGGCACCCACCTGGGGCCGCCGAACGACGACAGGACGCCGGTTGTAGGCCCCCTTCCGGGTTCCTGGTGCACGTTCGTTGGAGTCGGAGAAGCGAAATGCGTTCCGGACGACCGGACGCTTGCGAGGGCGAGCTGTTAGATGGCTGTTAGATGGCCGCCACCAGGCGCAGCGGCAAAAGAAAGCGCCGAACCCACTGAACTCCAATGGATTCGGCCCTTTGAAAGTGGTTGCGGGGGCTCGCAACCAACGATACTTGCCGTTGTGGACGGGCGCTGCCTGAGGAGACGCCACGCTGGCTGCCAAGCCGAGGTCGCGTGACTGGACGGCCGACAGCGTCATGGTGGAGGAGTGGCATTAATACCCAAAGACGTTATATTATTGCCATCGACGACAGCCATGCATAAACGCCAATGGGACACCGTACTCTACGAGATCGCCGAGGGGCAGAGCGGCTACTTCACTGCGGCCCAGGCGAGGGCGGCGGGCCTGCACCAAGTCCGCTTGGTGCAACTCGCCAAACAGGGCGACATTGCGCGGGAAACGCGGGGGGTGTACCGCTTCACTCGCTTCCCCGTGACCCCACTCGGGCACTACATGGCGGCGGTCCTCTGGCCTCAAGTCCGCCGCCCTGACGTCGTCGGCGTGGTGTCCCATCAAACGGCCCTGTCCATCCATGAGCTGTCTGATGTGAACCCCGCGCGCATTCACCTGACACTGCCGGCCAACGTTCGGCTTCGGCGCCAGGTTCCAAAAGTGTTGGTCATCCACTACGCGGACCTCGCGCCGGACGATGTCGAACGCGTTGAAGGTGTACCCGTCACCACTCCCGCCAGATCCATTCGCGATGCCCACGCCAGCCACCTTGGTGCTGAGATCGTCGGCACCGCGATCGCCGATGGGCGGCGATCTGGCGCTCTGGGCCTGGCCGAGGCTGACGCCCTGGAGCGAGAGCTGCTTGGGACGACGCCAAGGCGACGCCGGCCCACAGCCAGACGCCGAGGTGCGAGGTGACGCCGGGTCGGAGGCGCCCCGCCGGGCCTCCACCGTCGGCCGGAGTGCTGGCGAGGTACGCGCAGGCATACGCCCGGGAGGTCGGCGTCGCCGAAGGCCGGGTTCGCGCGTGGGTGGCCTACATGATCATGGCCGGCGCTCTTGAGCGCGCAACCGGTGCCGCTGGACCGCGGTTCATCGTCAAGGGCGGCGTCGCCCTGGAGTTGCGCCTGCGCGACCGAGCCCGTGCGACCAAAGACATCGATGTCGTTCTGCGTGACGCCGAGGCTGACCTTTCCGATGCGCTCGAACAGGCGGTGACGGGCGATGCCTTCGAGGGCTTCTCGTTCCGACGCAAGGGCGAACCGTTGCTGCTGGACAACGGCGCGGTCAACATGGAGATCGCGGTCACGTATCGTGGCCAGCCATGGACCAGCATCAGCGTCGATGTGGCGCGCGAGGAAGCGGGTGAGTCGGGCTTCGAGTGGGTCGAGGCCATCGCCCTCACCGACGCCTTTGGCGTGACTGGTCCAGCACATCTGCCGTGCCTCCCGCTCCGATTCCACATCGCCCAGAAGCTGCACGGCATGACCCTTCCACCGCGGCCCGGCAAGCAGAACGAACGGTTTCGGGATCTGGTCGATCTGCTCCTGATGGAGGAGCTAGTGGAGCACGACTATCCCGCCCTCCGCGAGGCCTGCGAGCTGGTCTTTAGCAGTCGGAACACGCATGCCTGGCCGCCCGATCTGGACGCCGTGCCGTCGCATTGGGCCGCACCTTTCACGCAACTCGCACGAGAACTCGAACTGCGAGACCCAGACGTCGAGGCGGCGCTCATCCGGGTCCGCAACTTCGTCGGACGCATCCTCGCCGCGGGGCCGTAGGTCACCCCGCACGTAGTTCGCCCAGCCAGTTGATGGGCTCGTCTGCCTTCAGTCTCGGTAGTGCCCGGCGGGCCGTGGAAAGGATGACGGAGGGGGAACGGGTGGGGGAACACCCTCCAAAGCGCACTGTTCCCCCTCTGCCGATTCCGCCTACCCTTGGTGACCGTCGGGTGTGCAACAGCATCAACGGGTTCCTTGCCTCAAGTTAGTCAAGCGCAGTCAACAACTTGCCGGCGCCCGCCCTGCTCACAACTGAGCGGCGTTCTTCGCCGCGCCGGCCACCCCAGAAAGCAACAGACGATGATGGACGGGGCGTGAGCGACCCCCCTTCTTGCCCCGGCTATCGGCCCCGGGGCCATCCCGGGGGGTCGCTCACGCCCCGCTTGCCGCTGTCGTGGTCCACAGGGAATGCGAGCCTGATCCAACCGTGCAATGTCGGCCAGAGCTCCCGTGCAGACGACGTCAAGATGATCGTGCTTGTGGTCGCGCTTTCGCTTGTCGCAACTCTCCTCCTCCGCAGCGTCGCGGGTCGCAGATATGCAATTGCATGGCGGGCCGCAGCGCGCGGCGAAACGCCGCGCCAACCGTGCTGTGATGCCGCCGCTCCGAACACGATTATGCGGGACCGCTCCGACGCGTCAAGGCTTCGCTCGCTCCGCTCGCCGCGGACGCGGCCTTGACCCGTCCGTCGCGCTCCCTTCACAGGCGCAGTTATCGGAGCGACGGCCCGGTCGTTCCAGCCATTCAACACAGCCCTGCAGCTGCGCGGTCCGAAGCGGGTTCGCCATGTTAAGATTCGCCTCGTCTGCAGCTCTTCTTGTCAGAGTTGCAGCGCGATGGGCCGCGCATACCTGCGAGCGTCGTCAGGTGGCTCGACCACCGCGATGCAGATTGCGTCTAAGCTAAGCCGGCGACGAGGATTTCAACTGACCTTCTTCCTGTGAAATGGCAAAGCGGCTGGCTCCCACCGTCGTCACGCTGATCTTCGAGGCAACGCTCAAGTCGTTCTGGCGACGTGCGGCTCTTTCGAGATTCCTACGGCAGGCGGGCATTGCCGACACCTTTGTCGCCGCCTGGGGCGCACACGAGTCCAAGCGCCTCTTTCTGGACCGGCTATTCGCCAAACTGTCTGCTCATCCGCAAGGCCAAGATCTGCTTCTGACCATGGCAACCGATCTCGCCGAACAGACAGAGTTTCCCGACCTTCAGGGTTGGGAGGACTCGGCCCAGAAGCTCCGAGATGCCCGGCTCGCGATCCAGGCGCTGAAGAACGCAGTTGTTAGGGTGGAGGATCAGGTTCGGTCGGTGCGTGACCGTGAGGCGTCTCAGCGCCGCATCAGGGAATTGCAGGCGGAGTCGAAGCGGTCACGCGCGACGCTCGATTCGATAGGTCAGCGGTTGACTGTGCTCGCACCCCAAATGGGCTCGCAGGCCGCGGGCTATGCGTTTCAGACCTGGTTCTACGACCTAATGGACTTCTACGAAATCGTCAATCGAAGGCCGTACTCCGTGGCGGGTCGCCAAATCGATCGGTCGATTACCGTGTCCGGAACGACCTACCTGGTCGAACTGAAGTTCACCCGCGAGCAGGTTGCCGCGCCGGACATCGACTCGATTCTCGCGAAGATCAACGACAAGGCCGACAACACTATGGGCATCATGGTGTCGATGTCCGGCTACTCTGGTCCGGCTGTGTCGCAAGCCTCTGGCCGTCGCACGCCACTGCTCCTGATGGACCACCGCCATGTCTACGTATGCCTGACCGGCGGTGCCTCGTTCGACGAAATTGTGGACCGAGTGCGACGCCACGCCTCCCAGACTGGCGAGGCGTTTCTTGCACCGGACGCTTTTGGCGGGTGACCGGCGAGCGTGTAATTGCTCTCGACGGCTGGCTCGACATTGAATCGCTCCGACTGAGATGTGGCGTTCGACGGATCTGGAAACGTGCAGGACAGAATGATGGATCGTCAAGACATTCTGGATATCATTCGCCGCACCGCCCGAGAGAATGGTGGAGTACCTCTCGGTGAGGATCGGCTTGCGCAGCTTGGGATCGCGCCCGCGATGTGGGGCAAGTACTGGCCCCGCCTAACGGCCGCGCAGCTCGAAGCCGGCGTCACGCCCAACAGGGCGAACGAGCCGCACCCAGAGGAAGAGGCGTTGGCGCAACTCGTCCAGTTGGTTCGTCAACTTGGAGCGATTCCCACCTCTCGCGAACGGATCGTCAAACACCATCAAGACCCCCGCTTCCCAAGTGAGCGGGTTTGGAAGCGGCTTGGCCCAAAGGCTCGCCTGCTATCCCGCCTTGCCGGCTATGCCAGAAGTCACGCCGGACTGGATGATGTGCTCGCCCTTTGTTCGGCCCACCCGCTGTTGGGGGTTGCTGCCGCCTCCGCCTCGTCAACTCCAGTGTTTGGGTCGGTCTACTTGCTCAAGGGGCCAGGCAGTCGCTACAAGATCGGCAGGACGAACGCGTTCGGAAGGCGAAGGCGGGAACTGTCAATACAATTGCCTTTCGACACGCGAAAGGTCCATGTTATCGAGACTGACGACCCGCCGGGGGTGGAAGCCTACTGGCATCAGCGGTTTGGCGCGAAGCGGATCAACAGCGAGTGGTTTGAGCTAGACGGCGACGACGTTGCGGCTTTCAAGCGTTGGAAGCGCCTGAGATAGGCCGCCCATCAGCCGAATGGAGCCGGCGCGCCCTCTTTCAGGCGGATGCCGTCGGCACAACGTTCGGCTCCCGGGCGGCTCCCGGGGTTGACGTGGCGGGGTTTCGAGCCTATCTTTACCTCATCTGTTCTCGGTTGCGAAGTCGCAGCCTCCTTCGTGTCGCCAGACGCGAAGCGCAAGGAACGCCGCCCGAAGGGCACGGTACCCGCACGATCCTCCTGGACTCACTCGTAGCCGGTTCTGTCGCCCACGGTTAGGCTGTGCGGCACCCGGACGATCGCCGGTCCCAGCGCGACTCAGGTCGCGCCGAAACTCGGCTTCCATCTTTCGGGGTTCCGCGCCAACGCGGCGCTCCACGAAGACCACTCACTCGTGTCGGCGCGCTGCAGGGGTTCCACGACTCCTGATGCCCGACTCCACCACGCCGCACTCAGTGCCGCCCAACACTCCACACACGAGGCTTCGCGCCGACCATCGTCGCCGCGCACGCCGCGCGGGGGTATCATGGCCGCACGACCGCCACGAGACCGTTCGAAACGCCCGGCACGCGAGCCTGACTCAGCGCCGGGTGTTATCGAGTGCCTCGATCAGGATCTGCGTGCGCTGGTGGGCCTCCTGGCCCGGCAGGCGGCACGCGAGTGCTTTGAGCAGGAGACGGCCGCGTCACGTGACGATCACTTCACAGGTGGTCACTGATGAAAGTCGCTGTTTACGCTCGCTACTCCTCAGAGAACCAGCGGGACGCATCGATTGCTGATCAGTTCCGGGTCTGCCGCGAATTCGCGGCACGCCAAGGCTGGCGCATCGAGCGCGAGTATTCGGACCACGCCGTATCAGGCGCGACGCTGCTCCGCCCAGGCTTTCAGGCATTCATGGCTGCGGCGCTGCGACGAGAATTCGACGTGGTTCTCGCCGAAGCTCTCGATCGCTTCAGCCGCGACCAGGAAGACACCGCCGGCCTGTTCAAGCGCCTGACGTTTGTCGGCGTTCGCATCGTCACGCTGGCGGAGGGTGACATCACCCACCTGCACATCGGCTTCAAAGGGACGATGAACGCGCTGTTTCTGAAGGACCTTGCCGAGAAGACGCATCGCGGTCTTCGTGGACGAATCGAAGCAGGGAAGTCCGGGGGCGGGCTCTGCTATGGGTACCGCGTCGTTCGATCGCTCTCCGGCAGCGCGCTTGTCAATGGCGAGCGCCAGATCGAACCTGCCGAAGCCGCGATCGTCATGCGGCTCTTCCGGGAGTTTGTGTCTGGCGTCTCTCCGAAGGAGATGGCCAAGCGTCTGAACCGAGAAGGCGTGTCAGGGCCAGGCGGTGGGAAGTGGAGCCCATCCACGATTCACGGTCACCACGCGCGTGGCACCGGCATCCTGAACAACGAGCTGTACGTCGGCCGCCTGGTCTGGAACAGGCTTCGTTACGTCAAGGACCCTGATAGTGGTCGTCGTGTCTCGCGGCCAAACCCACAGTCGGAATGGGTCACCGTGGAGGTTCCGGCGCTCAGGGTCGTGGACGACGAGATGTGGGCGGCGGTGAAGGAAAGGCAGGAACGGACGCGGAGGACGATGGCCCAGCGTGGCGGCGCGGCGCTCTGTCAGCTCAGAAGACCGCGGTACCTGTTTTCGGGTCTGACGAAGTGCGGCGAGTGCGGTGCCGGGTTCATTATGGGTTCAGCCAACCGCCTGATGTGCTTCGGTGCCCGCGAACAGGGGACGTGCACCAATCGCCTCACGATCAGGCGAGATGAGGTAGAAGCGCGGGTGCTTCGGGCGCTGCAAGACAAGCTGCTGAGACGGGACCTGTTCGAGGAGTTTTGCCACGAGTTCACGCGCGAGATGAATCGGCTGCGGATGGAGCGCCGCGCCGAGCTGTCGTCCGCCGAGCGAGAGATGGCCCACCTCGAAGCGCGCCGCAAGAAACTCGTCCAGTCGATTATGGACGGCGTGCCCGGCGCCGAGGTGAAGGACGAAATGATCTCGATCGCCGCGCGTCGCGACGAACTGACCAGGCAACTTGACGCCGCCGACGAACCGCCGCCCCTCCTGCACCCAAGGATGTCGGGGCTTTATCGCACGAAGGTCACGCAACTTGCCGAGGCACTCGAAAACCCAGGAAGCCGCTCAGAAGCCACGGAAGTGCTGCGCGGCCTGATCGATGAGATCACGCTGACGCCCCACGACGGCGCGCTCCAAATCGATTTGAAGGGGAATCTGGCGGCGATGCTGAGTGCGGCCAGAAATGCTAAGTGGAGGTCATCGGGTACCGACGACCTCCACCTGCAAGTAAAGTTGG
>Ga0315297_10001030_pt1 | contig 16959 bp, 12 predicted proteins | sample YL17G15_0_MG_FD_203628 | JGI IMG/M metagenome (GOLD analysis project Ga0315297, IMG submission 203628) | Sediment microbial communities from Yellowstone Lake, YNP, Wyoming, USA - YL17G15_0 | ecosystem: Environmental > Aquatic > Freshwater > Lake > Sediment | place: USA: Wyoming | collected... | reverse complement strand
GTAAAAAGTCGAAAATGCCCAAGAATCGTCATTCCGGTGAAAACCGGAAGCCAGAGATTTCAACGCGTTACAAAAACACTGGACACCGGTTTTCACCGGTGTGACGACTTTTTACGAGAGCGTCATGATTGATTCCGCATCTTGTTACAATATTTTTCCCTTTTCGGGTTGCAAAATGGTTTTGCATGATTTGCCAGCATTCATCATTGGACTGGAACCGCCTGGGATGAATTGCCTCACGCCTTAACTCATGCCATTCCCATTCCATGGGATTAAACTCCGGTGAATGGGTTGGTAAAAGGTTAACACGTTCTCGGGTGCTGTCCGCTTTACACTACAGGGAAACGATTTTTCTTGACAAACGCCTCCCTATGGCATAAGGAAGCCGCAGTTTTAGCAGGTTTCTGTCCCCGGAGCCCGAAGGCTGTCGGGGATTTTTTTAATGGGGTATTTTATGAATCTTCAATCAGTTAGGTCCGTGGCTCCCTCGCCGGTCGCACCCATGGTCTTCAAGGTGGACCGCCGGCAGCAGCAGGAGATCGAACAGCGCCGGACCTTCGGCATCATCAGCCACCCGGACGCGGGGAAGACGACGCTCACCGAGAAGCTCCTCCTCTTCGGCGGGGCGATCCAGCTCGCCGGCGCCGTCAAGGCCAGGAAGACCGGCCGGCACGCGATGAGCGACTGGATGGCGATCGAAAAGGAGCGGGGGATCTCCGTCACGACGTCGGTCATGAAGTTCCACTACAGAGCGTTCGAGATCAACCTCCTGGACACCCCCGGTCACCAGGATTTTTCGGAAGACACCTACCGGGTTCTCACCGCCGTCGACAGCGCGCTGATGGTCATCGACAGCGGCAAGGGGGTCGAACCCCAGACGGAAAAGCTCATGGAGGTCTGCCGGATGCGCAACACCCCGATCATGACCTTCATCAACAAGTTGGACCGGGACGGGATGGCGCCGATGGAGATCCTCTCCAACATCGAGGACAGGCTCCAGATCGAGTGCGTTCCTCTCTCCTGGCCGATCGGCGCGGGGAAGGAGTTCAAGGGGGTTTACAACCTCTACCGCCGGTCGCTCCACCTCTTCACTCCGGGGCGGGACAGCCGGAAGGAGAAGGGAATCACAATCATCGATCTCAATGATCCTCAATTGGACGAGCTCCTGGGAAGCCAGGCGGCTCAGCTTAGGGAGGAGATCGCCCTACTCGAGGGGGCGGCCAGCCCCTTCTCCTTCGATGAATACCTCAAGGGCAACCAGACCCCGGTCTTCTTCGGAAGCGCGATCAACAACTTCGGCGTCCGGGAGCTCCTGGACGCCTTCGTGGAGATGGCCCCCGCCCCCGGTCCGCGGTCGACCGTCACCCGGATGGTCTCCCCCCTGGAGGAGGCCTTTTCCGGCTTCGTCTTCAAGATCCAGGCGAACATGGACCTCGCCCACCGCGACCGGATCGCCTTTTTCCGGATCTGCTCGGGGAAGTTCACCCGGGGGATGAAGGTTTTCCACCACCGACTCGGCCGGGAGATCGTCCTTTCCAACGCGACGATCTTCATGGCCCAGGACCGGACGAACGTCGAGGAGGCGTACCCAGGCGATATCATCGGGATTCACAACCACGGGACGATCCAGACCGGCGACACGTTTACCGAAGGCGAACCATTGCAGTTCACCGGGATCCCTAACTTTGCCCCGGAGCACTTCCGGCGGGTCCGGGTGAAAAATTCTATCAAAATCAAGCAGCTCCAGAAAGGGCTCGCCCAGCTCTCCGAGGAGGGGGCGGTCCAGGTCTTCCGGCCGCTCACGGGCAACGATTATATCTTGGGGGCCGTCGGCGTCCTCCAGTTCGACGTGACGATGGCCCGGCTCAAGACGGAGTACGGCGTGGACGCCTTCTACGAGCCCGCCGACTACGCCGCGGCCCGCTGGATCGTATGCGATGACAAGAAAAGACTCGGGGAATTCGAAAAGAGATGCCAGGCGAACCTGGCCCGCGCCGCCGCCGGCCACCTGACCTATCTGGCCGCAAGCGAATGGCGCCTCGGCTTCGTCATGGAGGAGTGGCCCGACGTCGAATTTCGGAAGACACGGGAGCACCAATGAACAGGGGGGGATGCTTTCAGAGCTTCCAGAGATAAAACCCGATGTCCGGCTCTATAATGATATGATTTGCTAAACCTTACAGCCTTTATTTGTCAAATAAAAAGTTTTCCGGCGATCCGGCCATTCCCCCCAATTCCTTTTTCAGAACACTATGCTGGATATGGATCACGCCCAGCTTTTTTTAAAACGGATAATGAACCGTTTTCTCATCCCGCTTGACAATAGCCGGGCGCTCTGCAAATCTATATATAATTTGGACCTTTGATTTGACGGCAGGGGGGGGAAGCGGGGAAATTTACACTTTAAAGGGTTTTTTACGAGAGCAGCAAAGATGAGATCGTTCCTGCCCTGGAAACAGCGAGTGAAAGCCCTGAAGAGGGAAACCTACGCGCTCTACCTCGCCTGCCGCCACCCCCGCGTCCCCTGGTACGCAAAGTTTCTGGCCATCCTAATCGTCGGCTATGTCCTCTCCCCGATCGACCTCATCCCGGATTTTATCCCCGTTCTGGGATATCTGGACGACCTCATCCTCGTCCCGCTGGGGATCATGCTGGTCATCCGCCTGATCCCGGCGGACGTCCTTGCGGAGTGCCGCCAGAAATCGGAGGCGAATGCGGAGCAGGCGACCCGGGCGGGGAAGGTCGCGGCCGCAGTTATCGTCCTGATCTGGATCCTGACGGCGGCGTTCATAGTCCGGCTCGTCATCCGCGCGGTGAGAAACCCATGATCTCCGCAGAACCTAATGACCTGATCGCCGCCCCGGCATTTCCCTGGATTACAACTGGACACATTCGGGCCATCTTCACGCCTCAGAGGTTCGGCACGGCGCCGAATGCACCGGCGTCGTATTTCGCGTAGAGGTTGTCGTCGCTGCGGACCCCCTTGAATTCGTCCAGGCGGACCACCCTGCTGTAACCGTATTCGTCCTTTTCGACGAGGAGGATCTGGTATTTGTCGAGTTGCTTCATGATGTCGATGGAATGGCAACTGAACAGGAGCTGGGCGTTTAGCGGATTCGTCTTCCGGGAGACGAACAAATCCACCAGGGGAGAGATCATGTGGGGGTGCAGATCGACCTCGAATTCATCGAGGACGGCGATGCCCCCTTCCTCAAGGACGGGAAGAATTTTTTTCAGGAGGACAAAGAGGTTCTGCGTGCCGCTCGATTCGTAGAAGAAAGGCAGTTTGTGGATGCTCTCGTCTTTTCCCACGTGGACCCCGAAGGGCAGGATGATCTTGTCCGGTTTGCCTTCCTTGTCGACGCCGATCTCCCGTTCCTCGATCTCAACGCCGGCGAGGCCCAGGTCGAAGCGGGTCAATAACTCCTGCGCCCGTTTCTTGTATTCCGGATGGTCGTGAAAATACGCCGCCGAATCCAAGAGCCGGACCATGATCTCGTCCGCGATCATTCGGCCTTCCCGCCTGTCTTCCTGGACATTGGTATTCAGACGCGACCAGGCTTCGATGATCTGCCGGCTCTCCTCATGGTTGTGCTGCAGGGCGATGGAGAGGACCGAGGCGTTCTTGCGCATCTGGACGGATTCGCCGAATCCCTTCGTCCGGCCGAATTTCTTCGTTGAAAAGTCGTACTTCCCCGTGGCCTCGTTCCAGCGCCGTTTGAACCGATATTTGAACCCCTTGCCTTCCCGGATCAGCAGGGTCTCGTCGAGGACATGCTCGATGGTCAGGCGGAGTCCATACCGGTAGATCTTCTCTCCGCATTCGAAATCGACGGAAAATTCCGCAGGTTCCGTTACTCCCTTTTCGAAGCGGAACGGCTGGACGGGGATCTTTTCATCCGGCTTCAGATTGAAGGAATGGTTCATGAACCAGCGGAGAAAAAGTAAGGCCTTGATGAGGTTCGTCTTCCCGGAGGCATTGGGCCCAAAGCTTGCCAGGATTTTTGTGATGCGTTCCCCACTTTGAGCGTCCACGTAGGCGTCCGTGCAGGGCGCCTTTTTGTGGACCAGAAAGCTGACCTTGTTTTCCTCTTTGAAGGAATAATAATTCTTGACGCTGAATTCCCGGATCATCTCAACACCTATAAAACAGATATTTGTTATTTATTGAATAAACTAACATAAATAATTTTCATGTCAAGAGATATCATACAGAAAGCTGACCATGTTTTCCTATTTGAAGGAATAATAATTCTTGACGCTGAATTCCCGGATCATCTCGACATCTATAAAACAGATATTTGTGATTTATTGGATAAACTAACGCATATATTTATCGTATAAAGAGATATTATACAGATATATGTTTATTATATAATTCTGTATGTAATATTATCGATATGTAGAGTGACTGAAAATCGCCCTCTCTAACGGCAGGTGTGTCGTCATGGTCTGCTTCCGCCCCGCCGGGCTACACAAAAAGCATTGTCAATCGCCCCGAAAAAGGGTATTTTGCCGTCATGGCGAAACTGACCTTGCAGGAGTGGCTGACGAGGGCCGAAAACGACCGGCGGTTCATGGAGAACGTCCGGGCGATCCGGCGGATCCCCGCCCGACCGGGCGACTTTTCCGGGTATCCGGCGTGGGTCCATCCCTCATTAAAGAGTGTCCTGGCTGCGCGGGGGATCGACCGGCCCTACAGCCACCAGGCGCGGGCGATGGATCTGATTCGGCAGGGGCAGAGCGTCGTTCTCGTGACGCCGACGGCGAGCGGCAAGACCCTCTGCTACAACCTGCCGGTTCTGCAGAAGATTTTTGAAGAGCCGGAAACCCGCGCCCTCTACCTATTCCCGACGAAGGCCCTCGCCCAGGACCAGATGCACGAGGTCCACGGCCTGATCGGCGAGCTCAAGGCCGATATCAAGACCTACACCTACGACGGGGACACCCCCGACGACGCCCGGCAGGCGATCCGCCGGCAGGGCCACGTCGTTGTCACGAACCCCGACATGCTCCACGCCGGGATCCTCCCCCACCATACGAAGTGGCAGAAGCTCTTCGCGAACCTCCAATATGTGGTCATCGACGAACTCCACGTCTACCGGGGGGTCTTCGGCTCCCACGTGACGAACGTCCTGCGCCGTCTCGTCCGGATCTGCCGCTTCTACGGCCGGGACCCGGTCTTCGTCTGCTGTTCCGCCACGGTGGCGAACCCTCAGGAGCACGCGGAGCGGCTCCTGGAGCGTTCCGTAACGCTCATCGCCGAGAGCGGGGCGCCGACGGCGGCCAAGACCTTCATCCTCTACAACCCGCCCATCGTCAACCGGGAGCTCGGCATCCGTCAGTCCGCCCTGACGCCGGTCCGGAAGATGGCCGCGGAACTCATCGAGAACAACGTCCAGACGATCGTTTTCGCCACCAGCCGCCTGAACGTCGAGGTCCTGACGAAGTACCTGAAGGACAGGTTCGCGAAGGGGAAGCCCGTGGACACCCAATTCGTCACGGGCTACCGCGGGGGATACCTCCCCAACCTCCGCCGGCAGATCGAGGCGGGCCTGCGCCGCCGCGAGGTGATGGGGGTCGTGACGACGAACGCCCTGGAGCTGGGGATCGACATCGGCGACCTGGAGGCGGCGATCCTCTGCGGCTATCCCGGCTCCATCGCCAGCACCTGGCAGCAGGCCGGGCGGGCGGGGCGGCGCACGGGCCAGAGCCTGGCCCTCCTTATCGCCCGCAGCTCCCCCCTGGACCAGTTCATCGTGGAGAACCCCGATTACTTTTTTTCCCGCTCCCCCGAGTTCTGCCGGGTCAATCCGGACAACCTGCTGATCCTCCTGCACCACATCAAGAGCGCCGCCTTCGAGCTCCCCTTCGAGAAGGGGGAGCGCTTCGGCGGGGAAAACCTGGAGGAGCTGCTCGATTATCTCGAGGGGAAGGGGGTTCTTCACCGCGTCGGCGCCCGCTGGCACTGGTCGGCCGAGAGCTATCCCGCCGACGAGGTGAGCCTCCGGAGCGTCAATCCGGAGAACGTGGTTATCGTGGATACGACGGACGCCGGGAACCACCGGGTCATCGCCGAGGTGGACTGGGACAGCGCCTTCACCGCCGTCCACGACGACGCGATCTACATGGTGGAGTCCCAGCAGTACCATGTGGACAAGCTCGACCTGGAGCGGAAGACCGCCTACGTCCGCAAGGTCGAGGTGGATTACTTCACCGACGCCATGACCTTCACCAACGTCCGGGTCATCGACGCCTTCGCGAAGAGGCCGGGGCGGGAGATCATCGTCGAGCACGGCGAGGTCCAGGTGGTGAGCAAGGTCGTGGGCTTCAAGAAGATCAAGTTCTACACTTCCGAAAACCTGGGCTACGGCGACGTGAACCTGCCTGAAAAGGACATGCACACGACAAGCTACTGGTTCACGATCCCCCGGCACCGCCTCGCCGGGCTTTCCTATAACCAGGCGGAGATCATCGACGGACTGGCAGGACTGGCCTACAGCCTCCACCACCTGGCCGCCATGATGCTGATGGCGGACCTCCACGACATCGACCGGGCGATCGGGGACAAGAGCGGCGAGTGGTTCGTCCGCAAGGACCGGAACTGGCGGACGATCACGACCTCGCCCGCAGGGGAGGAGGGCTCCGTCCCCACGACGGACGCCTTCGACCCGACGATCTTCTTGTTCGACGCCTACCCGGGAGGGATCGGCTTCTCCGATCTTCTCTTCGAGCGCCATGACGCCCTGCTGAACTCGGCCCGGCAGCTCATCCGCGGCTGCCCCTGCCAGTGCGGCTGCCCGTCGTGCGTCGGCCCGACGCTGGAGGTCGGACCCCGGGCGAAGGAGGCGGCCCTGGCGATCCTGAGTCTGCTTCAGAAATAGGGGGACAGCTCCCCTATTTTTATGATCCATAGACGGCGGTTGAACCTGTCCGGGATCATGGTATCATAAGCGTATGAGTGTCATTTCCCGTTTACAGCGCCTGACCGGCGAAGGCAGCAAGGAAAGCGGCGGGCGGGCCAAGGCCGAGCAGCTCAGCCGCCTGCGGGAGCGTATCGACGCCGTTCTCTCCCGGCGGCCGGAGGGGCGGAAAGCGGAGGCGCCGCCTTCCGGGCGGGGCCGAGGCGTCCCGCTGGGGGATCTGGTCCCGGGAGCGGAGACGACCAACGAGGCGGGGGCCTTCTTCTGCGCGCACCACGTGGCCGGAGGCTCTTCCCGGCACGGGGAGCGGTGCATCCGGGATCTCACGCCTCTCGACATGGGGCGGCTGGCCATCCTGGCGAACGACCCGGTCCTGCGGGGATTGGATTACCGCCAGGCCCTCTTCCTCGATACGGAAACGACGGGGCTGGCCGGCGGCACGGGGACGGTGGCCTTTCTCATCGGTCTCGGCTGGTTCGAAGGGGGCGACTTCGTCACGCGGCAGCTCTTCGCCCGGGATTACGCCGAGGAGAAGGCGGCGCTCCTCGGCCTGCAGAGGCTGCTCCGGGGAAGACAGTTTCTCGTCAGCTTCAACGGCAAGGCCTTCGACGCCAATCTACTCGCCGCCCGCTTCATCATGAACCGCCTGCCGGATCCCCTCTCCGGCCTGCCCCATCTGGATCTCCTCCATCCCGCCCGGCGGCTGCTGAGCCACCGCCTCGGCGACCGCAGGCTGGGCGCCCTGGAGGCTGCGGTCCTGGGGTTTGAGCGGGAGGGGGACATCCCCGGCAGCGAGATACCCCAGCGCTACTTCGACTGGCTTAGGCTCCGGGACGGCCGCCTGATGGCCGACGTCTTCGAACACAACCGCCTGGACATCCTGTCGCTCGCGGCCCTGGCCGCCCGGCTGGCGGAGCTGCTCGATCCCGACGGGGAGAATGCACGGTGTCAACCCGGCGACCGCCTCGCCGCAGCGAGGCTTTTTCTGGCCCGGGCATGTCCCTACGATGCCGTCCGGCGCCTTGTCCCCCTGATCGGCGGCTCCTGCCCCGAAACGGCTCGGGAGGCCGGCCGGGAGCTGTCTCTTGTCTACAAATGGTCGGACCAGTGGCCGGCGGCGGTGGCGATCTGGGAGGAGATGGTGCGGCGGGACGGTGAGGACCTCTTCGCTCTCGTCGAGCTGGCCAAGTGGTGCGAGCACCGGCGGCGCGATTTCGCGCAGGCCCTGGCGCTGACGATGCGCGCCTGCGCCTGTGCCGGCCGCCTGTCGCCGGATGACCGTGCCGATCTCGCGCGCCGCCGGGAACGCCTGGAGAGGAAACTGGCGTCCCGGAAGGCTGTAAAGTAAACCCAGGCCGCTCAAAGTATCCCGAGATTCCCTAAGAACGGCAATCGATTTACTGCGGATAACAAGAGCCGAAATCGAAGGAAGGAATTTAATCCGGGGTAGAATCGAACTTGCTTTCCCTCCCTGATTATCATAAAATTCAATAATCATATTTTATAGGAGAAAACCATGATCCAGACCATCACCGTCACCTACGCGGTCCGGAACTTCTCGGAGCTGCTCAACAGCATCCGTTATCGAGGGGAACGGTACACGATTCTGAAGGGAGGAAAGCCGGCGGCGACCATCGGGCCGGCGGCGGGTTCCATGAAGGAGCGAAAGCTGTCCGACCTCAAAGAGATCGTGCGCAACCTTCCCCGTCTCGAAGATGACGGAGATGCCTTCGCGAGAGATATTGCTCAGGCCATCGCGGTGCAGCCGCCCGTCAGCGAGGGCAATCCATGGGCATAATCTTCGATACCTCGACGATCATCGCCATCGAACGCGGCCATGAATCCCTCGACGCCTTCATTGCCGGACGGGAGGAAGAGCCTTTCGGCATCAGCGTCGTCACGGCGGCCGAACTTCTGCACGGCGTCGAGCGGGCCGACACGGAAGAAAGGAAGCTCAGGCGGCAGGCCTTTGTGGAGAAGGTGATCGAATTCTTTCCGGTTTTTCCCTTCGATCTGACGGTCGGCCGGATCTACGCTCGCATCTGGGCTGCCATCGCCCAGAAGAGGTGGTCCGTGGGCGCCCACGATCTCATCATCGCCGCCACCGCCATTTCCCTGGATTACACCGTCGCCACGGTCAACATCCGGGATTTCGAGAAGATCCCGGGGGTGAAGATGGAAAAACTGCAATCGCTATGAAAAGAAAAACGAATTTCGAACGCGAACAGTGCCTCGCCTGCATCCAGTGGTGTCCGCAGGAGGCGATCCAGTTCGGCAAAAAGACGCCCCGCTACAAGCGCTACCACCATCCGGAGGTAACCTTGCGGGAGATGCTCGCCGTAGCGCCGACGCGATAATCGATGACGGCCCGCCCCAAGAGAGGCGGACTTCATTGGGCTCATCCCAGTGCTGGAAACACCCCGGGCAGAGGCAATCTCCCGCCCGCCGATGACTTCGTCAAGCATCACCCATCCCTGCTGTGCTGTTTCGGCTCCGTCCTGGGCCCGATAAGGGGTTGACATCTGCTGAAAGTTGGGTATCATAGCTATCAAAATCAACATAACAACAATGGTGATAGAGATGAGAACCGTGCAAATGACGCTGGATGAAGACCTGATTGACGCAGTGGATAGCGTGGCCAAGGAATTGCGCACGTCACGATCGGCATTTACCCGAGCCGCACTCCAGCGGGCGATAGCCCGCATCAGAATGGAGAAACTGGAGGAAAGGCATCGTCAGGGATATCTAAAAAAACCGGTTTCCGAGGGCGAGTTCAGCGTGTGGGAAGAGGAACAGAAATGGGGTGATGAATGAGGCGGGGCGAGATTCGGTGGTACAAGTTTCAACACCCCGACAAGAATCGACCGGTGTTGATTCTCAGCCGGGACCCTGTGATTGAGTACTTGGGAGAGGTCACGATTGCACCGGTCACAACCACGATCCGCGACATCCCCAGCGAAGTACTTTTGACCAAGGCAGATGGCTTGCCTCGGGAATGTGTTGTCAACTGTGATCACCTGCAGACCGTATCCAAGGGCAAGATCGGTTCGCTGATCGCAACGCTGTCCACATCCAGGATGGCGGAAGTGGCTGAAGCCGTCTCGTTCGCCCTGGCCCTGACGGAATGAACCAGGCTCTGCGTCCGCCTTTGGCCGGCCAGCGGTGCGAGAATAATATATTCATAACGTTATACGACAGTTCTCTCGATCGGAACGGGCAGGGGGGATGATGAAGAATCAGGGCGGCGAACTGTTCATCGTGGACAATAGCGACCGGGAATGGAAGGTCCGGAACTACCTGGAACAATGGGCCGACCTGTCCGTTTCGTTCGATATTGCCACAGGCTTCTTCGAGATCGGCGCCCTCCTGGCCCTGAACGGCCAATGGCAGAAGCTGGAAAAACTGCGGATCCTCATGGGAGATGAGGTTTCGCGACGGACCCGGCAGGCCCTCCTCGACGGCGTCAAATCGGTCGGAACAATCTTGGATTCCAGCATCGAGCGGGAGAAGGATCATAACGATTTCCTGACCGGTGTCCCCGCCGTCGTCGATGCCCTCCGGAAGCGGCAGATCGAATGCCGCATCTATACCAAAGAAAAATTCCACGCCAAGGCCTATATCACCCATGCGAAGCACGCCGTCGTCGGTTCGGCGGCCCTGGTCGGCTCCAGCAATTTCACCCATCCCGGCCTGATAGACAACGTCGAACTGAACATCCAGATCCGGCGGGAGGTTGAGATCCTCCAGGAGTGGTACGAACGGCACTGGAGCGAGGCGCACGAAATCACCGAAGAAATCCTCCGGGTCATCGAGCGCCATACGAAGGAATACAGTCCCTTCGAGGTCTATGCCAAGGCCCTCCAGGAGTTCTTCCGTGCCCATGAGATGACTGCCGGAGAATGGGAGCGAAGTAAATCCCGCATGTATTCCGTCCTCGACCAGTATCAACGGGAAGGTTATCAGTCCCTGATGAAGATCGCCGGGCAGCACGGTGCGGCGTTCCTTTGCGATGGTGTCGGTCTGGGAAAGACCTTCATCGGCCTGATGGTCATCGAGCGGCTCGTCCTCCACGAGCGCAAGCGCGTCGTTCTCCTCGTCCCCAAGGCGGCCCGAAAGCCTGTCTGGGAGAGCGCCTTCCGGCGCTACCTGCCCCACATCGGCGGCGGGGACTTCAGCAACCTGGCCATTTACAACCACACGGATCTCCTCCGAGGAGGGGAATTCCCGGTTCGTCTCGAACGCATCAAGGAGATGGCCGACGCGATCGTCATCGACGAGGCGCATCATTTCCGCAATCCGGGTGTCATGGGGGAAAAATCGGGCCGGATCACCCGCTACCGCCGCCTGTACGATATCGCAGATGGCAAAAGCATTTTTCTGTTGACAGCCACGCCTGTCAACAACCGCCTCCTTGACCTCCAGCACATGATTGAGCTCTTCAGCCGTCGCAAACCCGATTTTTTCAAATCTACCCTGGGCATCCACTCCCTCGCCGGCCACTTCCGCAAGATGGAAAAAGACTTGGAACAGATCGTTCTCGGGCAAGCGGAAGAGAATGTCGGAATGGATACCAACGCCGTGGAAGCGGAGAGGGTCCTGCTGAACGACAATCTATTCCGCGCCCTCGTCGTGCAGCGCAGCCGGGCCTACGTGAAGGCCAGCCAGCTCCAGCAGGGCAGCTATGCAGCCCTATTTCCTCGTCGGGGAGATCCTCAGGTTGCTCACTACTCCATCAAGAAGACATACGGCCGGCTCTTGTCCATGCTGGAAGAGGCCTTCTCGAGGGCGAAGCCGCTCTTTTCCCTGGCCATGTACTACCCTCTGGCCTATTACAAAGGTCCCGACGCCTCGATTGATCCCCTGACGGCAGGGCGGCAGAAGGAGGTGGTTGGCCTGATCCGGACGCTGTTCCTCAAACGCTTTGAGAGTTCCGTCTATGCTTTCAATCTATCCTGCGACACCCTGTTGGTGAAGCTCTTGGCCTTTGCCACGAAGAACAGCAAAACCTCATCGGAAATCGCCTACCTGGACCGCTGGAAGGCCATTCATAAAGATCCGATCCGTCATGTAAGCGAACAAAGGAACGAATTTTTCGATGGGGATCGGGAGGATCTGGGCGACGACGATCTCATTACCGAGGAGATGCTGGAGGACGTGGAAGAACTCAACCGGGATGAATACCGGGTGGAAGAGATCCTGGCCGAAACCTTTCTCGACATGGATCAGATCACCGAATTTCTCAAAGAGCTCGAGAAATTCAAGCCCTCCAACGATGATAAGCTCCACGCCCTGATTCGCCTGCTTAAAAGCGATACTGCCCTCAAGAAACACAAAGTCATCATCTTTACGGAGTATCTGACCACGGCGCGCTATCTGAAAAAACAACTCCTGGAAGCGGGAATAGAGGGCATTGACGAAGTGGACAGCGCCACGTCGCGCGATCGGGGAGAGATCATCCGCCAGTTCGCCCCCTATTACAATGATTCCTCATCTGCCGATCTGAGAGAGGAAGGTCTCGATGAATCCCGTGTCCTGATTGCCACGGATGTGCTTTCCGAAGGCTTGAATCTTCAGGATGCAACGCGCCTGATCAACTACGATATCCATTGGAACCCCGTCCGCCTCATGCAGCGCATAGGCCGTGTAGATCGGCGACTGAATCCGGAGATCGAAGAGAAAATCCTGACCGACCACCCCGACCAGAAAATGATCCGGGGCGCCGTGGCGTACTGGAACTTCCTCCCGCCTGATGAACTGAATATCCTGCTGAGCCTCTACAGCAGGGTCACCCATAAGACATTGCGGATATCCAAGACCTTCGGCATCGAAGGCAAGAAGCTCCTGACCCCGGAAGACGATTACGATGCCCTGAGGGATTTCAATCATGCCTACGAAGGAACGACGTCCATTCTGGAGGGTATGCACCTCGAATACCAGCAACTCCTGAAGGACTATCCCGACCTCGCGGAACGCCTGGCGCTCCTGCCCGGCCGGGTCTTCAGCGGCAAGGCCCATCCCCAGGCCGACGCCAGAGCGGTTTTTTTCTGCTGGGCGCTTCCCGCCCTGAGCAAGAAACCGGATGGATCGGAAGCCTGGAGCGAAGAAAACGGCACGACGGGCTGGTACCTCTACGATCTCATCGGAGAGCGTATCATTTCGGAACCAGCGGACATCATTGGCCTGATCCGCAGCGCCCCCGCCACCCCGCGCCAGAGGGCCATACCGGAAAAGACCCTTTCGGAGATTCGGGCCGCTCTGGAGAAGCATATCAAGAATACCTACTTCAAGCGGATGCAGGCCCCCGTCGGCGTGAAGGCCGTTCTCAAGGCTTGGATGGAATTGTCATAAACCGGAGGCATCGATGACCCCTGATCCTCTTGACCGCATCCGCTCCGTCCGCGACATACCCGCCCTGATCGCCTACCTCCGCGACGAGTTGGACTGGCCCATCGGGGACGAGGCTTTCGACGAGCTGACTTTCGAATACGAGCCCGAAGAACTGGGCATCGACGCCCGGACCGCCGCCCGGATCGAAGAGATCAAGCAGTTGCGCCCCCTGGCGGCCGGCCAGCCCTGGGGCGTCTTCTTCATTCGCTTCGAGCCCAAGCGCCTGCCCGTCGTCGTCCTCCGCCGGATCCTGAGCCAACTGGTTGTCCGGAAGCGCGCCTCGGCGAAGAAATCGGATCTGGCTGCATGGAATCTGCACGACCTCCTTTTCATTTCCAACTACGGCGAAGGCGCCGACCGCCAGATCACCTTCGCCCATTTCACGCAGGACGCCGCTTCCGGGGATCTGCCGACGCTGAAGGTCCTGGGTTGGGACGACGCCGACACCGCCCTCCATATCAGCCACGTTCACCACGAATTGCAGGAGAAGCTCCGCTGGCCGGAGGATGAAAAGGACCTGGACGGCTGGCGGGAGAGATGGTCATCCGCTTTCACCCTGCGCCACCGCCAGGTCATCACGACCTCGAAGGATCTGGCCGGGCGACTGGCCGCCCTGGCCCGGCTGATCCGCCGCCGCGCCGACCAGGTCCTGAACGTGGAGACAGAGCGCGGCCCCCTGCGCCGTCTGCACAAGGCCTTCCGCGAAGCCTTGATCCATGACCTCAGCGAGGAAGACTTCGCCGACATGTACGCCCAAACCATCGCCTACGGTTTGCTCGCGGCCCGCCTCTCCCGGCCGATGGGGATCATCGCGGAAAACGTGGCCGACATGGTCCCCGTGACGAACCCCTTTCTCCGGGATATGCTCGGGACGTTCCTCACCATCGGCGGCCGGAAGGGAAAGATCGATTTCGACGAACTCGGCATCCAGGACGTCGTGGATCTCCTCAACAGCCCGGACACCCGCATGGAGGCGATCGTGCGGGACTTCGACAACCGCACCCGCCAGGAAGATCCCGTCATCCACTTCTACGAGCTCTTTCTGGCCGAATACGACAAGAAGATGAAGGTCAAGCGGGGGGTCTTCTACACCCCCCAGCCCGTGGTCTCCTACATCGTCCGCAGCGTCCACGAACTCCTGCAAACGGAATTCGGCCTCACCGACGGTCTGGCCGATACGACGACCTGGGGTGAGATGGCAATAAGAAACCCCGCTATCAAAATCCCGGAGGGCGTATCCCGGGAGGAACCCTTTGTTCAGATCCTTGATATTGCCACCGGCACAGCAACGTTTCTTGTGGAGGTGATCGATGTTATCCACAAAACAATGACGGCCAAGTGGCGGCGGGAAGGGCGGCTGGAGTTGGAGTTCGACAGCCTCTGGAACGAGTATGTGCCGAAACGCCTTCTTCCCCGCCTCTATGGCTACGAGCTCCTCATGGCCCCCTACGCCATTGCCCATATGAAGATCGGCCTGAAACTCTACGAGACCGGCTACCGTTTCGGTTCCGATGAACGCGTCCACGTTTATCTGACCAACGCCCTCGAGCCGCCACAGGACTTCTCCGACCGGCTCGCCTTCGACGCCCCCGCCCTCGCCCACGAAGCCGCGGCCGTGAACGCGGTGAAGCGGCACAAGCGTTTCACTGTCGTCATCGGCAACCCACCGTATTCCAAGTCATCACAGAATCGGGGACTGTGGATCGAAGGACTAATGGAGGACTACAAGCGAACAGTTCGAACAGCTGAAACGCAGATCCAAGCTCTGTCAGATGACTACGCGAAGTTCCTTCGACTGGGCCACTTCGCGTTAGAGGAAAGCGGAGCCGGTATATTGAGCTATATTAGCAACAATGGGTTTCTCGATGGTCCCCTCTTTCGTGACATGCGGAATGTAATGCTCACCTTTTTTGCGGGCATTCGTGTTCTCAATCTTCACGGTGACTCCCGTAAGCAGTTCGCCCCGCCAGAGGGCAAAGCCGACGAGAATGTCTTTGACATTCAGCAAGGGGTCGCGGCAACGGTACTCTGGAGGCAGTCGACACCACAGAAGTACGCGAACATTGGATACCAGGAGGTGTGGGGAAGTCGACAGGAGCGTTATGAATCTCTACGATCCTGTTCAGCGACTGATGCCAAGCTTGAGCAGCTGCACCCAACTCCGAATTTCTTCTTGTTCATTCCGGTTATAAAGGAGGTGGAGGCTGAGTTTCACAGAGGATGGCACCTTTATGACATCTTTGGGACGGGGGTCCGTGAGACAGACAATCATGAATCTTATGGTGCGGGTTTCGTGACTCAGCAGGATAGGTTTGCCATCGGTTTCTCTGAAGCGGACATCGTCGGCAACGTGTGCACATTCCTTGACCCGAAGACGCGCGACGATACGTTGTGGGAGAAGTTTGATTTCTGTTCAACGAACCAATGGGACATCAAGCGAGCAAAATCGGAGCTAAAAGAGATTGACATCCGTAAACTCACGAAGCACTGCCTATATCGCCCGTTCGACTACCGGTTCACTGTCTTCGATCGAAACATATGCACAATCGTAAGAAAACGGATTACTTCGCAGTTCGACGAACCTAACCTCGGCCTCCTTTCGACGAGACGTGTCACTCGATTGCCCTTCAACAATGTATTCGTCACAAATCAGTATACCGAATATAAAGTGGCATCACACGACCGCAACACGATCGTGTTTCCTTTGTGGATCAGGTCTTATCGTGATAATGTGGCACGTGCGCTTTTCGAAGACCAGCGGAGAGTCAATCTCAGCCCAACATTCCTGCGCGCCGTGGCGAAGTGCCTCTCCTTATCTGAAGATCGGCAATCTGGCATACTTCATTTTCTCACCCCCGAAGACATCTTCCATTACATTTACGCGATTCTCCACAGCCCCACCTACCGCACCCGCTATGCCGAATTCCTCAAGATCGACTTTCCCCGCATTCCTCTCACATCCATCATAGACTTGTTCCGCGAGTTGGCCCGGCTCGGCGGCGAGCTTGTCGCTCTCCACCTCGTAGAGGCCCAGGTTCAAACGGGTATTTCAATCCGGCGCGATAAAACCGACGGCTGGACATATGCTTACGGCACGCCGCCGCCGGTTCGCGTCGCCTTCACCGGCCCGGCGGAACCGGTGGTTGAGAAGGTGGGTTGGTCCGACGACACCGTCCGGATCAACGCCGTCAAACCGATAAAGGGCGCGGCTGATTCCAATCTCACCGGCACAATCGGCTTTCGCGGCGTGCCGGAGGAGGTATGGAACTTCCATATCGGCGGCTATCAGGTCTGTGAGAAGTGGCTCAAGGACCGCAAGGGAAGGACGCTCGACGCCGACGACCTCATCCATTACCATCGCATCGTCGTGGCCTTCCACGAAACGATCCGCCTCATGGCCGAGATCGACCGCGTCATCGACGCCCACGGCGGCTGGCCGGAAGCATTTATGATTTGAGTGAAGGAACCTGACGGAGAGAGATAGGCATGGGAAGATTGCCTGGCGCTTCAAAGAATTCATTACAAAAGGCAAGAGATTCCACCCTCCTTGCTACCTAATTTCCCGCCAAATTTATAACGATGAAAAATACATTTATATAAAATGAATCAGTTTATGAACTAAAAAGCCTTGACTTTTCTCTTTTTTATC
>Ga0315297_10001029_pt1 | contig 16961 bp, 13 predicted proteins | sample YL17G15_0_MG_FD_203628 | JGI IMG/M metagenome (GOLD analysis project Ga0315297, IMG submission 203628) | Sediment microbial communities from Yellowstone Lake, YNP, Wyoming, USA - YL17G15_0 | ecosystem: Environmental > Aquatic > Freshwater > Lake > Sediment | place: USA: Wyoming | collected... | reverse complement strand
GGCGATGAGTTCATCTGATTCATATTCAATAGCTTGCATATTGGTATCCAGGAAATGGTTTGTGTGCACCATATATCCATCTTGAGCATAGATGATCGCAAACTTTCTGGCGGATACTTCCACGCTATATATCTCTCCGCTTTCATGCGCAAGCAAATGGTTATATCCTGCCGCTCTACGTGGTATGAGAGTTCGCCGAATGGCATCACCTGGTGTCTTCGCGGCCAAGACTGCACGCGATACAAATAACCGTGGTATCCCAATACGGCTGTCATTTGGATAAACAGAATCACAACATTGGGCAATCCCAAACGCATTAAAGCCGATATTCGGCAATAACGCGCCATAAGTCATTGCTAAAAATGGGGGTTCGTCATCAGGTTCTGCATGAATGAGGAAAACATATGGCTCATCCTCAGGGATCCAGTCTTCGTTATGCCCAATTAATACGTGACCGTCAGAAGTATTTGTTTCACTTACTGCCATACTTGTACACTTACTTAAATGTAATGCATCTATGGTAACGGCTTCGAGTGCATTCACAACCCCAACATCATCAAAATCAACGTCAGCCCCTTCAGAGACACCAAGCATTTCCTCAACATATTGAGGGAAGCGCTCTTGAGCGAAAGGGATATATTTTCTCCCTTGCATCCTTGCGCCAGACCAATCAAGCTCAAGCGTTCCAAAAGTAGTATTTATTAATTCCTGTGTATTTTGAATATGATGTTTTATTTGTTCACGATACGCTTCACCGATTTGCCGTCCAATTTCTCGATGAGAACCTTTTACCTTTATCATGGGCATCGGATCAGGGTGAATAAATTGATTGGGTATATTAATTTCAAAATTCATAAATCACTTATATCTGGATCTCGGAACGGTTATGAAATTCCACCCATACAAGGGATTTGTTTTTATCAATCTATTAATCTACAAATGAGATCAAAATTGGATGCTGTATGGGAATAATATTCATCTTATCTAGCAGATGACTGTGAAAAGTATAGCATATTATCACAACATTTTGGCAACAAGGTAATCCTAGATTATTTACGTTATCTAGAAATAATTGGACACTTTGCAACGACCTTACTCTAGAAATTTAGCCTGAAAATATCAATGATCCATCCGTAAGATTTCCACAACTCAGTGAACAAATGCGGGTGTATAAATATCATAATGAACACATAAATTGGGAATAAAAATATTATGGGGTTGAAAAGTATTGCAATGCAATACGCAATCGCGTTTCAATTTCCTCAGGTGTATCTCGAGGGATGAATTGAAGCGCAGCTTGTGCCTCAACCAGGCTGTACCCTAATGCTGTAAGGGCAGCCAATACTTCTGAATCCACATCACTAATCATGGACAACGGTGCAAATCCTTCGGCAGATGGAAGCCGGTCCTGTAAGTGAAGCACAATTTTTTGGGCTGTCTTTTTCCCAATTCCCGGAACTCGGCTGAAAGTATCCAGTTGGTCATTAAACACAGCCCTACGTATTGTATCGGGTGTGAGCGTTGAAAGAATACTCATCGCCAGACGCGGCCCAACCCCATTGACGCTCAATAATACCTCGAAAACATCTCGCCCCTCCCTTGTGTCGAAGCCACACAGGGTCCACGCATCTTCTCGTATGATCATTTTTGTATATAAATAAACAGCTTCACCAAGCTTGACCTGATCCTTTAAAAATGTGGGCACCATGACATGAAAGCCAATTCCATTTACATCAATTATGATGCCATCCGTTTCTTGCGAGATGATGTTCCCACGCAGGATCGAGATCATTTTTTGCCTCCTTATTGCTTGTCCACAGTTTTTAAAATGAAGTCCAGCGGGAGTATATTGCCATGGAAAGTATTCTACCAGCACTTTTTTCTGGGATAACAAGCTCTCCAGAAGCTGATGACCCTTTATACCCACTCATCATCTCCCGTATCGCAAAATGCAAAGAAAGTGCTGAAGCACGAATTGCATAAGCCGTTATCACAAGAAAGATTGGCTTAGAAATCAATACTGATTTAACTTCTTGAAGCAGGAATGGCAACATTTTGAAGAATTCCCATACCTCACCCTTTGGACCACGGCCAAATTTTGGTGGATCCAGAATGACACCATCATATCGCACCCCACGTCTTGACTCTCGCTTAACAAACTTCACTGCATCATCGATGATCCACCGAATGGGTTTATCAATCAAACCAGAATACTCCTGGTTCTCCCTTGCGTACTGGATGCTTTTTTTGGAAGCATCCACATGGGTCACACGTGCACCAGCTGCTGCCGCTGCTAATGACGCTAAACCAGTATAGCCAAATAGATTCAACACACTGATAGGACGATTGCATTTTATAACCTGATCACCTATCCAATCCCAATGTGTTGCCTGCTCTGGGAAAAAACCTAAATGCCTGGAGTTGCTCGTTCGACCAAAAAAAGACAAGGATTTATAGTGCATTTCCCATTGCGATTCTATGGACCGTTTAAACGCCCATTTTCCGCCACTCTCTTCATTATTGGAATGGAACACAGCATCCACATCATCCCATATCATATTGGATAGAGCAGGTCTCCAAATTGCTTGGTATTCGGGTCGTATGAATTTATATTTCCCGAAGCGTTCTAATTTGAGGCCATCACCGCTATCCAATAATTCATAATCCTCCCAATGAAGCGAGGAAAGAAGATCAATCGATGGGAATTTACTCACCTAGGTTTGCCTCCATAACAATTGTATCTTTCTATTCTTGGTACAAATTACGAATTCTTGCACTATGGATATGACAGATTGCAACGGCCAGGGCATCTGCCGCGTCGTCAGGATGTGGAATCGTATCTAATCCAAGGATCGTTTTCACCATTTGCTGTACTTGATTCTTATCTGCCCTTCCATACCCCACCACAGCCTGCTTGACTTCCAAAGGTGTATATTCTCCAATTTGCAGATTTAATTCTGCCATTGCTAACAAGGCGACGCCTCGTGCCTGCCCCACAGCTAAAGCAGTCCTTACATTTCGCTCAAAAAAAAGCTTCTCCACCGCTCCCATATCAGGACGGTGGAGAAGGATAAGCTCTTTTATTCGTTTGTAAAGTTGAACCAGCCTCTCAGGTTGAGATTGATCAGAAGTGGTTTTGATCACCCCATAATCCATTACCGTGAGGTGACCATTATGTTCTTCTTGAATAATTCCAAAGCCAGTCGTTGCAGTTCCGGGGTCTATCCCTAAGGTGATCATCCTCGCCTGATAGGTTAAGCTCCCTCCAATTTCGCAATTGCTTCCTCAGTGATGGTCAGGTTTGAAAACACTTCTTGAACGTCATCAAGTTCCTCAAGTCCTTCAATTGTTCGCATCACCTGTACTGTGGCATAAGGATCCAACTCAATCTCATTCTTGGGAATTAGTTTTAGGCCTGCCTCTTCTGGTCTGATTCCAGCATTGGTTAAGCTATCTGTGATGGCTTTAAATGACTCCACCGGCCCGATGATCTCGATTGTGTGCTCATCAAAAATAATATCATCAGCTCCAGCTTCAACTGCCAGCTCAAATACCTTGTTTTGATCCTGACCTTCTGCCGGAAACGAGAAATATGCATTTCGATTGAAATGCCATCCGACTGAGCCAGCCTCAGCCATGCTGCCTCCATTACGTGTCAGGGTATGGCGAATCTCAGCTACAGCTCGATTGCGGTTATCTGTGACCACTTCAATCATTAAAGCTATACCATGGTTGGCATAGCCTTCATAATACACCTGTTCAAGTTCGCCACCTTCCTTACCTTCCCCGGTACCACGTTTAATAGCCCGCTCGATATTGTCTTTGGGCATATTTTGTGCTCGCGCACGTTCAATGGCAAATTCGAGGCTTACATTCGTAGATGGATCACCTCCACTAACTCGCGCTGCCAGGGCAATTTCGCGGGCGAGGCGCGTAAATACTTGACCACGTTTGGCATCAGCGGCACCTTTTTTGCGCCGGATTGTAGCCCAATGTGAATGACCAGACATATATATACTCCTACAAGACTACCGATCGATAGAAACGTTTTCCTGTTTAAGCGTGCAAATTATACCATGCCTACTCAGCACCACTAATATATGCCTCTGTCATCTCACGGGCAGTCTCGTCTTTGAATTGCTTGGGAGGTGTTTTCATGAAATATGATGATGGTCCGATCAATGGACCAGAGACAGATCGATCCAAAGCTAATTTAACACATCGTACAGCATCGATTACAACACCCGCTGAGTTAGGCGAATCCCAAACCTCAAGCTTGGCTTCCAAATTAAGTGGAACATTACCAAAAGTCGTGCCTTCCATTCTGATATAGCACCATTTTCGATCAGACAACCAAGGAACATAATCACTTGGACCAACATGGATATCTGTTTCAGCGAGGGTATACGGCAGCATGCTTGTTACTGCCCCTGTTTTGGATATCTTTTTTGATTCAAGTCGTTCACGCTCAAGCATGTTCAAGAAGTCTGTATTACCTCCAAAATTCAATTGATAAGTACGATCCAATTTAACCCCTCGATCAACAAATAAGCTCGTCAATACACGGTGTAAAATAGTCGCTCCCACTTGACTTTTAATATCATCTCCGATGATTGGGACATTTCGCTCAGAAAACCGCTTCGACCAGTATTCAGAGCTCGCAATAAAAACAGGAATGGCATTAACCAGTCCACAGCCTGCCTCCAATATTTGCTCAACATACCATTTTGTCGCCATTTCAGAACCTACAGGCAGGTAATTTATTACCACATCGGTTTTTGTTTCTTTTAAGATCCCAATGATATCTGCAGTTGGGCCGGGAGCCTTTTTTAATATTTGTGAAAGGTATTTCCCAAGACCATCATGGGTCATACCCCTGGATACCGGTACATTTAAATTCGGCACATCCACAAATTTATATGTATTATTCGGGTAAGCAAAGATGGCTTCGGATAAATCTTTACCTACTTTAGTATCCACTACATCAAACGCTGCAGTAAATTCTATATCCCGGATATGATAACCATCTAAATTCACATGCATAATACCTGGAATTTTCTCATCATCCTTGGCTTTTCGATAAAAATGTACACCTTGAACTAAGGACGATGCACAGTTGCCCACACCAACAATTGCAACCCTTACCTTCTTTTCATTTTCACTCACAAAACGCCTCCTGGATTAACCATATTAATCAGATAAGAAAACAGCTAGATGATATCACCTTATTAATGAAATTGTCCATCCCAATTTCCAGATATATTATATAGATGACCTGGGATGAGTATTCGATGGTACTTGCCAAAGGAGATTGGTTCGATTATAATCCCAGACGTTCGGGGCGTAGCGCAGTCCGGCTAGCGCGCACGGTTCGGGTCCGTGAGGTCCCGAGTTCAAATCTCGGCGCCCCGACTCTAAATATCTTTCAATCAAGATCTCCTTTAGTTTAAGAAAGGAGATTTCGGTTTAAGCTACCAAACATATATTTCCATTACACCTTGTTCTAATCCCTTCATCCCTTGATGATAAAATCAATATTGCAGAATATTCATCCACTGATTTGGGAATAAGTTATTCGGTGTGCTGGATTCCTAAGGTCAAGTTGATGTAATATCTAAGAATAGTGAGTTAGTCATTAAATAGTGTGGAGAAGAACAATGCAATTCCAGGATCGAAAAATTGATGATGCAATGCAATCATACGCGAGAAGGTGGATGAAATCAATCGATCGACCGCGAGCTTCTACAACCCTAGGATTTTTTTTCATTGGTCTTTTCATTTTATTCTGGTCATCCTCAATCTCGAGCTTGTTAGGCTTTGACGTTAAGAAGGGGTACGGAACTCTAATATTTGTCGCTGTAGGACTAACCTTGACATTCACAATCATTCTTGTAAACAGGTTTATGGTAAAAATCGGCTTGGAAAGACCCATTCGGTCCGCATTGTTTTTAAGCGCTCTGGTCGGTCCATATGTCAATCAAACCACCTATAACTCCTGGAACCTACCCGTGATAAGTCATTTAGCTGGATTTATTGCCTCGATTTTGACATTCACCATCAGCTACCTTTTGGATACTGCGCTCGGGAAATATCTAAATAATGATAAATAATTGGTTTGTTAGCCATAATGTCAATAATTGTACTTAGCTCCTCTCAGCGCAAGATAATACAACGCCCCATCCACGAAATAATCTTCTTCGAGGGTGAAGCTGGCACTGGGAAGACCACTGTTGGAATCGAGCGTATGCTATACCTGATGAGTTCTGGAATCCCTGGTAACTCGATCCTTGTATTTGTACCACAACGGACTTTGGGAACACCATATCTGGATGCAATGAATACACCTGGGGTTGTGGCAGGAGGTGTACCAACCATTGTGACCATCAGTGGTTTAGCTCAGCATATGGTAGATTTATTTTGGCCTGCCATCGCGAAAGATGCAGGCTTTTCCACACCTGATGATCCACCCATCTTCCTGACCCTTGAAACTGCCCAATATTATATGGCGCATCTCGTCAAACCGCTGTTGAACGAAGGATTATTTAGCTCGGTCACAATAGAACGCAACCGCATTTATAGTCAAATCATTGATAATCTTAACAAAGCCGCCGTTGTAGGCTTTTCCTACACAGAAATCGGTGAACGATTAAAGTCAGCTTGGTCAGGTGAGCCTGGACAGTCCAGAGTATATGAAGATGCCCAGTACTGTGCAACCCTGTTTCGTGAATATTGCCTAACGCACAACCTGTTGGATTTTTCTTTACAGATCGAAGTATTCTGGAATCACCTTTGGATATCTGAAGTCTGCAAGGAATACCTGACAAATACATATAAACATTTGATCATTGAAAACGTTGAAGAAGATGTTCCTGTCACCCATGACTTGATTTCTGAATGGCTTCCACAATTAGAATCTGCATTAGTGATCTATGATAATGAGGCTGGATATCGCCGATTCCTTGGTGCAGATCCTCTTGGAGCATATAATTTAAAGAAATACTGCTCTGAAGTGATCGTTTCCAACGACTCCTACGTAAACTCACCTGAAATCCAATCCTTGGCAGTCTATTTAAGAAACTCACTCTTGCACAAGTCCACACCATTTTCAAAGATCGATCCCCGAGTAGCATTATGTTTTGAAACCCATACATACTATCCGCAAATGCTGGACTGGATTACCAATGAGATTGCTTCCTTAATCAACGATGAAGGCGTATTACCAAAGGATATTGTAATTTTGGCACCTTTTCTCTCAGATTCCCTTCGCTTTTCAATCATAAACCGCCTTGAACTAAAGAATATTCCGGTAAAAACACATCGTCCGTCCCGTAGCTTACGTGAAGAGCCTGCGACATTATGTTTATTAACCTTGGCTTCAATCGCTCATCCGGAGTGGGGTTTTATACCATCAAAATTTGATATTACCTATAGCCTCATCCAAGCCATCGATGGATTGGATTTAAACCGGGCAAAAATTCTTACAGATATTTCCTATCGAGTCCGAGATGGTGTTCCCAGGCTAAATGCATTTGAGAAAATCATTCCATCTGCACAAGAGCGTATCTCTTTTACCTTGGGTGAAAAATATGATCATTTACGTTTGTGGTTGGATGAATACCAACAATCAAGCCCGCATGATCTCGATCATTTCATAAGCATGCTCTTCGGCGAGGTACTTTCTCAACCAGGATATGGATTTCACATAAACTATGATAACGGTCAGGTCTGTGCAAACCTAGTTGAATCGATCAGAAAATTCCGCAAGGTGACAGGTGACAGTTTGGCTGATGCTGGTATTCCTTTGGGGAATGAATATATAGAAATGGTTCATGATGGTGTAATTGCAGCCCAATATATGCCAACATGGGAGGCACAAGATGAAAATGCAGTATTTATTGCTCCAGCCTATACGTTTTTAATAAACAATTATCCTGTCGATATTCAATTCTGGCTAGATGTCGGAAATCGTAGTTGGGCAGACCGGTTGTACCAACCATTGACCCATCCATATGTCCTCAACCGAAACTGGATAGCAAAGAAAACCTGGACAGATGTTGAAGAAGTTGAAACAGCTGATCAAGTACTCTATGCATTAGTCCTTGGCTTGTTGAACCGCTGCAGACGAAAGGTTTATCTTGGGCTGAGCGAGTACAACGAACAAGGATATGAGCAGCGCGGACCTCTGCTTCAGGCATTTCATCGCATCTTGATGTCATTAGATACCGGTTGATAGAGATCAATAGATGTTTAAACTCCGGCCTAAACAGCAAGAAATATTAACCTATACCCATGGAAAGATGGGTATATCAGCCGTACCTGGGAGTGGCAAGACATGGACACTATCATTCCTCGCGGCCGAAGTATTGAAACGCCGGATTTTACTGGATGACCAAGAGATCCTCATCGTTACATTGATAAACTCTGCTGTAGATAATTTTTATTTTCGCATCAGCTCATTTATTGAAGCCAGAGGTTTGATCCCGAATATCGGTTACCGCGTGCGCACGCTTCATGGGTTAGCCCATGATATTGTCCGGGAGCGCCCAGAGCTGCTTGGGTTGGACACTAAATTTCAGATTATCGACGAAAGGGAATCAGAGTCTATTCGCGATGGTATAGCTCAAGCCTGGTTAAAAAGTCATCCAAATGAATTGGATTCATTCTTAGATCCTCTCATGGATGCCACAAAGAGAGATTGGGTACAACGGGAAAAGCTCCAAGAATTGGTTAAAGAAGTTGCTCTAAATTTTATTCGATACGCGAAAGATCACCGCCACACACCTGATCATCTCAAAGAACTCATCCATTCCCTCCCGGTTCCATTACCCTTAGCTGAAATGGGCTTGGAGATGTATGAAAACTACCAGAATGCACTCATTTATCGCGGTGCAGTGGATTTTGATGACCTTATCCGGCTGGCTTTGTCAGCCTTGGAATGGGATCCATCTCTCTTGGAGCGCTTACGCCATCGCTGGCCATATATTTTGGAAGATGAAGCTCAAGACAGCAGTCTACTGCAGGAGGAGATACTCAAGCTGTTAACGGGTGAAAAGGGCAATTGGGTGCGAGTTGGTGATCCAAATCAGGCAATTTATGAGACATTCACCACAGCCAATCCTGAATATTTGCGAAGATTTTTAAAGCAGCCAGATGTTTTTCAAAAAGAACTTCCAAATTCAGGGCGCTCAACGCTCGGGTTGATCAACCTGGCCAATTACCTTGTCCAATGGAGCAACGAGGCACATCCGGTTGAAGAAATTCGAAATTCTTTACAATCTCCGCCGAAGATTGAGCCGACACCAGTGGAAGATCCCCAACCAAACCCACCGGATGCGGAGACTTATATTCATATCGAATTGCGAAAATACACCCCCGCTGAGGAAATCCAGGCAGTAGCAGATAGCCTTGAAAGATGGCTACCTGACCACCAGCAATCTACTGTTGCTGTTCTAGCTCCGCGCAATCTGCGCGCTTTTGATTTGGTTGATGAGCTCAGGAAGCGTAACCTTCCCTATTACGACGATTTTTTACGCAGCTCAAGCACCACACGTTTCTCAGCCGGCACTTTGGGGCATATCTTACGTTACCTCGCAGACCCAGGATCATCCAGCAAATTAGCCATGGTTTATAAAGTATGGAAGCGAGATACCAGGCAAAATGAGATAGAAAATGCCAATGTAGAAGTTGTGGCTGAATTATTACGTAAAATCCAGTATATTGAAGAATTTATATGGCCAGTTTATGGGAAGGATTGGCTTGAGAATACTAACATTGCCATTAGTGCACCGGATACATACCATCAGCTCTTACTATTTCGACTGATTGTTCGCAGATGGCAGCACTCAGTCTTATTGCCCATCGACCAGATCGTGCTTACTTTAGCTCAGGATCTTCTAACCGATCCAAGTGAGTTGGCCATCGCACATAAATTATCCGTCCTCTTATCCAGAGCTCAGGTAGCTCATCCAGGTTGGAGGCTCACGGAGTTATCCGATGAATTGGTCGTCATTGCTAAGAATGAAAGGCGTTTCCTGGGATTCAGCGATAGTGATTCTGGTTTCGAACCGGAAAAATACAAGGGTAAAGTCATAGTTTCTACGATTCATAAAGCTAAAGGTTTAGAATGGGACCGGGTATATCTCATGTCGGTAAATAATTATGATTTCCCATCGGGCGTACAAGGTGATAAATATATATCGGAGAAATGGTTCATCAGAGATAATCTAAATATTGCAGCCGAATCGCTGGCACAGCTGGAGGCTTTGGTTTCAAGTGATGAATATCATTGGTATCAGGAAGGTACGCCAACATTAAAAGCTCGATTGGATTATGCCCGTGAAAGGTTAAGGCTTCTCTATGTTGCTATTACACGGGCGAAAAAGGAGTTGATAATCACATGGAATAATGGTCGTTATAATGAATGCAGACCAGCTTTCCCATTGGTTGAGCTCTCCTCGTTTCTGGAAAAACAAGGCATGGAAAATCAATGACGCTTCCGAAGGGCTTTCTATTTAATCAAAGCAATCTGCAGGACTACATCGATTGCCAACGACGATTCCAATTAAGTCATATGCTTCATCAGTCCTGGCCTGCAGTAGAAGCTGAACCTTTCCTAGAATATGAGCGAATGATGGATCAAGGATCTCGATTTCATAAAATTATACGCCAACACCTGACCAGGGTCCCTGAATCTCAGATTGAACAATCTATAGGAAACGACGAGGTTATTGAAACTTGGTGGAGGAGCTACAATCATTCGCTCAAGGATGGCTTCCTTGAGATGATATTTCATGCTGGAAATTCGCATGTTGAAGAGTTAACCCTGTCCATACCAATTGATGAATTTCGACTGGTCGCTAAATATGACCTATTGGTTTTTCAACCAGATGGTAAATTGCTTATTTTTGATTGGAAGACATCGACGAAACATCCCAAACGTAAATGGTTGGAAGAACGGATGCAGACCCTCGTCTATCCATACGTCCTTACTCATGCGGCGGGTTCGATTACACGTCTTGGTCCGGCTGATCCAGGTCAAATAGAGATGATATATTGGTTCGCCAATTTTCCTGAGCAACCAGAACGGTTCAGTTACAATGGCTCAGTACATGATGCGGATGCTAAATATATTGGGCATTTAATCTCTAAAATAAACCAAAAAACTGAACCAATTTTCTCTCTTACTCCGGATGTAAAGCGTTGCTTGTTCTGCACTTACCGTTCATTATGCGATCGGGGAGTAAAACCAGGAGAAATGCATCAGTTGGAAGCGTGGCAGGAATCAGGTTCATCATCCGAGGATGTCTCGTTTGATTATGAGCAAATTGGGGAAATAGAATTCTAATCGACTATGTTTAGAACCTGGCTAGAACCTCACGGCATATCTGTACCTGTAAACTTCATCCGATCAGTTGGTGGGAATCCATTGGTGAGCCAGGTACTCTTTCAGCGAGGAATAACAAATCCAGATGTTGCTAGAGCATTCCTGCACCCTGAAAACTATCTGCCCACCTCTCCCTTGGAACTGCCAGGGGTGGAAAAAATAACTGAAATTCTTCACAGTGCAATTTTCGATAAAAAGAAGATTGGTGTCTGGGGTGATTTTGATGTTGATGGTCAAACGGCTACAACAGTGTTCGTTTCTGCATTGCGCTACTTGGGTGGGAATGTAATCTTCCATATTCCTGTCCGAGCAGCAGAATCTCATGGCATAGGTCTATTCGCTCTCCAGCAATTTTTAGATCAAGGCGTGGATATAATCCTGACCTGTGATACCGGGATAAGCTCGCATGAATCCATCGAATTTGCCAAAAAACAAGGAGTACCTGTTCTGGTAACGGATCATCATGACCTTCCTTCAGAGTTGCCCAATGCGGAAGTGATTGTTAATCCGAAAATGCTGCCCTTGGAGCATCCTTTGAGCTCCCTTCCTGGGGTTGGGTTGGCTTATAAGATTGTTGAACATTTGCTTCACCTGAATGGTGTGGACGGGAAATCATCAGAATATCTGGATCTGGTTGCATTGGGTATTGTCGCAGATATCGCTTTGCTAAAAGGAGATACACGCTTCCTACTCCAGCGTGGTTTGGATGTTTTACGTTCAACCAGCAGATTAGGATTGCTATCTATCATGGAGCTAGCGCAGATAAACCAAGCCAATCTCACCGAAGAACACATCTCCTTTTTCCTGGCACCCAGGATGAATGCTCTGGGTCGCCTGGATGACGCAAACAAAATTGTGGAGCTCCTGATGACTTCCGACATGAGTCGTGCGCGCATTCTTGCACTGGAGCTTGAAGGAATGAATGCTCAACGGAAATTACTCTGTGACCAGGTCTACCAGGCAGCCCAACAACAATTATCCATTGACCCAAAATTATTGGATTTCCCTATTCTGATTCTCTCACACCCTAGCTGGCCAGCTGGAGTGATTGGTGTCGTTGCCTCGCGCTTGGTGGAACAGTATCTTCGGCCAGTAATACTATTGTCTGCACCACCAGGTCAGGACGCACGTGGTTCGGCGAGGTCAATTGAAACACTAAACATCACATCAGCCATAGCAGCTAGTCAGGACCTTCTGAAGGGGTTTGGTGGTCATCCGATGGCAGCTGGACTGGCGATTGATCCGGATCGTATCTCGGATTTCCGAAGAGCGATCTCAAAAACAATCCTGGGAATGGGGATTGGGATTCAAAAAGAGAAAGAGCTTCAAATCGATGGATATCTGTCCTTACCAGAGTTATCAATGGAGTTGGTGGAGGATTTGGAACGATTAGCCCCCTTTGGAGCAGGGAACCCACCATTGGTATTGGTAACCCGGAATTTAAAGCTGACAGGATATGCAGCAGTTGGTCGCAATGATGATCATCTCCAGCTTACCATCGAAGATGAGCTTGGTTATATCCAACGCTCCATCTGGTGGCAGGGAGCAGGGTACACCTTACCACAAACTCCTTTTGATTTGGCATATTCTGTTCGTGCCAGCACATATCGTGGTCAGAAGGACGTCCAGGTTGAATGGGTGGATTACCGGTTGGTTGATGCACCAGAAATATCATTGCGATCTAAGGTACCATCTATAGAAGTTATTGACTTCAGGGAAGAAACAGAGCAACTAGATCGATTAGCTCAAATTCAGGCAGAAGAACCCATTATAATTTGGGGGGAGGCTGACCCACACACAAGAATCACCTGCCTCGATCGTTTTTCTCTCCATCCATCAAATAGCTTGGCAATCTGGACGATTCCACCTGGATTTTATGAACTACGCGCTGCAATTCATAGAGTCAAGCCAAGTAAGGTATATTTATTTGGTGTAAATCCTGGAATGGATGAGCCTGAAACTTTTCTTAGGCACTTGTTAGGCTTACTGAAATACTGCATAAAATCCGCACTTGGTATCACCACACTCTCCTCCATAGCGGCAGCAACTGCACAAAACACATCAACGATAAAAATCGGTCTGGAATGGCTGGAGGCACACGGACACATTCAGGTAAAATCAATAGTAGATGATGAGATTCGGGTCGAAACGGGCACAAAAATAAACAAAAAAGACACTCAAACTAGCTCAACTCGCCTAAATTCTGCATTGATTGAAAGTGCAGCATTCAGGCGTTATTTCCTTAAAGCTGATAAAGATAGTCTGATGTTTTATGACTGACAATCTTAGAATCGGAAATTAAAAAGCATTCATATAATCTTCCTTGCCGACTTTGCCTTGGGTCATTACAATTACACGTATGCATAAACGAATTTCACGGAAAAATTTTCTCAAGCTAGGTGCTTTGGCGCTTTCTGCTCTGGCTGCTAATCCATTCCCACCTTCTCCAGATGATTCCTCCCATCCGAGCGGGATTATTGGACGAGTAACTCGAGATACAGTTAGTGTATTTAAGGAACCTACCTGGCCTCAAGGTGAAACAGTCGGTTACTTGCGCCGGGATACACTTGAGAATCTTTATTATTCATTGACCCCACTGGATGGACCGCCTTATAACCCCACCTGGTACCGTATTTGGGAAGGTTACATCCATAGCGCGTACATCCAAAAAGTGAAGTATAGATATAACACTCCTGTGACTTCCCTTCCCGAAAGCGGCCAGTTATGCGAAGTCACAGTACCATATACACAGATATACCAACATAGTGTCATGGATGGATGGCAACGGCGAAGCCGATTGTATTATCTATCAACCCATTGGGGCGTGGGCGTAGATGAAGGACCGGATGGCGCTCCTTGGTACAGGTTGTATGATGAGCTGCGCGAAGACGAGTACCATGTCCCTGCTAGCCATATGCGGATCATTCCAGATGAAGAAATAAGTCCAATTTCACCAGATGTCCCCCCAAGTGAAAAACATATCGAAGTGTCCATCCAAAATCAGACTTTAATTGCTTATGAAGGAGAAAAAATCGTATTATCCACCCGCATTTCTTCCGGAATAAACAAGCGACCTGATCCAAATGGTATCCCTTGGGATACACCCCGGGGTCGGTTTAACATCCAGGTTAAAATGCCATCCAAACATATGGGGGACGGGGATTTGGCTGCGGATGGTTCTGACCTACCCGGGGTTCCCTGGACCTGTTTTTTCCTTACACCACCTGGAAATGCCTTCCATGGTACTTATTGGCATGATAATTTTGGTTTACAAATGAGCCATGGATGTGTAAATATGCAAACCGAGGAAGCCAAATGGTTATTCCGATGGTCAACCCCAGTATTTAAAACCCCAATTAAGAATCATCAAGATTGGGAACAAAGGGGGATGGGTACCTTAGTTGTCATCACCTGATCAATATTATGCCTGGTCTTCTGAACCAAAGCGTTTAAAATATGCAATATAGGGTTTCAAGCCAGCATAATGCCCACAACCTGATTGATTGAATAGTCGATCATCGAATACATTCATTTTTCCATGCATAAATACTCAGGGATATCTTGTTGGGAAAAAAGTGGTAGAGCCAATGAATAAGAAAAATACTTTCCTTATTACGTTTGGGATCATATTCGTGGTTATTTCAGTTTGGCAAATATATAATGCTCAATTTGGACTGGATGTAATCTACCTAAAGAATTCAAATCCACCCGTCACGATCGTAACTCCATCGAATTCTACATCAGCATCAAGACCAACGGTGCTCATTGCCCATGGTCTTGCTGGTTCATCCGTAATTATGCGTGGCTTCGCATTAACCCTCGCCCATGCTGGTTACACCACGGTATCATGGGATTTTCAAGGACATGGGGCAAATCCCAACCCATTGGTTTCATCGTCTCATTCAAATGATCTTCTTCAAGATGCAGAATCTGCTCTGTCTGCAGCTGAGGCGACAGGATTAGTCGATACAAAGCGCCTAGCTATCTTGGGACATTCAATGGGAAGTGGTGTCGCTTTATCATATGGCACAACTCATCCCGAAACAGCGGCTACCATTGCCATTTCTCCAGTCAATCAAACTGTCAACCCCGACCTACCCCATAATTTGCTATTGATGGCGGGTAGTCTTGAACCCCAATTTGTGGGCAACGCTGAAGAATTATTGGCTCTTGCTGGTGGCCAAGGTGGGGAATTATCCAAAGGATCAGCGCGAAAACTGGTGATTATCCCTGATGTTGAACACATCTCCATCTTATTTTCTCCAAGGGCACATTTGACGGCGCGATTATGGTTGGATGGGACCTATGGCTCCCAACCAGGTCCTTCGAATTATGTGGATCGGCGTATCATCTGGTTTGGGGTGGGCATATTGGGTATCATCTTCCTCGCCAATGCCTGTTTGAACATGATTTCTACTAAAAGTCAAATAAAGTTCAGCATAAGACCTTTATGGTTTAGGATGCTTGCCATATTTGTAGGGGCTATTACTGCTACAATCGTACTGTGGTTGATTAGTTTAAGCGGGGTACATGTAAATCAATTACTGGGATTATTGGTTGGTGGTTTTTTGATCATTTGGTTTGGTTTGGCTGGTGTGACCAGCCTGTTAATATTAAGGCCTAAAATTTACAAACCATCTACCACAGAGTTACTTAAAACTATTGTTGCTTTTAGTGCACTTTGGCTGGGGGTTGGTTTATTGGGGCATTATGTTTGGTTGCCCTGGTTGCTAATCCCTTCTCGGTTTTGGTTATGGATCCCCGGCTCGATTATCCTTCTTCCATGGTATTTCGCCGTTGGCTCAGCTACAATTGAAGCAAAACCTGCTGGTTTATTGGGCTGGTGGTTCTTTCAAGTCATTTCCATCCTTGTTAGTCTCATTCTAGCGATCAGGCTTAACCCAGGGCTCGGTTTCTTAATCTTAATTCTGCCACTTGTGCCTGTAATAATAGGTTTCCATATGCTTGTCATATCCTCAAAGCACGGAGTCTGGGCATATGCTTTATCAGGTGCAATGTTTACTTCCTGGCTAATACTGGCTGTATTTCCGCTTCAATGAATCGGGACAATCTGATGAGTGATCAACAAGTGATTTTTTCAATGAGCAAAGTTGGCAGGATATATCCTCCCAACAAACAGGTATTACGTGATATCTCGTTAGGCTTCTTCTATGGGGCAAAAATTGGTGTTCTGGGGTTGAATGGCTCTGGAAAAAGCACCTTATTGCGTATCATTGCAGGAGATGATTTAGATTTCATTGGCGACCTTGCCTTTGCTCGTGGTTATTCTGTTGGGATGTTGGAACAAGAACCAAAATTGGACTCTCAAAAAACAGTAAAACAGGTTGTGGAAGAAGCGGTTCAGCCGATAATTAATTTAATCCATGAATACGAGGAAATTAATAACAAGTTCAATGATCCAGAGGCGGATTTCGAAACACTTATCACCCAACAATCTGCAGTCCAGGAGAAATTGGATAAGCTTGATGCCTGGACTCTTGATAATAGGCTGGAAATTGCTATGGATGCTTTACGCTGTCCGTCTGAAGATACACCAGTATCTGTTATCTCCGGTGGT
>Ga0315297_10001028_pt1 | contig 16992 bp, 16 predicted proteins | sample YL17G15_0_MG_FD_203628 | JGI IMG/M metagenome (GOLD analysis project Ga0315297, IMG submission 203628) | Sediment microbial communities from Yellowstone Lake, YNP, Wyoming, USA - YL17G15_0 | ecosystem: Environmental > Aquatic > Freshwater > Lake > Sediment | place: USA: Wyoming | collected... | reverse complement strand
TAGCCGGAAAAAATATGAAAGGCCATTCAACAATAGCCTTCAGATTAAGTGATGCAAGAGCAAAGCTTGGAATTCCTCAAAAGGCAATAGCTGACAACGCATATTATTCTCCCCAAAATGCAGTTAAAATAAAAGAGGAATATATGAGAATATGGGGTTAATAATCATATAAAAAATAAAAAGGGCAAACGCCCAAAAAAGGAAATTAAAGAACGAACTTATGCCTAATCTCCAGGCACGTCTTCTTCGTCATCGTCCTCATCTTCATCAGAGTCAGGGTCATCAGAGTCATCTAGACTTTCTTCAATGTCGTCTAGTTCCTCTTCAGCTTCTTTCTCTTTGTTAAGTTCTTTTTCTGCCATTGTTATAGGGTTTATTTAATTATTTTTAACAGCTCCAAATCCTTTTTAAACCTTTGGTTTGTAAATTCAGCAAGTTTTATAAAAACCCAAACATTCTATTGTCTATGAATAAAAAGAGGTTTAGTGGATTAGTAATAATTCTCGTAGGAATTCTAACATCTCTGTCGCAAATGGCAATCACAGGTGCAGTAATAGGAATAGGAAAATCTTATCTCACAAATATCCTGGGCGCATTAATTACTTTTGTTGGAATAATTGTCTTCTCCCTCGGGCAAAAAGAAGTTGCACGAAATAAAGATTAAGCAAGAACAATCAAACTTTTATCTTCCCGAACTGCCAATCCCTTAAAATCATTCTTGCAGCCCTGTCAATATTGATTTTGCCGCCCTTCAGCAAAAACTTATTTCTTTTTCCAAATTCCTCAATTAGTTTTTCAGAATCTCCTCCAGCATCAATATTATAAAATTTCTCAAAAACACCAGGATGTTCTTTCATAATCTCAAAGACAATAAATTCAGGATTCTTTGCCCTGTCAAATGTCTTGACTCCAATTATTGAAAGTTTCTTTGCATGCTCTGTTTTATGCGCAGGAGCTTCTCTCTCAGGCATGACTCCAGGGCTGTCAAGCAATAAAATTCCTTTTGCAAGCCTTATTTTTTGCATTCCTTTTGTGAACCCTGATTCAGCAGCTGTTCTTGCGCGCCCTCCACCCGCAATTACATTGATGAGTGAGCTCTTTCCAGTATTTGGATATCCAATAATTCCAATCTGGACTCTCTCATGCTCTGCCTTTAGCTTTTTTGCCTCTATTTTTATTCTTGTTCTAAGCTCACCTATGCCCATTTTTGTTCTGCACGATACAAGAACATACGGCTTCAGCCCCTCAAGGTCAATATTTCTTTTCAATTCAGCAACATCCACAAGGTCAGCCTTGTTCAAGACAAAAATAATCTTCTTGCCAGATTCCAGAATAAGATTTTCAAGCTCTCTGTTGCGCGTCTCTTCAATAAAGCGAGCATCAAGCACTTCAAGAACAATGTCAGAAATCCTGATTATCTCTCTGACAAGCCCAGGAATCGGCTTCCTGTGCACGTTCGTGCCCTCAATAGTTCCTGTATGCCGGGATGAAAAACTATATCTTATTCTCATGAGAATTAGTGTATTTGAGCGTTTAAAAATGATAGTTCTGGTTACTTTATTTAACTCAAACCCGAAACCCTATAGGAAAACCCATATAACTCCACAGAAAGAATACAGCAGTTAGCCCAAGCAAAATAGTGATAATTAGAATAATTGCTTTGAGGTTCATTTTTGTTATTTATCTCTGATAAGATATTATGTTGTTATCAGCATAAACTACTGCCCGAACACCAGCGAATTCCTTTGAAACATCACAAGACAAGAGCCCTGAGGAAGCTTCTTTCTTAACAGAACAAACTAATCTATCACCTGAGCCAGCATAAATTGTTAAATTCATAGTCCTAGTTTTAATATCTTCCCACCTAAGCTCAAGCTCTCCTGTGTCTTCATTATAGATAAGTGAGGTTTTAAGATTTTCAAAAGCCGTGTTATTTGTATATGCTATTGCTTCTTCTTTGGATGATTTAAATTGAGTGTTAATAATGATTAAAGCCACAACAATAAGAATAACAACAATCGCCCAAAACATTAACCCATTTTTCCCTTTGTTCTTTCCCTTTTCATAATAATATGTTTGCTTATAGTAATTGCTTAATAGTTTAAAAATCGCAAAAACAAAAGCACCCATCAAGGCGATGTTTATCCCAAAACCAACGCCGATATACATTAAGAAAATTCCCATAATTACTAAAAACACTCCGATAAAATAAGCAGTAAGGATAGATGTTGTTCTTTCTTCGTGTTCGCTTACGCTCTCGTGTAGATAAACTCTAGGCATACCCTTTTAAGTTTTTGATATTTTTAAATCCTCCTTTAGAATATAAATCCCCCCGCCAAGAATCGAACTTGGAATCTTCCGGGTTCTGTCGCTTTCGCTTCCTAACCTGAAACTAATGGTAGCCAATCGCGCTTCATCCTTCTCCCTTCCTGTTTCCAGGAAATCGGGAATGTCCGCGCTAGACCAATTGTCTACAGCCAGACGCTTTAACCATTAAGCCACGAGGGGATGTTTCTGATAATTAAAGATGATATTTAAAATTAACCTATTCACCAAATGCTGTTGCTCCCCAGACACCCAACTAACAGATAATAATCAATCCCATTAGATAATGTCCCTCCCCTAACCTATTGAATATTAATTAATAACAATCAAAACAAATAAAACATCATCATAATCTCTGGGTTCCAGCAGGAGATAGCAATAAGGCAGTTCCCATTCATCCGAGCCTATTATCTCAGGTGTATCTTAAATTTTTAATTTTGTTTTTCTTGGAATTGTTTAGCAGCAAGTCCGAGACTTATTAATCCGCAGGCACCACATAGAACTCCGAAAGGAAGAGACTCTGGGCTTCTTGCCTTGTCCTTCAAAATTCCATCTATCTTTGCTCCAACATCTTGTAATACAGGGGCATAGACACCGGGGTTTTTGGAGTCTCCAATTTGGGAATTTATATCTTTTACTTCTTTTTCTAATTTGTTTGCGCTTTCTCTGAGATTTTCATTACATTTGACAATCTCAAGGGTTGTTTGAGTGTAGTCAAGGGCAGCTCTTGGAGATTCTCCTTTGTATTGCTTTACATAAGCTGAAGTTCCTCTTAATAAATCAATTTCTGACCCTTCCTCCCTTACTGCAGAGTTATAAAGATTAAGAAATGAAGTGAAACCGCAAAGGATTCCTATACTAAGACTGAATTTCCAAGATGAGGTTGACATAATTAAATAAGAAAACTCTCTATATTTAAGGATTATTGCATTAAAATATTAATATCTGGGATGTATCTCAGACATGAAGAACGTCCTGTTGGAATTAACATACTGCGGCTTGCCATCTTTTACAAAATGCGCTGTTGCAGGAGATAATTCCAATCTCCCGACTATTCTTATTGTTGAATAAATAATATACGAGAATATCCTGTCTTCTCCCGCATTTAACCTGTCAATTTTCCAGCTCAATCTTCCAAGATGCTCGTCAAACTTGTGAGGCATTCCAGCTTTCTCATAAAGCTTTGTAGCCATTGGTATCCTGTCAAATATTTCTATGTTATCAAGCGCTTTTCTTGCTTTTATATGAAGAATTACTTTAAGGGCAAATTCTCCGCCTTTTGTTTTCACAAACGAGCATCTTTTGCTTACAACAAGCGCTGTTCTTGAATAAAGATAAACAGCACCAGCGCTGAATATAACAAGAATAACAAGTATAAACGGCAGGGTATAATTTGTTGTTACCTCAACATCCCATGACTCTCCAGGATTCAAGTCCTTTTCCCAGCTATAATAAACAAATAATGCTTTTCTCTCGCTAGTCAATGGCTCAGCAGAAAATGTAGTGAATAATCTTGTTAGTATATTCTTTGATACAGATATTGTGTCAGGCACAGCAAGATTTCCTTCATTTGTCTTGGTGATTTTTGTTGTCCTTATTACCCATCCTTCACCTTCTTTCTTGAATGCTACAACTTGTTTCTCCTTGTAATTGACTGTCTCTTCAACCCTTGCTGTTGCCTCGTCCAGTTCAAGGTCTGATGTTACAACATAAGAGCCAGCAGCAAGCTCTTTTGTATTTTCTGTGTTAACTGAAAGAGAAAGATTAATGCTCTCAAATGGCTTGAATGAAAGAGTTTTCTCATTCTCATAGAAAACAGATTTTATCTTAATTTTAATATCATCCAATTCAATATTGTTAACATTTCTTATCCTGACAATTGCTTTTTCATCCCCATAATTTATTCCCAAAGGTTCTATGTCAAGAACATTTCCAAGCTTGACAATCTTGACTGTCAATGTATCTTTGAAAATATCAGAGCCACTCCCTTTTATCTGATATTCAAAAGCATAATTGTCCTCCTTTTCTCTTGCATCTTCTGCAGGATAAACTTTGACTTCTATTGTTGATTTGCCTGAAGGAAGATGAAAAGTTTCATCTGGCTCAAATGTCGCGCCAACCAATGAATATATCCGAATTTCATCGCTTCCCCCATTGTTGTCAATTATAAAGTCAAAAATCGCAGGATCTTTCAGCTCAGATATCACAACAGGCGCCTTTTCCACTTTTTCAACTTCCAAACTCAGGGCAGAAACAGAACTAATCAAAAATAAACCAATTAAAACGCAAGTTAATGCAAGACCCTTTTTCAGTTCCATTATTAGAAAACACTAAAAGAGATATATAAATATTTATATGATGGGTTTTAATCTTGTTTTTTCAAGTTTATCTTTTCCAGAACAAGTAATTTACATTATAATCCTTATCAATAAAATTTATCGCTTTCCTGTTAATTCAAGATAAGCCTTAACCTCGTCTTTGAAAGCGCGGACATCTGTTTCAACCTTGATTTCCATTGCATCTACTCTTTTTGGTATTATATATTTGTCATAAGCCTCTCTCAAAAACTTGTAAAACGGCTTTGTCTCATCCCAAGTGTTCTTTGGATCCTTGATTAGAACTCCTTTTATCTCCATTGCAATTTTTCCCTTGTTCATTTTCTTCTTTTTGCCGTCAATTTCAACTTCAACATCAGTTAAACCGGTAATGTCAATTTTTATTGTATGCTCAATCCAGAAGTAATCAGATAGCTTTTTTTTTGCTTTCCATTCAAATGTTATGTCTCTTGCATTCCCAGAAACTTTTTCTCCGTATTTTTCTTCATTTACCCCATAAAGCTCATTCTTTAACCATGTGTGCATGAATGCATAAAGCTCTGAAAAATTAAATATTCCAGTATGATCAAGCTTCTCCTTTAAAATTTGGTCTTTTTCTACCATCTTGTTTGTCTCTTTTTTTAAACGATTTTATCTATATAAATCTATAGAATTTTGTATTTAAATATTGCCATTTAGGGCAATATTGCTCCTCTTTAATCTAAACCTCTTTGTTTGCATCCCCCTAGCATCGGATGATAATCATATATAATATTTAATTACAATTAAAAAGAATTCTCGTTTATACTTAGATTTACAGAAATATCAAATTCTAAAGCGGATTTGATAATTTCAGTTCAAGCTAAACTACAGATAATTCTGCCCGATTATTATCCAGGTTTAATTCTCTCTTATCATCTGATTCAACAACAAACACTATATTATCAGAGCTTCCAGGCAGTCTGACATTTTTTACAAATAGCATTCTTCTCATTCCAATCTCCATATCTTCAAGCGTGAAATTTGCTATTTTATTATCATTAGCATAAACATCAAGGTTCGCGCCTCTTGCATCAGCCAGCCCTATATTAGAGACATTAATGTCAAAATTAAGATATCTTCCTGTTCTATTTGCATTTATGCTCTCGATAACCAAGTCAGGCAAGCTCTCAAAAGAATATAACTGATTTATTATTTCAATGATTTCTCCATCAATCTCCTGCTTGCATCCAGTAATAGGATAAAGAATGCTTTCTGTGTTATTGTAATGGTCAAATCCAAGTGCATGGAGAATCTCGTGAATTGCTATTTTTGGCTCATCGCATACTTCATCTTTGTACAAAGAGATTCTTCCATTAAGAATAACTGCAAAGTTTGTTGTGTTTATTATCTCGCTCGGCCCCCCTTCTCCTGCTATGAAGTGCCCTTTTTCCTCGCTTTCTGGAGAAATCTCCGAGCATAAAACTTTTATCTCAGGATTTTCCCTGGAAGGGTAAAATCTCAAGACAGTTCTCCCAGATATTATGGAAAATGCTTTTTCAATGTTTGTCCATTTTGTCTGCGTGCATATTGACTCCAGGCGATAGCTTATATTCTTATTTTTAAATCTCATATTTGGATAAAATTGCACAATTTCGTTGGAAGCATTAACTCTCTCAAGCTCCGAAAGAGAACTTGTAAAATTAGCAGAGAAAGGAACATATGTTCTATCATTTATTGGCAGATTAATCCACATTACATAAACTCCAATGCAAAGTGCTCCAATTAGCAACAACAAGGCAAGAACATCCAAAATTTTCATAAAAGAGGGAGATAATAATAATTTATAAACTTATCAAAATAACCTAATATATGGGATTTAAGTTTTTAGAGCACACAGCAGATGTTAAAATTCAGGTAGATGAAAGAACACTAAACAAGGCATTTTCAACAGCTGCTTTGGCAATGAAAGAAGTAATGGCTGAGCAAATTCTTGTTGCTCCAAAAATCAAAAAGGAAATAAGCATAAAAGCTGAAAACAAAGAAGCTCTGTTATATGATTTCTTAGAACAATTTTTATATCTCTTGGATGCAGAAGGCTTCATTCTCAGCAAAGCGCCGATTGTCAAGATAGAAGAAACAAAAGAAGGAGATAAATCTGGCTTTTCTCTCAAGGCAAACATTATAGGCGACAATGCAAAGAATTACATCTTCACAAATGACGTCAAAGCAATAACTTACAATGACATGTCAATCAAAGAGTCCAAGGACAAAGTCACAATTGTTTTTGTGATTGATGTCTGATATTGCATTCCCCCGACCACCCGCCCAAGCCACCCGCTTTTCATCAGTTTAATAAACCTTAAACCATAAAATTTATATCTTCTATTCAGTTATTCAATTAATATGGCAACAACAATACCAGTAAATAAGATAGAAGATACTAAAAAGTTAAACGAAGAAACAAAAAGAGAGATAGTGCAAGCAAGGGCAGACATCAAGGCAGGAAAATTCTACACGCAGGAGCAGGCAAAGAAAAAGCTAGGACTTTAAATGTATGAGATGGTTTATTCTCCAATAGCACTGAAACAATTAGAATTACCTGATAAACATAAGGTATAAATACTTTAGGTTCTTTAATCGATAATGAAAATGGACGAGAATCTCGCAGCAGTCCACGCTTATCTCTGTGCTGATGGTTATGTTATTAAAAATCCACCAACTCAAAAACAGCATTATTATCACATTGGGTTAAGGGGCACCAATCTTACACTCTTGAAAGATTTTCAAGACAGATTTGAGAAGGCTTTTGGTATAAAACCTCATTTAATAGAGGGGCAAAGATGTAGAATTGGTTCAAAAGAAATTTATGAAGAACTGACAAAAGAATTTGGCTCTTTTTATTCTTGGGAATGGAGAATGCCGAAATTAGATGATAACATAGTAAGAATCTGGCTGAGGGCTTATTTTGATTGCGAGGGGTGGGTTACATGCAAAACACATCAAAACAGACAAATCGGAGCAGATTGTGTTAATAAAGAAGGAATATTTCAGGTTAAAGCAGCTCTTAAAAGGTTGGGAATTGCCTGTAAAGTTAAGAAGAGAAATACACGAGAGATATACTCTCTAGCTATTTTTGGCAAAGAGAACTTATCTAAATTCAAGGATAAAATTGGATTTTTACATCCTAAAAAAGTAAATAGATTGATATTGGTGATGAATGACTTTATGGTTTATGAATGGACTTTTCCCAGCAATAAAGAAGACATTGTTAACTTTATCAAGGAAATAATGCATAAAAAATCCAAAATAAATCATTCAAACGGGATAATTCGTATATTTTCCAATAAAGAGTGCAACTTATCTCGCTTGCAGAAGTTGTTGAAAGAGCTTTTTGATGTAGAATCAAAAGTGAATAAACGAAAGAACGGGATTGGTACAATTTATTATGAGATGAACATAAACAAAAAGAGTGAAATTAATAAACTAATAAATTCTAACTTATTAAATAAGGAGTTAGTAATAGAATGGCAAAAATTGAAGTCAAGAAAGTAAATAATTATACTTGGAAGATTGAGAAGAAAGGCAAGATGAATGTTCCAGTAATGATATTTGCCTCAGAAAAATTATTAAAAGCTATTCAACAAGATAAAACTCTTGAACAAGCTCAAAATATGTCAATGCTTCCAGGAATTGTTAAGAATGTTATCGTGCTTCCTGACGCTCACCAAGGCTACGGCGCATGCATTGGTGGCGTGATGGCATTTGATTTAAACAAAGGCGTTGTTTCTCCAGGAGCTTGTGGATACGATATTAATTGTGGGATCCGCCTCTTGTCAACTAATATCAAAGTCTCTGATTTCATGAAACAAAGAAAAGAAGTTCTTCACTCGATATTTAGGGCTGTCCCTTCAGGTGTTGGAATAGGCGGCAAGAAATACAGCAGGGAAGATATTATTGAAGTTTTGAAAAAAGGAGCAGAATGGGCTGTTGAAAATGGTTTTGGAACAAAAGAGGACTTAGAGCACACAGAAGAAAATGGAAAGATGAGCCCTGCAAATCCAGAAGATGTCTCACAAAGAGCAATAGCAAGAGGCCTGCCTCAATTAGGAACATTAGGCGCAGGAAATCATTTTCTTGAAATAGAAAAAATAGATGCAATTTATGATGAAAAAATAGCAAAAGCATTTGGATTGGACAAGGAATGCATAACACTGATGATTCATTGCGGCTCTCGTGGATTGGGACATCAAGTTGCAAGCGATTACATACGTCTGATGGAAAACCAATATGGATTTGCAAATCTTCCAGACAGGGAACTAATAAATGCGCCGATTAAGAGCGAATTAGGGCAAAAATACCTGAGTGCAATGAACTGCGCTGTTAACTTTGCTTTCTGCAACAGGCAAATGATAATGCATCATGTTCGTGAGCAGTTGAAACATTATTTTCCAAAAGCAAAAGTCAATTTGGTTTATGATGTCTGCCATAATATTGCAAAAATAGAAGAATTTGTCGTTGACGGAAAGAAAATGCAGCTCTGCATTCATAGAAAAGGCGCAACAAGAAGCTTTGGCCCTGGCAGAAAAGAAATTCCAGAAGCATTCAGAAAAATAGGGCAGCCTGTTCTGATTCCAGGAAGCATGGGAACAGCTTCTTATGTTCTTGTAGGAACTAAAAAAGCAGAAGAAGTCACATTTGGTTCAACAGCTCACGGCTCAGGAAGAGTAGAATCAAGAAGCAAGGCAAGAAGAGAGCTGACATTCGAGCAAATAAAAGGAGAGTTAGAAGCAAAAGATATTCTTGTGGAAACTTTAAGCAAAAAAGCCCTGGTTGAAGAAGCCCCAGAGGTCTACAAGGACATTGATGAAGTTGTAAGGGTTTCTCACGAAGCAGGCATAGGAAATCTTGTAGCAAGATTAGTCCCTCTTGCAGTCATGAAAGGATAAGGATTTTACTTCATTTTCACATTATCATTTATTCAACATGATAATGTGCCCTGTTGTCAAAAGAGCGCTTGTGATGCATTATGCCACCTGCAAGGGTAGATAATATACTCTTCCTCTTTTCTATTCCCTCATATCTTAATATTCTTCTGCCAATTATGAATGCAAACACAATAAAAGCAAGCACAAGAACAGCGCTCACAATATTCCCACTATTCTCGCCATCAAATATGCTAAGTCCACTTAGAGAACCTCTTTCAAGAAGAACATACTCTTGCACAAAAGCAGAGGCTGTTTTTGAATTAGCATTTATCAGAAGATTGAGGTTGCCTTCTTCAATGTCTGCAGGAATTTCTAAAATGCTCTCAAATGTTTCTGCAGAATTAGCTTGAATAATTCTCTTTTCATTTGTTTCGGCAATTTTAACGCCCTTTGAGCCCATTAGCATTATCTGCACATCTACTTCCTGAATTTCGCCGGAAAGCTCAACCAGGGAATAGTTAATTTTAAGATTCCCATTTTCGAGCCTCTTTGCATCATTCATCTCAACAGCCAACTTCTTTTGTATTATCTCTGCATCAATCTCAGAACTCTTTGTTGTTTCCTGGCAGATTATTGAGAATCCAACCTTATAAGTTCCAGGTTGAATCTCTTTTGGCAAATCCAAGTTAAATAAGAACTCTGCTTTCTGCCCGATGCTCAAATCTTTCATATCTCCAGAAGTTATCCATGAGCCATAATCTCCAAATCCAGAAAGCTTGCACTTGTTAAGGAAACCTGTTCCTGAATTCTTAATATTTACAGACATTTTCTTGCTCTCTCCAGGATTTACAACCACAGAAGAAACCTGTTCTATCTCAATTCCAGGAACACCAAATTCAAACTTGGTTACATTTGTCTTTGTTTCCACGCTGACATTTGCAGTGTTATTAACAATTCTTCTTGTTCCTCCGCCTCCGCCCCCTCCACCAGATGAACCTCCAGATGATGGTGTCTGAACAGTTAGAGTATGCGTCTTGCTTCCAGAAGTATAATTCTCATTGCCAGCATAATTTGTAGTAATTGTAAATGTACCTTCACTGCTATAAGTTGTTAAATTCTCAAGCGGAGATGCTCCTAGATTAATAAGCGCACCATTCTCAGTCAGATTCAAATCGCCAGAGCTTGGAGAAGTTAATCTTGCAGTAATATTTACAACAGAGCCTGTATTAGCTGTCTTGTCTGCATCATTTCCATCAAGAGTTAAACTAATTGTTGGGGTTGCTTTACTTACAACTAAGGTGCCTGTAACACTTGCGCTCGTATAATTATCAGTTGATGCTGCTGTGCACGCATAATTATAACTGCCTACCCCCAAGATGGCGCTGTCAGGATTGGAAACAGAACTTGTGTTTCTCGTCAATGAAGGAGATGACTCTATGTTATTTGCTGAGCAACCAACGCTGGTTGAGGTGCCATAGCTGACACTATTACTCGGAGTGATTGTAAGGAATAACGCAGCAACTGCCTTGCTAATAGTATATGTTTGGACAGGTGTTGTAACCCAGTTATTGCTTGTGTCATTAGCATGCCATTTATAACTATAAGCTCCTGCAGCTAAATTTCCAAATTTTTTGTAATACTCATTTCCATTCTGGCTCAATGTCTCAGAAGACAAACTATAATTTGTTCCATTAAACTCCAAGATTACATCGGAGATTTCAATGTTATCAGTCCATGTCGCATTAAATTGATAAACTGCTGATGAAGAATAAGTTGCAGGATCAGCCGGACTTTCTCTCAGGTTGGAATACTGCGGATAGCTTGCATCGATAATGCTGATAGTATGATTTTTTTCTGCCGATGTGTAATTCTCGCTCTCGCTTATATTAACTTTCCATATTCTGTTTCCAGTAGTCGAATAATTTCTTGTCGCAGAAGTGGATACTCCACTTTCTATTAAGCTCTCATCTTCATACAACTCAACACTTGCACCAGCAGGAGTAGTTGAAGAGGCATTTATGCTGATTTCCGCATCTGTTGAGAATGAAGCATCTGAATCTGTCCCATTTATTAATAAGCTCAATATAGGGTTTGCTTTGTCTAGTGTAAGGAAATAAGTTACAGAACTTCCAGTTATATTTTCTGTCTCTTCAATGGTTGCAGTGTAATTATAACTTCCTGCGCCTAAAGTTGAAATATCAGGATTTGAAACTTCAATTCCATTCCTGTAAAGAACCGGCGTGCTACTGCCGTCTATTGCAGTTATATTGCTCGCAGAGCCATAAGTTTGGCTTGCATTTCCTTCATTTCCATTCAAAAACAATCTCACGCTGCTTGTGGCTTTATTTACTGTTAATGTCCTGCTTGCGCTTCCAGATGTATAATTCTCCCCGCCAGTTGTATTATAAACATAAATATAAACCCCGGCGCCAAATATTCCAACATCAGGACTTGCTGTAAGAACATTATTTTTATATAAGTTATAAGTTAAATCTCCATCTCCGCTATTGCTTTCATAAGCAGTTGCATTGCTCGAGCTTCCATAACCAATATTTTTGTCAGAAGCATTGCCATTCAGCAGCAAGCTCACTGAAGGAGTTGCCTTATTAACAATCAAGTAATATTCAGTTGAATTAGCAGTATAATTCTCATTTCCAGTAGAATTAAGAGTGTATTTGTAGCCAGCAACCTTGGCAGATAAGGTTTTAATTTCAGGATTTGTCACGCTTGCATCATCCCTTAATAAATTTGCTGTTCCAGCACTCGCAATTCCAGTTGCATTTGATTGTGTTCCATAATCAATTGTCAGGTTCTGATTCAAATTTCCATTCAAATACAAGCTAACTGGATTTCCTGCCTTTGCAATCGTAAATGTCTGCGCAGAAGTTGCATTCAAATTGCCAGCAGAGTCATTCGCATAAGATTTCCAATAGAATGTTCCAGCAGGCAAAGTCGCATTAAATCCATAAATCTCTCCAGAAATCAAATACATTGAATAATTCCTTGCAATTCCAGAGAAATTGCTCTCAAATAATACAATTTGCGCCCCACCACTCCAAGTTACATTAAAGTAAGATAGTGCAGATGAAGAATAGCTTGCAGGAGTTGAGTTTATCATGTTGCTCCAACTAGGCGGAACACTATCAACGCCAAACACAACAGAGCTGTAATTAACATTGTTGGTTGTATCATTTGCATAAACCTTGAGTGTATGGCTTCCTTCTATCAGTCCAGAAATTGTCGCAGTTGAGCACCCTGCCAAAGTCATGTTCGGGCTGCTATCAATGGAATACCAGCATGCGCTTACTGCAATATTGTCAGTTGCAGTGTAGTTCAAGAAAATGCTGTTTGTGCTGTATGTTGTATTTTGAGGAGAGATAATTGTTACATTTGGATATATATTATCTCCGCTGCTTGCTATGCTATAATTGCTCCAAGAAGTTACATTGAATGTAACATTTCCGGCATTTAGAGAAGTAAAATTATAACAATCAGTGCACTGCACCCCATTCTTTAATATTATAGGATTAAGGAAACTGGTGCTTAGTCCTCTAAGTGTAACATTCGCGGGCTTATTTAATCCGTTTGATGAACTGACTTGCGCAAGATTAGATAAAACTTTGATGTCATTGCTCATGTTTGTCCCCGAGCCATTAACAGGAGAGAGAAATGCTATTTTACCAAATTGGCTGTCTTCAACATTTATTTTTCCTCCAACTCCAGTAAAGTTATATCTTCCTATTGGCTGGTCTACAAAGGAAGTGTCATTTATGCTGGCGTCCATGAAAAGCAAATCAGAACCGCTGACATTATTCAAAGAGTTATTCTGGAAAGTGTTTCCACTCGGGTAAGTAGTCAAAAAGTCCAGTTCTATCGCGTTTCCAACTGATTTTGTGATAACATTATTAGCGAATGTATTATTAGTTGAAGCGCTTTGCAAAAACATCGCAGAGGAAGTTATGCTTGTGGCAGTCCCATTGGCAAATAAAACATTATTTGTGAAATTATTGTTGCTGCTGCCGACTAAAGAAACAGCGTCATTATCTGTAGTTCCTGTTCCATACCCAGCATAAACATTGTTAAATCTGAATGTGTTGTTTAAACTTGAGGATAAGTCTATTCCGTTATTTCCAGAAGTTGAGCCTTTTGTATAGAATGTGTTATACTCTATAATATTGTTATTTGAACCTGAAACCAGCCTTATTCCAAGGTTTCCAGAAGTTCCTGTCGCTGTAATTGTATTGTTTCTGACTATATTTCCAGTGCATGTGGCAACAAAATAAATTCCCGTGTTTCCGGATGTTCCAGAAGTAGTAATTGTATTGTTTTGGATTAGATTGTTTGATGCGCTGGATTCAAGATTTATGCCAAGATTTCCGCTTGTTCCTCCAGTAGCAATTAGATTATTTGTTATGTTATTGTAACTAGTTAGTATTTCTATGGCATTATTTTCAGACGTAACTCCATTTGTCGATAAATTATTTCCAGTGATTAAGTTGTAACTTCCATATATTCGTATGGCATAACCTTGCAGATAACCAAAACTTGAGATGGTATTATTAGCAATGATATTATTATCACAAGTTGCCGCAGAAAGGAGCATATTAATCCCTTCAATTCCCCCATTTATCGTATTGTTTATGATTTTATTATAATCCGAATTAACAAATAACAATCCATCAGTGTCTCTATTTGGCCTGTACCAATTTTGGACAGTTACGTTATTACAGCCAATAAATTTTAATCCTCCATCAGTTGGATTGTCTATGACTGTATTATTGGGGCAGGGCAAGTTTAATCCTCCACCGCCATAAACCGTAATATTCCTTCCAAATCTGGTGTTATCCCGGCTTATGTTTATTGTAGTAAAATCAGACAAGGTTGCGCTGAACATATAAATGCTGTCAGCAGTTGAATTTATTTGATTGTTTAATATGTTTATTGAACTGCAGCTTGCTATGTAGATGCCCGGAGATGCTGGCCCAGTTGTGTTTATTGTGTTATTTGCAATAATGGCAAAGTCTGAACCAGATAAATATATTCCTCGGTTATTTCCAGTTATTCCAGAGGCATATAAGGTATTATTTATAATTTCTGTTCTTGTAGATGTATAACTATAAACGCCAAAATTGCCATCACCTGAACCAAAAGTGCTAATCTGATTATGTTTTATAATCGCGCCCGGATCAGTTGCTTCAATGCCATAATTTGAAGAAGTGCCATTTGTCCTGATAGTATTATTTAAGATAGTGGAATTGGCAAATCTTGTTAAAACTATGCCCCTGCCGCTGCTTCCTGAAGCAGAAGGTTTTGTAATTATGCAATTCTTAATAGTAAGATTAACCTGAGATGCTGTTGGATGTAATGCACTTATGCCGAATGCACTATTGCCTCCTGCAGTTCCATAAGTAATTGTATAGCCTGCGCAGTCTATCACAACATCACTGGAATTGGTTGTTAAGCAGGTTGCAGTTGAAGTTATAGACTGATTTAGCAAATAGCTTCCAGAAGCATTTAAATTCTGCCCGCATGCAGAAAGAGTTATGGCTGAGCTCGTCGCAGATATAATGCTAATTAAGAAAATCATGACCGCGCTTAAAATCCATATTTTGCTGTTTATCATGCTTCCACTCCTTTTTCAAGCTCTTTTTTAATAAGAAGATCTATTTTTCTTGATACAAGCATTGCGCGCTCTTTGCAATAACTCTGAAAATTTCTGTAAAGATCGTGGTCTAAGCTTATTGTTACTTTCTCCCTGCTCCCCTTTATCTCTTTTTTACCCATTTTCACCTTGTTTTTATAAGTAACTCATATATTTAAAGATTTCCATCTAAATATACATAGGCAAATGTACTTACATATAAGTATAACCTAATTTAATGCTTATGCACAATTAAAAACATTATTTTTAAATACTCTTTTTATCATCTATAAGCATGAAGAAATTGGTGTTAATCTCATTATCTCTAACTATTATAGCTTTAATGCTCGCACTTGTCAGCGCGCAAAATGAAAAGCTTGATGTTGCGCCAATTAAAGACACTTTCGTAGCAGGAGAAAACATTGCGCTCAAAGCTTCTCTTCTTGACTCAAATAATAATCCTCTTAATGCAAATGTAGAGATTATTATTGAAGATGCAGAAAAAAGAATTGCAATACAAAAAACAATCCAATCAAATACGCTTGTTGATATCACTCTCGGAGATAATGCTCCTGCAGGTTACTGGAAAATCACTGCAACATATGGAGATATAAGCTCAACATCAATCTTCATGGTCGAGCTTAATGAATTGGCAAGATTCGAGATAAAAGATAATGTTCTTACAGTAGTCAATGTTGGAAACACCAGATATGCAAAACCCATCCAGATAGTTATAGGAGAAACAATTGGCTCAAAACAGCTTGATTTGGGCGTAGGCGAAAGAGCAAGCTTTAGGCTAATTGCTCCAGAAGGAAATTATAATATTAAGGTAACAGATGGAAAGACAACAATTACTCAGTCCGGAGTTGCACTAACAGGAAAAGTTGTGGGCGTCTTGGACAATAAGGAACTTAGCAAAAATCCTCTTACAACAGGAGTCCAGGGAGAAGCGCCAGCATATGGTGAGGATAATTCAACAATGTCCAACAGAAATAACATGTTTGTCTATATTTTTCTGCTTGTTGTTTTTGGCGCAGCAATTCTTTTGGCAATAGAAAGAAGATTCAGGAAAAAAGCGCAATCACCTTTGTCATATAAATCCTAAGACAAATGACAACCTACATAATTGAACATCTTGAGCCAGAGATTTACCCCTGGTGCTTGACAGAATACAAGAATATTTCAAAAATTACTGGAAAAGATAATCTCTGGTTTACAAATGTAAAAGGAAAATCAAAGAACTCAGAAGAACTAAAGAATTATGGCAAAGTCATAAAAGAATCAGTAGCAAATCTTAATCTGAAAAATGCCTGTGTTTTAGACCCAGAAGCATCCAAGTTGCTTGAACCAAAAGAAGCGAAATCATTTGATTATTTTATTTTTGGGGGAATCTTGGGAGATTATCCTCCAAGAAAAAGAACAACTCCAGAATTAACAAGCAAAATAAAAAATGCAGAAGCAAGAAACATCGGAAAAAAGCAGTTTAGCACAGATAATGCTGTTCTTGTTGTGAAAAATATTCTCTCTGGAACACCTCTCGATAAAATGGAATTCATTAATAATTTAGTCATACATATTAATAAGATAGAATCAATAGAACTTCCTTATTGTTATCCAATAATAAACGGCAAGCCTCAAATCAGCAAGGAATTAGTTGCTTTCCTGAAAAAGAAGAAAACTTTCTGATAGATTTAAATGTTGATTACTAACATTATATCAGATGATGGATGATAATTTTAAATAACAATTTTATTTAAGAATAATGAGATAACAAGATGGGAAGAAGAAAATCAGTTGTAAAGAT
>Ga0315297_10001023_pt1 | contig 17029 bp, 13 predicted proteins | sample YL17G15_0_MG_FD_203628 | JGI IMG/M metagenome (GOLD analysis project Ga0315297, IMG submission 203628) | Sediment microbial communities from Yellowstone Lake, YNP, Wyoming, USA - YL17G15_0 | ecosystem: Environmental > Aquatic > Freshwater > Lake > Sediment | place: USA: Wyoming | collected... | reverse complement strand
GCTGCGGATCCAGGCACAGAAAAACCAGATGCAGCGCGTAAAGGAGACGCAGCAATTTATCGATCGTTTCCGGTACAAGGCGACCAAAGCCCGGCAGGTGCAGAGCAGGATCAAGCAGCTTGAGAAAATGGACCTGATCGAAATCGAGCCTGAAGAAAGCGGCATTCGCTTCGAGTTTCCGCAGCCCTCGCCCAGCGGCCGCGTGGTTATGGAGTTGAAACATCTCACAAAAAGTTACAGCTCTGTGCAAGTGTTTGACGGGCTCGACTACAGGATTGAGCGCGGGGACCACATCGCGGTCGTCGGTGTGAACGGCGCAGGGAAATCAACGCTCTCAAGGATCCTGGCCGGCGTTGAGCCATATGATGAGGGCGAGCGGATCGTGGGACATCAGGTGACGCTCTCGTATTTTGCCCAGCACCAAGCAGAGGAACTTGATCCGGCCAAAGACGTCCTCCAGACAATCGATGAGATTGCAGAAGGCGAGATCCGGAAGAAACTCCGGACGCTCCTCGGTTCCTTCCTCTTTCACGACGATGACGTCTTCAAGAGGGTCTCCGTGCTTTCGGGCGGAGAGAAGAGCCGGCTTGCTCTGGCGAAGATGCTTCTGAAGCCCGCGAACTTCCTGATTCTTGACGAGCCGACAAATCACCTGGATATGAAATCGAAGAAGGTGCTCCAGGAAGCGCTTGCCGGCTACGAAGGTACATTCGTGATTGTCTCGCACGATCGCTCTTTCCTTGATCCGGTGGTGAATAAGGTTTTGGAAGTCGGGAACGGTGGGCTTCGAACCTACATCGGGAACGTGTCGGACTACATTGCCAAGAAGCGGGAGGAGAAAGACCGTGTGAAGGCGCCGGCGGACATGGTCGCTGGGGCAGTACCGGCTGTCCGGGAGTTGAGCGACAAGGAACGAAAGCGGGCCGAAGCGGAGAAACGCCAGCGGCTATCGGTCAAGCTCAAGCCGCTCAAGGAGCGTGTCGATGAACTGGAACGGACGATCGCTCAATTAGAATCGCGCCAAAAAGAAATCGCGTTGGCGATGCTCGATCCGGAATTCTACAAGAACGGCGCTGAAGCGAAGAGAGCAACTGCGGAGCGCAAAGAAATTGAACTGTCGCTTGCGAGGGCGTACGATGAGTGGGACGCGATTCAAATGGAGATGGAGAGGATCAAGTCTGAGTAGGTCCGACCGGGCAATCTTCTGAGATCAATAATCGTCAATCGATGCTCACTGAGCTGGCTGGGCGACCGTCTCCCGGCTGATGCGAAAGGCAAATCGGGTGAGGGGGGAGTTGCCCGTCGCGTAGAGTCTGGACGCCTGATCGCGGTTTGCGCCATATTCCTTCCATTCTTATTTTTGACACTTCAACTGATTCTTTCTCCTCCTCCTTGTGCACATTTTGATTTTGTTTTATAGATTGTAATCGTCAGAGAGCACTGTTGGAGCCGCCAAATCTGGTTTCCTTGTCAGACCGGCGTGACCGAGAGAGTGCGTCGCGCAAAGACCACTTCGGCGCAAGCAGCCGATCTGCAAACCGGGACGGTTTAAACGGTTTAAACCCCTCACAAAAAGAATCACGATTCATTAGAAGCTCAGGCACTTATGGCATCGGCAAATCCACGCACAATTCCACGCCTCTTTGAGGATAGCGTCCAAAAATTCTCTGAGAAGATCATGATGTGGGAGAAACGGGACGGATCCTACAAAGGGACCACCTACAGGGAGATCCAGGAGTCCGTCCACCAGTGCGCCGCGGGGCTGATCAGCCTCGGCGTCGAAAAAGGAGACCGGATTGGCCTCATCGCTGAAGGGCGCAATGACTGGGTGATCGCAGAGTTCGGGATTCTCTACGCCGGGGCGATCAACGTTCCCCTCTCCGTGAAGCTCGAGGAACGGTCGGATCTGAAATTCCGCCTCGCTCACGCTGGCTGCAGGATGGTCGTCGTCTCGGGCAACCAGGCGCATAAGGTCATGAGGATGCGGTCGGATCTTCCGGACCTGGAGACGATCATTCTCCTCGATCCTCAGCAAACCATGGCAGAGGACGAGATCAGTTTCCCCGAGTTGTTGATGAAGGGGAAAGATTACCTCAAACGTCATCGCTCCGATGTCGAGCGGCGCTGGCAGTCGATTCAGGAGAATGATCCGGCCACAATCAGCTACACCTCGGGAACCACTGCTGATCCAAAGGGTGTCACGCTGACCCATGTCAACTATGTGGTGAATGCCAATCAATGTTCAAGGCATCTGCCGCAGCCCGATTGGTACTGTTCGTTGATCATTATTCCATGGGACCATTCGTTCGGTCATACTGCCGGCATCTACCTTCTCTCGAGCATCGGGGCTAGCTTGGCGTCAGTTCAGACTGGAAAGACGGGGATGGAAACGTTGAGGAATATACCGACGAACATCATAGAAGTGCGTCCGACATTCCTCATGAGCGTCCCTGCGCTGGCGAAGAATTTCCGGAAGAACATCGAGAAGGGAGTACACGCGAAGGGAAAGTTGGTCTGGAATCTGTTCCGTAAAGGACTGGCGATTGCATACCAACACTATGGCGATGGGTATAATGGCGGAAGAGATGTGGGAAAACCCAAGCATCCTGTTTACACACTTTGTGATGCTCTCATTTTTCGAAAGATCCGTGCCAGCTTTGGCGGCCGACTCGACTACTTCATCGGCGGTGCGGCCCATCTGGATATTGAGCTTCAACAATTCTTCACTGCGATCGGCATCCCGATGCATCAGGGTTATGGCTTGAGCGAGGCGTCCCCGGTCGTTTCGGCGAACACGCCGTCGAAACATAAGTTTGGGTCTTCGGGGCCGATCCTTCCTGACATAGAAGTCAAGATTTGCGACGATCAGGGTCATGCTCTGCCTCTGGGGCAAAAAGGGGAAATTGTCGTGAAGGGCGAAAACGTCATGGCGGGGTACTGGAATAACGAACGGGCGACCCGCGAAACGATCCGCGACGGGTGGCTCCATACAGGTGACATCGGCTATCTCGATGAGGACGGATTCCTTTTTGTCCTGGGTCGCGAAAAAAGCGTCATGATAGGCCACGATGGCGAGAAATACAGTCCGGAAGGGATTGAAGAGACCATCGTCGCTCACTCGCCGTTCATTGAGCAAGTGATGCTCTATAACAATCAATCGCCGTATACGGTTGGGTTGCTTGTGCCGAACAAAGAGGCCGTGCTAGCGTGGTTGAAACATCATCGCCTATCCTGCCATACCGATGAAGGTCAGGTTGCCGCATTGAAGCTGCTGCAATCGGAAATCGATGGCTACCGCGAAGGTAATAAGCACGCGGGAATGTTCCCTGAGCGATGGCTGCCCGCAGCCATTGCAGTGCTGGGAGAAGGGTTCAATGAACAAAACAGACTTATGAACAGCACCATGAAAATCGTTCGCGGCCGCATTGCCGAATTCTATCAGAATCGCATCGAGTACACATTCACTCCCGAAGGAAAAGATATCTGCAACTACCAGAACAAGAACATTGTGAAGAGGTTTGAGGAGGGAAAGTAACCGGCGTAATCCCGAGGGAGAGGAGACGCGGGAGGTAAGCAGAAAGTGGTGAGAAGTAAGACGTAGAACGTAAGAAGCAAATAGGCAGGAGTCTGAGAAACGCTACAGACGAAAGGAGGCGCGCCGGAGAAACTTCATTTTGCATTCCGTATTCTGTAGTCCGCAATTTACTGCAATGGCTCTCTCCCGGAAGCAGGGAACAAGGAGGTGATTGCCATGACGTCCGTCAAAAATGAAGAGTGCCTCAGTTTTGTCTCTGAAATCCTCGCGGTCCTGAAGTCCACCCACCAGCATGAGAAAGTACTTCACGTCATCGTCGATCGCATCGTGCGGATGTTCCATTGTCACACATGCGCCATCGTCGTGGTTGACCCGTTGACGGAGTTCTTGCATATCGCCCTAGGCCACGGGCTCTCACACACTTTCGAGAAGGCGTTTCGCAGGAAACTGGCGACCGGTGCTATCGGCCGGCTCCTCTGGACGGGATCACCCATTTTCATTACCGATAGCAGCGCCGACCAGGAAGCTGCCAATGAAGCGATGCTCGAAAACCCCTTTGGCTCCGCCGTGTGCACCCTGATCGCTGCAAATCACAAGAGCTTGGGATATCTGTACGTGGATAGCAAACTGGAGAACGCTTTCTCGCCTCAGGACCTGCCCATTCTCCAGACCTTTGCCGATTTTGCAGCAATCGCTCTGAACACATCCCGTCTTTTCGAGGACAATCTCCGACTCGATCGCATCGACCACGATACAGAACTGGAAAAGTATTCTCCATTCCTGGAGAGAATCCAGACAGCCATCGAACGGTCGAAGGAATTGCACGAGAGTTTCTCGTTGCTCATACTCGACGTGGACAACTTCAAGCACATCGCCACGACCTACGGGTACGATTCCTCGAAGGCGGTCCTTCGTCAGATAGCCGATCTGATCAAGAATCGGTTGAGGAGCATCGACGCGATCGGCCGGCACGGGTTCGATGAATTCATTGTGCTTAGGTCGCGTGCCGATCTGGTGGAAGGCGTCCTCTTTGCCGATGAATTGAGAAGGGCGATCCAGGACACTGCGTTCACCGAACACGGTGTTCATACCACCGTGAGCGGAGGTATCGCCGTGTACCCGCGACACGCAACGACACTCGATACACTTCTGCAGTCAGTCAAGGAAGCGCTGTTTGACGCTCAGCGCGCAGGGAGAAACAAAGTGTCGTTTGCGGGGAAAGGTTTTGAGGTTGATAGCGATGGGTCAGTGCACGACTAGAAACAGGGAACGCGCGCAAGAAATGTAAAGGCCAGGACTAGATTCTGGCCTTCTTTTTCATGTCGGATTGCTCGTTTCCATTCCCTACTTATGCATGCCGATGTACATCCCTCCAAAGTACGGAACCAGCCAGACCATCCAGACGATGATGCTGTAGAGGTGAAAGTTTTTACGCGCTGACTCGCTTCCTCTTCGGGCTACGGCGGCGGCCCAAAGGGCGTGGACAAGCATGAGCCAGAGGGCGATCTGTCCCGTCAAGGTGTGCGGCTCTCGCAGATCGAAAGGGGCTTCCGCCATTCGGTGCATGGCCCAGGTGCCTGAAACATCAAACAAGAAGCCAGTCCAGAATGCCGCCACATGCCACAATTTGAGGTAACGGGCGAGCCTCTCGGACCAAACGCCAAGGGAATAGAACACAAGGGCGAGGGTGATGAGCATGGAAGCCATCATCAGTTGTGCAGACATACGTCGTTAGTTCCCAACTTGATTGGTTTGGCCCTGGGCTGGCGTAGCATCATGTATCATTTTGCTGACGGTCTTGAAAAGAAAGCCGCGTTGCCGCAGGCGGGAGATGATCCCCGGGAGCGCCTCCGCAGTGTGCCATCCCCGTTGATTGATATGCAAAACGACAATTGATCCGTTGCGGACCATCGAAGAGACATAGCTGATCAACTTTTCCTTGCCGATCGCAGGATCCGGGTCTCCGGAGGCAAGGTCGAATTGGACCGTCTTCAATCCGAGCGATGCGGCGATCCGGACAACCCGGTCGTCATACTCTCCGTACGGAGGACGGAACAAGGTGGCACTCTTCCCCGTCAACGAGTCCATGATGTTCTGGGTCGATTGCAGCTCCTCACGAATGCGTTCGTCGGAAACCTCTCGCATATGGGGGTGAAGGTACGTGTGGTTCCCTAGCTCGAACAGCGGGTTCGCTGCCAGGCGTTTGGTTTGCTCTGCTTCCTCCGCCATCCACTTTCCCCCGAGGAACAACGTCGCAGGAGTTTGAGTCTGAATCAAAACCTCGGTGATCCTTTCATCGTACTTGCTCGGCTCGCGTGTCGAGCAAGCGTCGAACGTCAATGCGACGACTCTCTCGTCGCGAGGTCCATGCTCAATAACGATCGGATCTACGCGAGAAAGCACAGGTGGTGCCCCGGCAGGTGCCTGGATACGCTCATCATGAAGGGAATCCGGCGAAACGGTTGCTGGCGGAGTCATTGTTGCAGGATCCGCATAAACGGACCGCGCAGATCTCTCTTGTTCCGGGCACTGTGAAAGTGTGAAGAAGAGGTATGCCGTGAGAAGGGCAACGATGACCTGTAACGCGTTGGAGGCGAGGAGTCGCATGGGGTGTGAAGCTTCCCGCAACGTTATGTCACAAAGTTGATGAACCCTGTGATGATGAGGGCGTTGGTGAAGTCAATGAAGAATGCTCCAACCATCGGCACGACAAGGAAAGCACGGGGGGCGGGGCCGAATCGCTCTACGAGCGCTTCCATGTTGGCGACAGCATTGGGCGTTGCTCCGAGTCCGAAGCCACAGTGTCCGCCAGCCATCACCGCAGCATCGTAGTCTCGCCCCATGAAACGGAAGACGATGAAGTACGCATATGCTGCCATCATGGCAACCTGAACTGTGAGGATGATCAGCATTGGTATCGCGAGGTCGAGCAACTCCCAGAGCTTGAGCGACATGAGCGCCATGGAAAGAAAGAGGGAGAGAGCAATCGTGCCGAGATCATCAACGACTCGCTGTTCGATCTTCAGCTTCATCGCCTCCGCGCTGTTACAGACAACGGCAGCAACGAGCATGGCCCCGATGTAAGCAGGAAGGGTGAAATATTTCCCAATCCACCCGCTCAGAATCGATCCGACCCACATCGCTGCAAGGATGATGGTGATGACTTTCAGCATTCGAAATGCAGTCGGTGCTTCACCGGCCGGCTCCTTGTCGATCTCTGAATCGAGCGCCTGAAATTCAGCCGCAGCCGATTTTGCTTGCTGATCGATCTCGATCGCTCGATGCTTCGGATTGAATCGCTTGATGAGGGCCGTGCCAACAGGTCCGCCGATGAGTCCTCCTGAAACCAAACCGAAGGTCGCCGCTGCCATTGCGAGTGTTACTCCTCCGGAAAATGCATATTGATCTTCCATCAGTTTTCCAAAAGCAGCGCCCGTTCCGTGACCGCCGGTCATCGTGATCGATCCTGCGATAAGGCCGAGAAAAGGATGGACTCCGAGAATTTTGGTCAGCAGGACACCGACTCCATCTTGAAACACAGCCAGGATGGTTGCCAGAACCCAGAAAAGAAGCACCTGCGGCCCGCCGATCTTCAGCAGTTTCAGGTTTGCGCCGAGCCCGATGGTCGTGAAGAATGCTATCATCAATGGTGCCTGGAGGCTCGTATCGAATTGAAAAACAACCCATCCGGGAAGCCGGACTGCCAGCGCAATCGCTGCGAAGAGAAACCCGCCGACCACTGCTGCCGGTATGTTATACCTGTCGAGTACCGGAATTCTTCGGCGTATAGCGTACCCCAAAAAGAGAACGACTGCTGCCAGCGCCAGAGTCTGAATCATATCCAGTTTGAAAACGAGGTGCTCCATAAGCTCAGCGATGAAGAAAAGATTGGCAGGTGTGGATGATGTTGAACACGTGATAATAGTAAATAATCAGAGGAAAACCACAAGAAATGTTGAGGTGGTATCGGAACGTACTTTTTTTTCTTAGCTTATTGCAGTTTCAAGCTCACCGAGTTCCACTCTCAATGACGCCGGAGACTCCAATGCGAACCCGTGCAGTTTTCTTCCTGGTTCTTTCCACTCTAGTTGTCTTAGCAAGCCCTTCCTTTGGGCGACAAGCGCACGACAGGATGCAGAATGTAATCCTCGTCGGCTGGGATGGTGCGCAAAGGAATCATCTGAAGGAATCGCTTGGGCGCGGCGAGCTCCCGAACTTCAAACGCCTCATTGATGCAGGTTCCTATGTTGATATTGACGTACAGGGCACGACCGACACCAAGGCGGGCTGGACCCAGATCCTAACCGGTTATAACCCCGAGGTAACGGGTGTGTACAGCAATTCTCGTTACCAGCCGATCCCAGCCGGATACACGATCGGGGAACGCCTGAAGGAACAGTTCGGACCAGAGTTTGTTGCCGCGGCGGTGATTGGAAAGAAGGGTCATGTCGACGCAGATGCGCCCGAGCGGGTACAGATCCAACCCAAGACCGCGACGGAGCTCAGAGCGTTGAGGCGGGCACAACAGCGCGGAGTAAATGCCCGCACCAGCCGGGAACTCAGCCTGCAGGCAAGGTTCATCGGCGGCAAGATCATACAAGAAGGGGGAAAGTACTTTGTGGACATTCCGGGCAAGCCCTACTACCATACGAAAGCTGGTTTGGATCTCTTCATCAACGGTCTGACGGAAAATTCAAGAGTCGCCGAAAAAGCGATGGAGCTGCTCGGGAAGTACAAAGACAAGCGATTCTTCTTCTTTGTCCACTTCGCGGAAGTCGATCACAACGGCCATCAGTCGGGGGAGAACTCCAGTGAGTACAACGATGCCCTGATCTCATGCGACAACTGGACAGGGAAGATCATGCAGAAGCTGGATGAGCTGAAGCTTGCTGACAAGACCCTCGTCTACATCACGGCCGATCACGGATTCGATGAAGGGATGAAGCATCACCGTGATGCTCCGTATGTGTTCCTGGCAACGAATGATACAAAGGTCAAGAGGAATGGATTGAGGGTGGATATCACGCCGACGATTCTGTGGCGCCTGGGAATTGACCTCAGGAAGTTCGACCCACCGCTCGATGGGAAATCTTTGGGGGAATAAGAAAAGGAGGTCCCGGACCCTCCAGCAACCAAAACTGAGTGCTGAAGAAATCCGGGAACCTGCATGGGGAGATTGGATCGTTCGGAGCTTTTTACCGCAACTCGGCGATCTGCGTTGGTGCGGCTTCCGAAGGCATGAACACAAACGTGCCTTGCGCCACGTAGAGATTGTAGTACCAGGCGCTGTGGAGCTGCACCTTTCTGCTGTTGTCAAATCGGACGGCTTGCTTTACGGCATATTCTCCTCTCGAATCGCCGATTTTGCACAGCGCCCATGCAGCGGCGACACGGCACTTTTCATCGTGGCATCTGCGCAACACTGCCATGAGAGGAATTACTGCATCGTCAGCCTGAAGTTCGCCAAGCTGATAGACGGCACTTCTGCGCAGACCGTCGTTGGTGTTGGTCTCTTTCAACGCCACCAAGAGGTTTTCCACGGCCTTGTTATATCGCGCTTCGCCAAGTTCTTTCTTGAGATTGTTCGCCGACATCGGTATTGAAAGCATGATCGTCAAAGCAATCACGCCGAAAATGAATCCGCTCCTCTTCATGATGACCTCCTTATAAAAGGTTTTTGTGAATGCCTGATCATCTGAATTCCAGGTTTCTTAGATCTCCCTACGCTTCGGGAGGTATTGAGATGCGAGATCTTGTCGAACAGTGTCGCGCGCGGTGTGAATTGTGCCATATCAGGGACGAGAGGGACGCAGGGAGTGGAACGAACTTTCTTGGATCGCCGTCGAAGAATCATGCGCCGTGACCGAGTTCAGACGCGGCTCCATTTTCCTTTATTCTGAATGAAATTGCGGGAAAACGGCCATTCCCTCCCCGAGGGACTGGTCTGGATTATTGATGGGCAATAAGACTCTCTCGGGATGAATCCTCTATACATCAGGCTCGTAGATAACCCTGCAGGCGTGGCTCCATGAGCTCCCAAGTTCGGAGAATTGAACTAGATGCACAGTGCACCCGGTGTCTGCGCAGAATCCGGTGGGCTTGGCTCATCACGTACAAGTCGTTCCTGTACACTCAATTCGTGTACGTTTGTAGCCAGTGTGGCAGCGCGATGAAAGTTGAAAATGCCGGAAAGGCAAAGACATCGTAGGGAAATCCTCGGGGAGAAGCTCGTAGGTAGCATCGCAAATCCTCGGCCTGCACAGGAACAAACCGCCACGTAGAAATTCTTCCTCATAAATCTACAGCTCACGAACAATAATGAAAGCTTCGACAGCAACAACTCTGTTGTGTGTCCACTTGTGTCTGATGTCCGGCATTGTGTACGGATCCGCGGATCCTCTCAGGCCAATGCGAACAACTGCCCCGCCAGTCATCGACGGTGTTCTCGACGAAGTCGCCTGGCAGCAGGCTCCGGCAGTCAGCGGTTTCAAGACTTATCATCCCGACTATGGAAAAGAGATGTCGGAAGACACGCAGGTATGGATTGCCTATGACAGCGAAAATCTCTATTTCGCGTTCCGGTGCTATGACCGCGAACCGGGCAAGGTGAAATCGGTTGTGACAAGTCGTGACAACAATCGGCCGGACGATTGGGTTTGTATCAACCTCGACTCCTTCAACGATCAGCAATCGCTCTACTGCTTCTATGTCAATGCATTGGGTATTCAATCGGATAGCCGGTTCGCGGCGGGTAGCGAAGACCTCAACGTGGATTTTGTCTGGTACAGCGCTGGCAGGATTGACGACAAAGGGTACACTCTTGAAATCTGTCTTCCTCTCAAGAGCCTTCGATATGCTGACTCGAATCCTGTGACAATGGGCGTGGTATTCGAGCGCCGCATCAGCAGGCGTTCGGAGCAGGGGACCTATCCGGCTCTCAAGCCCGAGCGCGGGATGGCGTTTCAGACGCAGACCATTCCGATGATCTATTTTGATCTAAAGCATTACACGTTGTTCGAGCTCTTGCCTTCTGTGACCTACAGCCAGAAGTACAAACAGAATCAGGGAAGCCTGATGGAGGAGGAACACAAAGCAGACGCGAGCCTGACGTTGAAGTATGGCATAACGTCAGACCTGATTCTTGACGGCACATACAATCCGGACTTCAGCCAGGTCGAATCCGATGCAGGGCAGGTAGATGTAAACCTTCGTAACGCTCTCTTTTATTCCGAGAAGAGACCATTCTTTCTTGAAGGCGCCGAGAATTTCAGAGTTGCTGCAACGAACATATCAGAAATCGATCCAGTCATTTCCGTCATCCACACGAGGACGATTGTCAATCCTCTCGTCGGACTCAAGCTTGCCGGAAAACTGGGAAGCAAGAACAGCGTTGCTTTGATCTACGCCGTGGACCGCTCGCCGGATGACCAGCGGCCACTTTTCGGTGACTATTCCCATTTCCCTATTTTGAGGTACAAACGCGCCCTGGATGAAGACAGTTATGTTGGTTCGATTCTTGCTGGTGAAGAGCGTAGAGAGAGCTATAACAGGTTGGGCGGAGTCGACGGGATGTTGCGTCTGAACGAGTCGGCGATGCTGGAATTTCATGGACTGCTCTCGCAATCCAAAAATGGCGAGGCGGCATCGCGTAATTCGGCACATGCTCTTGGTGCGCGCTACTTCTACAACACGAGGAATGTCGATTACGATTTCAGTGTGAAAGACATCAACGAGGGTTTTGTCGACGACATGGGATTCATAGCGCGAACGGGAATCTCGGAACTCACAGGCCTCTGGCGGCCGAAGTTCTATCCTCAATCAGAGATTGTGCGGAGAATTACTGTTGACCTGTTCAGCGGACAGACGCTTGACCAGCCGAGCGACCTCTGGGAAACCTCCAATTACGCGCAAGTGCAGGCATCCCTACTCGGGAGCCTGTCGGCTCGGGTCAAGTATATGCATGCGACGGAGATTTTCGTGGGTCGGCGGTTCAAGACCGGAGCGCTAATCGTCTCCGCAGGAGGTCAATTCACCAAAGAAGCTAATCTTACTCTCTATTATCGGTACGGCGACGCCATTTACTATGATCCGGCAGATCCGTACCAGGGAAGTAGTCGTTATGCCACGCTGAATCTTGTCTACCAGCCATCGGAGCAGCTGGCGGCAACGGCGAGTCTTGTCTACACCGATTTTCTTCGGAGCGCAGATGATGTCAGGATCTATGAGTATTTGATCAGTCGGGGAAAATTGACATATCAAGTGAATAAGTACCTCTTCTTTCGAGGGGTTGTCGAGTACAATAACTTCCGAAAGGTGCTATTGACGGACTTCCTTGCCTCGTTCACGTACATACCCGGAACGGTCGTGTACCTCGGGTACGGATCACTTTATGAGAAAACCGAATGGGATAACACGCGGTACGGTTCGAGCGATCACTTTCTGGAAACGCAGCGCGGGTTCTTTTTCAAGATGTCATATCTGTGGAGGTTGTAAGAGAATCGGGCGATCGAGATATGCGCCCATTTTTCTGCAAAGTGATTGTGTAGGACGAGTAATTGATATTTGTGGCCTCTCCTTGTAGATTATTCCTGCGTACCGTTTAAACCGTTTAAACCCTCATCTTGAAATGCTCACCATCCAACCGCCTCCTCCCAATGCCACCCTCCCTCACAAAAATCTGGATCCACTCGGTCTTCAGCACAATAGACTGTAAGCCTCTCATCCAATCCGTCCAGGCCGAATTTGAGGCTATGCTCTATGCCCACATCAAGCAGCATCTTGAACACGACCTCAAGTGCTACGTCCAAGCCATCAACGGTATGCCGGACCATCTCCACGTGCTCTATCTCCTTAATGCGAACTATGCGGTCAAAGACATTCTGAAAAATCTCAAAGGCGAATCATCGCATTGGATCAATCAGCATGATTTCGTCGATTCCAGGTTTGCCTGGGAAAAAGGGTATGAGGCCTTTTCTGTGAGCGACTCTACGGTCGAAACCGTCGTGCGGCACATTCAGCAACAGAAAGAGTATCACAAAACGCTATCGTTCCGGGAGGAATCCCATCAGCTGTCTCTGATGCACCGCCTGGAGTTTCCCGCCCTGACCATCTGAGCCGTTCACGGCAGTTGATGTCGGGCAAGCTAAGTGCGAGAGGTGTCGTCTCTGCTGTTTTGCGTTCGGGGACATAGCTCTCTTCAGCCCTTTCTTTCTTGCGAAACATTTGTACATTCACACTGTTCCTTCAACCGTCCGTCCCCGTCCACAACTCCAATTCCAGGCCATGAGAACGCATCGGCAACAACTGTCCATCCTGTTTTCTCCCTCATCTCTATTCAAGCTTCTTCCTTGCCTAGCGTTATTCGCGTTTCTTGCTGGTTGCTCGTCTTCAAGCACCCTCCAGCGGTCATCAAAATCGATGTCCGATGACGAAATCGCGTCACTCGCGAAGGGCATTCACGAACGCGTGCTTACGATGGATACGCACGATGATATCTCCGGTGAGTTCGCCTCTGAACAAGACGATGAGTTGAGCCCTGAGAACCGGCGTCAGGTTACTCTCTATAAGATGAAGAAGGGTGGGCTCGACGCTGAGTTCTTCGCCGTCTTCACCGGAAACGGAGAAAGGACAGATTCGGCATACGAATCCGCGTACAAGCGGGCAGTCAGTCTCTTCGAGGCGATCCGAAGGCTCCCTGATCGCTACCCTGCCCTCGTCGAGATTGCCTACTCCCCGGACGATCTAACGCGAATCCATGCCTCAGGGAAGACCGTCGCGTGCATCGGCATGGAAAACGGCTATCCGATTGGAACCGACCTTGCAAGAGTGAAGGAATTCTACGGCAGAGGAGCCCGCTACATCACCTTGACCCACAGCGGGCATAATCAGATCTCCGATTCATCCACGCCCCGGGAAGGGGAGCCAAAAGAAGAACACGGCGGGCTGAGTGAATTTGGCAAACAAGTCGTGCATGAGATGAACAGGCTTGGAATAATGATCGATGTATCTCACGCATCGAAAAAGGCCACGATCGACGCTCTGACACTTTCAAGGGCTCCCATCATCGCCTCGCACTCCGGGGCCAGCGCTGTGAACGAGCAAGCTCGCAACGTTGACGATGAGACCCTCCGCCTATTTAAGAAGAATGGCGGTGTGGTTCAGGTTGTCGCTCTGGCCGAGTACATCAAAACGAGACCTGATTCGCCTGAGCGGCTTGCTGCCCAAAGCGCAATACGAAAAGAGTTCGGCATTCCCCAAGGTCGCGGAGACGCGGCCAGAAAAGCAATGCAAGCGCTCACGCCGGAGCAACGAACGAAGTTCAGAGAGATGTTGCGCGGACTCGACGCAACGTACCCGCGAGCAACAGTGACGGTTTCGGACATGGTCGATCATATCGATCACATCGTGAAGGTCGCAGGCATCGATCATGTTGGGATCGGAACCGATTTCGACGGCGGTGGCGGAGTGACAGGGTTCAATGATGCAAGCGAGAGCATGAATGTCACCAGGGAATTGGTGAAGCGCGGGTATTCAGAAGAAGAAATCGGCAAGATCTGGGGCGGGAACCTCATGCGCGTCTGGCGCGAGGTAGAGAAGGCAGCGGGTAAGATGTGAGACGGAAGACGGGAGACGGGAGAAGTCTCGATCTTTAGGTCGAGGTACCAAGGATGTTCTCGGTTCGAAGCGAGTTGATACACACGGAGATTTCTGATGAAAACAATCGGATTGGTCGGTGGAACGAGCTGGGCTTCAACGATCGATTACTATCGGATTATCAATGAGGAAATGAACACCCGGCGTGGCGGATTGAACTTTGCCAGGATCGTCCTCTCTTCGCTCGACTATGGCGAGATTCACGCATTGAGCATGAAAAAAGATGCCGAGGGAATCCGCGCTCTTCTCGTCGATGCCGCGAAGAAACTCGAAGGTATTGGGGCTCATTGTATACTCTTGTGTGCCAATACGATGCACATGCACGCCGAAAAGGTCCAAGACTCCGTCGGCATTCCCCTTCTTCACATCGCCGACGCAACAGCGACGGAGATCAACAAGAAGAAGATGACAACCGTTGGACTCCTGGGCACCAAGCTCACGATGGAACTCGATTTCTACAGGAAGCGACTCCTGGGGCACGGCATCACGGCCATTGTACCGCCCCTCGAAGATCGTGACTTCATCCACCATGCCATCGATACGGAATTGGTCAAGAGCCTCATCGTTCCGGAGACGAAATCGCGGTTCCTCACTATCATCGAAGCCCTTCGTGGTCAAGGAGCTGAAGGAGTCATCCTTGGCTGCACCGAAATCCCCCTGCTCGTCAAACAGGGCGACACAAGCCTTCCCATATTTGACACAACGCGAATCCACTCTTTGGCGGCTGTAGATTTTGCTCTGGCGTGAACTCCTGAAACCGCCGTCCCTGTGCCATCAAGCGCATAGCGAAAGGTGACTATGCGTCCCGTGAACCTGCTGAATTCGCCCCCTCGCCATCTAGGATTGCCTTCTTCGCTGGTCATCTCATTCCTGTAACAAAGTGCCTGCCTCCGCATCTAAAGAGCGAACCCTGAAACCCTATGGACAAGGAAACTCAATTCAAGACGGCAGTCGAAGCGAACAAAGACAGGATCTATCGGATCTGCTGTTGCTATGTTCGCGACGAGCATGAGCGACGGGATGTCTTCCAGGAAGTGCTAATCCACATCTGGGAAGGCCTCGACCGGTTTGGGGAGAAATCCCAAATCAGCACCTGGATTTACAGGATCGCCGTCAACACCTGCCTCGGGCATATCAGGATGCAAACACGACGACGAAAGGTCTTCGATGGGAGTGTATACGTGGATCAGGAAACAATTGCTGACGCGTCGGCCAGCGAAGGGTCAGCCGAAACCGAACACGCCGTCAGCCGGCTCTATGATTGTATCAATCAGCTACTCCCTCTCGAAAAAACTCTTGTCTCTCTCTATCTCGAAGACCTGAGGACAGAACAAATGTCGGAGGTCGTGGGCATCTCTGAGGGTAACGTCAGGGTGAAACTGCACAGGATCAAGAAGAAATTGAAAGAGATGATGGAAGGGGACAGCCATGGATCTTGACTCGCTGAAAGAAGAATCAAAGAAGATCTCCGCTCCGGAAATCGGTGCGGGTAAAGCCAAGATGAACGAGAAGAGAATCGATGATCTGATCGCGATGCTCAGGAAAGGAGATGAAAAAGAGCGGAAGAATCTGCGGCGAGGGCTCCCGTTTTTCATCATTGCCGCCATCCTCTTCGGACTGGCTGCTGCCGTTGTCATTCTGTCTCCCGAGGGAAGCGTATCCCGCTCGGCGCTGGTACTGCGCGCCGCTCTCTTGGTGATTTTTGTCTACATCGCATTGGCACTGGCAAAGAAGCTCAGGGAGGCGGACAGGATCGATTATGCCGAGCCTGTTCGCTCATTCCTCGACAAAGCGGAAAAGCGATACGCTTATAGCCCTATCTTCAGCTCTCTGCACTCAGCGATCACAGTAGTTGTCTTCACGCTCCTATTGGGATATGGCGCGCTCCTGGTTATTCGTGATGTGCTTCTGCGGTATTTCGATGTTGTCGATCCACTCGTCGGAGTCGGCGTAACAATCGCGTTCTTCCTGCCGGTATACGCGTTTGGCCTTTGGGCTACCAGGAAGGATTGGAAGAAGGAAAGGAAGGAAACCTGGCTCCGGATCAGGAAGATGAGGGAAGAAGTGGATCGCGAGGAAGTCAATGGAATGCCCTAGTTGCGCGAAGTTGCGATTCAGAGAGTAACAGGCCTGCGATGTTTCCCACCCCCGGATCTTCCGGGGGTTCTTAGTAAATCTTCTGCCCCACCCCCCAACCTTTTCATCAAGCTCTCGTAGGAATATCGGCGAGGGATCGCCTATCTTCGAGCCGCTGAGGTCCCGTCTATTCATTATCTCCGGAGGTTTTATTGAATCTTCTTCACTTTCAGAAACCTTTGTGACTTTGTGTCTTCGTGACATCACTTTTCGACTGGATCTCTATATTGGCGTTTTGAAAAGCAGATGAGTACGTTGCAACCGTAGGCCGAGATCTCCCATGGAAAAACCGATCAAGCCGCTCATCGAAATCGTGAAACTCAACAGCAGACTATTCCTCAACTGCTTCGACGGTGTCGACGACGCCGTCGCTGTTAGGCGAATGGACGAGAAGGTGAATAATATGGCATTCGTCGCCGTTCATCTTGCCGACGCCCGCGTCCACCTGGTGAACTATCTGGGAAAGCCGCTCAGAAACCCCTTCGAGGAGTTTACAGACGTCCGAAGCATTGATGAGGTGAAGACATTCCCATCGGTGGAGATTCTTCGCACCGAGTGGAAAAAGGCGTCGTCCGAGCTCGAAGGGGTCCTTCTTCAATGCTCATCTGCGACTTTGTCGGAGCCCTCTGTCGAAAATTTCCCTCTAGGCGACAAGACAAAACTGGGTGTACTCGCATTCATACTTCAGCATGAATCGTATCACAT
>Ga0315297_10001022_pt1 | contig 17053 bp, 17 predicted proteins | sample YL17G15_0_MG_FD_203628 | JGI IMG/M metagenome (GOLD analysis project Ga0315297, IMG submission 203628) | Sediment microbial communities from Yellowstone Lake, YNP, Wyoming, USA - YL17G15_0 | ecosystem: Environmental > Aquatic > Freshwater > Lake > Sediment | place: USA: Wyoming | collected... | reverse complement strand
ACCCAAAAGAATTGATATCATACTTAGAATTCAACAAAGAAAATGATAAAGAAATAGCAAACAACATAGTCGGCAAACAAGTAGTATTCAAAGGACACAAGCTACAAATCAGAGGATACGAACAAGGAAAGATATTAATAGAAAGAATAGGAAGCATAGAAGCAAAAAATTTGGCAAAAGCACTAGAATTCTATGTCATAAGTGTTGATGGAATAGAAGTAGAAGATGCGCTAACAAAAATAAGAGAGATACGAGATGAAGAACAACTAAGACAATACCTAAAAAATAAGATATTAAAACACAAAAATTACAAAGCAAAAATCTATGATTACAAAGATATGAAGCTGAGACTAGTGATAAGAGCAGACAACAAGTTTGTAAACGGATGGATACCTGCAAACAAACCAGCACTAGACAAAGCAGTAGAAACGCTGGCAAAATACAACAAAGAACATATACAACAAAAACTGGAAAGATACCAGCCATTTGGAATAAAAAGCTTAGCACAACTAGAATCTGTGCCAACCGAAAAAAGAAAACAGATAATACAAAACATACCCAAATGGAGAGGACTAGATAAAGAAGATAAAGAAACAATAGAAGAAGCACTATCACTACAACTTCAAGAAGCATAATTCTAATAATTAATTATTCAATTTAGTAAATTAAATAATTTAGTAAACAATAAATGTAGATTTATTAAATTAAATAAATTACTAAACTAAGTAATTTAATAAACATCTAATAATTAGTTAATTATTCAATTATATAATTAATTAAATAACAATAGTCATCAAAATAAATTAGTTAATTATTCAACATAATAATTTAATTATTATCAAATATATGATTAGGTAGAGCAGTTAATTTAATTATTCAATTAAATATTTAAATAAATAGCTTCGCTAGTTAAATAATTAATTATTCAATTAACTAATTTATTTAATAAAAGAAAGATTTAAATAGTCAATTTATTAAATGAGTAAATTGAATAATTATGGATATGGAACGAGTGCTCAAGACATTTGGTAAAGACACAGTATGGCTTATTCTAGAAGAACTTAGCAAAGGAAATGCAACACCAACAGATCTAGCAAAAAAATTTGATATGAGCATAGCAAACATAGATAATTTCATGTCAAAACTTGCAGACCTAAGCATAGTAAAAAAAACAAGAAAAATAAAAAAAGGAAGAGGCAGACCATTCACTGAATACAGCCTAGATAAAGGACCAATCTTCATAATAATACCTCAGATAGGTAAAAAAATCTCGCTTGAAGCTAACGATGAAGTAATCAAAGAACTAAAAGAACTAATCAAGAAAAACAAAGGAGAATATATATGAAAATAAAAAAATTCTTTGTACTAGCATTAGTAACTGTTTTCTTAATCAATATCATTTCTATAAGCGCAAGTGCAGCATCACTAGGTGGAGCAATAGATCAAGGAATGGCTAAGATAGGAGGAATGTTTAACAAAGAAAAAGCACAAGCAGAAGCAAAAACAACGACAGGAATACAAGTGTACGACAATAACTCGGCAATAATAGACTTTTTCATATTCTTCACACTATTCCTAAGCGCATCATTCTTCGGCCTAGGCAAGTACATAAAAGAAGGAGGATCAGCAGCAAGAGGAATGGCAATAGCCATAGGGGCAGCTTTGGCAATAGCAGCAGTCAAAGCAGGAATGGGACCAACATTCTTCATACCATTCGTAAAAAACATATTCTTATTCATAGCAACAATAGTTGTGTTCCTAGTGCTAGTAGAAGTATTCAAGATGCACAAAGGACTAGCATTCTTCCTAGCACCAATAATAGTCATATTCCTATTCTTATTCAGCGGATGGGTATCAGACGGTAAGTTCGGCACAAACATATTGGGAGGAGTCACGAAAGATGAAAACGCAGCAAACGATTGCTTTGCCAAACTCAAAGCTTTAGATAAGCAGATAAATGAGAAAACCAGAGAATTCGAAGAGATAATGACAATATTCACACAAGAAGGATTTATACCAAAAAAGTTGTTGCCTGAAAACATAACCAAACTCACAATAATAGATTTAGAGGGTCAGATAAATAAAAAATACCCACCAACAAAAGTTACACAAAACAAAAAAACAACAACAAAACCAAATGAAAAAGCTAAAGTAATGCAATCCTACCTCAAAAATCTTGATGCAATAGTGAATGGAGGAACAACCATACCCTTATTAGGCATTAACATTGGAACATCAAAAGGACTTAAAGCAATGTTAGAAGAAAAAAGAATCCTTCAAGAAGAGTGCAATAGTATATCTACAACAACCACAACAACACCAATCCAAGAAGGAGATTGTAATATAACACAAAACGTCCCAGCAACAAACTGCAAGTGCCAAGGAATAATAAGGCAAACAGGATACTGCTGCAAAGGAACATGGAAAGAAACAGTAACAAAAGAACAAGACTGCACAACAACACCAACAACCACATCAACAGAAACAGATATGCTAAAAGAAGCACTAAGAGTGGTAGAAAAGATGAACAACGAACAAAAAACAACAGCACCATGAAAAACAAGACAATAATCGGAATTTGCATCCTAATCTTACTAGCATCAATAGTATCAGCAACTGTTGATATTAACAGATTCAACGAACTAAAAGACACTCTGTACTCTGAAGGATTGACAGGGTTGGGTGAAAAACAAGGAGAACTCAGGACCATAGCTTACAACATAATAGATGACGAGATGAGCTCAAGAATACAGAAACTAGACATGACAAAAGAAGAAAACACAAAAACATTATTAGAATACAAACAAGACCTAGTAAGATTAGACATATTATACAAAGATGCACCAAAAACATGGTCGTTAATAAAATCATTGCTGCCAGGAGACACAATAATCAGCACAGGAATGGACAGCAAAGGGAAAAACATTGACGGAACATACCAGATAAGAACGATACCAGAAAGCGGAACAACACACTACCTAGAACCAAACCAGAAACTAGACTTCACAGCAGAAGTAGAATCCTTAGAAGGACAAATGAGAGATGTAGATTATTGCTGGATAACAGAAGACCTGCAAGAAAAGTTTGGAGGAAGCAAGTTCACGTTCAGCAGGCAGATGTCAAAACCAGAAAATTCAAAACCAGCAGGACTATATTATATTTTGACACTAAAGATTTTGAAGGATGCAAAAGTAATCTGTGATCCAAACGCAGCAGTAGCAGCAGAATCCCAGTGGAAGATACAAGTAGGAGGAAAATATGACCCAAAAGCGCGAGTAGTCAAATTCCTACCTGAAGAAAACATTTTATTACGCTACTCTGACGAATCAACAGTTTTCAAAGCAATAGTAGAAAACGAGAACAACAAAATCACTTATGAATGGTGGGTTGATAAAGAACAAAAAGGATTCAACACGCCATCATTCTTCCTAGGAAAATGCGAAAAAAAAGAATGTGAAGTAAAAATAATAGTAAAAGAAGGAAGTACAGAACTTGCAAATGGAACAAACATTTGGAAGATAAAAACAGAAAACGAAAGTCTCAAAGTGCCAATATTCCCAGATATTCCCTTATTCCCAAAAGATGAGATATTCTTAAAAATAAAACAAAACGGAAACAAAGTAGACTTTGAAGTAGAAATAACAGACAAATTCTATCAATACTATAATGTGATAGACAGATACGAGTGGGACTTTGACGGAGACCTGCGCTATGACAGGACAACAAACACAAAAACAACAACCTTTGACTACAGCAACTTCAAAAAAGACACTTACACAGTAAGAGTAAAAGTGCCAGTAGTATTGAACAGCGCAGGAAAAAGAGAGATAGACGCAGAAACACTCAAAAACAACCCAATATACACACAAGTACACTACGCACAAGCACAAGAATTCGCAAGAAATGTAGGAAAAGAACCAGAACCAGAAGCACCAATAATACTAAACTGTAACAAAACAAGAAACGTACCAGCAACAAACTGCAAATGCGAAGGAAAAGTCCAACCACAAGGATACTGCTGCCAAGGAATATGGAAAGAAACAGTAACAAAAGAACAAGACTGCACAACCACAATAACTACGCCAGCTCAAGAACCAGGACAACCAAAACCACCAATAACCCCGCCCCCAGCAGGAAATGCACAAATCAAAGAACTACAATCACTATTAAAAAAATTAAATCCAAAAGTACAGGAAAACGGACTATTAGATGCTAATACAAAAGCATTAGTAACTGAAGCAGTCAACTACTACGCAAACAAACCAGGAGCAGAAGCACTAAAAAGCATAACCCAAGGAGGGATAACACAACAGAAAATCCTCCAAAACTATGCTAAAATAAAAAAAATAGTTAATGACTACGTGTTTTTAAAAACATTATAAGATGAAACACAAAAAAACAATATCAGGAATCGGAATCATCATTCTCATACTAGCTTCAGGAATAGCACTAGCTGCAGAATCAATAACAACAGAAAAAGAAAACGCGATAAACCAACTATTACAACAAAGAGCAGACGAAGTGCAAGGAGCAGAAAACATAATAGAATACATATCCATACAAGATATAGGAACAGCAGCGCAGACAAAATACAACGACCCAATAAAAGGATATGAAGTGATAAAAGAAGCAACAAAACAAAAAATATCCGAAGCACAACAAAGAATGCTAATAGCAACACCAAGAATATGGACGATAACAGACTCATTAACTGTCACAACACAACAAAAACAAGAACAACAAAAAGGCAAGACAGGAGGAATCCCATGGTGGATAGGGATACTGGTGGTAGTGTTCGCGCTTGGCGGCGGAGGACTACTAGTCTATAAAAAAAGAAGAAAGAACAATTTCACAGGACAAATCCTTGAAGGAATAGATAAGATAGATAAAAAATTAAAAGAATGGCTCAACAAGTCATACAAAGGAATAAACGGATTAGAAATAATACTCAAAGCAAAAAACAAGAAGATAGAAGAAAATGAGAAAGAAACAGCAAGTATCTACCAAGACCTGAACGAAACAATGGGTGCAATAAACCGCTTTGAAGGGCTAAAGAAGTCGTATGAGAGTGATACGCCAGAAAAGTTTGAAGAAAACACACTAACATTCCTGCAGAAAGACAAGAGACTGGCAAAAGCATTAGGACAAAACCCAGAATACAAAATAAAACTTTTATTATCAGTGCACAAAAATAAGAAGCTAGCAGGAACAACAATCGCAGACAGGGCAGTTAGCATACAAAAGTACAACCAAGCATTCAAGATCAGAATAGACAGGACGATAGAACTGTATGAGAAGATAAAAAAAGAGCTAGTAGAAATATTAAACGAAAGAAATACTCAAGAATCGCAGGAAAAACTTAAAATATTATATGACTTAATGGAGAAGATACCACCAAAAGATAAAGTAGAAGTAAACAAGAAAAAAATACTCATAGACAGAATAGATGCAGTAAAAGAAGAAAACAAAGAAGCAGACAAGACAGCCCGCGCAATAATAATCTATTACAAAGATATAGGAGAACAACTCAAAAACCTGAAAGAAGACATAACACCCGAAGAAAGATTAGAAACACAGCTAACACATATAGTGACCCAAGAGGTAAGAAATTCCAAAACACTAAAAGATGTAACAGACGAACTAGTAAAAATAAACAAGCAAATAAAGGATTTGATAAACGCAGAAGCAATCCACGCAAAAAAACTAGAAGTAAGCCAAGAAAAACTAAGAAACGCGCTAGCAATGCTAGAAAACGAGGAGAAAGAAATAAAAAAGACAGGAAAAGACCTAGATGTGATATCAAAAGAAATATCAAAAAACCAAGGAATGAAAGAAGAGAAAAACGAAGAAGCAGCACGAACAAAAGCAGAGATAGGAACAAACCCTCACAAAGTAAAAGAATTAATATTCAGACAGATAGATAACCTAAAACTTGCAGAGTTGGAAAACACACACAGAACAGCAGAAACAATAGAGAAAGCAGTGAGATTCCTAAAAGAAAACATAAAAGCCCAACCAAACACAACAAAGTTCCTGATGGAATTACACCTAGAAATACTAGAAAGGCTAGAGAAAAAAGCATCAACAACATACAAGAAAAATGATTCAGCAATGTCAGACTTTATAGCAGAAGCAATAGAAAAAGGATATACCTGATATCCAAAACATTTAAATAATTCACGATAAAAAGAGGTAATAAAAGAAAAAATAGATAGTTTGAGGTGAACGAAAGATGGGATCAGCACTTGGAATTCTTGCAAAAAAGAAGAACGTAAGCGAGATGTTTAAATATCTTCAAGAAAGGTTTGAGATAAAAAAACTTACAAAAGACGAAGCAGCAACAAAAAAGGATGATCATATACTCATACAAAAAGCATTCAAAAAGTATGACCTTGAGATGATAGAGCAACTACAGAAAAAAATAAACGGGTTGTCAGAAGACGCATCAAAAGAAGGATACAAACTAGCAATGAACAATTTTATACTATTAAGAGTCCTGATATTAAACCTAGAAGAGCTAAAAGAACAACTAATAAAGATAACAAAGAAAACAGGAAACAAAGAAGTATCCAGGCTAAACGAAGAAATCGTAACAGACCTAAAAATAGTAAGAGAATACTTACAAACAGCACAAAAACAACTATTCGAGCTTTACAAAGAAGCAGACTCAAAAGGAACATACAACATAGCAATGAAGATAAAAGAAGCAGGATTCATAGACCTACAATTCTGGAACTACTTCAAGATGAGAGCAGAAGCAAAAACAATGACAAAAAACCTTTCAAGACTAGTGGCAAACAAAGAAAAAGCAGAAAAATTAATACAGAAAATGGAAAAACAAGGAATAACAAAACAAGAAGAAGCAACAATGATGAAAGAAATAAAAAATTTAGTGGCAGAAGGAAAAGTAAGCACAAAGAAAGCATTCCTGTTATTCACGAACCTAAACTTATTGCTGCACGTAGTAGTACAAGTAATAAACAAAGAACTACAACTAGATGTTGAAGCAGTAAAAAAACATATAATCCCACAAGCAATGGGATTCACAGACGTGCAAACAAAAGAAAAGATAATAAACCACTTAAAGGAAGGACTACACACAGAACTAAAAGTAATACAGCAAGAATACAAAATGGCAGCATAAATCTGCTAATTTTTCATTTTTAAAAAAAAGAGGTGTCCAAAAATGATGGAAGCAAAAGATTGGATGAGTTTCTTAATAGGAGCAGTAGTAGCAGCGTTCGGAGCATTACCAATCCTGTATAACCAATTCAAAATAGGGCCAGCATTCCTATCATTTGAAAACATACCCCCCGTAGGGATATTTGCATATGTAATAGCAGGAATAGGCTTATACCTAATAATAAACTCATTCATAGAAATCACGAACAGCAACCCAATAGGATGGATATCATTCCTGATAGCAATACTATTCCTAGCATTAGGAGTACTACAAGTACTAGCAAGATTCGGAATATTACCATCAATGTTTACACTAGAATTCATAAAACCACTCTATTACCAAATAATCTTTGTAATAGAAGGAATATTCTTGATGATAGCATGCTTTGCGATGGAAATGTAAAACTTTTTTATTTTTTAAACTTTAATTCTAAATTTTTACCAAACTAATCTAACAACCAGAAATATCTTAAATGTATCAAAATGATACATTAATTCTTAATTTTACGAAAGATTTATAAATAATAATGTATCAAAATGATACATGGCTGGTGATCTGCTACACATAAGAGTTGGCAAAGGATTAAAGCAAGAAATCCAAAAACTCCTAGATGAAGGAATGTTTGAAAACCAGACAGAAGTAGCAAGAGAAGCAATAAGAGACCTAATTCTGAAATATAAAAAGATGCGAGACAATGAAAGAAAAGATTAAAGAATGGACTCTGGAAATAGCAGGCGCGCTCTTAATAATCCTAGGACTAATCAATGAGTTCTTCTTCAAAAAACCAAAAACAATAGAAGCAGATGAAGAAGACATAGAACTAAGAGAGAAAGAAGAAGAAAGAGAAGAACTAAGAGTAGGAGAACTATTAAAAAAGAAAAGAACAATAATGACACAACTATCACAAGAACTAAAACAAGTAACGGAAACATCACAAATATACACCTCAGAAAAAATAATGAAGCTCATATACGGAGAAGAAGGACTGCAAGAGATAAACAAGAAACTAGAAAACTTAGACGAGAAATTATTGCAAGAAAAGAAAGAAGATATAGAAGAACTAAAAGAGCTAAGCGGACTATTGAAAGCAGACGAAGAAGAACTAAGAAAAAAAGGAATAACCCTAAACACATTGTGGACCACAGAAAACAACATCAAACAAATGCAAGAAGCAATGAAAGGACTATTCGAAGTATTTGATGACAGGATAAGAGAAGAAAACAGGATATTACAAGACAAAAAAACACTGACAAAGATGGTAGAGAACGCAAAAGAAAGAGAAAAACACTTCAAAGAACTAAACAAGATAATAATATACGCAAGAAAACACCTACAAGCACTAGAACACGAACACCTAAGAGAACTCTGGGAAAAACACTTACTAAAAAAAATAGACGAGATAAACCAAATAAGTATGTCAACAAAAGAAAGAAAAGAAATAATAACTTACATAAGAAAAAACTTCGTCAACCCAATAAAAGAAAAACTCAAAGGAGAAGACCTAAGCTGGCTAGACCAATTAGAGACAAGAATGATACAACATGAACACCTAAGAAAAGACAAAGACTGGGAAAGCAAGCTAGAAAAAGCAGTATGGGACCTAAGCGACGAGATGAGAAAAGAATGGATGATACACCAACACCTAGAAACAGGATTCAAACGAATAGATGCAGAAATGACAAAACTAAAACAAGCAATAGGATACAAAAAAACAGTAAGAATAGCAGCAGCTTAACACGTATTATGCAAGAACGCACAAACCTTCTTACCCTTCTTAACTAAGTCATTAAAAATCTCACAAGCCTCACCAGTACGTTCTATGACAAGCTTGATACCATTGCTCTCTATTAACTCCTTAATCTCTTCCTGGACACGAACAACACCAGAAGCACCAGTACCAATAATTATGATTTCAGGCTTGGCAGCTATGAGTTTGTCAAAATCAGACTCCAACAACAAATGATCATCCAAGTAACGAGCCTGCTTAGCAACACCATTAATTATAGAAACGTTAGAATCAAACTTTTTCCCGTCAACAACAAAACTACCAAAAGTGTAAGAATCAATCATTTTTTAGGAACAATCCTAAACTTCTTAGTCAAAGAAGCTTCGCTCTTCAAATTAACAAGCTCATAACTAGAAATCTTATTCAACTCAGCAAACTTCTTAGCAGATTCCTCACTAGTAAAAGTCTTAGGCCTAGCACTCCTATGCCTACCACCAGTAACGATACGCTGCCTATGAGCAATATGAACTCCCATAAAACAAAAAGAGTTCTCAAGTAATATAAAAAGGTTTTGATTAAGTTCTTTCGCCAACTTGGAGCGAAATTAGTATAACAGGAGTTTCCGTAGGAAACTCCCATAACTCCATGCTATCACAAAACAAAAACTATTTAAACCAAAACAAAATAAGAAAACAAAGGTGTATAGATGACTCTAAAGATAACACAAAAACCAAAATCTCCGACAATAATCGTAGGCTTTCCAGGCTTCGGCCTAGTAGGAACAATAACAACCGAATTCTTGATAGACCACCTAAAAACAAAACAAATAGGCAGAGTATTCATGGACGGAATGCCAGCAGTCATAGCAATACATGGCGGACAAGTAGTAGAACCAATAGGATTATTCTACAACAAAACATACAATATACTAATCGTGCACGCTGTAAATTCAGCAGCAGGAAGCGAGTGGAAGATAACAGAAGAGATTGTAGAGCTAGCGAAGAAACTTAAAGCAAAAGAAATAATCTCCCTAGAAGGAGTAGGTGGGGGAGGAGAAGGACAGTCAAAAACATTCTATTACGCATCAAACGACAAAAACGCAAAAAGACTAGAAGGAGTAGGAGTCAAGAAACTCCAAGAAGGAATAATAATGGGAGTGACAGGATCAATATTGTTAAAAGCAGAAAAAATACCATCAACATGCGTGTTTGCAGAAACAGAAACAAATCTACCAGATAGCAAAGCAGCAGCGAAAATAATAGAGATATTAGACAAATATTTAGGCTTGAATGTCGACTACAAACCATTGATGCAACAAGCAGAAAAATTCGAAAAAAAACTAAGAGGAATCCTAGAGAAAAGCAAGCAGATGACAGACCTAAGCGAGAAAAAACGCTTAAGCTACGTAGGCTAAAAAAGCCTAAAACCAATAATTCTTAACTTATAGCAGTCATAAAACAAGTATAGAAAGACCACTTATGGTGCCTAACCAGCATTTTTCGCTCACTTTTAACATACTTTATAGTAAAACAGGTCGCTTTTTCTTACCACAAAAAACATCCCATGCTTGTCAGACTCACTTTTAGGTTTGACAAGTAAGAGATTAACCCAAATTTAAATGAATTATGAAGAAAAATCCCACATTTACTAGCCTTTGGCATGATTGATTCTTTGTTACCACAAAAAACCTTACCGGAACCAGGATCCACATGATTATGCTTACAAACACACCTTACCCACCAACTAACCTCACTCTTACCTTTCTTGTCTCAAGTAAGTACATAATCCAGTATTTCATACAAAAACCCCCCCTTTTTAGGTAAAAGTTAGCTAAGATTCAAAACTTACCCAAAAAAAACTGAAAAACTTAATCTTAACCAATCACCCAACAAAATAATAATGTTTAACCCTTTATTAAAACCCGTTAAAAACGTTTAAACCCTCACCTTTAACGCTTTAACCACTTTTAACCCATTTTTACTCTTGCAACCCTAAAAAACTGTTAAAAATTATTTCAAAATAAATAGGATTTTATGCTTGAACCCTCACTTTTGTATTTTTTGATAAAAAATAGATATTTATTTACAATATTATAAATTAATAATTATTTTTATTATAGTAAATTATATTATTTAATTAATAGTTTATTAAGTATATTTTACATGTATTCTAAACTATTTATTTATTAATCTAATAATTTAGAATATTTTTAGTACAATAATCTTTTTAAATGAATTTTTAGAGTTTCAAAGGAAAAAATCATCAAAAAAGAGTTCCATTAGAAATTATAAAAGGTTATAAAAGCAACTTAAACCTTCTAAAAAGCTTATTCTAAAAAAAGCTAAAAATATTTCCTTTGGAGAAAAAACAATAAAAAAACTGATCTGAAAAAATACTAAATTTCTGCAAAAAATAATCAAAAAAACTGAAAAAACTGTTTCAAAAAAATCAACAAAAAATTTCAAAAATTTAATTATTTTTAATAGTTGTATAATATAAATTGTAATAGTATCTTTTATTAAGATAGTTTTTAATATGCATAATACAAATAATACTTTTTCCAAAAAAGTGAGAGTTTGAAAAAACATGAAAAATAAAAAAGATCAAAAAGAATATAGAACTACAAAAAAATATGTTTAAGAGTTTTGTTATACCTCAAAAACGTGCTCTGAGCCAAAATAAGGCTAAAATAGAAGACTTTTTTGATTGCGCCTGATTCTGATACCTCCAAAAACACTGTTTTTAATGGTTTTTTAGTTGTTTTTAACCAAAAAATATTTTGTCGGGAAAAAGACAAAATGGTGTGTTAGCAAAAAAAGTGGTTTGAATGGAATAATGCCGACATTAGGGTGGGAAAGTGGTATTCTTTATGGCTTAATTCCGACAGAATAGTTGGAGGGGGTCTGAACCAAGAAGCACCATTCACGAACCCAAACTATGCAAAAGACGCTGAATTAGGGTAGTTGATGGTAATTGTCGGGAAAAACCGAGAATGATGTAAGAGGTATGAAATTCTAGTCTAAGAAATTTAAGAATTTTCAACAGAATTCGACTTTGATGACACAGGCTCTTCATAACCTTTAACCAAGCCCAAAGTATGCAAAATTGAATAAGCAGCCTCTTTAGGATGACCACCCCTTAAAGTAAAAACCAGCTCTGAAACAGTCTTGTCATTCAATAAACAAATACTCGTGAGACTTTTGGCATTAACAGACTTTGTACCATCATTATAAAAATGCGCCAATAACTGAACAGAACCCTTATTGACCATATTAACTCCGACAAGAATTGACGCATCATTTATCTCAGCAGTCAATGACTCAGTCAATCTAAGACTATCAGGAAAAGAAAGTGATAACTGATAAGGCATAGACACTAGCTTCTCGACGTCAGAATCTGGATTTCCAACATACGTTGCATCACCAGTTTCAGGATTTTCCTTAAACGGAATCTCTACCTCATTACCTATAAAACCACCAAGGATGTCAATAGCATTCTTCGCATTCCTATAATCCTTTAAATCACGAGCATAAATCGCAATAGATTCTCCAGTGTTTAAAGGCATTATAGCCTCCCAATCCTCCCTTTTTATCGGATCAAAAACCACACCATCATAATGACCAACCAAGTCGATATCTTCATATTTAGAACATACAGTCAAAAGGGCATCAAGAAAAAAATTACTCCCAAAACTAAACAAACCACGATTATACTCAATCAAACCTTCTCCAACAGCCTCTTGAATAGAACTCTCACGAAGAAGATGAGCAACAGGATAAGTGTTTATAGCTGATACGAGCTCTCCATCAGCCTTATGAAGCTCAGCAATATCCCTTTCAAAACGTGGGTCGTTTTTCGCTGTTAAAAATACTTCAGACTTACTAAATCTAAGCTCTTGTTCTCTCAAAATATCTAATAAATGTTCCATTTTAAATAAAACCTCCTAAATAAGCTTATTTTGTTTCACACACTCTTTAAAATCCTTAGAACCGCTCGCAAATAATCAAAAAATGAGGGTAAAGCGACTTTTAAAGGTGGGAACCGAGTTTTGCTTATAAATCTTTTTGTTTAACTACTAGAGAAAAAAACATTATTAACAAATAATTTAATTTTTAACTAAAACTTTTAATAATTTTTTATAATAAAATATTTTGTTTATGATTAAAACTTTTAATATAGTCGGGATAATAAGAAAATTTAAATACCAGCTTCAAAACTGAATCAAGCATGAAGATTGAGCTAAGACATATGAACCCAAGCCCAGGAGCAGACAGTGAAGAGCTATCAAAAGTTGTTCTAGCACGATTCGGGCTTATTCCAAGGAAAAAAGATGCAAAAGCAGGATTCCACAAGCTTATTCTAGAATTATACGAGAGAAAAAAGCATTCAAACAAAGAAAAAAAGCCAGAAATTGCTGTAATGACTGTAGAAGAGATGGGAATGTATGCAGGAATCAAAAGACAAACAGTTTATGACTATTTGCGAAGATGGTTAATGCTGCAAATACTCAAAAAAACCACTTTTGTACAAAATGGAACGATAATAACAGGTTATGAACTAAATGGAAGCAACTTAGAGAACGTTTTCAGAAAAGCAGAAGTAATAATCAAAGAACATGTAGAAAGAAGTATAGAATACACAAAAGAACTGCAAAATGAGATAAAAAAAGAGAAATTAAAACTTAATCGACAAGCTGAAAACGAGGAAGAGTTGTCTGATCAATCTTAAGCACGTTCTCCTTAGCCTGTTTCTCTCTAAACCACTTATCCAACCTAATAAAAGCCTTACCATGCTTGTATTCTTTGATTATTGGAATATCTCGTTCTATAATGCTGGAAACAAGGTCTCTAACAGTTGATTCTGACAAACCAATCATTTCAGCAATGTTTTTGTAGCTCAAAGCCACGTTTTCAGTCGTGTAAAGAACCAAGAAAAGTTCTTTCTCATTAACAGAAAGTGGTTTAGAAAAACCATTACTATCTGCAATAAATTCCTTATTTTTTGAAACACTCTTCAACAAAAGCTGGATTTCATCAATGCGTTGGTTTAATTTGTCAATTTTCGCTTCAACCTCACACATATGGTTGTAATTTGATTGAATCTCATTAGTATTCTCATTAATCGTGTCTAAATGGTCTTCTAACTCCTCTTTAACTTGATTAATGCAAGAATTAACTTCCTTCTTTACATCAGAAGCTGATAATTCCTCTTTTTTGTTAAAAAACCTTAATACCATCCAAAACCCCCAATGTGTTTATAAAAAAATCTAACCAAGACATATTTAAAAACTTTTCTATTTAATCATTGCTTTCTCGTCGATATACTTAGAACAAAACACTTTTTCCTTTCCTTCCCAGACGACGCTGAAATCACCATCACTCTCAATCTCCTCAAGGATCCTGTAGAAAGAGCTTTTAGAGCACAAACCCTGCTCTTCAACAACCATTTCTTTTAGCCTAAACGCAGAAATACGGCTATACTTGGTCATCATAGTTAAAATGGTCGATTTAATGTAATTTTTAGAGTTTTTGGTAATCTTTTTAAGCATTTTTTCCCTTAAAGAACTCTTAATTGTCTCTTTTCTCTTTTCTAACTCATCAATTCTTTGCTTTAATATGTTTAAACCATCAACATCTCCTCTACCAGAATTATAAAGATAATGAATCCTTCTTTCAATCAAATCTAACCTATCAAGAATCTCTTTTTGAGAATAATGTTCATCAATAATCTCCTTTACCTGTTCCTTAAGTTTTTTCTCCATATTTTCCTGTAAAGAAGGCAATTTTGATAAATGAATTTCCATATTTTCAAGCCTTGAATCATACTCTTTCTGCCTGCTGTTTAAGTAACTGATCCACTGAAAAAGGCTGCCAATATGCTGTTTGACGTCGGAAAAACTAATCTTTAAAGAATCCTTCAGATCCCTTAATTCCTCTTTTGACGACCCATCTTTTTTCGAAAAAAGCCACATTTTAACATAGAAAAACATAGAAAGTATATAAAATTATCTAAAAATGGGACTATCCCAGGACAATCCCAGTTTAATATTAAGACTATTAAGGGAATGTTTTTGGGAATGTAAACTGAGTTTTCATATCTTTTAGTCGATAAAAATAAGTTATTTAATTTATTGATGGGAATATGGTAAGATTATTAAGGGAATGTATTGGGATTGTTGTGGGAATGATACAAAATTTTGTTTGGAATGAATAATCTTAGCAAAAAAGTATGGCTGAAAAAAACAAAAATCTGATCAAAAAAGATGGAAAAATTTTGAAAAGATAAGATGGTTTGAAAATGTATTAAAAATATTATTTAGAATATAGAAAATAAATAAAAAATGATACAAATATCTAAAAAGTGAGGGTTGGAAGAAGGGCTAAAAGGGCAAAAAACATGGTTTTCCAGCCATTTTAGCTAAAAAGTGATTGTTTAGATAAAGTATAACAATAGAAATTGATGAAAAATGATAAAAAAACCTATTTTTGAGCAAAAACCACAAAAAGTGAGGGTTACAAAGAGGGTAAAATGATGAAAAATGAATGAATAATACCTAAAAACAACAAAAACAATTCAAAGTGAGGGGTTAAAATTGGTAAAATGCTAAAAAACATAAGAATACGCCCTAAAAACATCAAAAATGATGTAACAGTGAGGGTCTAATAGCATATTTTGAGTTAAAGATGTGAATAGTGATAATAATGGCCCAAAAAATGATAGTTGTTAGGATTACACAAAAACCAAAGAATAATACCTTTTGCCACCTTATTTGATGCTCTCAAGAAAGGGTGTGGGAATAGTGTTTAAAGTGGCTAAAAACCCCTATTTTTGTTAAAAGTGAGAGTAAGATAAGGTAAAAACGTGTTGGAAACAAAAGATTTATATGAAAAGTATTGGTTTTATGTGTGATTTAAGGTTAAAAGAGGCTATAAGGGCATTAAACCCTTAAAAACAAGAAAGTAGATAAGTAATTAGGTTAAAGTGAGATTAATGCACGAAATAAGGTCAAAGTCAGGACTGGCAATAGTTTTGTCTAAGCTTAAAGACTTCAAAGAACCCAACATAGATCTAGAACAGTACAGCACACCCTCAGAAATAGCTGCAGAAATCCTTTGGACAGCCTTTTTCAAAGGAGAAGTGAGAGATAAGACGATTTTGGATGCTGCATGCGGTCCAGGATACCTAGGAATAGGTGCTTTACTACTCGGAGCAGCAAAAGTTTACTTTGTAGACATAAGCAAAGAATCATTAGAGATACTAAAAGAGAACATCTTATTTGTCGACGAGGAATTAGGATTTGATATCAAAAAAAAATGCATAATCGTGAACAGTGACATAACAAATTTTAATGAAAACGTAGATGTAGTAATACAGAACCCCCCATTTGGTATAAAGAAAAAACATGCAGACAAAGCATTCCTGGAAAAAGCTTTTGACGTCGGAAAAATTATCTATTCATTCCACAAAACAGAAAGCAAAAACTTTGCAGAAACAATAGCAAAAGACCATGGATTTAATTTGACAGAATCTTGGAACTACAATTTTACATTAAAGCAAACAGCAAAATTCCACACAAGAAAACTGCACAGGATAAAAGCGAGCTGTTTCAGGTTTGAGAAGTCATAAAATCATGTTCCCAGTTGGGAATAATGCTGGGAATGAGTGTTTTGTCGACGACAAAACCAGTCCGGGAATAAAAACAAAAGATATATAAACAAAACAAAATTCCACCAAAGTATGGAAATAAAAGTTCTTGAAAATAAGAAAAACAGGGTAGTGTTTGAAATAGAAGGAGAAGATCATTCATTCTGCAATGTGCTAAAAAAAGAGTTGCTGAATGATGAACATGTAAAGATAGCAACTTATGCTATAGAACACCCACTGATTTCAAAGCCAAAAATGATATTAGAGACTGATGGAGAAGAAGAAGTCTCAAAAGCGCTTAAGGAAGCAGCAAAAAGAGTTGGCAAGAAAGCAGAAAAATTCAAGGAAGAATTCACAAAATCAGTGAAATAATCTTAAAATGTTAAGCTTAGAACAAGGCAAAAAATTGGTCAAGCTTGCAAAAAACACGATTTCTAACCATTTAAACCGAGAAAAACAGATTGTAAATGAATCAATAAAAAAAGAGTTTAGTGAAAAAC